>Ga0081539_10000160_pt1 | contig 157504 bp, 140 predicted proteins | sample TabmetS4T2R2_FD_71023 | JGI IMG/M metagenome (GOLD analysis project Ga0081539, IMG submission 71023) | Tabebuia heterophylla rhizosphere microbial communities from the University of Puerto Rico - S4T2R2 | ecosystem: Host-associated > Plants > Roots > Rhizosphere ... | reverse complement strand
GAACGAGCCCCAAACGTTGACGCAACGTGACCAAGCAGAGTAAGAAACCCACCCAGCGCCGATCCGGCGGAATGCCCGGTCACGTTCGGGCGGAATCGCCGGTCACGATGAGCGGAATACGCACGCAAAATAGTTGCAGGTCTGCTGCCCGCCTCCGTGCGCCGGCGCACCCAATCGGCGAGTACATCACTCGTTACGCCATGTACCGGTAGATTGATGAGTTCAGGTAACCGGCCATGCTCACTGCTGAACGTCGAGAGCAGCCTTTTTTGCTCAAGCGCTCGATCCTTGTTCCGCGACCGCAGCTTTGTCCCTGCGAAAGCCTGCTTGATAAACTCACTGAGGGTTGTCTGCTCGCGCTGTCGCTGTTCCTCCTGCAGCTTCTTAGCTGCGGCATCTTGCCGAGCGCATTCCCCGGCCCGTTTGCGTTCCGCGCGTGCCGCGCGGCGAAGCTTCATCGGGTCCCACGCACCGAGCGAATCGCGGTACTGCGGCCGCCATAGCAAGGCCTGCTCCCGCGCATCCTCCGGAAGCTTGCGTTCGTGTTCGCGGAGGCCGGGTCCGGCAAACCTGCCGAGTGTGATTCGCTTCGTGCGGTCGTAGATTAGGACCCACGACTTGACGCCGCTCGGCTGAATGCGGAGGACCAGACCCGAGGCTCCACCGTCGTACACCTCATAGGCTTTTGCTCTGACGGGCAGCGCCTCTGCCTGCGGAATGGTGAGCCCTTGCATCCGTCGCCGACGCCTGCGAGGTCGGTCGCGTAGGTGCATGACAATGGCTGTGGCTTGTGCTGACATCGCGCGAGTCCCCGTAAGTGAAGCCGTAAGTGTCATCACCACGTATCGTCGTGAACCTTCGCATATCGTGGCGTAACGTAAGTGCTTGATACACAAGCATCTTATCACCCAAGGGACTGAAGGACTTGCGCGTTTCAGCGCATTCGTAATGATGGGGTCGGGGGTTCGACTCCCTCAGCCGGCACCACGATCCTCTCCGCCGATTGACCCCTCGTCGGCTTCCTTTAGTTGAACCGAATCGCCGACGCGGTGGAGCAGCCCGTCGTCAGCAACACCCCATTGATATCGAACGTCTCGGCAGTGCCTCTGGACGTGAAGCCGAAGCCGTTGCGCGCAAGCTCGACCTCGTGGCGAACGATCCGCCAGCCGATAGAGGTGCCGCCGGCATCGAACAGGAAGAACTTCTGCGCAAATTCATAGCGCCTCCCGCCGATGTGTCGCCAGTAACCGAGGTGCCCCGATTGCGTCGTGGGGTTCGTGGCATTGGCATCCAGGAACGTCCCGTCGGCCACGAACGCGTTCATCGTGTCGAAACTCGCGAAAACGATGCTCCCAGGAACGTTGCCCGGCTCGCAGTTCGTGATATTGACGCGTGCGTTCCAGATGCCCGTGATCCGATACATCTGCGGCGCATGGTCGCCGGCCATGGCACTCGTATGGCCCAGCAGAACCACCACGGCGGACACGGTAAGCCATCGTAATGTAAAGCGAATGGAAGACTTGCTCATGGGGTGATCTCCAGAATGTTTGGATGGTGAGTCGCGGCACACGCGGCCGCCACCGCCCTTCTGGAGCAGCGAGGTGCAAAACGTCATTAGAATGGCGCTGAAAGTTCCTGTGAATTTGTGAGAGCGCCCGGTGAACGCCGAGGAACCGGAGATTTGCGAGTTCGAGGGATTCCGCCTGGACCTCTTGCGGCGCCAGCTTCTGAACGCGGACGGCACAGCCGTGCCGTTGATGCCGAAGGCTACCGAAACGCTCGTGCATCTCGTCGCACGTGCCGGGCAGACCGTCAGCAAGGACGAGCTGCTGCGGGCGGTCTGGCCCAAAACGATCGTCGAAGAGAACAACCTTACCCAGGCCATCTCCGCGCTGCGTAAAGCCCTGGGTGAGAAGGCCGGCGCGCACCTCTTTATCGTCACGATTCCCGGACAGGGTTACCGTTTTGTGGCGCCTGTGCGCAGGGTGACGCGCGCCGATCCGGACCCGGGCGAGGTGTCGGTTGCGCCCGCGCCCCACACCCCGGGGCGGTGGCGGCTATGGATCGGCGCCGCTGCAATCCTCATCGGTGCCGGCGCGCTCGCAGCGTGGCTGATTCTCACCCGGCACGAGGACAGCTCGTCCCACCCGCAGACGATCGCAGTTCTGCCCTTCAAACCGATCGTCGAAGGCGGCAGCAACGACGCGATGGAGCTCGGCATGGCCGACAGCCTGATCATGGAACTGAGCCGGAGCACGCACCTCGTCGTGCGCCCGCTCAACTCGACGCGCCGCTTCGCTTCGGTCGATCAGGATCCCATGCAGGCCGGCCGAAGACTCGAGGTGGACGCCGTCGTCGACGGCACGATTCAGATAGCCGACGGTCGCGTGCGGGCTTCGGCACGCCTGCTGCGTGTCGCCGACGGCCGGCAGCTCTGGGCCGCGAAATTCGATGAGCAGTTCTCGAACCTCTTCGACGTGCAGGATGCCATCACACGGCGCGTGACGGAGGCGTTGGCGATCCGCCTGGATCCGCGCTCACAGCGTCAGACCGAGAATCTGCGGGCGTACGAGCTCTACATGCGGGGCCGGCTGCATGCGCTGCGCCTCGTCATGCCTGAAGTCCAGCGTGGCATCAAGTACTTCGAGCAGTCCATTGCGGAGGATCCTTCCTACGCGTTGCCGTATGCCGGCCTCAGCGATGCACTGCGCGCATTGGTATTGAGCAACGATGCGCCTCCAGCGGACATGGCGCCGCGCGCGAAAGCGGCCGCCGCACGCGCACTGGACCTTGCACCGGATCTTCCCGACGCCAACGTCGCACGCGGCCAGATCGCACTTTTCTTCGATTGGGACTGGCACGCAGCGGAGCGATATCTCTCGCGTGCCGTGGAACTGGCACCGAACAACGCCGACGCGCATATCTATCTTGCGCACGTGTACTCGAATCTGGCGCGCAAGGAGGAGTCTCTGGCGCACGCCAGGCGCGCCCGCGAATTGAATCCGATCAGCCCGCTGATCGGCGCGCTCGAGGGACAGTTTCTCGGGCAACAGGGCGAGCACGAGGCGGCGATCCGGCAACTCAACGAAGTCATCAGCCTCGAACCCACTTTCTGGCTCTCACACCACGTGCTCGCAAATGCGCTGATCGACGCCGGGCAGTACGAAGCATCGATACCGCAAAGCGCAGAGGCCAAACGGCTGTCGCCATTGCAGACCTACTCGGATGCCCTCACGGCCGTCGCGCTGGCGCGCCTGGGCCGACAGGATGCAGCCCGCGCGATTCTGGAGTCGCTCGCGGCGACCGCTCGCGAAACGTATGTGCCGCCCTCGCACCTCGCGATGATAAACACCGCGCTCGGGAACCACGATCAGGCCATAGCGCAACTCGAAGCGGCCCTGTCCGTCCGGGACGTCCTCCTCGCATTTCTGAGGATCGATCGGAAGTGGGACGATCTGCGGGCCGACCCCAGGTTTCAAGCTGTCATGCGACGGGTCGGAATTTGAGGGCCACCTCACCCGCCCAGCAGGATCGCGGCAACCACCAGCACGACACCACCGAGCAGGAAGCTCAGGCCTGCAAGCCACGGGTTGTGCAGCGTGTGCTGTGCCCAGCGGAAACCCGTGAAGAACAGCATTGCGAGCAGGATGGCGTTCGACAGGCGCAGCGCTCGCCGCGCGTCGTCGAGGAATACGAAGGGGATCGCGGCCGGCACGCAGGAGACGATCACGAGCATCCCGCTGACGATCGCGCCTGACAGATCTGCCCTGGTCACGCGATTCGCCACAGCGTTCCTCGCCTTCGTGTTCTCGACGATGCGCTCGTAGAGCGCCGCGCGCTCGGCTTCGCTCGCAAGGCTCCCCAGCAGGTCGTCGAGCTCGCTCGCCACTATCGATTGGGCCTGTGCCGGAGTCTGCGCGTTCCGGATCATCTGGCCGATACGCCGCCGGCGACCACGCTCGAAAAGCTGGTCGATCACGTAGAACGCACCATCGATGAAGCCCCACGCAACGTTGCAGCCGAGCGCGGCGATGAGCAGCTCGCGGGCGGCCTCGCGCCCCTCGCCTTCGATCAGGATGCCGGCACCCAGCGTGAACGTCAGCGTCATGATGAGACCGAACAGCACTTCGTTGATCGTCGTGGCCGGATCGATGAAACGCTGCAGTGGCGAGCGCGGGGTGTGCATCAAAGCGGCACGAAGTAGAGCAGCAGGGCAATCATCAGGTAGACGGCAATGAGCTGCGCGCCCTTGTACCAGTTCGCCGATTCGCCCGAGGCGACCATTGCACCGATCAGCACGGACAGAAAGAGCATCGCGATGCTGCCGCCGCCGAATGCAAGCACGAACGAATGCGGCCCCAGGAAGTAACTGGCAAGTGCCAGCACCGGTGCCACGAATATCGCAATGAGGATGCAGCTGCCGAGCGCGATACTGAGCGACAGATCGAATCGGCCTTTGCGCGCCATGCTGATCGCCGAGCTCGCTTCCGCAGCGGCACCTACACTCGCGAGCAGCACGATGCCGAGAAATGTGCTCGACAGGCCCAGTGCTTCACCCGTGCCCTCGACCGCACCGACCAGGACCTCACTGAGAATGGCGGCGACAATCGAGCTGCCGAGCAGTACGACGATACAAAGACGCAGACTCCAGGGAATCTCATGCTCCGGGGCAGCCGCGTCACTCGCGACGCTCGCAAATTCCTCGGGGTGAGTGCGGATCATGAACACCAGATAGAGCGCGAAGAGCGCCAGCAGCAGCACTGCCAGGCCGATGTTGATCTTCTCCTGCGCGATGGTCGGACCGCCGGATCCGAACGCACGCTCGTAGATACTGGGCAATGCCAGGCTCATGACGGAAATGAACATCATCGTGCTGTAGACGCGCACGGCTCGCACGTTGAACACCAACGTGTGATAGCGCAGGCCACCTAGCAGGAAGCACAATCCCAGTACGAGGAGCAGATTGAACAGGATTGCACCCACCAGCGAGGCAGCGACCATCGCATACAGGCCCGCCTTGAGCGCCACGAGACCGATGATCAGCTCGGGAAGGTTCCCGAATAAGGCGTTGAGCAACCCGCCGATCGAGTCGCCCGTGTAGTGAGTGAGATGCTCCGTGCTCTGTCCGATGAGGCGCGCGACCGGGACGATGGCGAGCGCCGCCACGAAGAAAACGACCGGGGCGCCCACGCGAGGTACGAGCTCGATGAGCAGCGCTACCGGCACGAGCACGAGCATCCAGTGCCGCAACCATTGCACGCAGCTAGTGTGAAAATCCCGCGTCGTGCCGGATATGGGACCTTGGGCCGATGTCAGTCCAGGGCAAGCCGCCAACGGTTCTACTTGAGCCCGAGCTTCTTTCCCGCGGCTAGCAGACGGATTGATTCGCGCATGCGCTTTTCGCGCGTCTCGGGCCGCTTCGCCGTGTGAATCCAGCCGATGAAGTGGCGGCGATAGCCGGGCGCCAGCTCCTGAAAGAACTTCCAGGCCCTGACGTTTTCCTTGAACGCCGTGGCGATGTAGTCCGGCAGCTCGGGGATAGATGTTTTTGCTGCGTAGGTGTTGTCCGTTGGCGCCGCCGTGCGACCGGCCGCGGCGAGCAAGCCTGCGGCCTTAAGCTCAGCCCACCGTTTTCGATTCAGCTGCGACCATTTGCTGGTGGGTTTCCGCGGCGTGACCTTGAAGGCGTAGCGATCGTCATCGAGGCGTCTGATCAGGCTGTCGATCCAGCCGTAGCACAGCGCAGTTCGAACCATCTCGTCATACGTGATCGACTTCTGCCCGGTATGACCTTTGTAGAACACGAACCAGATGCCCGGGCTGGAAGCGTGGTGCTTCGTCAACCACGTGCGCCAATCCTTCTGGCTCTTGAAATGCAGGGTGCTGAGCTCTGGCATACGCGCGATACTTGTAAACCATCGTGCGTACTCGAATCAAAATCTGCTGTCTGGCCTCGCTCGAGGAGATGCAGCTCGCCGTTCGGGTCGGCGCGGATGCCGTGGGATTTGTGGCGATACCCTCATCGCCGCGAGCGATCGACGACAGCACGATTGCCGCGATCACCGCACGCGTGCCACCGCCGATTGCCACATTCCTGCTGACCGCCGAACACATGGCGGCGGGTATCGCACGGCACGTATTAGCGACGGGAGTCTCCACCGTTCAGATCGTCTCGCACTTGAGTCCCGGCGAGTCCGAACGACTGCCGAGGCTCTTGCCTGCGACGAGACGCGTACAGGTTGTCCATGTCGAGAACGAAAGCGCACTGGACCTGATCGAGCCGTACGCGCCACACGTGCATGCGTTCCTGCTCGACTCAGGGCGACCCTCGTTGTCCACGCCGGAGTACGGCGGCACGGGCCGAACACATGACTGGCATGTGAGCGCGGAGTTCGTACGCCGCAGTCCCCATCCCGTATTCCTTGCTGGAGGACTGTCACCAGACAATGTCGGCCAGGCGATCGAAAGGGTGCGTCCTTTCGGCGTGGACCTGTGCTCCGGTGTGCGTACGGATGGTCGTCTCGACGGCGATAAGCTCGAAGCATTCATCCAGGCCGTGCGCCAGGCTGATGGCCATCACACTTCTCGGCCGGGCTAGTCGCTTTCCTTCTGGCGGCCGGTCAAGCTGCGGCCGAGCTGTGGCTCACCTCAGGAAGGACCGAAATGAAACTCCGCCTCGCTGCTGTGCTGGTTGTATTGGCTTCGTTCACCGCCCCGGCGCACGCCGGACCTTTCGGCGACGAGATGGCCAAGTGCCTGGTGCGGACCACCAGCGACACCGACAAGACCGTGCTGATCCAGTGGATCTTCGCCGCCATGGCCACGCACCCCGACGTGAGCTCCCTGAGCCATGTGTCGACCCAGAAAGGCGAGGAGCTTCACAAGAAGGTGGCCGACCTCTTCGTGACCCTGCTGACGCAAAGGTGCAAGGCCGAGACCGAACAGGCCGTCAAGTTCGAGGGCCCGCAGGCACTGAAGACGAGCTTTGAAGTGCTCGGGCAGGTCGCGATGCAAGGGATCATGTCGGATCCGGCCGTCGAAGGTTACATCGGCGGCCTGCAGAAGCACGTGGACACCAAGAAGCTCGAGAAAGTCTTCACCGCGAAGAGATAGGCGCCGGGCCGGGCATCACAGGATTTGCTCCCCGGCTCGACGCGTGAGCGCGTCGAGTTTCGGCAACGTCGCCAGCGCAACCGCCCTGCTCGTGAGCCGCGTCGCCTCCGCATCGATCGCCTTCCGATTCAGCGGCGCGGTCGTGTGGCGACCTTCCTCGTAGATTTCCACTCCGTGCGCCTTGGCGCGATCATGCGCAACGCATTCGTAGTGCACCTCGACCACGTGCGCGGCGGCCCGCGTCCACTCACGGCACTTCGGGGCGAGCTTCGCGATGAGGACTTCGTTGGTGACACGGTAATCGTCCAGCAGCCCGGCCGTCGTGAGCCCGGCTCGGGCCTGCACCGCGATCGCCACCGGATAGACGATGTTGACTGCAAACCCGATGTCCTCGACCGCTTCGAGCGAAGAAACCGTCCGTAGGTGCAAGGAAACCTCCGAGGCGCACTCGGTCATGGGCGAGGCCATGCGTAGCACGATCCTCTCGGACAGCGCTGCGATATCGGCGAGCTCGATCGCATTCGACTCCCCGCACGCCCTGGCGGTGGCGGCGCTGATCGCGTCGCGCCCGGCAGTGGCCGTGGTGATCGCAGGGCCGTGGCCCTCGTCGTGGACAGCCGCAATCGCGGCGGTGCTCATTCCCGCAACGTCGCCTTGAATGTCGGCGATGGATGCTCCACCTCGCGTCTTCTCGACCACGCTGAACGCCTGCTGGGCCAGGCTGATGGCGGCATCGATCTGGCCCTGAGTGCGAGGCGGAGGCGGTTGAGCGCTACAGCTCGTGAGGATGAGGAGCGCGCTCAGCAGTGCAAGTCGCATGGTGATCCCCCTATCGCGACGGGTAGAGCTTTGACGTAGCGCAAAGTTCCTGTCGCGCGAGGCTTCGCACGACACGGCTCGCCGTCCATTGGCGACAGAGCCCGACGGATTGCCGCAACCAGCGGGCTGTCTGCCGTGTTCGAGGAGTGAAAGCCACCCTGGAGTTTAAACTTCGCGGTGCCGGCACCTGTCCTAAGGGCGCCATAAACCTCAGCCCCTTCCGGGGCCTGCACCAAGGATTCAAACGTGGGCGCCTACCCTGAGCATCCGCATTCCGACGTTCCGGAACGCCGCGATTCCGTCACCTGGATCGGTCGCGATCGTTTCCCGCATCCGCCTGCGCCGGCCGCGGAACCCGAGCAGGGGCGCTTTCCGCTGCTTGCGAACCTCCGGAACAACCCGTCCCGGTGGATCATCGGCAGCGCGGTGGTGCTGTTCCTCGTGGTGGGTCTGCTCGTGGCCCGCCATTTCATGCAGCCCGCACCGGTGAATCCTGCACAGGTCGCGCAGCTCCAGCTTCCTGTGGTGAGTGTCATCGCGCCCGGCACCAAAGCTGTGCAATCCACCGTGTCTTTCACCGGCACGATCCACGCGCGCTACGACATGCCGATCAGCGCTGAAGGCGAAAGCGGCCGGATCATCGCCGTGCTCGTCGAAGCCGGAGACCGCGTGAAGCGCGGACAGGTTCTGGCGCGCATCGACCAGTCCGTCCTGCGTCCGCAGATGAACCGCCTCGAAGCTTCGCTGGAAGAAGCGAAAGCACAGGCCGCCCTCTCCGCCGCGGAGTACCGCCGGGCGCAGGGTGTCGAAGCGGCCGGCGCGCTCTCCGCGGAAGAGATCGCTCGCCGTCACGCTGCCTCGGTGACCGATGAAGCGAAGGTGAAAGTCGCCGCGGCCCAGCTCGCCGAAGCACAGGCGCGCCTCGGCAAGACGGAGATACGCGCGCCGGCCGACGGCATCGTGCTCACGCGCACGGCCGAAGTCGGTCAGACGGTGGGCCCCGGCGGCGAGTCGCTCTTCCGGCTCGCACAAGACGGCGAAATGGAAATGCGTGGCCAGGTGGCGGAGCGAGATCTCGCGGCGCTCTCCGTGAAGCAGGCCGCACAGGTTTATCTCACCGGCATAGACAAGCCGTTCGACGGCGAGGTGCGTCTCCTGGGAGCGGTCATCGATCCGCAGACACGGCTCGGCGACATCCGCATCTCGCTCGCACCCAACGCTTCGATTCGGCCTGGCGCGTTCGCGCGTGCAGAAGTCGTCGTCGGCGCGGCCCAGCGAGCGGTGCTCCCGCAGACTGCCGTCCTTTCCGATTCCGCCGGCACGTACGTGCTCGTCGTGAATGGCGAGGGCAAGGCGGAGCGGCGCGCCGTGCGCGTTGCCAGCACGATTCCCGAGGGCCTCGTGATCTCGGATGGGCTCGAGGGCGACGAGCGAATCATCTCCACCGCGGGTGCGTTCCTGCGCGCCGGTGAGAAGGTGAAGATTGCCGAGACGCAGCCGGGCCAGACCTGAGATTTGCAGCCATGAGAAACATGTCGGCCTGGGCGATCCGCCATCCGGTCACGCCGGTCGTGCTGTTCGTCGTTCTGTTCTTCATGGGCGTGGTCGCCTTCATCCGGCTGCCCATCAATCAGAACCCGGATATCTCGTTCCCGTACGTCATCGTCGGCGTCACGCAGCCCGGTGCCGCGCCGCCGGAGATCGAGACGCAGATCATCCAGAAGGTGGAAGGCGCCGTCGCGAACATCGGCGGCGTGAAGCACATCCAGTCCACCGCGCTCGAAGGCCAGGCGAACATCGGTATCGAGTTCCAGATCGGCACGCCGGTCGACCGCGCCGTCAACGACGTTCGCGATGCCGTCGCGAAGGTTCGCGGTGATCTGCCTGAGGGCATCCAGGAGCCGGTGGTCCAGCGCGTAGACGTGGACGGCGGCGCCATCGTGTATTACGCGGTGAGCACCACGTCGATGACCGAGGAAGAGCTTTCCTGGTTCGTCGACAACACCGTCACCAAACGGATGCTGGCGCTTCCGGGCGTCGCGCAGGTCCAGCGCGGCGGCGGCGTGAATCGCGAGATCCGCATCGAGCTGGACCCGGCCCGCATGCAGGCGCTCGGGCTCACGGCGGTCGACGTCAACGCGCAGCTCCGCTCGCTGAATCTCGACGCGCCGGGCGGCCGCGCGCAGCTCGGTGGCGGTGAGCAGGGCATCCGCGTGCTCGGCGGCGCGAAGACTGCCTCTCAGCTCGCGGACACGCAGATCATGCTGCCCGGCGGCCGCTTCGCCCGGCTCTCGGATATAGCGGAGGTGCACGATGGCGTTTCCGAGATCCGTTCGCTCTCGCGCCTCAATGGTCGGCCGGCCACGACGTTCGGCGTGTTCCGCTCGAAGGGTTCGTCCGATGTCACCGTGCTCGAGAACATCCACGGCGAAGTCGACCAGATCGCGCAACAGTATCCGACGGTGAAGCTGGATCAGGTGTTCACCAGCGTCGATAACACGCTGCGCGGTTATGACGCCGCGATGATCACGCTCATCGAAGGTTCGATCCTGGCCGTGCTGGTGGTGTGGCTGTTCCTGCGAAACTGGCGCGCCACGGCCATCTCGGCGCTGGCGATTCCGCTATCGGCGATTCCCACCTTCGCATTCATGCACTGGATGGGATTCACGCTGAACGGCGTGAGCCTGCTCGCACTCTCGCTGGTCGCCGGCGTGCTCGTCGACGATGCGATCGTGGAAATCGAGAACATCGTGCGTCACATGCGCATGGGCAAGAGCGGCTATCAGGCTGCGTTCGACGCGGCGGACGAGATCGGTCTCGCCGTGGTCGCGACTTCCGCCACGATCATCGCGGTGTTCCTGCCTGTGAGCTTCATGTCCGGCATCGTCGGGCAGTACTTCCAGCAGTTCGGGCTCACAGTGGCTGCGGCCGTGTTCTTCTCGCTGCTTGTCGCGCGCCTCATCACGCCGGTCATCGCCGCCTTCACGCTGCGTCCGGACAGCCTGCAGGTGCACGGCGACGGGCCCATCATGTCCTGGTACATGAGGTTCGTGAATCGATGCATCGCGCATCGGTGGCGCACGCTCGCCGGCGGCACGGCGTTCTTCGCGCTTTCGATTCTCGCGCTGACTTTCGTCCCGACGTCCTTCATCCCGCAGGGGGACTTCGCAAGCTCGCAGCTGCAGATCGAGCTGCCCCCGGGCGTGCGCCTCGAAGACACCGCCGCGGTGTCGGATGCGGCGTATCGGGTCATCAAGAAGCATCCCGAGGTGATGAGCGTCGTCGAGCAGGTTGGCGGCGGCGACGGCGATGAAGTTCGCAGCGCCACGCAGTACATCCAGCTCGTGCCGATGGAGGACCGCAAGCTGAAGCAGGTGGAGTGGGAGCGCCTGGTGCTTCAGGAGCTGAAGCAGATTCCGGATGCGCGCATCAACTTCCAGAACTTCAGCGGCGCGAGCGAAGGGCGCGACATCACGCTCTACATGGTGGGCGACAATCCGCCGCTCGTCGAAGCGACGGCGCAGAAGCTCGTGGCGGAGATGCAGGGGCTGTCGACTCTGCGCGAGCCGCGCATCAACGGGGATCTGCAGCGCCCCGAGATCATCATCCATCCGCGGCTCGATCTCGCCGCGCAGATGGGCGTGACCGTCCAGACCATCAGTCAGACCATCCGCATCGCCACGCTCGGCGATCTGCCACAGAATGGCGCGAAGTTCTCGCTGTCCGACCGGCAGGTACCCATTCGCGTGAGCCTGCTCGAAAACGCGCGTCGCGATCTCTCGACTCTCGAGAATCTGCCGGTGCCGACTCGCACGGGTTCAACCGTGCCGCTGAAGGCCGTGGCCGATGTGTCGTTCGGTCAGGGGCCCACGCGCGTGCGCAGGTACGATCAGAGTCGGCGCGTCGCGCTGGAAGCAGACCTCAACGGTGTCGAGCTCGGCGAAGCGCTGAAGCAGATTCACGCGCTGCCGACGGCGCAGAAGCTACCGCCGGGCGTTACGCTCATCGATCGCGGCTCGGCGGAGGTCATGGGTGAGCTGTTCACCGGTTTCGCGATTGCAATGGGCACGGGCATCCTGATGGTGTTCGCCGTACTCGTGCTGCTGTTCGCGCGTGTGTTCCAGCCCCTCACCATTCTCTCTGCATTGCCTTTATCGATCGGCGGTGCGGCGATTGCGCTTCTCATCACCAACAATTCGTTCTCCTTACCCGTCGTCATCGGCTTCCTCATGCTGATGGGCATCGTCGCGAAGAACTCGATCCTGCTCGTGGACTTCGCCATCGAGGAGATGCGCGCGGGCAAGGATCGGCTCACGGCGTTGCTCGAAGCGGGTCACAAGCGTGCACGGCCCATTGTGATGACCACGGTCGCGATGATCGCGGGCATGCTGCCGGTGGCCCTCGGCATCCATGGGGACTCCTCGTTCCGTGCGCCCATGGCCATTGCGGTCATCGGCGGTCTCATCACCTCCACGTGTCTCACGTTAATCGTGGTGCCTGCGGCGTTCACGCTGGTCGACGACATCGAGCAGTGGCTCGCGCCGAGAGTGGGCCGCATGCTTGCCGACAAAGCCGCGACCACGGAAACTGCGGTTACGAAGCCGCATCCAGCCGGCTGACACGCAAAGAGGTTGAGGTTTGCACGGATCCGAGACGATCTCGGCGCCCGCGGTCGAGCCGACGGGCCGGCGTTCCGCATGGTGGGTGCGCCTGCTGGCGGCGCTGCCCTTCCCTGCGCTGTATGCATTTGCCGCGTTCCTCGCGTGGCTCGCCTATCGGGTGTTTCCGTACCGGCAGGACGTGGTGAGAGAGAACCTCACCAAGGCCTTTCCGGACATGGACGAGGCCACCCTGCGCGAGACGATGAAGGCCTACTACCTCGGCTTCGCCCAGGTGCTCGTCGAGCTCATCAAGGCTGCAACGCTCACTCCGGATGAGATCCGGGAGCGGGTGAAAATCATCGGGCTCGACCGGGTGCGCGCGCTGCTGGACGATGGCAAGCCCGTGCTGCTCGTTGCCGCACATCAGTGCAACTGGGAATGGATGCTGCTCGGCCTCTCCCTGCAGCTCGGGTATCGCGTGGATGCGGCCTACAAGCCGCTCGTGAATCCCTGGGCCGAGCGCGAGATGCTCGCCATCCGGACGCGGTTCGGGAGCCGCCTGGTCGCGGCGAAGGAGCTGCTGGGCGACATCATCAAGCACCGCAAGGATGTGCGGGCCATCTGCATGGTCGCGGACCAGGAGCCCACCACCAGCGAGCACAAGCACTGGACGCGGTTTTTGAATCGAGACACAGCGTTCTACATGGGTGCTGAAGAAATCGCGCGTGTGACACGCTATCCGGCTTTCTTCGTGGCCATGCGGCGTGTGTCGCGCGGGTTCTACGAGATGGAGTTGAAACCGCTTGCGCCGGGTGGCGAGTCGCTCACCACGGGCGAGCTGACCGAACGCTACGCTCGCCTCGTCGAAGAGCAGATTCGCGCCGCGCCGCCGGACTGGCCGTGGTCGCACAAGCGGTGGCGACTGAAAAAGTCGCTGTATGGCAAGGCATAGTCGTTGAGTGGCTGCTTCGGCGGCCACTGGCCCAAGGCGCCGTGCGCGGCGCGTCGAGCGGCGCTACTCGCTCGCCAGGGCTGCCGCAGGCTGCAGGCGCGAGGCCAGGACCGCGGGGCCGGTCCCGAAGAGCACGCCCATCAGCAAGGAGAGGACGAGCGGCGCGGCCAGGCCGTTTGCATCGAGCGGCAGGTTCCAGGACGTCAGCGCTTCGAGCCCGATGCCTGCGATTGCGCCGAGCAGGATGCCTGCTATCCCACCGAGCGCGCTCAGCACGCAGGCCTCTACGAGGAACAGGGCAGCGATGCTGCCGCGTGAGGCACCGATCGACATGCGCAGGCCGATCTCGCCGGTGCGGTCCTTCACGTTGAGGTAGCTCACCGCGAAGATGCCGGCGCCGCCGATGGCGAGCGTAATGGCGGCGAGAATGCGGGCGAGACCCTGCAGCCACTGCGAGCTCATGCGGCGAATTTCGTCGGCGCGGATCATGGACAGGATGTCGAAGTCGTCGCGCTCGTCGTCGTCGAGGCGATGCGTGGCACGCAGCAGATGACGCGTGTTGTTCATGGCTTCGGCCATGCGGTCGCCGGTTTTTGCTTGCACGATGAACATGGATACGCGGTCGACGTTGGCGATGCGGCGCATGGCGGTCTGCAGGGGGACGAGGATCTGGTCGTCCTCGTTCGAGCCGTCGCTTCCCTGGCCTTTTGCGCGGAGCTGGCCGACGACTTCGAACGGGATGCCGTTCACCCACAGCGTGTGGCCAACGAGGCTGAGGCCACTATTGAGGCGATCTGCGACGAAGGAACCGACGACGGCAACCCGGCTCACCGCTGCGTCGTCTGCTTCAGTGAGGGGGCGGCCGAATTCGACGTGGAAGTTGCGGAGGTCGAGGAAGTCCGGAGTGACTCCGCGGAGCATGGTGACGAGCCCGGTGTCCTCCAGCTTCACCGGCAGATTGCGTTCGAGCATCGGGGCTGCGCGGTGGATTGCAGGTATCTGGCTGCGTATGAGAGCGGCTTCTTCGCGCTTCAGCTGCGTTGTGATGTACCAGCCCGTGCCTTGCCACTGAGGTACGGGGCGCTCACCTGCCCTGACGACGAACAGATTGCGGCCCATTTTTTCCTGCACCGCCTCGATTTCCTGGCGCACGCCTGTGCTGAGGGACAGCATGATGACCGTTGACGCGATCCCTGCCGTGACGAGAGTGCTCGCCAACACCGTACGCAAGCGATTCGCTGACAAGGACGCCAGCAGAATCTTTCCGCGCAGCTGGAAGCTGCCTGTCATCCTCGTCGCAAGGCATCCACAGGATTCAGCGCTGCAGCTCGCATTGCTGGCCACAACGCACCTAGCAGCCCGGTCGCGATGGCCGCGGCGGCCGCGATCGTCACCGCACTGAGCGAAACACTTGCACCCGTGAATCCAAACTTCGAAGCCAGCAAGGGCCCGATCACCGCCATCAACGGATAAGCAAGCAGTACTCCAACAGCACACCCCGCAGCCGCAACGAGAACGACCTCGGCCACAACCTGATCCCGAATGTCCTCCGTGCTCGCACCAACAGCCTTCCGCAACCCAATCTCCGCCGTCCGCTGTCGAATGGTTGCGAGCATCACGGTCAACAACACGATGGCCGACGCCACGAACGCCGCCGCACAAATGAGCACGACGAACAGGTTCAACGTGCCGAACGTCTTCCCCACCATCTCCCGCATCTGCCGCGGCGTGTGCGTGCTGAAGTCATCCGGCTGCCCGTCTCGAATGTCGTGCCTCTGACGCAGGATCGACGCGATCTGCCCTGCCACGGCCTCCGACTCACCCGGGTCGCGCACTCTGAACGCCGCGCCCTGCACGAAATCAACCTTGCGGATGCTATCCAGCACGACGGTGTAAGGCAGAACGATCACGTCATCGAGATCATCCCCGTGCGGCGACATGCCCACCGGCTCGAGCACGCCTTTCACCCGATAAGGCACGTTATCGATGAACAGCGTCGTCCCAACCGGCGACGTATTCCCAAACAGCGCGCGCGCAGTAGTCTGCCCGACCAGCGCGACACGCGATCGCCCCGCGACCTCGTCAGCGGTCAGGAACGCACCATCGCTCACGGACTGCCGCCGCACGTTGGCGTACTGCTCGGAACCTCCAACGACATTCGTGCGCGTGTTGCGATCACCAACCTTGATGTCCCGCCGGCCGGCCCCCGCCATCGGATCCCACGCGACGATGGCCGGAAGCGCCGCGACCAGCGCCTCCAGATCCTTGAATCGCAGGTTGTCGCGCCCGAGCCCGCCACCAAGGAAGTTCGCTCCGGCGAATAGCGAGATGCCGTCATCGGGATACATGCGACCGATGAACCCGTCGAACGTCGCGCGAATCGTGCCGCTCAGCGAGCTCACGAGCACGGTGGCCAGCACGCTGACGATGATGCCCAGACCCATGAGCAGCGCACGGCCCTTGAATCGCGTGAGCCGCGCCAGCAGCGTCCGCAGGAAGATTTCACGATTCATTGCAGAGCCCCCGAGTCGCTTTCGATCGCACCCGACCGGATGCGGATCACCCGCCGCGCGGCGCTTGCGACTTTCTCGTCGTGCGTGATCAGAATCACCGTCGTACCCTTCGCGTTCTGTGCCTCGAAGAGATCGACGATCTCACCCGCTGCAGCCCCATCGAGATTCCCGGTGGGCTCGTCGGCAAGCAGAAGCGATGGTTCGTTGACTATGGCACGCGCAATGGCAACCCGCTGCTGCTGCCCACCCGAGAGCTCGCTCGCAAAGTGGTTGCGCCGATCGGTGAGACCCACTGCGGCGAGCGCTGCCTCACTGCGCTGTCGATAGTCGGACCGCTTCGAGTAGAGCATCGGCAACTGCACGTTCTCGATAGCCGTCGTACGCGGCAGCAGGTGATACGACTGGAACACGAAGCCGATCACGCGATTGCGCAGGCCCGCCATCTCGCGCGCGCTCAGATCGCGAGTTGCCTTGCCGTCGAGGCGGTACTCGCCGCTGTCAGGCCGGTCGAGCAGACCCAGCACGTTCATCAGCGTGCTCTTGCCCGAGCCGGAAGGCCCGAGCACGGCCACGAATTCGCCCGCCGCTACGCTCAGCGACACGTCGTTCAGTGCCTGCACGACAGGCTCTCCGGGTTTGCGATAGGTCCGGCTCACCTGCGAAATCTCGATCATGTCTACATGGCCTCCTCTCTGCGCTTCTGCCACGACACGGGATCGGCGAGAACGCGATCGCCTGCGAGCAGTCCCGAGCGAATCTCCGTCGCGCTGACGGTGGACAAGCCCGTGTCCACTTGCCGCTTCGTCCAGTCACTACCGTTCGGCACGACAACGAAGCTTCTGCCGTTCTCTCTCAGCAGCACGGTCGGCGGAACGGCGAGTACGTCTTCCTTGCGTTCGAGAATGAAATTCACGTGAGCGGTCATCTCGGGACGCAGCTCGGGCGCGCCGCGCGGGTCGATGTCGATGATCACCACGTAGTTCACGACGTTGTTGACGAGCTGCGCCTTGGGATAGATCGTGCGCACGTGCCCCGCCATCTCGCGGCCGGCGAAAGCATCGACGCGGAGAGTCACTGGCTGCTCGACGTGCACTTTGCCGATGTCATGCTCGTCGACGTAGGCCTGAACCTCGAGGCGTGTCTGATCGAGGATCGTTACGAACGTTGGTGCCGTGAAGTCCGCTGCGACCGTTTCGCCTTCGTAAGTCGAGACGGAGGCGACTGTGCCTGAGATGGGTGCGGTGATGCGGGTGTAGCCCAATTGGATGCGAGCTTCCTCCAGGCGTGCGCGCACCTGGCCTGCAGCCGCTTCACGTACGCGGAGGTTGCGACGGCGGTCGTCTACCTGGGACACGGAGAACGCGGGGACGCGTTCCATGCGCCAGAGATCGGAGCGGGCGTAGTCCAGCTCTGCTGCGGCTGAGGTTGATTCGGCTTGGAGGCTTGCTACTCGGGCTTGCCACTGGGCGTCGTCAAGTTGTGCGAGCACGTCGCCCTTCTTGACCTTGTCGCCGACGCTGACGCGCAGCTTGGCGACTACCCCGGAGACGCGGGAGCCGACTTTCACTTCGGCGCCGACCTGGGATTTGATTACGCCGATGGCTACGGTGGAGTCGATTAGCGTTTCTTTGCGAACGCGGATGGTTGCGAGTGAGGTGTTTCCTTCGGCGCGGTCATTGCGCGAGAACATGCCGACGGCGATTGCCACAATCGCCAGCACGACGGTGAATAACAGGATGGTGCGCATCGATGAAGAAGGTAGCGCACGCGATGCGCGGCAATCCGAACTATGGGGTAAGCGGAGGATTGCAGGGGCTAGCGGGAAGCCATCAGTGAATTCGTCTACGTGCGGTCGAGGAGGTTGTGGGCGTAGCGGCGACTGAGGCGGAGGGTGGTGCCCGTGCGGAGGCGGACTTCGTAGTCGCCCTTGGGCATGGGCTTGAGGCTCGCTATTTGAGCGACGTTGACCGCAGTGGAGCGATGAATGCGCGCGAACTGCTGCTCGCTCAACTGCTGCAGCAGGTCCTGAAGCGTTCGCCGCAGGAGGTATTCACGCTCGGCCGTATGAACGTGAACGTAGTTGTCATCCGCTTCGAGCCAGTGAATGTCGCTGACGTCGATGAGTCGCAAGCCATCGCCATCGGGCACTGGCAAGCGCTTCCCGGGGCCGATCGCCGAGCGCGCCATTCCCACCGCCGCCTCGCGCCGCGGCTGCGCGCGCAGCCGCTGACGAATCCGGCCGAGAGCACGCAGGAATCGTTCATGATCGTAAGGCTTCAACAGATAGTCGATCGCATTCAGATCGAACGCTGCGACGGCGTGATCGTCATGCGCCGTCACGAATACGAGCAGCGGCGCACTCTCCGCCTGCAACTGCGCGGCCACCTCGAGCCCGCTCATGTCCGGCATCTGGATGTCGAGAAATACGAGATCGGGCCGCATCGTCGCGATGAGGTGCGCGGCCGCCAGTCCGTTGGGCGCTTCCGCAACGAGCTCCAGGTCCCGCTCGTCCGTCAACCAGCGCCTGAGCTTCGCACGCGCGGGCGGCTCGTCATCCGCGACGAGCACGCGAATCAGCCCGCCGCTGGCCGCCATGGCAACGTCACCCTCGCCAACACGCCGCTCCCCTCAGCGTTCGCTACAGTCAGCGCGGCCGCCGACTCGTACAGCAGGTAAAGCCGCTCGCGGCAGTTCTGCAGTCCCACACCGCCCGATCCGTTCGTCAGGCGCGGCCCCGTGTTGTGAATGTCGATGTGCAGCTCACCGCCCACGCGTGCCGTGCGAATCGTGATGCGTTCAGACGCGCTGCTGCGTTCGATGCCATGCTTGAACGCATTCTCCAGCAGCGGCTGAAGAAGCATGCTCGGCACTTGCGCGCCCATAGTGTCCTGCGCAACCTGCCATTCGAAGCTCACGCGGCCGTCGAACCGCTCACGCATGATCTCCGCATAGCGTCCCAGCAATTCCAGCTCCTCCTTGAGGCTCACCTCTTCGCGACGGTTCGCGCGCAGGCTCGCGCGCAGCAGATCCCCGAGCTGCGCCAGCACCCGATCGGCGCGCGCAACGTCCGTATGCATCAGCGAGGACACCGTGTTGAGCGCATTGAAAATGAAATGCGGCCGCAACTGCGCCTGAAGTTGCGCCAGCTGCGCTTCAGCGAGCGCCTTCTGCATGCCCAGCATGCGCTCGTTGTCTTCACGCCATTTGGCGAGCGTCAGCGTGCCGAAGATCAGTCCCAGCCAGAGGCTGTACAACAGGCTGCACTTGAAGATCTCCCACACTAGAAACAAATGCAGCGGTTGCAGATATCCATGGTATGCACCCGCCACCCGGAAGATGAACCAGCGAAGCGCGAAAACTCCGCCGATCATCACGATCAGGAAGAGCGGCAGCCGCCGCAGGTGATGCGCGAACCATTGGTTCGGGGGATGGAGGTCCGGCCGATCGAATTGCGTGGACTTCAGTTCCCAGGTCATCCACGCCGTAACAACCACAGTCGGGACGAGCAACGATGCGATCGGCTGCCAGATCGGAACGCGCACATCGTGCAGCGTCGGCGCGTGCTCAACCAGCGTGACGACGACCCATAGCAGCACCCAAAGCGTCGAGATCACCGAGACGTGCAGCGTGCGCCACACGGAGGGCGGTTCGGGTACTCCAGAGGAAACGTGCGATCCGGGCAGCCTCAAGAGCATTCCCGGACGCCCCATGAATCAGCGCCGGTCGGCGTCGTCGGTGCGCCGAAGCTCGCGCGGGAGCGTGAAGAAGACGTTCTCTTCACGGCCAACCGCTTCGTGCGGAGCCTCGCCACCCCACGAGCGCAGTTTCTCGACTACCTGCTGCACCAGCAGTTCGGGCGCGGACGCACCGGCGGTGACACCAACGGCATTCTTGCCAGCGAACCATTCGCGGCGCAGATCATCGGGACCATCGACGAGATACCCGGGAACACCCGCGCGATCCGCAAGCTCACGCAGCCGGTTGGAATTGGAGCTCGTACGCGAACCAACGACCAGCAGAACGTCACACTGCTGCAAAAGTTGTTTCACCGCGTCCTGACGATTCTGCGTGGCGTAGCAGATGTCTTCCTTGCGAGGCGTGGCGAGCATGGGAAAGCGCGCACGAAGCGCGGCCACGATTTCCGCGGTGTCGTCGACGGACAATGTCGTCTGGGTGACGAACGCCATGCGAGCCGGATCCTTCACGTCCAGCTTCTGGACATCCGCCACACTTTCGACGAGATGGATGTGGCCGCCGTAGGAGCTGTCGAACCTCCCCATCGTGCCCTCCACTTCCGGATGGCCGGCATGCCCGATGAGAATGACGTCACGCGCCTCCCGCGCATACCGATGCACTTCCATGTGCACCTTCGTGACCAGCGGGCACGTGGCATCGAACACACGCAGATTGCGCCGCTTGGCTTCCGCGACGACGGCGCTCGACACGCCATGCGCAGAAAAGATGACCGTGGCGCCCTCCGGCACCTGATCCAGCTCGTCCACGAACACGGCACCCAGCGACCGCAAACGGTCGACAACGTGCCTGTTGTGAACAACCTCGTGACGCACGTGAATCGGCGGCCCGAACAGCTCCAGCGCACGCTCGACGATATCTATCGCGCGATCCACGCCAGCGCAGAACCCACGGGGATTTGCGAGCACGACCTTCATGGCGCCGCCTCGTTGCTGCCCGCCTTGCCCTGGCCGCTTCCCGACGACTGCGCCTTGCCGCGCCGGCTCTCGAGCAGTGCATCGAGCAACAGCAATGCCGCACCGACGGTGATCGCCGAGTCGGCGACGTTGAACGCCGCGAAATACGCGTTGCCCCAATGCGCATGAATGAAGTCGATCACGTGCCCAAGCCGCAAGCGATCGATGAGATTCCCTAGCGCACCCGCGAGGATCAGCGACAGGCTGCACGCAAGCAGCCCCTGCGACTTCGCCTTCAATCTCCCGAGCCACACCACGATCGCGACGCCGACACCCATGGCCAGCAAAGTGAAGAACCAGCGTTGCCAGCCGGAAGCGTCCGCAAGCATGCTGAATGCGGCGCCCGTGTTGTGAAGGCGCGTGATGTCGAGCACGGGCAGCACTTCAACGCGTTCGTACAGCTCGAAGTTCTTCTCGATGAGCCACTTCGTGAGCTGATCGAGCGCAATCACGACCGCCGTCAAAGGCAACCAGCGCCAACCGCTCGGCTCGTTCATGCGTACGTCCGCTTCTCGCCGGAGCTGGAGATGTTGGTGTAGCACCGGCCGCACAGCTCCGGGTGCTCGGGATTCTGGCCCACTTCGGGGCGGCGGTGCCAGCAGCGCACGCACTTCGCCGCGTCCGTTTCCTTCACGACCAGCCAGACGCCTGTGAGCCCTTCGCCGCTCGCCGCAATCGCGCCCGCCGGCGGTGCGTCTACCTTGTGTACGCGAGCCTCGGACGTGATGAACAGGAACCGCAGCTCGTCATGAAGCGCGTTGAGCCGCTCGAACGTCGCGGGCGTCGCGTAGATGTCCACCTCCGCCTCCAGCGGAGCGCCAATCACGCCCGCGTCGCGAAGCTTCTCCAGCTCCCGCAGCACGTCGCCGCGCAGCTCGAGGAGCGCCGGCCAGTCGATGGGATCGCGCGGCACCTCGGGCAGCGAATGCCAGGTCTCGAGGAAAACCGACTCTGCGCGCTCACCCGGCAGCGCGCGGAACATCTCTTCCGCCGTGAACGAGAGAATCGGCGCGAGCCAGCGGACCATCGCTTCGGCCACGTGATACATCGCCGTTTGCGCCGACCGGCGCGGGCCGCTCTCCTTCGGCATCGTGTAGAGCCGATCCTTGAGCACATCCAGGTAGAGGCTGCCCATGTCGACGGCGCAGAACTTGTGCACCGTCTGATAAATGACGTGGAACTCGTACCGCCGGTACGCAGCGATCACTTCTTCCTGTACCTGGCGCGCACGCGTCATGGCCCAGCGATCGAACGCCACCATCTCGGACGGCTTCACGGCATGGCGCGCCGGATCGAAGCCATGCAGGTTTCCCAGCAGGAAGCGGAACGTGTTCCGCATGCGGCGATACGAATCCGCCATGTGCTTGAGGATGGTGTCCGAGACGGTGATCTCGTTCGCGTAGTCCGTCGCCGCCACCCATAGGCGCAGGATGTCCGCGCCGAGCGTGCTCATCACCTTCTGGGGCGCGATCACGTTGCCGAGGGACTTCGACATCTTGCGGCCCTTCTCATCCACGGTGAATCCGTGGGTGAGCACGCCGCGATACGGAGCGCGCGCATACAGCGCTTCGGACATGAGCAGCGCGCTGTGGAACCAGCCGCGATGCTGATCCGACCCTTCGAGATAGAGATCGACCGGCGCGCTGACTTCGGGCCGCGTCGCTCCGACGCACTCGAAGGAAAGCCCCGAGTCGGCCCAGACGTCCATCACGTCCTTCACCTTCTCGTAGGCTTCCGCGTCCTTGCCGAGCAGCTCCGCCGGATCGAGCGCGAACCAGGCGTCGATGCCGCCCTTCTCGACTTTGTCCGCAACCGCCTCGATCAGCTCCTGCGTGCGCGGGTGAAGCTCGCCCGTGTGCTTGTGAACGAACAGCGTGATCGGCACGCCCCACGTGCGCTGGCGTGAGATACACCAGTCGGGCCGGTTCTCGATCATGCCGAGGATACGTTGCTCGCCCCATGCGGGTGTCCACTGCACCTTGCGGATGTCGCGCAGCGCGTTCGCGCGCAGGCCCTTCTGGTCCATGCTGATGAACCATTGCGGAGTCGCGCGGAAAATCACCGGCGTCTTGTGGCGCCAGCAATGCGGATAGCTGTGGCGATACGACTCGTGATGCACGAGCCTGCCGCGCGCCTTCAGCTCTTCCAGGATCTTTGCGCCGCCTTCATCGAGCTTCAGGCCGCCGACAAACGGCGTGTCCGGCAAGAAACGCCCATCGTTGCCGACGGGATTCGTAACCGGCAGGTCGTATAGCTTTGCGACCGCAAAGTCCTCGAGACCGTGACCCGGCGCGGTGTGCACGGCGCCTGTTCCCGCCTCGAGCGTCACGTGTTCACCAAGGATCACCGGCACCTGCCGGTCCTCGAACGGGTGAGAGAGCTTCAGTCGCTCGAGCGCCTTGCCCCGGAACTCGGCGACGCGCGTGCGGGCGACCATGCCATAGCGTGCCAGCGCGGCATCTGCGAGATCGGCCGCGAGAATGAGGGCGCTCGTCTTGTGCTTGTGCTCATCATCGCCGACGCGCTCGCCTTCCAGCAGGATGTAGTCGAACTCATCGCGCAATGAGACCGCCTGGTTCCCAGGCAGCGTCCAGGGCGTAGTGGTCCAGATGACCAGCCCAACCTGCGTATCGCCCAACTTGCCGGGCGCGAGGCCGATCCGGCGCTCGAGATCACGGTTGTCGACGACCGGGAACGCCACGTCGATCGCGGGCGACGTCTTCTCCTCGTACTCGACTTCCGCTTCGGCCAGCGCCGAACGGCAATCGAGACACCAGAGGACGGGCTTCACACCTTTATAGAGATGCCCGTTGCGAATGACCTTGCCGAACGAGCGGATCTGCTGCGCCTCGTATTGAGGCGCCATCGTGATGTAGGGGTTGTCCCAGTCGCCGAGCACACCGAGGCGCTTGAAGCCCACGCGCTGCAGATCCACCTGACTCTGCGCGAACGCGCGGCACGCCGCGCGAAACGCAGCGGCATCGAGCTTCTGACCCGGCCGACCGTGCTTCTTCTCCACCTGCAGCTCGATCGGCAGGCCGTGACAGTCCCAGCCGGGGATGTACGGCGAATCGAAGCCGTCCAGCGCGTGCGACTTGACGACGATGTCCTTGAGAATCTTGTTGACCGCGTGCCCGATGTGAATATCGCCGTTCGCGTACGGCGGACCGTCGTGCAGGACGAAGCGCGGCCGGCCGCGACCGAGCTCGCGCATCTTCTGATAGATGCCGCCCTCTTCCCACGCCTTCTGGATGGCGGGCTCGCGCTGGGCGAGGTCCGCCTTCATCGGGAAGTCGGTCTGCGGCAGATTGATCGTCGATTTGTAATCAGGCATTCAAAATGTCTCTGGCCTGTGCGGCATCCACATGCATCTGTTTCACCAGCTCGTCGAGGCTCGCGAAGCATTCCTCTTCGCGCAGCTTCGCCACGAACTCCACTTCGATCTCGCGGCCGTACAGGTCCCCCTCGAAATCGAATACGTGCGCTTCGAGCACCGGTACCGTTCCTCCTACGGTGGGGCGTGTGCCGAGACTCGCAACTCCGGGCAACGCTACATCGCCAGCGGCGCCCCGCACCCGCACGGCAAAGATCCCTTTCAAGGCCGAGCGTTTGCGCCCCAGCCGCAGATTCGCCGTCGGGAAGCCGAGCGTCCGACCCAGCTCCTGCCCGCGAACCACGCGGCCGATCATGGAATACGGCCGGCCGAGCCAGTGCCGCGCGCTATCCAGGTCCCCCCGCTCGAGTGCCTCCCGGATCTGGCTGCTGCTCACCCGAACACCGTCGATGAGCACCGGCGGCACCACGTGCACTTCGAATCCCAGCCGACGTCCCGCATCGCTGAGCATCGGGCCGGTCGCTTCGCCTTTGCGCCCGAACTTGAAATCGTGGCCCACCACCACAGCAGGCGTCTTCACCTGCCGCGCGAGCAGCGTGGCGAACTCCTCGCCCGATAGATTCCGCAGCGCCTCCCCGAACCGCAACTGCAGAACGTAGTCGAGGCCGGTTCGCTGCAACGCGCGCCACCGCTCCCGCCAGGACGTGAGCCGCGCCGGCGGGTCCGCCGCCGCCAGGTACTCCCGCGGCATCGGCTCGAAAGTCAGCATCATCGCCGGCCGCGACAGACGCTTCCCGTCCTCCAACAGGCGCCGGATGAGCGCCTGGTGTCCCGGATGGATGCCGTCGAACGTGCCGATGGTGACGACGGAGCCCTGGTGCCGCGGTCGCAGGTTCGGAAGTCCGCGGATGAGCTCCATATGCGCCGTTGCCGTCAAAGGCAGCCAGTATAGGGGCGCGAACCCCCCTCCCGCGAGGGCGGGCGGGACCTTCAGGTGCGGGGTGCCTCAGGGGCGGTTCATGAGGTGGCGATAACGCAACCCGAGTGCAAACAGTACGGCGAAATACGCTGCCATCGCCCCGAGCACCAGAGCCGCGAGGCGCCCGATCCTGGGCAGCTCGCCGAGCGTCAGCCAGCTCGTCAGCGGTCCTGCCAACGAAACTACCAACGCGCCCATCACCGCCGTGGCGACAACCGTGCGTAGGATGAAAATGCCCCACCCCGGCTCCGGGACGAACACATTCTCACGGCGCAGCCGGCGAAACAGCAGCGCGGCATTGAGGCACGCCGTGAGCGAGGTGGACGCGGCCAGCACCACGTGCGGCGCCTTGAACGGCGCCACGACGTTCACGCCGAACAGCGCGAGGCTCAGGGCCATTCCCACGACCAGCGACCACACGGCATAGCGAACGGGCACCTTCATTTCGTGCCGCGCATAGAAGCCCGGCACCAGCACTTTCACGAGCGAGAAACCGAGGAACCCGATGCCGTATGCCCAAAGCGCATAGGCCGTCATGCGTATGTCTTCGCTGCCGAACCGTCCGCGCCCGAACATGGTCGCGACCATCGGCCCGGCGAGCACGATCAGCCCCACCGCGGCGGGCAGGCCGATCACGAAAATCATGCGCAGGCTCCAGTCGAGCGTGGCGGAAAAGCGTTCGCGAGCTTCGCCGGCGTGGAGAGCAGAAAGCGCCGGCAGCATCGCCGTACCGATTGCGACACTGAAAATGCCGAGCGGAAATTCCATGAGCCGGTTCGAGTAGTAGAGCCAGCTCACCGGGCCATCGCCGAGCAGTGTGGAGAGATTCGAATTCACCAGCAGGCTCAATTGCCCCACGGACGATCCGATCAGCACCGGCACCATCAGCGACACCACGCGCTTCACACGTGGATCGCTCCACGCCCAGCGCGGCCTCGGCAACATCCGGATCTGCAGGAGCGAGGGAATCTGAAAGAGCAGCTGCAAGACGCCAGCCACGAACACTGCGTAGGCGAGGACGCGCACGGAGCCTTCGTCGATGAACGCGGCGGCGATGAGGCACACGTTCAGGATCACGGGCGTCGCGGCAGGAACGGCAAAGCGGCCGTAGGCGTTCAGCACGCCCGCCGCAACCGAGGCGAGCGAGATGAACATCAGGTACGGGAACGTCCAGCGAATCAGCTCCGCGCCGAGCGCGCTCTTCGCCGGGTCGGATGCGAAACCGGACGCAAACAGGGTGAGGAGCCACGGCGCGGCGAGACATCCGACCAGCGTGACGATGCTGAGCACGCCGCCGAGCGTGCCGAGCACGACGGCCATCAGGTCCCGGGCCTCCTCCTGAGACCCACGGGTGCGGGTGGCCGTGAACATCGGCACGAATGCCTGGGAGAACGCGCCTTCGGCGAACATGCGCCGCCCGAGATTCGGGATGAGCTGGGCAATGAGGAAGACGTCCATCCCGGAGCCGGCGCCGAACACGCGGGCGAATTGCACGTCGCGCACCAAGGCGAGCACGCGCGACAGGAGAGTGAGGGCTCCAACCACGCTCGTGCTTCTGAAAATAGCCCTGCTCACCAAGCTCCGCGGGGGTCTGGAAACGCCGGCGGGGACTATACCCAAGCACCTGAGTGGTGCCGGCCCGAACAGGCCGGCGGGGACTCGAGCGCCGCCGTATGGGATTCTGACAAATCCCTGTCATCTCCGTGCCTTATTAAGGGGCGGCGTTGACAAGCCATGGGGCGCTCATCAGACTACGCGCCCCTTTAAATGACGGCTCGGAATCGGAGCGTTCGTGGCGAATACCAAGTCCGCTGAAAAAGCGGCTCGTCAGGCAGAAAAACACAGGGCGCAGAACGTGGCTCTGCGCTCGCGCATGCGGACGGCGATCCGTGAAGTAACGGATGCCATCGCAAGCGGCAAGAAGGAAGACGCGCAGAAGACCTACTCCGCTGCCGTGCCGGTCATCGACTCGCTGGTCAACAAGCAGATCGTCCATCGGAACAAGGCCGCCCGGCACAAGAGCCGGCTTTCGGCACGCATACGAGGGATGTCCTCATGAGCAAAGAGGCAGTGGCCACGCGGCGCGCAGCGCCCCGTACGGTACCCGTTTTGAGCCGGACGCCCGTCGGCAGACGGAGCTTTGTCCTGCGTCTGGTGCACGATCGCGCCATACGTGCCGCGGTTCGTAATGCCCCTTCGGGGCAGCGTACCGGCGGGGGTAGCCAAGGCTAAGCGCCGGCGCGCGCCCAGCCGGTGGCCGTGCCACGAGACACGGCCAACACGCTAAAGTCGTCGCTTTGCCCTGACGGCCTTCCGTGCGCCGCTCTCCTGTTATTGCACCAGTGCTTCTTCGACTGGCATCAGCTCCAGCTCGGCGCTGTCCGGGTCGTCGATCAGGACGAAAGTCTGCACGCTGCCGTCCTGCAGCGTGATTGCTGAATCCAGCACGATGCGCGAGGTGCCCGCGGGCGCAAGGCGCACCCTATATGTTCCTGACTTCAGGACCGCCGGATCCGTCGTGGACTTGTAGGCGATCGAGCCGCGCTTGAACTGCGCGGCGTCGTCCGTGGTGGCGGTGGTGCTCGCGGTGAAATCCAGCGACTGGTCCGGGAGCGTCACGTACACGTCCAGCGCGTCCTCCCCGTCCAGACTCGGGGCCGCGTTGAGGAAACGGAACTTGCTTTGCGTGGGCACGCTGCGCCGGTCATCCGCGATGACCAGCGCGTCGACCGAGCCCTGCCGCCCGACCGTGTACGCGCTGTAACTGGTGTTCGCTATCGCGCTGAACTCTTCCACGAACAGGATCGTCACGCTCGTGGCGCTCGCCGGCTGCGCGATCAGGTCCACCTCTCCGGTTGGCACATTCGAATAGGGCGAGGTGTCGCGGAATGCGAGGCCGAGCGCGATCGGCGAGTTGAGACTCGAATTGCGATAGATGTCGAATGCACCGGAATCCGGCGAGACATGCACCGCGCGCACGGTCGCCTGATCGGTGGTGTTGAGGAATGTCCCGGTCACACCGTCGATCCCGATCACTTTCACCTTCGCAGGCCCCGGACCCGTGTTGTTGACGACGGCCCAGAGGAGCCGCGTCTTCTCGTTGAGGCGTTGCTTGCCTGAGTTGAAGAGCACATCTCCGCTCGTCGAGTCACGCAGCTCGACGGTGAAATCGACGATCAGTGCGGCCGTGTCATCCGTCACGTCCGCGCGCTTGAACAGCTTCAATTTCGTCGTGCCCGTCTTCTGACCGAAGGTCACGGTCGCCAGTTTCTCGGCTGAAGTGATCTGGCCCTCGGGCGCCGTGATGAAAATGTCTACGCGCGGCACGTTCGGTGCTGCATTGACGAACTGGTACTCGATGAAGTCCTCCTCGACCGCGGCCTTGTCGCTCTCCTCGTCCATCGTGAAAGCCTTTGGATCGTTCAGCTTGCCGTACACGAAGACGGTGTAGTCGCGGCCCCGCGTGTAGGACTGCGAGAACGTGCCGCCGATCGCAATGGGCGTCGTGGTATCGCTCGAATTCAGCGATGCAGGGCGGATCGCGGCGAAACTCACGGCGCGGTCGCCCGGATGGGCGGCGTTGAATCCGGTGGCACCGAGATATCCGATGTTGGTAATCACCGTGCTGTCGACGGAGTACTGCACGGCCGGCGAGTCCTCGATCAGGTTCACCATGCGCACCTGGAAAGAGTCGTCCTCTTCGTCGTCGTTGAGGACGTTCCGGCACGCGCTGAGCGCAAGCATGAAAGAGACACATGCAAGGCAGGCCAGGTAGATCAGACCTTCCTTAGAACGCACGGCCGATGGAGAACTGGAAGCCCTCGAGCTGATCGCCATAGTCAAAATCCGTCTCTTTCTTGTAGCGCAGGGGAATCGCGTAGCTGAACCGGAAGAGGCCGAGCGGGGCGAGCCACTGCACGGCGATGCCCGTGGATGCGCGCATTTCGCTCAGCTTGAATGAGTAGTCGGCCGGGAAGCCGGCCCGGTCCGTGAACTGCGTGCCGCCGAGGTTGTAGGTCTGGCCGAAGTCGATGAACGCGCTCAGGCGCGCGCTCTGCTCGAATTTCTTCGGTATCGGCATCAGCGCCTCGAACTGGCCGCTGAGCGCGAAGTCGCCGCCGTATGGGTTGCTCAGCGAGTCCCGCGGACCAAGGGTGTAGTCCTTGAAGCCGCGCACGGACTCCGATCCACCGAGATAGAAGTTGCGGTTCGGCGGTACCGCGGTCGTGCTGCCGAAGGGCCGCGCGTAACTCGCGCGGAGCGTTGCGCTGAAGGGAAGCCTGCGAATGAGTGGCAGCGGAATGCGGAAGTACTGCTGGCCCAGGTAGTCCGCAACCATGTATTCGACGTCCGCACCTGGAACCGTCGCGCTCAATGACAGGCGCTGCAATCCGCCGTAGCTCGGGAAGAGCGTGCGGTCGCGGCTGTCGAAGATGTAAGCCGCGTTCAGCTCGAACGATTCGAACTTCGTGCCGAGAAAGTCGACGCCGAATTCGCTGGCGCTGAAGGGCCGGCCGTTCTGCTTCACCCAGTCCTGCAGCTGCGTCGAGCTGAAACTCGTCGTCGCGAACTCCATGTGGTTCCACGAGGCGCCGAACTGCACCGTCTGGCGCTCGCCGACCGGGTACCCGTAGCTCAATCCCATGAGCCAGGTCTTCGTCGAGAAGTCGGACGACACGGAGTTGAGCGCGTTGACGTCGCGGTACGCGAAATCGAGCGTGCGACTGACTCCGTCGATGCTGGTGTACGGATCGGTGTGCGAGAAGCTGTAGACCTTCGCATACGACCCGGTGCTCAGATCGAGCGCAACACGCTGCCCTCTGCCGAGGAAGTTCGCCTCCGCGAGGCTGCCGCTCAGCGAGAACTTCTGGGCTGCGGAGTAGCCGAGTCCGAACTGCAGCGTCGCGCTCTGCTGTTCCTCGACATCGAAGCCCAGGTCGACGAGATCCGGTGAGCCCGCTACCGGCGTCGTCTCCGACTCCACCTTCTTCACGTACGGCAGACGCTGGATGCGCTGCTTGGACCGTTCGAGCGCGACGTTCGACAGCCACCCGCCTTCGAGCTGCCGCACCTCGCGTCTCAACACCTCATCGTTGATGCGGTTGGCGCCCCCGAAATTGATGTTGCGCACGTAGACGCGATTGCCCGCCTCGACGAAGAAGGTGAGCGCGACTTCGTGGGTCTCGTTGTTCGGCGTCGGCACGGGATCCACCTTCGCGAAGGCATAGCCGTCCGCGCCGAGGCGGTTCTGCATCAGCTCCTGCGTCGAGGTGATGAGTTTCCTGTTGAAAGTCTGGCCCGGCTCGACCAGCAGATATTTCCGCAGCTCCGCTTCCGGCACGACGAACGTGCCAGTGAGCTTCACTTCGCTGATCTTGAAAACCTCGCCTTCATCCACGTTCACCGTGATGAAGATGTCGTCCTTCTCCGGCGCGATGGCCACCTGCGCGGAATCGACGGCGAAGTTCGCGTAGCCCCGGTCCATGTAGAAGGAGCGGAGCTTTTCGAGGTCGCCCTGCAGGGATTCGCGGGAGTAGCGGTCGTCCTGGCGATACCAGGAGAGCCAGTTCGGCGTGTGCAGCTCGAACCCGTCGGAAATCTGCTTTTCGGTGAAGCTCTTGTTCCCCACGATGTTGATCTGGCGGATCTTCGAGCGTTTGCCCTCCTTGATGTCCACCTTGATCTTCACGCGGTTGCCGGAGGGCTGCTCCTCGACGTTCGTGTCGATGCGCACGCCGTATTTGCCGCGGCTGAAATACATGTCCGTCAGGGACTGCTTCATGTCCTCCAGGATCTGGCGGTCGAACGTCTTGCCGGCGGCGAGGCCGACGTTGCGCAGCGACTTCTGCAGGTCTTCGGTCCTGATGTCCTTGTTGCCGGCGATCTCGAAGCTTTCGATCGAGGGGCGCTCCAGCACGGCGACGACCAGCGTGTTGCCGTTGCGCCGAAGCTGCACGTCACGGAAGAAGCCGGTGGCATAGAGAGCGCGAATGGCCTCGCGCACCCGCTGGGAGTTCAGCGCGTCGCCGATGTTCACGGGCAGGTAGTTGAAGACCGTGCCCTCGGAGACGCGCTCGAGGCCCTCTACCCTGATGTCGCTGACCGTAAAGCTCGCATCGCCGAGGGTCTGCGCACGGGCAGCAGCCCCAAATCCAAGCAAATAGAGGGTGGTACTGCATGCCAGGGCAGGCGTGAGGCATCCGCGGAGTCGCATCGACTCGCAACACTATCGACGACGATGCGGCGGAGCCTTGCTGAAGGCATGCAGATGATTACCGAATGTTACGTGATGAACCAAAGCAGAACTTTGTTCGCAACTTGCTGCCAAAGCGAACCGTGTCAGGCACAACAATTACAACTGAGGCGCGCGCGCCACAGACAGAGGAGCACGCGGGTCTCATGTCGAATGTTCGACATATCGCCATCGTGGACGACGACCGCGAGGTTCGCGGCCTGCTCTCGCAGTTCCTGGAAAAGCACGGTTTCCGCGTCAGCGCAGTGCCGGACGGGCGGAGTTTGCGGCGCCTGCTGGCCTCGCAGCACGTGGACCTCATCGTGCTCGATGTGATGCTGCCCGGTGGCGAGGACGGGCTCACCATCTGCCGCCGGCTCAGCATGGAAGCCCAGATTCCCATCATCATGCTCACCGCGCGCAGCGATGACGTGGACCGGATCATCGGCCTGGAGATCGGCGCGGACGACTATCTGGCCAAGCCTTTCAATCCGCGGGAGCTGCTCGCACGCGCGCGTAACGTGCTGCGCCGTTGGGAGATGGCTCCCCGAAAAACGGCCACGGATGAGGTCTCGCGTTACAAGTTCGCCGGCTGGACGCTGGACACCTCCGCGCGTGAGCTGATCGATCCGGAAGGCGCGCGCCAATCGTTGACGGGCGCCGAGTACAGGCTGCTGCTGGCGTTCGTCTCGCACCCGAACCGGGTGCTGTCGCGGCATCAGCTCATCGAGCTCACACGCACGCGCCGCGCCGAGCTGTTCGACCGGAGCATCGACGTGCGCGTCAGCCGCCTGCGTCAGCTCCTGCGCGATCAATCGCGTACACCGCACATCATCAAGACCGTTTACGGGGACGGTTACGTGCTGGGCGCCACAGTGGAGGTTGAATGAATGCGCGACTCGCGGGGTTTTTCCGGCCGGGGATTGGACTGAAGGCGATTCGCATGTTGCCCGACTCAGTGTTTGGGCGGCTGCTGTTGATCGTGATGGCGAGTGTCGGGTTGCCGCTCGCCATCGCGCTGTGGATCGCTCCTGACGATCATCGTGTTTCCCTGCTCGGTGCGCTGTTCCTCCTCCTGCCACCGGTTGCCGTCGGCGTGTACCTCGCCGCGCGGAGTATCACGCGCGCGCTCGCTCAGCTTACGAACGAGGCTGAGTCGCTCGGTCGGGGCGTGGAGTGTGGCGCGCATGAGCCCGGCGGGCCGCGCGAGCTGCGCATGCTCTCGATCGCGTTCGACATGGCGCAGAGCCGGGTGCAGAACTACGTGGCCAATCGCTCGCGTGCGCTGGCTACCGTGTCCCATGACTTGAAGGCGCCGCTTACGCGCATGCGGCTGCGAGTTGCCACGCTGACCGATGACGTTGCGCGTGAGCGGCTCGAGCGCGATGTCGACGAGATCACCTCGATGGTGCAATCGGCGATCGCAATGCTGAAGGACCTGGACAACGCGGAGTCGGTCGAATCCATCGACGTGAACGCATTGCTCGCGCGGTTGCAGTCGGAGTACGCGGAGATGGGTCGCTCGGTGGCGGTGATGGGGCGTGCGCGCCGGCCGTATCTCGGGCGCATGCAGTCGCTGCGGCGTTGTCTCACGAATCTGATCGACAACGCGGTGAAGTTTGGCGAGAGCGCCAGCGTGACGCTGGAAGATGGCCATGCATTGCGCGTGAAAGTGGCCGATCGCGGGCCAGGCATCGCGCCCGAGGAAATCGAAAAAGTGTTCGAGCCCTTCTACCGGGCGCGCGCCGCGCTCGCGAGCGGCGTCGACGGCACCGGCCTCGGACTCGGCATCGCGCGCGACATCGCGCTCGGTCACGGCGGCGAGCTCAAGCTCCGCAACCGTGAAGCCGCCGGCCTCGAAGCCGAAGTGGTGTTACCCCGAGGCTAGTTTTTTCTCCTGATCGATCTCTTCAAGCCGGCGCATCACGGCCTGCACGAGTTCCTTCGTCCCCTTCCCCGTCGCGCCAGAAATCCTGAACGTCGGTCCCTTCCACCGAAGCCGCCGAACAATCTCTGCACATCGCTTGTCCGCTTCATCCTCAGGCAACAGATCGATCTTGTTCAGCACGAGCCACCGCGGCTTCTCCGCCAACTCCGCGCTGAACTTCTTCAACTCGCCAACGATGGCCTTCGCGTCCTTGACCGGATCCGCCTCGGGATCAGGCGGCGCGATATCCACCAGATGCAGCAGCACCCGCGTGCGCTGAAGGTGCTTCAAAAATCGAATCCCGAGCCCCGCCCCTTCAGCCGCCCCTTCAATCAACCCCGGAATATCCGCCATCACGAAACTGCGATGCTCCCCCACCGACACCACCCCCAGATTCGGGTGCAACGTCGTAAAGGGGTAATCCGCAATCTTGGGCCGCGCCGCCGACACCGCACTGATCAGCGTCGACTTGCCTGCATTCGGCAGCCCCAGCAGCCCAACATCCGCGATGACTCTCAACTCCAACGCAAGGCTGCGCTTCTCCCCTGGTAACCCCGGCCCAAACTGCCGTGGCGCCCGATTGGTGCTGGACTTGAAGCGTGTGTTCCCCCACCCGCCCTTGCCCCCGCGCGCAACGAGCAGCGTGTCCCCCTCGTGCACGAGGTCCCCGAGCTGCTCTTCGGTTTCCGAATCCTTGATCACGGTGCCGATCGGCACCGGAATGTAGAGATCCTCACCGCCGCGCCCCGCGCAGTCATTCCCCGACCCGGATTCGCCGGATTTGGCCTTGTACGTCCGCAGGACACGGAAATCCGAAAGCGTATTGATGCCCGGCGCCGCCCGCAGCCAGACGCTCCCGCCGTCACCCCCATCGCCCCCGTCCGGCCCGCCGAACGGCACGAATTTCTCGCGGCGAAAGCTGGCCGCACCCCGGCCGCCGTTACCGGCCTGGACTCTGAGCGATGCTTCGTCGACGAACTTCATGGTCGAACTTCGGGGTGCTCAAACGAAAACCCCGGCCGGAGCCGGGGTTCGGTTGGAAACTGGCGCGGCCGCGCGCGGCTCAGGCGGCAGTATCTTCCGCCAACACGCTCACGAACATGCGGCCTTCGGTGCCCTTGCGCTTGAATTCGACCTTGCCGGACACGGTGGCGAACAGCGTGTGGTCCGTCCCCATGCCGACGTTCGCGCCCGCATGCACCTGCGTGCCGCGCTGGCGGACCAGAATGTTCCCGGCCAGCACCTGCTCGCCGCCGAAGCGCTTCACGCCGAGGCGCTTGGAGTGGGAATCGCGGCCGTTACGAGTGCTGCCGCCTGCCTTTTTATGTGCCATGACTGCTTATCCTGAATGAGTGAAGCGGCTCAGCCGGCGCTGATTTCCGTGACCTTCACTTCGGTGAACGGCTGGCGATGGTTCTTACGGCGCAGGTAGTGCTTGCGCCGACGGAATTTCACGATGGCGACCTTGTCGCCCTTGCCGTGGCGGACGACCGTCGCGATGACCTTGCTGCCCTTGAGCAGGGGTGAGCCGAGCTTGACGTCCGCGCCCTCGCCCATCAGCAGCACCTCGCCGAACTCGACCGTGGCGCCCGGCTCGGCGTCCAGCTTTTCGACGCGCAGCGTGGCGTCTTTCGTGACCCGGTATTGTTTACCACCGGTGGCGATGACCGCGTACATGGGAAGGATTCCGGATGAGCTCGTCGACCCGACGAAAGGCCGCGCATTCTACTGACGAGCCCCCGCACGGTCAAACCGCCCTTTCTCATGGTGTGACGGGCACTTACGCACCCTGGAGCCCTTCGGTTCGATAGCGTTCTCGGCGGCCCCGGTGTCGGCTAGGATGCGGGACCTCAAGGCACGCCCGGCATGAACCTCGACCAAATCCGCTCCCTCGTCCGTTCCGACCTCGCGAACGTCGATAACGTCATCCGTGCCCGTCTGAAGAGCACGGTGCCGCTGGTCGACAAGGTGGCGGACCACATCATCGCCGGCGGCGGGAAGCGCCTGCGCCCATTGCTGGTGGTGCTGGCAAGCCGCGCATGCGGGGCCACCGGTGAGGCGTATCTCGAAGCCGCCGCGTTCATCGAGTTCATTCACACGGCCACCCTGCTTCATGACGACGTGGTGGACGGCTCATCCATGCGCCGCGGCCGCGACACCGCGAACGAAGTGTTCGGCAACCAGGCCAGCGTGCTCGTGGGCGACTTCGTGTATTCGCGCGCCTTCCAGATGATGGCAACGCTGAGCTCGCAGCGCGTGATGGAAATCATGGCGGATGCGACCAACGTCATCGCCGAAGGCGAAGTGCTGCAGCTCATGAACGCGCACGATCCGGACACCACGGAGCAGCGTTACCTCGAGGTGATCTATCGCAAGACCGCGCGCCTTTTCGAGGCGGGCGCGGAAGTGGCGGGCGTGCTGGGCAAAGGGACGACCGAAATTCAGCGGTCGCTCGCCAAGTACGGGCGACATGTCGGAACGGCGTATCAGCTCATCGACGATGTGCTCGACTATCGCTCGGACCCGGCCCTGCGCGGCAAGAACATCGGCGACGATCTCGCGGAAGGCAAACCTACGCTGCCGCTCATCCATGCCCTGAGACATGGCACTGAATCGCAGCGTGCGGCCATCCGGCTCGCAATCGAGCAAGGTGGCATCGAGCAGCTGGACACCATCGTTTCGGCCATCGATGCGACAGGTGGGCTCGACTACGCCGCGAAGCTCGCGCGCGTGGAGTCGGACAAGGCACTCGTTGCGCTGGGTCCCTTGCCGGAAACACCGTTCAAGGAAGGGCTTGTGGCGCTGGCACGGTTCGCGGTCGAGCATACGACCTGAAACCGGGGCCGCCGGCCCGTGTTATGGCTATATATAAGTAGCCATGTCTGCAACAAGAACAGGGGAATTCTCTATGGCTCGGCGTGCATTTGCTACGTTCACCGCTGCGGTCGTCCTTGCTTGCGGCTCGATCACGGGCTGCGGGGCCGGCAATATCAACGGACCCGTGACCGTTGCGGCCGGTCAGAAGACGGGCGACGTCACCACCGTGAACGGCCCCGTCACCGTCGAAAACGATGCGACGGTCGGATCGGCAACCACCGTCAATGGCCCGGTTTCGCTCGGCTCGAATGTGACCGCGCAGTCCGTGAAGACGGTGAACGGCGCAGTGAAGATCGGCGATGCGGCGCGCGTGAGCGGCAGTGTGCTCACCGTGAACGGCTCGGTAGATCTCGGCAACAACGCCGACGTTAGTGGGAAAGTCCAGAACGTGAACGGCGCGATCAGCCTCTTTGCGGCGCGAGTGGGTGGCGGCATCACGACGGTGAACGGCGACATCGAAGTCGGCAGCGGCTCGAAGGTCGAAGGCGGCATTCACGTCGAGAGGCCGAGCTTCTCTACCGATAACGCGCGACGACCTTCGCGCATCGTCATCGGTCCGAGCGCGACGGTGAATGGCGGCATGCGGTTCGATCAGCCGGTGAAGCTGTACATCAGCGAGAGCGCGCAGGTGAGTGGTTCGATTGAAGGTGCGACACCCGAAAAGTTTTCCGGAGACAGACCGCCGGGCTGAGCGGTGAGCGCTGCTTCGATGTGAATCATCCGAAGGAACCCCGGTCGTACAGCTCACCCGCGTGCTTCATGCACGAAATGGCGGGTGAGCTTTCGAGCTGGGAACAGATCAAGGCCTGGCGCGCGGCCCGTCGCAAAGAGCTCATTGCACTCCGGCTGTCTCGCGACGCGGATGCACGCAAGCAGCTCGATCGTGAAATGGTCGAGCGTCTCGCTTCGCTAATCGACGTTGCCGGAAGCCCCGTCCTCGGAATCTATTTCCCGATCCGCGGCGAGATCGATTTGCGCGAGCTCGCGCGGCGGCACGTCGCGGCGGGTGGTCAGGTCGCGTTACCTGTCGTCGTGGAGAAGGGCCAGCCGGTGGAATTCTGGCAGTGGGAGCCGGGCGCACGAACCCGGCGCGGACTTTGGAATATCCCGATTCCGCGCGAACGCATCGTCGTTCATCCGCAGACGCTGATCGTCCCGTTGGTTGGCTTCGACCGCTCGTGCTTTCGGCTCGGATACGGCGCCGGCTACTACGATCGGACGCTGGCCGCGGCGGTCTCGCGGCCGCGCGCCATCGGCATCGCTCACTCGGACGCGGAGCTGCCCCACGATCCATCCGCAGCCTCACGACATCCCGATGGCAACGATCGTGACCGAGAGCTTCATCCTCGAGTGAGGACGCGGCCCCTGAGGCCGCCGGCGACTCTTCGGAGCGGGCGCGCGCGCCACCGCTGGATGGCCCAAGCGCGCGCCAGAGCCAACGACGAATAGCCCGCTCGGGCGCCAAGCCAAACATTTGAAGCCCCGGGGGCCCTTCAGTACACTGCGCCCCCCTCGCCGCTTCGCCGTCGCCGCCCCTCGGGCGCCCCGGCCCACACCTCGGGGTGTAGCTCAGCCTGGTAGAGCACTACGTTCGGGACGTAGGAGTCGCAGGTTCAAATCCTGTCACCCCGACCAAATCATTCAAGAGCTTATCGACGAACGCGTGCTGCATCCACCCCACGCAAAATGCAAGCGCAAGGCTACTCGCCCTTCGACCCGCAGAAACGTTGAGCTCACACACTGAGAATGGTGACTGCGCTGACACCCGGTGCGCCGTATACATGCGAGTAGCCGACGCGTGGAGTGTTTGCGACTTGCCGCGGGCCGGCCTCTCCGCGCAACTGCAAACACAATTCATACACTTGCCGCAGCCCTGATGCACCGATCGGCTCACCGTTCGCCATACAACCGCCATCGGTGTTGATGGGCAGGCGTCCGCCGATCGATGTCTGGCCTTCCCGCAACATTCCTTCCTGCTCCCCGTCGCGGCAGAAACCGTTTTCGGCCATATGCATGATCTCAGCGCCAGATTCGGTGTCCTGCAGTTGCGCGACATCGACATCCTCGGGCGCCACGCCTGCCATCTCGTACGCGGCGCGTGAAGCCATCACCGATGGGGAGGGCGCACGTTGTACAGCCAGCGATGGGCTGAACACTTCAAACGAGCCGAAGTGGCGAGTGCGTATCGTGGCTGCTCGCAACGTCACGCGCTTGCCTCCGAACCGGCGTGCAGCTGACGCGCTTGCCAGCACGAGAGCGGCCGCACCCTCCGCGGGGGAGCAGAACATGTACTTGCGCAGCGGTTCGTTGAGCATAGGCGATTGCGCAATGTCTTCGTACGACAATGCCTGACGCCGCCAGGCGTTGGGATTACACGCGCCGTTTGCGTACGCCTTCACCGCGACGCGCACCAGCGCATCATGAGTGATTCCGTACTCGTGCATATAGCGCTGCAGTTTCATGGCGAAGAATTGAGTGGTCACCGCGAGGCCGATCTCGCCGTACCACTGGCCGAGTCCCCAATCACCCGGATTGACGCTGAACGCACCGGTGTCGTGCTTGTCGAAGCCGATCGCAATGGCCACGTCACACTCACCGGAACGGATCGCCAGGCAGGCACCGAGCAATGCGCTACCGCCCGTAGCGCAACCGTTCGAAACGTTGATGAATGGCAGGCCCGTCAATCCGAGGCGATTGACCATGGTGTCCGCGTTACCGGCGCTGTGGCTGCCTCCGAAGGCGTACTGCACGTCCTTCCACGAGAGGCCGGCATCGGCGAGCGCGGCTTGCGCAGCAAAAACGCCTTGTTCCAGACCGCTGCGCTGTGGAGTGCGGCCGAACGGATGCAGCCCGATGCCGATGATGGACACGTCACTCATGCGGCCGCCTCTGCCGGTGCGAACGCGAAGCTGATCACTTCGGCGCCACTTGCATCCCTGAACAGCGGCTCGAACATCAAACGCATGGGCATGCCGATGGTGAGGGGCTCATGCGCGGGCGCGACGATGCGTGATTCGATGAGCACCTCACCCGGCAATTCGATATAGCCCAGCTTGAACGGGACGAAGTCCGCGGCCGTGCGTGCCACCGCATACGGCGGTTTGGGCAGGAACTCCTGTGTCGTCCAGGTCCACAAGCGACCGGACGCGCCGAGGCGTCGCGCCACGACCTTGCCACTCCCGCACCCGGGACAACTCGTCTGACGCGGAAAGGTCACCACACCGCACGCTTCACACTCGCTGCCCATGAGGCGCGGGTCATCGGAAGGCCATTCGAAAAGATGAGGATCGATGGAGCGTTGCATGGTCTAACTCGCCTGCCGCGCGGTCTGCCATGCGTAGCCCGCCACGGCCTCGACATGACGTGCGTACTCGCGTGCGCGTTCGCTCGCCGCGTTCCCGCGCGCCAGGCGGCCGCGGATACCATGCAGGATGCTCGCGAACCGGAACAGGTTGAAGGCCACGTAGAAATCCAGATGTACGATGCCTTCGCGCCGCGTCCGTGCGCAGTAGGCTGCGACATAGTCGCGCTCGGACGGAATGCCCAGCGCGCGCAGATCGCGGCCCAGGAGCCCCGACACCGCAAGCGTCGGCATGCGATACATCATGAGGTGGTAGCCAAAATCGGCGAGGGGATGGCCCAGAGTCGACAGCTCCCAGTCGAGAATCGCGAGAACGCGCGGCTCCGTCGGGTGAAAGATGAGGTTGTCGCAACGATAATCGCCGTGGACCAGGCTCACCTCCTCGCCGGCGGGAATATTCGTGCTCAACCACTCGATCACGCGATCGAGGTCCGCTACGCGACCGGCTTCGGTGTCCGATCGGTATTGTCTCGACCAGCGATCGATCTGCCGCGCGAAATAGTTGCCCGGCTTGCCATAGTCACCCAGGCCGGCTGCGACCGGGTCGACATTGTGCAAGCTCGCGAGCACCGCATTCATGGCAGCGAAATAGTCCTTGCGTACTTCAGCCGGAATCTCGGGAAAGGAGGCGTCCCAGAACACGCGTCCTGCGACGTGCTCCATCAAGTAGAACATCGTGCCGATCACGGACTCGTCGGTGCACAACGAGAGCATCTCCGGCACTGGCACCTGGGAGTGTTCCCGAAGCGCCCGCATGATGCGGTACTCGCGATCCACCGCATGCGCCGACGGCAGCAACTGACCCGCAGGCTTGCGACGAAGCACGTAGTTTCTTGCGGGTGTCAGAAGCAGGTACGTAGGGTTCGATTGGCCGCCGGCGAATTGCCGCATCGTCATGGGCCCTTCGAATCCGCGCACGTGCTCGCGCAGATAGCGTTCCAATCGCTGCGTGTCCAGCTCGAAACCTGGGCGGACGGCGCTGGTGTCGGCGGGCGCCGGGTTGTCGGCTCTCCACTGCCAGAGATCTCGACCCCGCTTCAGCGCGTTTTCGGCCAGCACCATTTTGTGGATCTCAGAGGCGCCGTCGACGAGCCGCGCCTGTCGCGCGTAGCGATACATCCACTCCACTGGAGTGTCCTTGCTGTAGCCGCGAGCGCCCTGCAATTGCAGCGCCGTATCCACAGCCTTGTGGAGTGTCTCGGAGACATGGATCTTGGCCATGGAAATTTCCGGACGCGCGAAATCGCCCTGATCGAGAGTCCACGCGGCGCGCATCGTGAGGAGCCTCCCCACGTCGATCGCCATCGCGGCTTCGCCGATGAGCCACTGCACGCCTTCATGCGCTGCCAACCTGTTACCGAAGGAGTTGCGCTCGCGCACGTAGTCGAGCGCGATCTCCACTGCACGCCGCGCCATGCCGAGCCAGCGCATGCAATGCGTGAGCCGCGCCACACCCAGGCGAATCTGCGTGACCTTCAGCCCGTCACCGACGCGCATGAGCACGTTCTCGTCTTCTATCTCGAGTCCGTCGAACTCGAGCTCGCAGTGTCCGCCGTGCTCTTCGGGGCCCATGATGGGAATGCGCCGCACGATTCGCCAACCCGGCTGCGAGGCGTTGAACAGGAATGCAGTCAGTCCGCGGCGTGGATCATCGGAGGTGCGCGCCAACACGATGAAGTGCCTGGCGACCTCCGCGCCGGTGATGAACCATTTGCGACCGTAGATCTTCCAGCGCGCACCGGTGCGCTCAGCGCGCGTCAGCATCATGCCGCCCGGATCACTGCCGGCGCCGGGTGCGGGCTCGGTCATCGCGAATGCGGAACGCACCTCGCCATCCACCACCGGCTGGAGCCACCAGCGCTTCTGCGCGTCCGTTCCGGCTTTCTCAACGAGCATCATGTTGCCGTCGTCCGGTGCCGCGCAATTGAACGACACCGGACCGAAGATGGAGCGGCCCATCTCTTCATAGAGCACGGCCATGCCGGTAACCGGAAGGCCCATCCCGCCGCGCGAGCACGGCATCTGCGGCGCCCACAAGCCGGCCGCCCGCGCCCGTTCGCGCAAGCGCGCCAGAGGCTCTTCGGCGATGTTCTCGTGCGCGTCGTAATTCCCGCGATCCGCTTCCAGCGGCATGATTTCCTGTGTCACGAATTCACGCACGCGCATCCGGAGCTGCTCGAGGTGGGGTGACAGGGAAAAGTCCATTCGATCTCCGGGCTATCGACCCACGAATCTCGGAGGACGCTTATCGAAGAACGCGTTGACCCCTTCGCGAAAATCCGCGCTGTCGATGCATTCGGATTGCGCCACCGCTTCATGTTCCTGTCCCCCGGCGAGTGTCAACGCCGAGCACTGACGCAGGAGTCGCTTGGTACGCGCGAGAGCGAGCGGTGGACCTGCGGCCAGGCGCATCGCCCAGTCGCACGCGGCGTCGATCGCGGCGCCCCTGGGAACGACACGATTGACGAGCCCCAGCTCGCGACAGCGGGACGCTGGAATGCGCTCTGCATCGGCAGCCAGCTCGAACGCGACCTGATGACCGAGTCTGCGTTCCAGCAGCCACGTGAGGCCGCCGTCCGGAATCAGCGCGATATTGGCGAACGGCAGCATGAAGAACGCGTCTTCGGACATGACCGCCAGATCGCTCGCCAGCACATGCGCGCATGCGACGCCCGCCACAAAGCCCTCAACGGCGACAACAACCGGCTTGGGCATCTCGACGATGGCGGTGATCGCGGGCGCGTACTCTTCCAGCAGTTGCCGCCGCGCGCCCGCGCCGTCCGGGAAACCGGCCTTCAAGTCCGCGCCTGCGCTGAAAGCGCGTCCGGCACCCGTCAATACCACGACGCGTACCGAACTGTCTGCCCATGCGCGCCGCAGTGCCGACGTCAATTCCGCACGCAAAGCCGTATTGAATGCATTCAACGCATCCGGACGGTCCAGCGTGATGCGCGCGACGGCGTCGTGAACCTGGTATGAGACCACCGGCTTCAGAGCGTCCATCAAGCCGCACTCGGTGATTTCGCAGACGCGTGGAACGTCTGCCCGGCGTCAGCGCGCGCCTTCAGCCACGGTGAAGGCTTGAAGCGTGCACCGTGCCGCGCGGCGAATTGTTCGCACTCCACCACGAAGCGTGCCGTGCCTACCGTGTCAATGTGCGACATCACCCCGCCTGTGTATGCCGGAAAGCCCCAGCCCAACAGCGAGCCGAGATCCGCGTCGACGGCCGTGATCAACCCTTCTTCAACACAGCGCGCAGCTTCCAACGCCTGAATGTGCAGGAATCGCCGCTTCAACTCCGCGACTTCGGGCTGTACAGTCCGCAGCGGGTAGATTTCCCCCAGGCCCGGCCACAAGAACTTCGGCCCTTCCCGGGGATACTCATAGAATCCGTTGCCGAAGCGCCTGCCCCGCCGTTGCAGATCCACCGCAAACTTGCGCACCACGTCGTATCCGACGGGCTTGCGAAACCCGGCTCCGAGGTCGCGCTCGGATTGTTGAATCACGTGCCACTGCAATTCGATCGTGACTTCATCCGACAGCGCGAGCGGCCCGAGCGGCATGCCGGCCATGCGTGCCGCATTCTCGATGAGCGCCGGGGCAATGCCTTCTGCCAGCATCGCCATGCCTTCGTCCAGGAAGGTGCCGAAGACACGGCTCGTGTAGAAGCCACGGCTGTCCTGCACGACGATCGGCGTCTTTCTGAGCTGTGCCACGTAGTCCAGCGCGCGCGCAAGTGTTTGCTCACTCGTAGCCTCGCCCTGGATGACTTCCACCAGCGGCATCTTGTCCACGGGCGAAAAGAAATGCAGCCCAATGAACTGCCCGGCGCGCTGGACGGCTCGCGCAAGGCCCGTGATCGGCAGTGACGAGGTATTGCTGGCCAGCACCGCGCTCGCGCCGATCACGGCTTCCGCTCGTGCACTCACCTCGGCCTTGATGTCGCGCGCTTCGAAGACTGCTTCGATGACCAGGTCGCATCCGGCCAGGCGTGCATAGTCCGTCGTGGGCTCTATGCGCGCGAGCACTTCGTCGGCGTTCTGCCGCGTAGCGCGCCCGCGCGCAATGGCCTTGTCGAACAGTTGTTGTGAGTGTGCCTTGCCCTGCTCCGCAAGCTCCGGCGTGCGATCCAGCAGTACGACTTGCATGCCCGCGTTCGCGGAGACGTACGCGATGCCGGCTCCCATCGTGCCCGCGCCGAGCACGCCCAGCGTGGTGACGCGCGACTTCGGCACGTTGGGAGGCCGTCGCGCCAGCTTGTCTGCCAGACCCTTGTTGATGAAGGTCGTGCGTATGAGATTGCGCGACACGGGGTCGAGCAGCAGCTGTGCAAAGTGAGTGGACTCGATGCGCAGCCCTGCATCGATCGGCACCTGCGAGCCCTCGAACACACACGACGCAATAGCGATGGGTGCAGGAAAGTTGTGATTCGTGTTCCGTGCGATCAGCGCGCTCGCCATCATGAAAGCGGTCATCGCAGCCGGGGTCGACATGCCGCCACCGCCCGGCACCTTGAAGCCCTTGCGGTCCCACGGTTGCAGCGCTTCCGGCCCAGTGCGCAGCCAGCGTTTCGCGCTTGCCAGCAATTCAGCCGGTGAGACCACCTCATGCACCGCCCCGAGCTTCAAGGCTTCTGCCGGCGCCAGATGCGTGCCTTCGAGCAGCAGCGGTAGTGACTTCTCGACACCGATGAGTCTCGGCAAGCGCTGCGTGCCGCCTGCGCCCGGCAGCAATCCCACTTTCACCTCTGGCAGCCCCACGACGACGCCCGGCGCATCGGCAAGCACACGGTAGTGACACGCCATGCACAGCTCGAACCCTGCGCCGAGTGCAAGACCATTCATGGCTGCCACGACAGGTTTGCCGCAGCTCTCCAGGCGTCGGAACAATCGATTGAGCGCGTGGCTGAATTCAAAGGCGTCGCACGCGGCGAGGTCCTTGTCATACATCGACACGAGGTGCTTGAGATCGGCACCGGCCATGAAGCCCTTGCCTGCGGCCGTCAGGACCACGCCGCGAATCGATGCGTCGCTCACAACGCGCTCGATCAGCGCGCGCAACTCTTCCACGAGCTGCGACGTCAACACGTTCATGGGACTGCCGGGCACGCGGATCGTGGCGATGGCCAACCCTTCCGCGTCCACCTCGATGAGCAGATGGCTGTCTTGCATGCTCACACCCGCTCGATCAGCGTGGCGGTGCCCATGCCCGCGCCGACACACAAGGTGATTAGAGCGGTGCACAGATTGCGCCGTTCGAGCTCATCGAGCGCGGTGCCCAACAACATGGCGCCGGTGGCGCCCAGCGGATGCCCCAGCGCAATGGCGCCGCCATTGACGTTCACCTTCTCGTGCGGCACCGACAGAGCCTTCATGAAACGCAGGACCACGGCCGCGAACGCCTCGTTCACTTCGAACAGATCGATGTCCGCCACCTGCATGCGCGCTCGCTGGAGAAGCTTTTGCGTGACGAGTGCCGGGCCGGTCAGCATGATCGTGGGCTCGCTGCCGATGGAGCAGAATGCGCGGATGCGCGCGCGCGGCCGCAGGCTCGCGCCCGCGCCGAATTCTTTCGATCCGATCAGCACAGCCGCAGCGCCATCGACAATGCCGCTGGAGTTGCCGCCGGTATGCACGTGCCGAATCGCTTCGACTTGCGGATACCGTTGCAGGGCCACCGCGTCGAAGCCGCCCTGCTCTCCCAGGCTCGCGAAGGCGGGCTTGAGTTTGGCGAGATCCGCGAGCGTAGTTTCAGGCCGCGGGTGCTCGTCCCGCGCGAGCAGAATTTCATCGAGCGCATCACGCACCGGAATCACCGAACGATCGAAGCGCCCGCTCTGCCAGGCCTGCGCCGCACGCCGTTGGCTCTCTACCGCATACGCATCGACCTCTTCACGCGAGTAACCGTCGAGCGTCGCGATGAGGTCCGCGCTGATCCCTTGTGGCACGTAGTAGTGCGCGTAGCTCACCCGAGGATCGGCATAGACGGCGCCGCCGTCCGCGCCCATCTGCACACGCGACATTGACTCCACACCGCCCGCAACTACGGCATCAGCCTGCCCCGACATGATCTGGGCGGCGGCATTGTTGACGGCCTCGAGTCCGGACGCGCAGAACCGATTGAGCTGCTGTCCGGGCGCCGACTGCGCATAGCCGGCCTGCAACGCCGCCACGCGAGCGATATTGCCGCCCTGCTCGCCGATTGGTGTCACGCAGCCGAGCACAACATCATCGACTCGTTCCGTCTCGAGTTGCGTTCGCTCGCGCAGCGCCTTCAATGTCCCAGCCGCGAGCTGAATGGGTGTGACCGCGTGCAGAGAACCGTCCGACCGGCCGCGGCCTCGTGGTGTTCTGGCGTGGTCGTATACGAAAGCGTCGGTCATGCGAGATGCTCGTCCCCCGGGGAAAACCGCCAGCGCAAGTCGTCAGCCGATCGACTGTCCGCCGTCGACCAGAATGGTCTGTCCTGTGATGAAACTGCCGGCATTCGATGCCAGCATGGCCACCACACCTGCGAGATCCTCAGGCTCGGCAAAGCGACGCAACAGAATCCGCGACAGCAGCTGCTCCCGCACGGCATCCTGCAAGGTCTCTGTCATGCCCGTCCGGACCGAGCCTGGCGCGATGGCGTTCACGCGGATGCCATGACGCGCCCACTGTGCCGCGAGGTCCTGCGTCAAATGCACGATGGCGGCCTTCGTCGTGGTGTACGGCACCACCTGCCCGACATCCGGGGTATAAGAGAGAAAGGCGCCGACGGATGCGATGTTGATCATGACGCCGCTGCCGCGCGGAATCATGTGACGCGCGGCGTGGCGGCACGCGAGAAAGGTGCCCGTGAGATTCACGTCGACGACTTTCTTCCAACCCGACGCTGGAATGTCTTGCGGCAAGCCCCACCACGACGCGCCCGCGTTGTTGATCAGGATGTCGAGCGCGCCCCAGTCGGCAGTGACTTTGGCGATCGCCTGCTCGATCTCTTCCTCACGCGAGCTGTCGCAGCGTAAACCCATCGCGCGCCGCTCGAAGCGCTCCTGCAGGCGCTTGGCAACCCCGGCGCACTCCTCCGCGTGGCGCGAGGCCAGGGCAACGTCGCAACCGAGATCCGCCAACGTCGCCGCCATCGCCTCAGCGAGTGCGCCGCGGCCGCCCAGGATGAGCGCGACCTTGCCGTCCAGACGGAACAGACTCTGGACGAATCCTGGCTGCAGACTCGCATCGCTCTCCATCTCAACCTCGCTACTACGCGCTCACCGACCGGCCCACACCGGGTCGCGCTTCTCGAGGAAGGCCTTGACGCCTTCCTTGGCGTCCTCCGAGTGGTGCACGACGTTGCACGTCATGGTTTCCAGCGTGATCAGCGAATTCGTATCCGCGTCGAGCCCGCGGTTGACCGCCATCTTGGTCATCCACATGCAGAACGGGCTCTTGTCGATGAGCGGTGCGCAGAACTCCTGGATCAGCCCGTCGAACTGTGCCTGCGGCGCGCTCGCATTCACCAATCCCCACTCGGCGCATTGATCGCCACTCAGCAGCTTGCCAGTGAGCATCAGCTCCTTGGAACGACGCATGCCGATCATGCGTGGCAGGCGATAGATGGGACCCGCGCCGCCGAACAGTGCACGCCGGATGTGGAAGTCGCCGATCTTCGCCTCCGACGTTGCGAGCGCGAAATCACACGAGATCATCAGCTCGAAACCGCCCGCGACCGCGTAGCCCTCCACCGCGGCAATGGTCGGCTTGCGCATGTTGAAAATCTTGTCGTAGGTGCGTGCGGAATCGATGGCCAGCTGCAGCGAAGGCGACGTCGCCTGCAGCACGGGACTGACCAGCTGATCGAGATCCGCGCCGGAACAGAATGTATTGCCGCGCCCGCGGAACACCACCGCAAGCGCTTTTCTGTCGTCGTGCGCGCGATCAACCGCGACTTCCAGCTCTTGCAGCAGTTGCGGGCTCACACAGTTGCGCTTGTGCGGCCGATTCAGCCAGACCGTGGCAATGCCGTTGTCGGCTACTTCGTATTGGATGACGTCTTTCTCGACCATGGATCCGCCCTCATTTCGAATGAATAGTCGCCTCGACACGCCTAACCCGCTGCGCCCGCCTCGCAGGCTTCGCGCCACGCTGCCCGCGCGAGCGGCCGTACGCGCGCTTCGAGCTCCGCTGCGTTGCTGGCTGCAGCGTTGCCAGTCTGCAATCGTCGCAAGATGCCCTGGACGATGGCGACAACGCGAAACAGGTTGTAGGCACGGTAAAAGCCCCAGTTCGCGACGGGTGCGAACCCCACACGCTCACAGTAGCGCGCAGCATAGTCCTCGAAGCTTGGGATCCCGAGCGCCGCCAAATCCCGCCCCGCGAGCGTGCCGCGCAGATCGGCACCGGGCGGGCGATACCACTCCATCATGTGGTACATGAGATCGCCCAGCGGATGGCCGACGGTCGACAGTTCCCAGTCGATGACTGCAAGCACGCGCGGCTCTGTGGGATGAATGAGCACATTATGAAACGAGTAATCGCCGTGGATCACGCGCGTGAGGCCATCCTCCGCCGGGATCGCACCGGGCAACCACGCGATCAGCTTGTCCATCTCGGGAATGTCGCCGGTCCGGGCCGCCTCGTATTGCCGCGTCCAGCGGCTGATCTGCCGGGCGAAATAGTTGCCCGGCCGACCGAAATCCTGCAGACCCAGATGCGCGGGATCGAAGCGATGCAATCGTGCCAGCGTTTCGTTCACCGCATCGAACACCGCCGCGCGCTCGTGCCGCGCAAGATCGGGCATGGCGCAATCCCAGAAGATGCGCCCGGCGACGTAGCCCATCACATAGAACATCGTGCCGATGACTGCTTCGTCCTCGCACAGCGCGAGCGGCTCCGGCACTGGGAAACCCTGCGCGCTCAACGCACGCTGCACACGAAATTCGCGATCCACGGCATGCGCGGACTTCAGCAACACACCGGGTGGCTTGCGGCGTAACACATATTTGCGCGCCGGCGTTGCCAGCAAATACGTGGGATTGGATTGGCCGCCGTCGAACTGCTTGACCGAGAGTGGACCGCGATAGTCCGCCAGGGTGCCCCGCAGCCAGGCATCGAGCCGCCGTTCGTCGAAGCGCGCGTTGTCGCGCACTTCGCCGAGCTCGCCGAGATATTTCCTGGGCGTGGGATATGGCGTAGCCCCCACTTCCGCGACCCCGTCCTCGATGCGATTCGACATTGATGGCACGCTATCGACCGACCGGTCGGTTGTCAAGCTGGCACGGGCCGCACGCTGTTTTTCGCCTGTTTCGCCGTATCAGTGCGCGAGCTCGCCGCGATCCATCACGACGCTGCCCGCGCGTGTGGCGCGCTCTGTTCGGCCAGCCACTGCCGCAGCGCTGCGCGATTGAATTTGCCCCACTCAGTGCGCGGCAGATCCGTCCTGAAGACGAGCCGCTCTGGCAGACACTCCTTCGGCAGACCGCGCCCGAGCAGATACGCCACGAGGTCCTCAAGCTGCGGACGGTCGTCATCCGCCTTGGGAATTGCAACCATCACGGCTTGTTCGCCCAGCCTGGGATGGGGCGCGCCGATCACGGCGACGGCCGCAATTTTCGGATGCTCGGACAGCAGCCGCTCCATCTCCAGAACGTCGATCTGCAGTCCGCCACGACGGATCACATCCTTGATGCGTCCGACATAAGTGAGATAGCCATCCGCCGTCGCAACCATCAGATCGCCGGTCCGATAGAAGCCATCGTCGGTCACGCTCGCGCGCGTCAAATCAGGTTGCGCCAGATAGCCCATGAACAGCGATGGCCCCCGGCACACGTACTCGCCCGCCTGGCCCAGCGGCATGGGCTGATTCGTCCCCGGCCCGGTGATGCGGAACTCCAGCCCCGGAAACGGTACACCTTCCTTACGCAGACGCACCTCGGCTGGATCGCCAGGCCGCCCAGGCGCATGGCCCAGGCACTCGGACAACCCATAGTCGCGCACGACCCGAAAGCCGAAGCGCTTCTCGGCTTCTTCGAACAGATGATCCGGACCCGCGCCCGACACGACCAGACGCATCGATTTCAGCAGCGGTTCGCTCCCGCGTTCGAGCGCTAGCAAATCGAACATGTGCGTGCCGACGGTGATGCAATACGTGCCGCCATAGCGCGCGATCGTTTCGGCGACGACGGACGCCTTCCAGCGTGCGTTGGGCAGAATCGAGGCGCCGTAGTACAACGGCATGTAGATGTCGAACACCGAGCCGCTGGCATGGCCGTAAGGGCCAAAGGCGACGTACACGTCCCGCTCGCTGAAGTCCGTGCCGCCACCGAATTGCCGACCCGCATAGACCAGGGATTGCTCACAGTGCATGACAGCTTTTGGCACACCGGTGCTGCCGCCGGTGGACAACACCAGTGCGACGCGGGTCGAATCCTTCTCGCGCTGAGAGATCTCGCGGCCTTCGGTACACACCTGTTCGAGCCTGGGCAGGGAGCGATATCGAGGCAATTCTTCCTTGACGAGGCCGGCAAGCAACACCGCACCGTCGCCCACTCGCGCGCGCAGCACCTCGAGCATCGCGCGCCACTCCGGCGCCTGAAGCAATTCAGCTTCGAGGACGAGCGCACGGCAAGCGGCTTGCTCGAAGAGGTTCTGCGCCAGCGCGGGGGACGCGCGCGACGACAGCGGCGCCAGCGCAATGCCTGCGATCGAGGCCGCGACCGACAACACCACGCCGTGCCAGGAATTCGATTGCACGGCGAGCAGGAACGCGCCGGGCTCGAGGCCGGCGTCCACCCAATGGCCCGCCAGCCGGCGCGCGCGCTGCCACAGCTCTGCATAGCTCAGCGCTACTGGACCCACGATCGCCGGACGCTGCGGATGCAGATCCGCGCGCTTCTGGACGACCTCCGCCAGCGTGATCCCTTCCCAATACCCGAGCCGGCGGTATTCCGCCTGGACATTCGCAGGCAGCAACGGATGCGCGCTCATTGGGCGGTGCAATCCCCAGTCGACGTCAATTCAGAGCGGGTCATACAGCTTTGTTTCGTCGCTCGCCAGGCACACGATCGCGGCGTGCGATCCGCCATCCTGCTGGAGCGGTGGTTGGCGGGACCATATTCGACCGACTGGTCGGGTGTCAATCGCAGGCAGCTTGTCCACGCCCTGCGTCGCCACTAGTATGCCGACCGTCCGGTCGGTTGCCGCCGAGCGGACCGCGACAGGCAAAACGAGCGCGCGACTCATGACCACGACTCTTTATCCTCGGCTCTTCGAACCCTTCACTTCGGGTCGGCTGGCGCTCGCCAATCGCGTGGTGGTGTTGCCGCACGGAACCAGCATGGTTCACGAAGGCAACATCACTCCGGACGACATAGCTTATTACGAAGCGCGGGCGCGCTCGCGCCCGGCGCTGATCGTTGCTGGAGCGATCATCGTGCATCGAAGCTCGGCCTTGCGCTCGCACGCGTTGGTCGAAGCGTACGAGCCCCGCGTGCTCGCGATGCTCCAGCGCCGCGCGGACGCAATTCATGCGCATGGGGTCAAGCTCGTGGGGCAGATCGTGCATCTGGGCCGCGAGACGCTCGGCGGCGAAACCGAGTACGCGCCCGCGGCCCCCTCGCCCATCCGCTCACCGCGCGACCCGTATCCGCCACACGAGCTCAGTACCAGCGAGATCGCAACGCTGGTGGATGCTTTCGGCGCCACGGCGGCCAACCTCGAGGCCTCGGGCCACGATGGCGTCGAGATCCACGGCGCGCACGGCTACCTCGTCGCGCAATTCCTGTCTCCCGCAACCAATCAGCGCACCGACGCCTACGGCGGCACGCCGGAGAAGCGCATGCGATTCCTGCTCGAAGTGACCGAGGCCATTCGCACGCGTTGTCGCGATGACTTCGTGCTCGGCCTGCGCTTGAGTGGCGATGAGGAAATCGCGGATGGCATGGGCATCCAGGACAACGCGGGCCTCGCCGCACGCCTGGCGCAATTGAAGGCCGTGGACTATCTGAGCATCACGCTGGGAACACGCGGCTACTACGTCAAAGATGTCACGACACCCGAGGCTCCTGCCGCGCGCGCAGCCCGCATCATTCGCGACGCATCGGGGCTGCCGATCATCGTCGGTCAACGCATCACGACGCCGGAGCTCGCTGAACGTCTGCTTTCGCAGGGCGATGCGGATCTGGTCGGCATGGCACGCGCCTTCATCACCGATCCCGACTGGGTCGCAAAGGCGCGCGACGGCCATGCCGACCGTATCCGGCCCTGCATCGGGCTGAATCAGGACTGCAGGGCATTCGCCCCGCATTTGCATTGCGCGGTAAATCCCACTGCCGGTCGCGAGCTGCTGCCAAATTTCGGCGCGAGCCGCCCGACCAGTACCCCGAAGCGTATCGCCGTGATAGGCGCTGGCCCCGGAGGGCTGGAAGCGGCTCGCGTGGCTGCGCTGCGTGGGCACCGTGTGACGCTATTCGAAGCGACTTACGGCATCGGCGGCCAGTTCCTGTTCGCCAGCTCCGTGCCGCATCGTCAGGGTCTGCGTCGCTTCATCGACTATCAGCAGAACGAGCTGCGGCAGCTTCAGGTCAGGGTGGAGCTCGGCACGCGCATCGATGAGCCCGCGGATCTCGAGGGACCCTTCGACGTGGTCATTCTGGCCACCGGCGCCGTGGCGCAGCCGTTGCCCGAGGAGTTTGCGGTGAATGGCGTGATGAGCTGGTTCGATGTTCTCGCCAACGGCGCTCCCGCCCCCACGGGCGATAGCCGCGCTGTCATGGTGGATGACGGCAGCGCCTTCTGGTGGACCTACGGCGTCGCCGAAGTGTTGACGGAGGCGGGCTGGCGGGTCTTGATCGCGACGCCTTCGTCCGTCATCGCCGGCGCCATCCCTCACGAAAGCGTGGGCCCGATGCTCGCGCGCCTCGGCCGCGCGAACACGGAGTACCGCGTGCTCACAGCGCTGTATGAAGTTGGCGACGACGGCGCACATCTCGTGAACGTCACCAGCGGTGACGAAGAAATCGTTCCCTGCGGACTGGTCGTCGTGCAGACCGGGCGCCGCCCCGTCGCGACGCTCGCCGACAAATTTCAGAACGCGGGCATGGAGTTCCACGCCATCGGCGACTGCGTCACGCCCCGGCGCATGTCACACGCGGTGTTCGAAGCGCACAGGCTGGCCGGCGCGCTGTAAGCGACGCGGCTCCAACAACGAACCAAGCGCCCAGAAACGCTGCTCACAGCGGGGCCCCACTTGGCGGCTCGGCTACAACTCGCGGATCATTCCCCGCGTGCAGGCGATCGCCACTGCGTGCGCACGATTTCTCGCTCTGAGCTTCGCGAGCGCGTTCGTGATGTGAAAATTCACGGTTTCCGCTGAGCGATGCAGGAGGCACGCGATCTCATCGGTGGTGTGGCCGCGCGCAGCCCAGGTGAGGCATTCCAGCTCGCGAGCCGTGAGCGGACACTTCCCTTCGCCGTGCGAATCCTGCGCGCCACTCAGGCGATCGAGCTGGCGCAGGAACGTATGCGACAGGAGATACACCGCGCTCAACGTCGTGTGATAGCTCCGCCGCAGCGTGCCGCGCTCCCGGCTGCACCAGGAAACATAGCCTGTCGTGCTGGATCGGCGCACCGGAACCGTCACGCCGCCGTGAACATCATTGCTGTAGTGGCGCAACACGGCCTGTTCCTGCGGGGTCAACGGCGCTCGACCCTCATCGACGCAGCCCGACTCGACGTCCCACAAAAACGGCTCGGTCACTTCGCCACAACGGCGGCCGATGGGGCAGCTGCGCGCCAGGCCGAGATCGACCCAGTCATTCACGGTCTGGGCGCGCCAGCCCATGGCGGTGCCGATGAACTCACCGTTGCGGGCGCGCGGCAACGTCGGTCGATGAATGTCGGGATGGAAGGCGGCCAGGTGCCACCCGAGTGCCGTGGCGGATTCGGCCAGCACCTGCGCGGCACCGGCCGTATCGGTCTGGCGCCGGATCTCGTCGGCAAAATAAACGTCGCAGGGCATGCGCATGCTGTCCGTCCCCCTTGGCGCCTGCACTGCCGACGCCGCGTGAAAACTGTACTCCTGGCGAGGAGGCAGACCAAGGCACCAGGGGCACGAAAACCCCATGAAATGGGAGGTGTGCGCCCTCGCCGGCGCGCACACCATGTTCCCGTATCGATCGACTGCCCGGCCGGCCCGCCACGCCAGCAGCGCGGGTAGCCGGCCAAGAGGAGTCTGCATGCTGGACGAACGAAGGGTGCTGGTGGATATCGCCGCACGGCTGCTGAAGCACGTCGACGAGGGGACCACGGGCAGCGCACCCGACCCCTGGCGGCTCGACAACCGCGTCTATACGGATCCGGAGCTGCTCGCCCGCGAACGCGCGACGCTGTTCCGGCAAAACCCGCTTCTGGTGTGTTTCAGCGCCGACCTGCCAGAACCGGGATCGTTCTTCACGTTCGACGATCTGGGCGTTCCGGTGCTGCTGACCCGTGATCGCGACCGGAAGGTCAACGCGTTCCTGAATGCCTGCGCGCATCGTGGTTCGCGGCTGAAGAGCGGCTGCGGCAAGACCGACGCGCTCTCCTGCCCGTACCACGCCTGGCGCTTCGACCTGCAAGGCCGTCTCGTCCGTATCGCGCAGGAGTCCACTTTCGGACCCGTCGACAAATCGCAGTACCACCTCGTGCGGCTGCCGGTCGAAGAGAAGTACGGAATGATCTACGTGGGCGTCGACCCCGAGCTTAAGTTTACGATCGACGCGCATCTCGGCGCTCTCGCGCAGTACTTCGAGCTGTGGAACCTCGGGGAAATGCAGCTCGTCGGCGAGCACCGCTTCGACACGAAGAACAACTGGAAGCTCACGGTGGACACGTTCTTCGAGGGCTATCACTTCTCGGTCGTGCACAAAGATTCCGTGGGTGACTACGCGTTCGGCAATATTTCCGCCTACGACCGCTTCGGCCCGCACCAGCGTCTCGCGTACCCGAACAAGTCCCTCCTGACGCTCAAGGACAGCGCGCGCGAGCAATGGACGACGGCGGTGTTCGATCACTTCCAGCTGATCCACTACCTCTATCCGAACGTTTCGCTGCTCGTGAGCCCGACCGCGGTCGAGTTTTTCCAGTTCTATCCCGGAGCGACAGTCGGCGAATGCATCAGCCGCTACCGCTGCTACTGGCGCTCGGACCCGTCCCGTTCGGACCAGGGCCGCGACCCGCAGGTGCACTTCAAGTGGGTGGTGCAGGTCGTGGAGAACGAGGACTACGCGATCAGCCAGACCATTCAGCAGACGCTGAACACCGGCTTGCGGCCCTTCAACACCTTTGGGCGCAACGAGCCGGCGCTCATAGGGATTCACGAAGCGTTGGCGGGCGGGGCCCGCGTCGAATCCTCCCGGATCAGGTAGCTCCCCGCTGGTCAGGAAGCGGTCATTGTAAGGGCAGATCGTGATGACCGGGTTCGGCTGATCGAGGCCTGCACGAGCCCGGCAACCTACAGTCGTCAGCCTCGAGACAAAGGGGGAAACGCCGTGCGTGCGCTCACATCAATCGGAACGCTGCTGTTCGTTGGAGCGGTATGCGTCGCGCCGGGTGCTACCGTCGCGGCCGAACCGAACGAGGCTGCCGAGAGCTCCGCGGGTGGCCTCGAAGAGATCGTGGTCTCCGCACGCAAACGGGCCGAGAGCCTGCAGGATGTGCCGGTTGCCGTCAGCGCCGTGAGCGGTGCAGAGCTCGAGCGATCGTTTGTCACCGATTCGACCGCGCTGTCGCAGTTCGCGCCCAACGTCGTGCTCGACAAGGTCGAAGCCGGCACGGCGGGAGGCGCCGCGTTCTCCATTCGCGGCATCAGCTACCAGGACGTCGAGAAAGCATTCGATCCCACCGTCCTCGTGTTCGTCGATGAGGTACCGCTCGGCAGCGGCACCGGGAATGTCATGAACCTGCTGGATATCGACAGCATCGAAATCTTGCGCGGTCCGCAGGGCACATTGTTCGGCAAGAACGCCGTCGGCGGCATCGTCAACATCCATCGCAAGAAGCCGCTGCTCGAAAACGTCGGCGGCAGATTCCGCATCGCAGGTGGCAATTTCAATACACGAAACGTCGAGGGGTACTTCAACTTCGGCGGCAAGCAAGCAGCCATCAAGCTCACGGCAGCCCGGCTCGACCATGATGGTTACTATCCGAACCGAACGCTGCGCACGGATCAGGACGAGCGCGTCGAAAAGGATTACGGTGCTCACGTTCTGTGGCAGCCGCTCGAGAGCCTGACACTCGAGCTGCAGGCCAATCGTGTCGAGCAGGCAGGGACACCGAATCCGGTGCTCAACATCTCGGATGGCCGCGCTGTCGATGGCTCAGGTGATGCGTTTTGCGCGTTCTTCGGCCAGTGCTCCGCCGGTCCCGGCCTGTCGCAATCAGGTGATGCCCAGGTAGCGATCGGGGACGGCCCCGTGTATCTGAAGCTCGATTCCGACACCTACATCGGCCGGCTCAACTGGTCCCTGAACGATGAGTACCAGCTCACCTACATCGGCGCATATCACGACAGCTTCGATGACACGGCCTTCGATTTCGACGGCAGCCCGGCACCGCTGTATCACGCACGCAAGCCGGGCGACTACCAGCAGCGCAGCCAGGAGCTGCGGATCACGCGCGAACACCCGATCTTCAGCGGCCAGGCTGGCCTCTACTACTGGAACGCGTCCTCGTTCACGATCAACATCGCGCCCGCGCTGTTCGATCGCGCCTGGACCAAATCCGAATCCTTCTCGGTCTACGGCGAAACGGACTTCCGCTTCGCCGAGCGCAACGTACTGACGACGGGCCTCCGCTACATCGAGGAAGACAAGGACCTCACCAAGTTCGTGGATGACGGCATGGGCGGCGTCTCCATTCCGGAGGGCACGAAGGCGAGCCGCAGCGACAGCGATGTGATCTGGCGCCTGGGCGTGCGCCACGAATTCGTCGGTGGCGACATGATCTACGCCACCTTTTCAACGGGATTTCGCAGCGGTGGTTTCTCTCCGCGCGCCGCGACGGTCGAAGTGCTGGAGCGCGGTCAGGAACCCGAGACGCTCACGAACTACGAAGTCGGTGCGCGTACGCGTTGGCTGGAGAATCGCCTGCAGCTGAATCTCACGCTGTTTCACATGATCTACGACGACATGCAGATCGAGACCAGCCTGCCGTCAAACAACCCGGCCAACCCGCAGCAGCAGGGATTCGACAACGTCGGTAAAGCCAGGATCGACGGTCTCGAGCTGGAAGTGCTCGCGCAAGTGACGGACCACTGGACGCTGAACGGCAACCTCGGGCTGCTCGATGCGCGCTACGAAAGCTTCTTCACCGATCTGTTCGCGGAAGGCGCACCACGGGACTTCAGCGATCTTAAGCTGCGCCGCGCGCCGAAAGTGAGCTACTCGGTGGCGTCGAACTACCAGCTGGCAGTCGGGGCGGGCACAGCGAACTTCCGCGTTGCGTACGATTGGCGCTCCGACTATGAAGGGACGTTGGACAATCACTCCGGAACGGGCATCGATGCGTTCGGGCTGCTCGACGCCTCCCTCACCTATCAGATCGGCAATTGGTCCGCGGCTGTGTTCGGCAACAACCTGACTGACGAAGACGCGTACTCGCACACTTATGCCGTTGTACCCAACGCATTGGGCGGCACGTTCTGGAAGTTCGCGACACCGCGCGTGCCTCGCACGTACGGAGTGCAGCTCAGCTACGAGTTCGGCAAGTAACACGTCGTTCATATCGATGACTGAGTCTATTCACAATCCCGCCCGACGCCGCTTGCTGATCCACGCCGCCGGGGGCGCCGCTCTCACCGCGATGGGTGCGCAACGCGTCTCGGCGTCGTCACCGAGAAAATGGGATCGCGAAGCGGACATCGTGTGCGTGGGCAGCGGCTCGGCTGGGCTCACGGCGGCCGTCATCGCGGCGACGCTCGGCAATCGCGTGATCGTTCTCGAGAAAGGTCCCATCACCGGCGGCACGACGCGCAAATCCGGCGGCGTGTTCTGGATTCCAAATCACTACGCGCTGCGGGCGCGGGGCATCGACGACCGCAAGGCTGATTGCATGCGGTACCTGTGTCGCATGGCCTATTCAGAGCGCTACCGGCCGGACAGTCCGACGCTCGGGCTCGATCCTCCGGCGTACGCGCTACTCGAGGCGTTCTACGACAACGGCTCGAAAATGGTCGACCGGATTCGCGAGCTCGGCGCGCTGCGCGTGGCCCCATTCCAGATGTGGCACCTGAAGCGCCCCGAGCCTGACTACCAGGATCACCTGCCGGAAGACAAGGTGTCGCAGGGGCGGTCGCTCGGCGTGCAGAAGGCCGATGGGAGCGACGGCTCGGGCGCCGACTTCATTGATCAGCTCGTCGAGCATCTGCAAGGTCGGAAAGGCGAGGTGCTCACAGATCATCGTGTATCGGGCCTCATTCGCAATGCGCGCAACGAGGTCAGCGGTGTCGAAGTCGATACCGAGGACGGCAAGATCTCCGTGCGTGCCCGCAAGGCCGTGATCTTCGGCAGCGGCGGCTACCCGCACAACCTGGAATACGTGCGGAACCATCAGCGGATCTTTCTGTATGGCTCGTGCGCAGTGCCGACGTCGACGGGCGATTTCATCGCGCTGGCCGGCGCGGTTGGCGCACGGATGGGGCACTTGCATACGGCCTGGCGCAGTCAGGTGCTGATCGAAGAAGCCATTGTGAACCGCAGCCTCGCCCGCTGCGTTGATATGCCGCCGGGCGACTCGATGTTCATGGTGAACAAGCGCGGCGTTCGCGTCGTGAATGAAAAGCGCGACTACAACGATCGCACCGAGGTGCATCTCACCTACGACCCGAACAACGCCGAGTTTCCCAATCAGCTGCTGTTCATCATTTACGACCAGCGCACGGCCGAGCTGTACGCGGGTGGCCATCCATTGCCGAGCACCCCAACCGGCGCGGACGCTGTGATCACGGGCTCGACGCTCGATGAGCTGGCGCGCAACATCGGCACGAGGTTGGAAAAGATCCGCGCGCATATCGGCGGCGTACGCTTGGCGCCGGAGTTCGCGGCTAACCTCGAGACAACTTTCAAACGGTTCAACGAGTACGCGAAGCAAGGCGTCGATCCGGAGTTCAATCGCGGTGGCACCGAGTACGACCGCGCCTGGGCCTTGTTCTTCCAGCCGGCGCGCACCGACACACGGTGGCCGGTTCAAAGCACGATGCCGAATCCGGCTATGCATCCCTTGCAGCCGCAAGGGCCGTACTACGCCATGATCGTCGGGCCCGGTGCACTCGACACCAGCGGCGGCCCCGTGATCGATGCGCGCGCTCGCGTGATCGATGCCGCGGGTCAACCCATCGTGGGACTCTACGGCGCGGGCAATTGCATCGCGAGCCCAACGCGCGAAGCGTACATGGGCGCGGGCGGCACGATCGGTCCGGCGATGACCTTCGGCTACATCGCCGCGATGAATGCCCACCAGGAACCGGTCAGGAAGAGCTGATCGGGTCATGCGCGTGGTGTGGATGGCGGTGTTGCTCGGTAGCTTTGCGGTCGGTACGTCGGCCGGCGAAGTGAGTTTCGCGGCCGACATCGTGCCGCTGTTCAAGAGCCGCTGCGTCGTGTGTCATCTGCCCGGCTCCGAACAAGGCGGACTGGCGCTGCATCCCAAGGGCGGGTATGCGAATCTCGTGAATGTGAAGTCCACGGAGAGCCCGTTGCTGCGCGTTGCACCGGGCAACGCCGAGGAAAGCTATCTCTACCGCAAACTCACCGGCACCCACGCTGAAGTCGGCGGGAATGGGCAGCGGATGCCGTTCGGCGATGCCAGCCTGACGGCTGAAGAAATCGAACGCGTGCGGTTGTGGATCGCAGGCGGGGCCAAGCCTTGACCCATCGGGCTCAACACGAGGATCGCCTACATGACGTCTGCTGATTTTGCAGGCAAGAGTGCCGTGGTCACCGGCGGCAACTCCGGCATGGGACGCGCGATTGTTGCCCGCCTGCTAGCCCAAGGCGCGAACGTCGTGGTCGGAGACGTTGCAGGCGAACCGCTGGCGCACGCGCTCTATCGCAAGACGGACGTGTCGCAGCCCGCGCAGGTGCGTGAGCTGATTGAGCTCGCGGTGACGCGCTTCGGGCGCCTGGACATTCTGGTCAACAACGCGGGCATCAACGGTGCGCTCGTGCCGCTTGCGGAGCAAAGCGAAGCGGGCATCGATGCGGTGCTCGGCGTCAACCTCAAGGGCGTCATCTACGGGCTCAAGTACGGGCTCATCGAGATGAGCCGACAGCGCGCGGGCGTGATCGTCAATATCGCTTCGGTGCAAGGCGTACGGCCGATCTACGCGGGGGCATCGATTTACGCGGCCAGCAAGGCGGCTGTCGTTTCGCTCACACGCTCCGCCGCGCATGAATACGGGCAGTACGGGATTCGCGTCGTGGCCGTTGCCCCGGGCCCGATCGATACGCCCATGTTGCGGGCCGCGGATCCGGAGGGAAACATCATCGCCGCCGTGCCCTTGCATCGTATCGGCACCCCCGATGATGTCGCGAACGCCGTTCTGTGGCTGGCAAGCGATACGGCGGCTTATGTTTCGGGCACATTGCTGACGGTCGATGGTGCCTTTCTCGCGGCTTAGTGTCATGGCCATCTCGCACGCGTCGCCGAATCGCTGACAAGGAAATACCGCATGGGCTCCAATTCGAGTCTGCACGCCGAGATAAATGGCTATCCGCTTTCCGAGCTAACGCGGGCGTTCCTCGCCAACACGCGTTTCGGCCTCGTAATCGACGGCGAGATGCGCGGCGCGCTGACCGGCGACACCCTGCCCGTCCATGAGCCAGCTACCGGCCTGGAGTTCGCGCGAATCGCGGCCGGCTCGCGCGAGGATGTGGACCTGGCGGTGCGCAGCGCGCACGCTGCATTCGAGGATGGTCGCTGGCGCCATTTGCCCCCCGCGCAAAAGGAAAAGCGCCTGCGCCGTCTCGCGCAGCTTCTCGAAGCACATCGCGAGCTGCTGATGGACCTCGACGTGCTGGAAGGCGGTGTGATCCGCAGCTACTCCGGCTTCATGGTGCAACTGGGCATCGACCTCGTCGACTACTACGCGGGCTGGCCAACCAAACTCCATGGCTCGATGCCGGCTAGCACACCGGACCTGGTGGTGCAGGAAGTGCGCGAGCCCATCGGTGTGGTGGGCGTGATCATGCCGTGGAACGGACCGTCTGCGGTCCCGCTGGGTGTAGTGCCCGCTCTCGCGTGCGGCAACTCCGTAGTACTCAAGCCCTCGGAAGAAACGCCGTTGACCGCGATATTGCTTGCCAGGCTGTGCGTCGAGGCTGGTATCCCGCGCGGTGTGGTGAATGTCGTGCAGGGTGTCGGCGAAACAGTGGGCGCGGCGTTGGTGGAGCACCCTTTGGTTGCTGCGATCAGCTTCACCGGCTCGGTCGAGACAGGGCGGCGTATCCAGGCGGCCGCCGCTCGGCGTCTGAAACGCGTGACGTTGGAGCTTGGCGGCAAGAGTCCCCAGCTCGTGTTTGCTGATGCTGATCTGGATGCCGCAGCCGCAACTTGCGCGGCGGCAGTGTGGGGTCACGCCGGCCAGGTCTGTATTGCCGGTACGCGCGTGCTCGTACAACGTTCGATCCACGATGAATTCGTGCAGCGGTTGGTGGTGGCAACGAAAGGTCTCCGAATCGGGTCCGGCTTCGATCCGCAGACCCAGCTCGGCCCATTGATCTCTCAGACGCAGCTCGACCGGGTGAGTCGCTACGTCGACATCGGCCATCAGGAAGGTGCGCGTCTCGTGCTGGGCGGCGCCCGGCACGGCACCAGAGGCTACTTCCATCAGCCGACGATCTTCACCGGTGTGCGCAACGAGATGCGCATCGCGCGCGAGGAAATATTCGGGCCGGTGATGGCGGTCATTCCCTTCGATGACGAGCCGGAGGCCTATGCCATCGCCAACGACAGCGACTATGGACTGGCCGCTGGTGTGTGGACACGCGACATGGCGCGGGCGCTCCGTGCAACCCAGCGGCTCGACGTGGGCACCGTCTGGGTCAACACCTACATGCGCGTCGATCCGGCCGTGCCGTATGGCGGCGTGAAACAGTCGGGGTATGGCCGCAGTCTCGGTGCGGCGTCCATCGATGAGCTCACCCGAATCAAGAGCGTCTGGCTGAACATCGCCTGATGTGGAGAACGAGATGAACTTGCAGCAAGCGCTGGAGCGCCTACAAGACCGCACGGACATCAACGAGCTGCTGGCGCGCTATTGCAGGTACGCCGATCAACTGGATGCCGAAGGCATGGCGGCCTGCTTTACGGAGGAGTGCATCGTCGCCTATGTGCCTGCATCCATGGCGCAGCCGGCGCGCAACAAGAAGGAGTTACTCGGCTTCCTGCGTGAGTACTTCCCGAATTCCGCAAGCAGCGCGCACTACATCAGCAATGTCGAGCTGCTGTTCGACAACGCGGACCAGGTCACGGCCCATACTTATATGTATTCCTGGCAGCGCTTCAAAGGCTATCCGGCAGCGGCGGATTGCCATCGTTACGGCCGCTACGAGTTGCGGATCGTGCGAACGGCCGCGGGCTGGCGGCTCTCGCGGCTGAATCTCCTTTCGGCAGGCGAGTACGGCGGCGCTCGCATCGGCGAGCAGTTCAATCGGCCTTGGCCGCCGCGGTTCGAGTAGCGCCCGGGGCTCAACGAAGGCTTATGAGCCCCCGCGTACAGGCAATCGCGACGGCATGCGTGCGATTGCAGGCATCCAGTTTCATCGCAGCGTTGCGCAGGTGAAAGTGCGCGGTATCGCGCGAGCGGTTGATGAGGATCCCGATTTCCTCCTCGCTCTTGCCGCGCGCCGCCCACGTCAGGCATTCGCGCTCGCGCGCGGTCAGCGGCCCACTGCCGCCATCGCGAACCTCGTTTTGGAGCAGCCGCTCCGCATGGCGAATGAACGTGTGTGAGATGAGAAACATGGAGCCGAGGCTCGCCTGCCTACGATCGTCGAAATCGCGATCGCGGCTGCACCAGGACACGTAACCGAGCCCGCCGCTGCCAAGCCGCACTGGAACGGCCACGCCATGCGAAATGTAGCGGCTGTAGTGATGTATGACCTGACGCTGCTCGAGAGTGAGATCCCCGCCGAACCAGCCCGTGTCACGCTCATCGCAGGTCCATTCGAACGGCTCGGCCACGCGCCCACACATCGAGGCGATCGGGCAATGGCGGCCCAGTCCAGAGCGACGCCAGCCTTGCAGGGCCCGAGAAGGCCAGCCCATCCTCTCGGCGATGAAATCGCCGCCGCGCGTGCGTGGCAACTCCGTTGCGCCGATATCCATATGAAACGCGGCGAGATCCCAGCCCAGCTCCTCGGCGGACTCCGCCAGCACGGCCGCGGCGTCTTCCAGTGTGTCTTGCAGGCGAATCTCATCGCTCAGCTGCCGATCGGATGACATCTTCATAGTGCACCCCTTGCGCCCCCTGTAACGCTCCGCTCGCAGGCCACGTTGAATCGATCCAGATGCAGCTCGCGATTGCCAAACAGCGTGCCGATCACCATGAGCCGCCGATAGTAGTGACTCACATCGAGCTCATCGCTGATGCCGATGCCGCCATGCATCTGCACGGCCTCCGTGGCGACGCGCCGGCTCGCGCCACACGTGAAGGCACGCGCCCCGCTGATGATGCGTTCGCGCTCAACGCCGCTACTGCTCAGCGCTTCTTGCGCGGCCCGGCTGAGCGCGCGCACTTCCTGCTGGAGCATGTACATCTCCACCATTCGATGCTGCAAAGCCTGGTTGGCCCCGATGGGCTTGCCGAATTGCTTGCGGATCTTCAGATACTGCGTCGTGGTGGCGTTGAGCGCGGTGATCGCGCCGAGCGCTTCGCTGCATAACGCCGTCGCAGCCTCGTCCAGCGTCTCGGCCAGCGCCGTGGCGTCGGAGAGCGTATCGGCATCGGGCGAACGAGGGCCGGCGAGTGCTTCGGCCTTCACGTTCTCGAAGCGCAGAGTGGCGGCGCCGCGACCGTCGAGCAATCGGAAATCACGCCGCTGCATGCCGGCTGCGTTTGCATCGGCGAGGCACAGTCTCACCAGCCCGTCCGCGTCCTTTGCGGACACGATGAAGCGATCCGCGCAGTCTCCGTGGAGAACGGCCTGCTTGGTGCCGTTGAGAATTCCATCGCGAACCGTACAGGTGATATCGCTCTCGAGGCGTGCGTTCAACGATTCCTGGTGGGCCAGCGCGAGCTTCAATGACCCGTCCGCAAGACGGGGAAACAGTGCGGCCTTCTGTGCCTCGCTCGCGCGCTTCGTGAGCAAGCCCGTACACAGGATGGCGCTTGTCAGAATCGGCTCGAGCAACAGCCGCGCCCCTACCGCTTCCATCAGTGGAGCCGTAGCGCTGGCGTCCGCCGAGATCCCGCCCGCCTCTTCCGGAAGACACAAGGCCAGCCAGCCCATCTCGGCATAATCCGACCAGGCTTTCTCGCTATACGCGCGTGCGCTCCGCAATGCGCTCCACCGCTGCTCGAACGCATAGTGCTCGCCGGTATAACGCTCGATGCTCTCGCGCAGCATCGCGACGGTTTCGGCGGCGGTGGCGTCGCGCGCGGCGTTCATCTCAGAGCCCCAGGACCGATTTGGCGATGATGTTTTTCTGAATCTCCGTCGAGCCGCCGTAGATCGTCGCCGCACGATTGTAGAGGTGATAGCGCAAGATTCCTCCGGCATCCGCCGGACCCAGCGGCGGCGGCCCTTCGCCATGAAGCGTCTCCGGGTCGCAAGCGATGCCGGCATAACCCAGTGCGTCCACCGTGGCTTCGAGGATGTCCTGACACAGCTCGGACGCACGAATCTTCAGCAGCGATGCCTCGGCGCCCGTTTCCACGCCGTGTTCCATGTCCAACAACGCCTGATAGGAAACGCTTTCCAACGCCAGCAGTCGCACCTCGAGCTCGGCGACGAGGCGCGCGCTCGCAGAACCCCGTGGCGCGCGCAAGAGCGCTCGCAAACGAGTGAGTGCGAATCGGGACTCGCCGAGCCCGGAACCGTACGTGCGCTCATTCACCAGCAGAAATTTGGCGAGCTTCCAGCCGCCGCCTTCCTCACCAACGAGATTTTCCAGTGGCACCCGGACATTCTCGAGCCACACCTCGTTGACGTGATGGCACATATCCATGCTGCGCACAGCTTTCACGGTCACGCCGGGGCTGCGCAGATCGATCAGCAGGAAGGAGATGCCGCTCTGAGGCCGCTCGTCGCGCGAGGTGCGCACCAGGCAGAACATCCAGTCGGCCCACTGTGCATAAGTGGTCCACGCTTTCTGGCCATTGACGATGTAGTGATCACCGTCGCGCACCGCACTGGTTCGCAGGGCAGCCAGATCGGACCCGGCACTCGGCTCGGAGTACCCCTGTGCCCACCATTCCTCGGTGGCCACGATCGGTGGCAAGAAGCGCTGCTTCTGCCGCTCGTTTCCAAAGGTGTAGATCACGGGCCCGACGTACTTCACACCGAACGGAATCAGCCAGGGACAGCCGGCGCGGCCGAGCTCGTCCTCGAGCACGAAGCGATCCAGCGTGGACCAGCCGAGACCGCCGTGCTCACGCGGCCAATGCGCCACAGCCCAACCGCGGCTCTGGAGCGCGCGCATCCAGCGCACGTACTCCGCTTTGTCGAGCATCAGGTGCTGCGTGCTCTTGCGGAGGATGTCCGCTGGGACTCCCGTGCGCACGAACTCGCGAATCTCGGCGCGTAAGCGTTCGACACGCTGCCGGAATTCGGCGCTCATACACAAATCCCCCACAGCGCATCAGCCGACCGGACGGTCGGGTGTCGAGAATAGAAGCCATGCCCGGGGCTGTCAATCGAGGACACCGTCGCGAGGCGGGAACCGTCAGCGCGCTGCCGTCAGCTCCACCTGCTCCGCGGTTTCTCTCGGAGTGAGATGGACAGCGGCGCGCATGAACAGCCAGGCAGCGATCCCCGCGCATGGGAGCGCGGCGCCGATCGCGTACCGCAGCGAAGTATTCTGCATTCCCTGATGGTTCACGAAGTAGTCGCTGAGCACTCCAGTGACGAAAGGCCCCAAGCCGCTGCCGACGATAGCCGTGCTCGCCAGCAGCGTGGCCGAAGTAAGCCCCCTGACGTTGGGCGCCACCAGCGAGTTCGCGAGCGCAAACGCAGGGGCGATGAAAACGTTCATGAGCAGCGCCGATACCAACCCGCACGCGAACGAGACATACACGCTCGCCACCGTGAATTGGACGATCCCCGTCGGAATCACCAGTCCGCAGGCCAGCGCTGGTAGCCAGACGTACCAGCGCCGATCCCGCAATGCCAGCCTGCCGCCGAGCGCGCCGCCCAGGTAGCTCCCCAGGCCGCCACCAACGCCGACCACTGCGCCGAACGCCAGCGCAACGCTCGACAGATCGAGGTGATGTGCTCTCACATAAAACGGCGGCGCCCAGCTCAGAATCGCCCCGACCACGTAGGCTTCGAAGGTGGCTGCGAGCGCGAGATAGCGAAACCCTTTCAAACACCAGAGCATGCGCAGCGTCGCAGTCACGCTCGGCATCGCCCCCGCGTGCTTCACGGATGACGGTTCCGATTCTCCTCGTTGCGGCTCCCGCAACGTCATGCGCACGGCCACCGCCAGCAGCAGTCCGAACAGGCCAATGACGAGGAACGCGTTGCGCCAGCCGATCGCGCTGCCGAGCGCACCCACGCCCGCCAAGCCGATCATGCTGCCCACAGGGAAGGCGAGCACGAACATCGCGAATGCCCGGGGTCTGCGGGCGGGCGCGAAGTAATCCGCCAGGAGCGAGTACGAAGTGGGCACGCATCCGGCTTCACCGATTGCGACACCCATGCGCAGCAGTAGAAGCGCACCGAATCCCTGTACCGTGCTGATGAGCGCCGTAGCCGCGCTCCACAACGCACAGACCGCGGCAAGAAGCTGTTTCCGATTGACGTGATCGGCCAGACGGCCCAGCGGCCCCGAGAACAGCGTATAAGGAATGAAGAACGCGATTCCAGTGAGGATGCCGAGCTGGGTATCCGAGAGCTCGAGATCAACCTTGATCGGCACCTGCAGAATGGAGAGCGCGATCCGGTCGAGGTAGTTGATCACTCCCACGATGAACAGAATGCCGAGCGCGCGGTTCGCGTTCGGCACGAAGGTGCCGCGCGCTGATGCCCCGTCACTCGTCATGCTGCCATTCGGCCACGTACTGCTCGTTGCCAGATGCCGGATTCTCCACGATCGTCAGCTCTCATGCTGATGCAGACGAATCCGGCGCGTAGCTTCTTCGCTGTCAGAAGCGCGCTTCGCCCTGCAGCAGCACCACACGTGGCTCGCCAGCCACCGTGTACACCTCACCCAATCCAGCGGGCTTATCCACACCCAGCGTGCCATAGCGCCGGTTGGTCAGATTGCGGCCTATGACTCCGACCGACCAATTGTCACTTGCCGGACTCAGACGAACGCCAGCATTCACCGTCGTGAAGCTGCCCTGATAGGACAGCGGATTGAGATTCAGCCCAGTGAAGTACCCCGACGTGTAGCGCAGGTCGCCGTTTAAAGCGAGCCGGAGCTCGCTCGTCAGACCGAGCTCATACGCAGCGCCGGAAGACAGCAGCCACTTCGGGGCGCGATACAACGGACGGCCTGACAAGTTCTGGGTCCGAGCTCCTGTCACCGGAGCGGCGATACAACCTTGCGCGGCCGTCTGCCCCGTGTAGCACTGCGCGGCGGCGAACTCCTGAAAGTAGGCCTGGTCATAACTCGCCGAGCCGCGCACCGTAAAACCAGCAGCCGGTCGCCAATTGCCTTCGAGCTCGACTCCACGGGTGATGGTACTGGCCGCGTTCTGCGTCACGAAAGTCACCGCCGTGGCGCTCAGAGCAATCAACGAGGTCAACGGCAGACCTTCATACTTGTAGCGGAACGCGGTGAGCGAGCCGGTCAGCCTGTTGTCGAGCACGGACACCTTGACGCCGGCTTCGTATCCCCGGGCTTCTTCTTCGTTGAAGGACAATGTCTGCAACGTCGAGATGGCGGACAACGTGCCCGGATTCGAGAAGCCACCGGAGAGATAGCCGGTCTTGTACGCACCGTACAGCATCACTCGTTCGTTCGGGTGCCAGGCGAGCGTTGCCTCGGGTGAAAAGTTGTCTTCGCTCTTCTGTCCCGCGATCACCAGACCCTGCGGCAGCAGTCCCGCCGCGCCGACCCCCCGCGGGTTGAGGTACTTGTTGAACGACCTCAGGCGCTTGCTCTCGTCCGTATAGCGACCGCCGCCGGTCAATTCCAGGTTACCCGGAAGCTTGACGATCACCTGGCCGAACACCGACCACGCATGGCTCTTGTTGTGTTGCTCATTGTCGTAGAGGTTGTAGCGGCTCGTCGCCGGATCCAGCAGGTTCGGCCCATTGGCTCCGCCCACGAACAGCGTGCGGTTGTTGTCTTCATAGTGCCCGCCGACGGCGAAATTGAACCTGCCGTCCAGCGACGATACGGCGCGCAATTCCTGATAGAAGCTGCGGTTCTTTTCGTCGCTGTATGACCAGAAGTAGGAATACGACGTGTTGTCGGCATTCCCCTGGCTGACATAGTCGTAGTCGTAGTAGCCGGTGATCGATGTCAGGGTGCCGGCGCCCAGGGTGTAGTTGAGCGTGAGCGTTGGTAACAGGGAATCGTTCTTGGTGAACGGACGCCCGTCGTCGTGCTTCTTCACCTCCGGCCAGGAGTCGACGATGGTCGGCGACAGCCAGCCTTGCGACGCCTTGTCATTCAGCGTGCAATCACCGTTTGGATCGATGATTCCGCCCGTGGTCACCGGCTGCGTGCGGCCCGGCGGACACGCCATGACTTCGTCGAAACTTTGCAGGCTCTGGCCACGATAGCGACTGAGCAGCAGCTTGAGGTTCGCGTCGAAAGCGTCTACGTCGTATTTCAATGTCATGCGCAGCGCTGCCTTTTCTTCGCCCCCCAGATTCGACTGCGCCGGCGGAACGAAGGTGCTGCCGGAGGCGGCATTGCGTACCAGATCCGGCACGCCGCTGCTCTGATTGCGAATGTAGCCGTCGCCTTTGCTCGCGATGGCCGCCACGCGATATCCCAAGGTGTCCGACACGGGCCCGGAGATTGCCGCTTCCATGGCGCGAGCATGGTTGCGGGTGCCTTCGCCAGTGACCCGGACGAATCCTGAGAGCTCCCGGGTCGGGTCCGCCGATTTGACGGAGACCACGCCACCCGGTGAGTTTTTGCCGAAGAACAGCGCCTGCGGTCCCTTCAGCACTTCAATGCTCTGCATGTCGAAGAGCGCGTCGTTGAGAACACGGCCGCGACTCGTCGCCATGCCGTCGAACACCAGCAGAACGGATTGTTCCAGGCCCGCGTCCAGGCTCGAAGAGCTGACGCCGCGCATCGACACTGACGTTCCCGAACCCGTGAAGCCACGATCCAGCGTGATCTCAGGAGCGACGAGCCTGATGTTCGCCATCGAGGTCATGTCGTACTGTCGAATCTGCTCGAGGCTGATGGAAGTGACAGCCACCGGCACGTCCACCCATCGCTCTGCGCGCAACCGTGCGGAGACAACGACCTCCTCGAGTCCCTCCTCTGCGGGCGCGGTTCCCGACTCGGTGGTATCTGCCACGGACGCAGACTGCGCGCTCGCGGCCTGCGCCATCATCAGTGCGCTCGTGGCGAGCGACGCTGAGAGCAACAGAATTGCCGCACTCGATTTGCGAACCATGATTCCCCCTCTCGTAAGTTTTGTTCTACCTCAGTCGGACAAGGCGCTGCGCAGATCGCGTGCACGACGATGATGAGCACGCATGAGCCTGCGTCGAACTTACCCGACCGTATGGTCGGTCGTCAAATTACAGATATGAGAAGATGACGGCTAGCGGGATCGATAATGCGCGACACGCGCTCGACACCAAACTCGATACGGCGTCACTGGGCCGTAAATCCGCCGTCGATAGTGACTTCGGAACCTGTCATGAAGCTCGATTCGTCGCTGGCCAGAAACACCAGGGCTTCCGCAATCTCCAGCGGCTTGCCAATGCGCCCCAGCGGAATGCGCTCCAGAGTGCTTTGCAAGCGCCCGGAATTCGCCATGGCTTGCTTCAACAGCGGCGTCTCGATCTGGCCGGGGTGCACGGAGTTGGCGCGTACACCATTGCCAAGCGTCGCGCACTCCAGCGCCGTTGCTTTGGTAAACAGGCGAACACCGGCCTTGGCAGCGCTGTATGCCGCCGTACCGTGACCGGCCACGAGGCCACGAATCGACGACATGTTGATGATCGACGCCTTGCCGGCGCGCGCCAGTAATGGCAACGCGTACTTCGTTCCGAGGAACACGCTATCCAGATTCACCGCCATGAGCGCGCGCCACTCCTGCAGCGTCGTCGCATCGATCGTCAGAAACGAACCATAGCCGGCGTTGTTGACCAGCACGTCCAGACGGCCAAAGGTCGCATCGATTTCACCGAGCGCCCGAATCCAATCCTCTTCGAGCGTCACATCCATGCGGACGACACGATGCCTGTCGCCGTAGGTGCGCAATGCGCCAGCGCATTCCTGCAGTTTCTCGGCAGCCCGATCCGCGACGATGACCGTTGCACCCTCCTGCGCAAAGCGTTCCGCGGCAGCCCAACCGATGCCCGATGCGCCGCCGGTGATGAATGCAATCTTGCCGGCGAGACGTCCGGCGCCTGTTGAAATCATCATCACCCCCGCCGGTCACGCAGCGATAGATCGAGCAGACTGGGAAACACGGGATTCCGTCGCGCGAGGAGCGCGTCTGCGCGCTCGCGAATGGCATCGTCGTACTGATCCGACGTGATCTGGTACAGGCGCTGCGCCTGCACGGCCTCGAATACTTGTTGCGCCACCGCTCGCGGACTCAATGCGTGCGCGTAAAGCTCCGCCGCGACGGCTTGCAGCGCCGGAATTTCGCCGGCGACGCCGGACGCAGGCCGGAGGCTTTCCGGCCGGTTGCGCTCCGACTCATAGATGCGGGTATTGACGAGGCCTGGGCACAACACAGTCACGCCGATCGGCGCGCCCGATTCCCGCAACGATGCATAAAGTGCCTCGGTGACGCGTAACACTGCATGCTTGGCTGCGCTATATACCGGCGAGCCGGATCCGCTGACCAGAGCTGCCACTGAGGCCGTGTTCACGATGTGCGACGGGGTCTTCTGTGCCAGCATTCGTGGCACGAAGCTGCGGATCCCATGCACGACGCCCATGAGATTCACATCGAAGGCCCACTGCCAGTCTTCCAGTGGGTATTCCCAAACCGGCCGGTAGCGGCCGCTGGGTACGATGCCAGCGTTGTTACACAGCAGATCGACGGAGCCATAACGGCGATACGCAAGCACTGCCAGCTGCTCGACTTCAGCGGCGCGTGACACATCGACCTTGGCGGCAATCGCGTCATGGCCTGCAGCCTCGAGCACAGCTCGTACACGCTCGGCCGCGATCACGTCGATGTCCGCAACCACCACTTTCATGCGGGCCTCGGCCCAGCGCCAGCACAACGCCTCGCCAATGCCACTGCCGCCGCCGGTGACCACCGCAACGCGTTCTGCAAATTCGAGCATCAGGCCCCCTGAAAGCCGCAGGCGATTGCCAGCCTGCCTGCCACGGCTCATAGCAGGCTTGTATCGCCGACCGATTGCCCTCAGCATATCGACCGACCGGTCGGTTTTCAAATAGACTGACCTGAAGCCAGCCGATTTCGCGGCGGCCGCCAGGCGCCGTGCTGTCGAGCATGGCGCACGAACAACGGCGCTTCTTCGGTGCATGGTGGGAGTCGAGTCGCATGTCCCTCTTTGATCTTTCCGGCCGTGTCGCCGTGATCACCGGTTCCACGCGTGGCATCGGCCGAGCCATCGCGGAGCGGCTTGCGGAGCAAGGGGCGAAAGTCGTCGTGTCGTCCCGCTCGGCCGAACGCACGCAGGCGGTTGCCGACTCCATCAATGTCGCGCGCGGCACGGGCAGCGCGATTGCCGTGCCTGCCAACATCTCCTCGAAGCAGGATCTGACGCGACTCGTCGAGCGCACACGCGAGGCGTTCGGCAAGATCGACATTCTCGTCTGCAATGCTGCGACCAATGTGTTCTTCGGCCCGATGTCGGGGATCTCGGATGAGCAGTTCCGCAAGACCCTCGACAACAACATCCTGTCGAGCCACTGGCTGATTCAGCTCGTCGCGCCCGAGATGGTGGCGCGTCGCGACGGCGCCATCACGATCGTCTCGTCAATCGGCGCCATCATGGGCACGACGCTCATCGGCGCCTACAACATTTCGAAGGCCGCGGACCTGCAGCTCGCGCGCAACGTGGCGATGGAGCTTGGGCCGCACAACGTGCGGGTGAACTGCGTGGCGCCCGGTCTCATCCGGACGGATTTCGCGCGCGCGCTCTGGGAGAACCCGGCCATTGCAAAGGCCGCGACGGAAGCCACGCCCCTGCGGCGGCTCGGCGAGCCCGACGATGTCGCCGGCGCCGTCGTGTTCCTCAGCTCGCCCGCTGCACGATTCGTCACGGGTCAAAGCATCGTGATCGATGGCGGCGGTGTGATTTCGAGTCCGGCCCTGAGCGCGTAGTCGCGCTCACCGGATCTGGCCGGCATCAGCCAGCTTTCTTCAGGCCTTGCAGGAAGGTGCCGCAGAGTGTTTCGGCGAGCTTCGCAGGAGAAATCTTTTCGACCATGGGCGGATACCACTGGTAGGCCCAGCTGCACATGCCGAGGAAACCGAGCGCGGTCAACTCCACGTCGCACTTGCGGAAAGTGCCGGCGCTCACTCCGGATTTGATGATGCCGCAAATCTTGTCGAAGTATTCCTGGCGGCGCGCGCGGATCTCGGAACGCATGGAGCCTTCGAGCTCACCGTAGTGCTCGAAGAACGTCCGCACGTAGCCGGGATGCTCCGCAATCTCCTCGAGAATGTCACGACAGGCATGGGTCAGAAGTTCCGCATGGCTCGAGCCACGCCGCTGGTCCGAGTCGAGCCGCTCGATCAGCGACGCGATGTGCTTCTGATGGATGGCGTAGAGGATTTCGGTCTTGCTGGTGAAGTAGTGGTAGAGCGTCGGCTTGCCCAAGCCGACCTCGTCCGCCAGCATCTGCATGGTCGCCCGATGGTAGCCGCCGGCGTCGAACAGGTCTGCGCAGCGTTCGATGATCTGCTGGCGCTTGTCGTCGTGCGCCGCCGTCCGGGCCCTGCCGCCCTTCTTCTTCGCCACGTTGCGCGGCGCCGTTCGGGTCAACTGTACATCTCGCATATCGTCCCTTTCATCCGCAGCGCGATCTTCGCATTTCACGGGCCGCGGCTGCCAACACTTCGCATCATTCGGTCCGCTGGAGGTGGCGCCTCAGGAACTCTGAAACGCTGCGATTGAAGGCATCGTTCCGATCTCCTGCCACCATGTGGCCCGCACCCACCACATTGACGACTTCGAGCTGCGGCAAATTACGTCTGAATTCCTCGATGCCGGCATCGTCGACCACATCGCTTTGCTGGCCGCGCACGAGCAGTACCGGGACGTGCACGCCTGCACAGGCGCCGAGCAGTTGCTCGGCCAGTTCGGGCGGCTCGAGCCGGTGCGGCCTGCGAATAATCTTCGGATCCCAATGCCAGCGCAGCCGGCCATCCGCGCCCCGGCGCAGATTCCGCAGTAAACCGCTGTGATCCGGCGGCGGCGGACGATGGGGGTTGTAGGCGGCCACTGCGGCGGCGGCGTCCTCGAGCGTCGCGAAGCCGTCCGGGTTCGCGCCCATGAAGCGCCGGATTCGCTCGGCTCCTTCAGGGTCAACGCGCGGAACCACGTCCACCATTACGAGCGTCGACGCGATGGGTTGCGCGCTAGTGCCAATCGCATACAGCGCGGTCGCTCCGCCCATCGACGCCCCGACCAGAGCCGGCCGGGCGGAAAGCGTGGCGATCACCGCGCGCAGATCCGCTGCAAGGCTGTCGAGCGAATAATTGCCTTGGGGCGACCAGTCGCTATCACCGTGGCCGCGTGCATCCAGGCTGATCACATGGAAGCCCTGCCCTCCCAGCTCGAGCATGGCGCCGACCCAGGAAAAACGAGTTTGCCCCCCGCCGTGCAGGAGAATCACTGGGGGTCCCTCAGGGTCGCCACCCACGTCGGCACCGAGCCGAAGGCCCTCACTTCCGACGAAGCTCTGCTGCTTGAAGAGCCGGTCACTCATATTCCCGGCAGTCTGCCGCGGCCGCGCACTCGTTTGAATCCAAAACTCTCGCAGCCTAGGAATAGGCCTTGATATCGGCGTAAGTCCTGCCTGCATGCTTCGCCAGCTCGAGTCGGGCGATCTGGCGACAGTGAACCTCGTCAGGGCCATCCGTCAATCTGACCACGCGGGTGTTCGCATACAAGCGGGCGAGCCCAAAATCGTCGCACACGCCGCCGCCACCGTATGCCTGGATGGCCGCGTCAATGACCTGCAGGGCGACGCGCGGGGCCGCGACTTTGATCATGGCGATTTCGGCGCGCGCTTCCTTGTTCCCCACCGTGTCCATCATGTAGGCCGCCTTGAGACACAGGAGCCGTGTCATTTCGATGTTCATGCGGGCCTCGGCGATGCGCTCTTCCCACACGGAGTGCTCGGCGATCTTCTTGCCGAATGCCGTCCGTGCCTGCAGTCGAACGCAGATTTTCTCGAGGGCCACCTCGGCGGAGGCGATCGTGCGCATGGCGTGATGGATTCGTCCGGGCCCGAGCCGCCCCTGCGCAATCTCGAACCCCCGGCCCTCGCCGAGAATCAGGTTCGTGACCGGCACGTGCACATCATCGAGCACCACTTCAAAGTGCCCATGAGGCGCATGGTCGTAACCGAACACAGGCAAGTGCCGCACGATGCGCACACCCGGCGTGTCGGGCGGCACGATGATCATCGACTGCTGGCGATACGGTGAGGCGTTCGGATCCGTCTTCCCCATGACGATGAACAATCCGCAGCGCGGGTGCCCTGCGCCCGATGACCACCACTTGCGGCCGTCGATGACGAAGCTATCGTCGTCACGCCGGATCGACGTCTGGATGTTGCGCGCATCCGATGAGGCTACGTTCGGTTCGGTCATGAGAAACGAGGAACGCATTGCGCCGTTCGCCAGCGGCACGAGCCACCGACGCTTCTGCTCCGCCGTGCCGTAGCGATGCAGCACTTCCATGTTGCCCGTGTCCGGAGCCATGCAGTTGAACACTTCGGATGCGAAGGAGACACGCCCCATCAGCTCCGCGATCGGGGCGTACTCGACGTTCGTCAACCCGACGCCGCTGAAATAGTCGTCGTCGTGCTCCGAGGGCGGCATGAACATGTTCCATAGCCCGGCCGCGTGTGCACGCGCTTTCAGCTCATCGAATATCGGCGGGATCTCCTGCCACCGATCGATGCGGGCCATCTGCTCCTCGTAGATGGGAATCGCCGGGTGAATGTATTCCTCCATGAAGGCGCGCACACGCTCCAGCCACTGTTTCGATTTTGCGGATTGATCGAAATGCATACGCGTAGTGTTCCAGTGTGGTCAGGGCACGAGTTGTGCGAACCCCGCCGTGCGGGCCGCCTCGATCCCGTAAGCGAGTGCCATAGCGAGACCGCCGCTATATCCGATCCCATACACATCGCTCGCATCGGCCCCTGCGGCGAGCAATCCCTGTACTGGCGTACCGTCGGGCCTGAGCACGCGCGCAGAAGCATCTACGCTCACTCCACCATGCGTATGCGTAATCGCTGGCCGCACGATAAGCGCATAGAAGGGTGCCCTGTCGAAAGTGCCGAAGTTCTCGGCTCGGCGCGGCTCCAGTGTCTCCCAACCGTTGCGGGAGCGTTCGTTGTAGTCGCTGATCGACCGGCACAGTTGCGCGCCGTTGAATCCGTGAGCAGTTGCGAACTTGGCGACCTCGTCGAGACTCTGCGCAACGAGACCGTTGCCGCCGTGTTCGAGAGCAAGTTTCATCTTGTCGACCGCCTCAGTTCCCTTGACGACGGCCGTCATGGCGTAAGCCTGATGGACGCTCGAATCCCAGAAACAGATCGCGCGCGCATTCCTCTGCGCCACGACGTGATTGGTGTTGGTGTGGTCGCCCAGCGATTCGTCACAGAAACGCTGGCCGTCTTCGTTCAGGAGCAACGATCGGTCGCTGTGATACTGAGTCAGCAGCGTGAACAGACGTGGATCTCCCCAATTCGGCGACTCGCTGACCAGGTGGCCGTAGAAACCGGCATTCGTACCCCGCACCTCGGCGCCGACAGCCGCGGCCAACCGCATACCGTCGCCGCAGCTGACTGAATTCGTCCGCAGCAGCAGTTTGTCGCGCGCGTTGGGATGAATGTACCGGGCCCGCAACTCGGCCGAATTCTGATAGCCCCCCGTGGCGAGCAACGTCGTTTTCGCGCGCACATCGATCACACCGCCCTCATGCCTGACCTGCGCGCCGATCACCGAGTGTTTCTCGTCCGTCACGAGCGAGTGCGTCTCAGTATCCAGCACGACATGCCCACCATGCTGTTCCACCAGGTGAGTACATCCTCGCAGGTGGTCCAGGATGTCGATCTGATAGCCACGACCGTGAAGCACCGCGACGGCGGGGGACATGGCAATTCCGCGGCTGCGTAGCCACGCAAGTCCCAGTCGATAGTCGCGCAGGACGATGTCGCCCAGGCCGCCAGCGCCGCCTCCATAGAGACGCATGCGGTCGGGAGAAGTAGCGGTCCACAGAATCCCACCCGAGAGCAGTGCCGATCCGCCGATGCTCTTTGCCTTCTCGATCACGATGACCGTCGCGCCGGACGCTGCGGCATAGCCCGCGGCCGATAGCCCCGCCATACCGGCGCCCAGGACCAGAAGGTCGCATTCGATCGCGCTGTGTCCGGGCGCCGTCATCGAAGCTTGTGCGCCTCTACTGCTTTCACGACCAGACCTGCGTCGAAATAGTAGGGGAGGATCTCGCACACCTTGCCGTCTTGCATGCGAAACGCCTCGGCAAGCGGTACGCGCATCGGCGGCGTGCCCGCGAGCAGCAAGTCGAGCAGGACGACAACCCAATCCCCGCCCGCCGTGACCTGACGCATCTCGATACCCACGACGCCGATCGTCGACTGCACGGTCGCGAACAGTTCGCGCATGGCTTGCACACCTCGATACACCCCCGCGAACGGCAGGGTGGGCGCCTCCGTTATCAGGATGTCATCAGTCATCAAGGTCGCGGCCTTCGCCCAGTCACCTCGACCGGTGGCCGCATACAGCGCGAGAACGACCTTGCGATTGTGTGCTTCGATCTCTTCGGTCATGGATGCCCGGATTTCGATCGCCCGGCGGAGCGGGCCCGCCGTGAAAGGATATCGACCGACCGGTCGGCTTGCAACACACCGGTCCTGGCTGGTCGCAACTTGTCCAGATCGCCGTAATCGAGATTGGAACCTTTCTGCACGCTCTCCGCTCTTTTCTGAGCGGTCACGGCGCGCCATGTTTTTTTATCCTTACTTGCATTGGACAAGTCCCCTGCTACAAGCGAGGCATCGATGACACTGACGAACCGGCAATGGCTGCTCACGAGGCGTCCCTCGGGCGCCGTCACGCTCGACAATTTCACGATGCGGACCGCGACATTGCCTGAGCCGGGGCTCGAGCCGGGGCAGATCCTGGTGCGCAATCTCGTCTTTCATCTGGCGCCGACGATGCGCAACTGGATGAACGACCCGAGCCGCAGCTACCGCGCAGCGATTGGGATCGGCGAACCGGTCATCGGGCCTGGAGGAGCCCGGGTCGTGAAATCAGCCAATCCCCGATGGCCAGTCGGTGTACGTTTGACTGGCGTCTCGCGCTGGCAGGACTACTCGGTGCTGGAACCCGACACCTCGCCCACACCGGTCATCGCAACACGCGAGGACATGTCGACGATAGATGCCTTGGGCGTGTTCGGGCTCAACAGTCTGACGGCCTATATGGGTCTCCTGCGAATTGGCCAGCCGAAGCCGGGAGAGACAGTGGTGGTTTCGGCGGCAGCGGGATCCGTCGGTGCGATGGCGAGCCAGATCGCCAAGCTGAAGGGGTGCCGCGTTGTCGGCATCGCGGGTGGGCGCGAGAAGTGCCGGTGGCTGCTCGAGACCTGCCGTCTCGATGCTGCGATCGATTACAAGACCGAAAATGTTCGCGAGCGCCTCGCCGCCCTGTGTCCCGCCGGTGTCAATGTGTTCTTCGACAATGTCGGTGGCGAGATCATGCATGCGGTCATGGACAACATTGCTGTTCATGGCCGGGTTGCCGTATGTGGCCAGGTCTCCGCCTATGACACGGACACCCCTGCCCCCGGACCGCGGGACATGATGCGCGTCGTTTACTGGCGAGTTCGCATTGAGGGTTTTGTGCTTGGAGACTTTCAGGCCGACGTCGAGGCCGCGCGCGCGGATTTGATGCAGTGGGTGTCGGAACGAAAAATCATCCACCGCGAGGACATCCGGCAAGGCTTCGAGAACCTTCCCGGCGCGTTTGTCGATCTTTTCAAGGGCCGGAACGTGGGAACGCTGCTCGTCGACATCGCGGATGCGCAATAGGTGGTGCCCATCATAGCGGGCGCTACCGGTGGCATCCGGCGGAACTCATCGCGGTCGATTCGGTAATTCAAACGCCAACAGCACATTGCCCGCATGCCTGGGAGTTCGTGTACGGCGACTCCTTGCGTTTGCAACTGTCCGCCAGATCAGAGCTCCTGTTTCGGCGTTGAGCGCGTCGACGACGCCGCGCAAGTCTCCGAAGACCACGGTGTTGCCGGAGACCGCGGTGCCGGCGCGGATGCTTCCAATCAACCGCCTTGCCCAGCACGGCGCGCAGTCGCTGCCAGGCCCGGTTGATGGTGGTGGCCTTGTTTCCGAGTTTGAGCTGACCAGTGCGCCACTGATCTGCGTCTTCGACCGTAATCTGATCCATGTCGCGGTTCCACCGAGCCTGCCCCCGCTTTCCTCCCTCCTTCCTTGAATTGCCAAAGTCAGCGCGGAGCGCTTCGAGCGTCTCCCCGTGTGAACTCAGATTCGCATCGGCCCAAGCTCGGTAGGGACCGTCGATAAAGGCGCCAAGCTTTTTCTCGAGTTGCCGGCTTCGCCCCGCACTTTCTTCGCGCTTTTTGCGCTTCTCGGCTATCGGGTCGATGTGCATTGCCACTTGGGCGGCCATACCTTTGGCCGCCTTGCGAGCGGCTTCAACGCTCAGCGCGGGGCAGTTGCCGATCTTTATCCGGCCGCGCCGCCCATCGAAGGAGTATCCGAAGTGCCACGTTTTTCTACCAGTGCATTCCCGGCGCAGCACCAAGCCAGGCATGAGCGAGTCTCGAATTTCCTGCGGCTTGTCCAGGCTCCGCCCACGATCCTGCAAGAAGCGCTCAAACCCGCGCGCCAGCGCATCGGTGATGCATATCTGTGAACGAGGCTTTGCGTAGTTTCCATTGGGAGCATCGAAGCCGAAGGCAATCGCAAGGCAACTCACGAGATACAATGCTACCAAGAAAGGCTGACAGCCAACCCCATCAGACGTGCGTTCCAGGCCGGAATTCCAAGGCTTTATGGCCGCTTGATGATCATCGAGCCGCCGTATTTCTTAGTACGATTTGGTGTCGTTCCCGATGTTCGGGACGTAGGAGTCGCAGGTTCAAATCCTGTCACCCCGATATTCCACAGAAGGCTGCTGAGCGCTCGGGAGTGCCGCTGGTGTATGCAAGGACGGTGGGAGACCTACAGGCGCGCAGGTTCAACCATGTATGCGGATGCGACGCTCCTCGACGATCCAAAGCGTACCCGCTACCGGTTCTTGAGACACCAGTTCCAGCATGTGTCGAATGGCGGCCTCGACCGTCACATGCGCCTGGGTAACCAAACGAAGCACGACGACGCCCGCGAACTGTGCCGGTGGGTAGGCGAGAATGTTGGAAAAATCGAGGTCAAGCGTCACCAGCACTCGATCCTCGCGCTGACACACATCGATCACGCGTTCGTCAGGTTGACCGCCGAGAGCTTGCTCGACAACCGAATGTGCGTCATGTCCAGCAGCACTGAACAACGCCGACAGCGATGGCGAAAGGTTTTCGTCGAGTTTGAATTTCACGCCGCGCTGGTCAGCACGACGCGTTCGCGCGCCAGCTCCGCCGCGTAAGCCATCACGGCCGTCACGTCCTCACGACGCAGCGTGGGATAGAGCTGAACGATCTCGTCCGGAGACTGGCCGGCTGCAAGGTTGTCGAGCACCACGGAAGCCATGATGCGCGTGCCCTTGATGCAGGCCTTGCCGTGGCACACGGCCGGATCGGTAGTAATGCGGGTTCGCCAGTCCATCGACGCAGTATCGGCACGGAGCCAGGAAGGTCAAGTGGGCCACCCAGAAGGGTTCCCGAATCGCCAGAAGAGTTGCTAGTCGTCGCGGGCTCGGTGCCTTAACGTCTTGATCTGGAAGGCCATACCTGAACGTCGCCCTTCCTGACCTGAACGCGCATTGCGATCGCAGGAACATGCCAAATCGCCTCTTTGGAATTACCTGCATCTACTGAAGGCCACGGAGCGCTCAGGAGCGCTGTGCCGGGCGACAGGTTGCGACCGGCGATCTTGTCCGCTTGCTCACCTTGATGGCGGACGATGTCGTGTTTCTGAATCCGGGCGCGCGGTGTCACGGATAGGTGAACTCCCACTCGATGAGCGAATCTGATCCCAGGCCTGCGTTGAATGGACCCCGGGAGCTTCCGAAGTGCAACGCCATGCAAACCGCAGTCCCGCCCTGATGATGCTGGTCTTGCATCTGGCGATGGGCTCTGCGTTCGCCGATGCCATGGCGCAGCCAACCCAGCCTGCCGGCTCATCGCCTCCGTCGCATGATCTGGAAACAGTCGAGATCGATGGTCACATCTCTTTCGACGAGAAGCCATACCGGAATCTCTTGCGGGCGATGACCGTCTTCGAAGAGAACCGCGTCATGGCACCGAACGCCATCATGCGTTTCAGGGTGTTGCCATGGCACGATGAAGCCACGATGCGCGGCCTCACGCTCATGTTGAGGAGCAAGAGCATCAGGCGCCCGATCACGCTCGCCGACGATGGAACGTTCATGGTCGAGAGAGAGGAGCGCGCTGCCGACGAGAACGCACGAGTGATCACCAACAGACCGCCCGAGAGCCTCGCATGGCGCGTTGACATCCGCACGCCGGGCCTTCCACCCCACACGCGGCGCCTGGGCGACCTTCGACTCGAATGCAAAGCCGACTTGTCGGGTCGCGGCGCAGACCTCGCAACCACGATCAAGACGCCGGGCTTCTGGGCGATTGCCGCCGTGCGTGATCCGTGCACCGTGAGCACGATTGTGTGGGGATGGTTTGCGGAAGAACCGGTGTTCAGCGTAACGCTCGTATCCGGTTCGCGTCGCCTCACGCTGCCTTCTGAATCGGTCTACGGCTTCCATGCATCGTCCATGTGGCAACACATGGACTGGTACGAACATCTGCGAGACCGCAGCTACTGGGTTCCGATATGGGACACGAGCTGGCCGGACGACACGCTGGTCCTCCTCGAGCCGATGCGTGACGGCGCCGCCGCACGAGAGATGGCAGCGCCATGAAAGCGATGCGTCCTCTGATCATCGTCATCGCGCTTACAGCCCTCAGTGCGTGCGCCACCAGCGGCAACGGTGAGGCAAAGAAGCTCAGCACCCGCTCTGCGGGGCAATTGTTGACGACGGGCAAGACGTCGAAGGACGAGGTACTGCTCGCCCTCGGGATGGGGGCGTCGCTTCGGTTCGAGTCCGGATATGAGGTCTGGGTCTACGAATTTGCCTCGGGTGCGCCGCGCTTCGTCGATTACCTGCCGATCGTCGGCCAAGTGACACGGCGCATGCCTCGCACGCGCAAGGAACTGCGAATCCTCTTCGACCCGCAGGGCGTCGTATGGAAATACCTGCTGCTCGACATCGCGGAAGAGGCACGGGTGGCGCACGATCCAGATGCAGCGGCATCTTCTGCTCATTGAGCGCCCTGCGAATATCCGCCCCGGACGGCCGCTTCTGGCCAAAGAAGGCGTTCCTACGATCACCTCACCCGTATCCGCATCGGTACTGCAGGAACAGCGTGTAGCGCCTCACCCCGACCAGATTCAATTACTTGGTCGATACCCTCATTCGTTTGCGGAGCACGCCGCGCAACGGAATGTATGCGGGCGCTCGATCCTCCCGGGTGCTGCGTTTCGAGTCGTACGTCGTGCGGGGTGAACCCCGCATGGCGTTGATCTTTGAGCACGGACTCGTCCATGAAGCGGCTGAGGTCGCTGAGGGCTACGAACCCCCGCGCGCACGCAGATACTGGGCGATATCGTCTCGCCCGGCGTGCTCAGCCCAATCTGCAGCCGTGCCATTGTGGTGAATGTCTTTGAGGTCGAGCCGTGCACCGCGCTCGACCAGCATGCGCACGACGGCGAAATGTCCTGCGAACGCGGCCTGATGCAGCGGGGTGGAGTGCGCATGAAATCCTACTGGGTTGTAGCGACTCGGAGCCTCTCCCGCATCCAGCAGCAACTTCAGAACTTCGAGATGGCCGTGCTGACATGCGAGCGCGAGCGCGATGTGTCGCGCTTCGGGCGTTGAGCTCCGCAGCTGCTCCCTGGCTGCGTCTACTTTCCCCATCGCTGCAGCAGTCGCGAGATCGACCGGCGCTCCACAACGTAGCAGCTCCTCAGCTGCTGCGAATTCACCGTGGCTGATTGCCGGGCCCATTGCGCTTGCCACATTCGCGCCATATCGGCAAAGCAATCGGATCAATGGAATCTGCACACCGCACTCGCGCGGCACACTCCCTGAGCAAACCAGGCCGAGCGTCGAGTCCAAAGCCGCCTGGTCGGTGCGTGCACCCGCCTCGAGGATCACCGCTGCAACGTCGACCACTTCGGGACTGAGCCGTCCGTGGCGGACCGGATTCTCCGCAATGAATTCGAGCAGCGATGGGTTGCGGAAATAGTTACCTCCCTCGAACACCACTCGTTGGTGCACCACGGACGGATGCTCCGACAAGTAGCCCCTCAATCCATCGACGTCCGCGTCATCCACGAGCTCCACCGCCAATCGGAAGACCGGATCGTCGATACGTTCATGTTGCGGACGATCGAGATCGGTGGGATTCGTGATATGGGCCCGCAGGCCAGCCCAGCTTGCAAATCCGTATTCGCGAGCGATGGCAAGATAAGCGTCCGAAAGGATGAATTGCGCTGCCTGTATGTGCGCATCGGACGAACCATGGAATCGCGGATGGAATTCGCGAATGCGCTGACATGCGTCAGGCTTCGCAAGACGATCGGCGAGCAGATCGCGGGCCTGGTGCTTCAGATGCGGGAGGCTCGGCCTCCGCGGCAGACGTTTGGTCGGCATGTGAACGTTCCTTTCAAACAAGGGCCTGTCATCCGCACTTGCAGGCAGAAAGGTTCGTTCGCTGGGTCGGTCTTCACAGGGTGGACTTCTGTCCTTTCCGCGGATTGGGTGCGCCCCTTGCGCGCGGCTGCATTCTAGTTCGGGTTGGGTGGACGCGCCATCAGCCCTGGCGCGAGCAAGTGGAGTCCCCGGGGGCCGCGATGAATCTCTGCGTGCGCTCGTCGAGCGGATAGTGCCTCGGCCCGTAGGGCGCGCAATCCCGACTCAGCATGTAGCCCCAGGCGGCATTGCCTGCTCTGGGTCTCATGCTTTGGTCCAGCACGAGCAATACTTCGTCGTTGACGCGCCACAAATACTGCAGGCTTCGGTCGGCGGGCCTGTCGAGTGCGTAGACCGTGGCACCCGGATAGTCCTGCGCCCCGCGTCGTTCGCTCCAGGTTCCCTCTTCGACGACTCGATCGTTTGCCAACCCTACGCCGATCTGTCCCATCCAGTAGGTTGTCGGAACCCACCCTCGTTCGCGTCCGTACAAAACGATTTCGACCTTACGCATCTCGCAGGCGCTCGACGCGCAGGGAATGCGACCGACAAAGACCGCGACGATGGGATCGCCGGCACTGTTTCGTGCTGGATAAGGCCGATCGAACGTGGTCTGCACAGGCGCAGAGGAGACACATCCGGCCAACACGACGCTCAACATCGTCACGATCGCTGCTCTCTTCATGGCTCCCCTCCTCCATCGCGGACGGAACAGGTTGCTGATCTTCGACATCTGCCGCATATTTTCGCAAGTGATCAAGGAGATCATGGACTTGACCGGCGATCGATCCCGTTATTCGACGCGAATGTCGCGAAACATCGCGACATGGACGTCCCAGACTCATTAGCCGGCTGTGGACAACCACGCGCCCATTACGATTCCCGTCGCAGCATACAAACTAGTTCCGTGGCTGATCGGAGCCGTATTGAGTTGGCTTGCGTACCGGAATCAAGATAAGTGGTGGGGCCGGCTTGCGCTCCGGGAATTTGGCCTGAGGCGCCACCAATTTGAAAGTGAAGCCGACTTTCAGTGGCGTCGCGCCACAATATGGCTTTGGGTTTCTGCGTTGTTGGTTCTATTCGTATTCGTCATGGGCCAACGATGGCTGAAACATGAGCCCGACGCGCCAATGTGGGAGTTTCTAGCCGTACTTTTCGGCATCGTCTTCTGTTTCTGGTCATTTGCGATTTCCCTGGGGGCCTTCCTCGCGTCAAGGCGTGCCAACAGCCGTAGCGACATGTAAGTGTTCAAGAAATCGAGCCAGCCGCCCGACCATGCGTTGAAGCGACGGGACGTGCCGCGCTGAAACTGCGCATTGGGTTTGCTCCCCGCAATCATGACTTTCGACGAATTCACTCCGGATCCGCTGCTCAGCCCCGAGGAGGCGAGAATTGCAGCTTCACTAAGTCCAGAGTGCGTGGCGAGAATTGATGCGGAGCTGCTCTCCCACGCCAGGCCGCACAATCGCAAGGTCGCAATGGTCGTTGGCCTTGCCATGGGCAACCCCGCTGTTCGAGTGCCTGGCCTGCCAGATCTCTACTACGCTCAGCGGATTCGCGCACTTGTCGCAAATGGCTCGCTCGTCGCAGAAGGCAATTTGAACTTCATGCGTTTCAGTGAGGTGCGGTTGCCATGACCCGATCTGTGCAACCCTAACGCCTCGTTGCCGCGGACCGTGAACCCGCATGCGTTGGCGCGCTGACCGCACATGTAGGTGCAATCATGGTGGCGATCGTCGAACGCTGCACCTCTGTAATCGAACACGCCCGTCCGGGCTACTATCTTTGCTATCCGGCGCAGCGGCAGATGGCTCCACCGCTGCGCGCATTTCATCGATTCGATCCGCTCGTCGACGTCAGTGCATCACTGGCCTCGCGGACAACGAAGCACGAATATCTCGTGACTCAGATCGCGCTGAGTGCGCTCGGACCGACGGTCGCTCGTGAACACGACCACACCACGCGATACCGCAGGCCACGTGGAATTGCCGCCGCTCGTCAGCTGCACCGGTTGAGTCCATGCGCCCGACTCCTCCAGAGCGGACGCGAAGAGCTGCCAGCGCCAGTCCGAAGACCGCGAGTCGTACCACACCGCGCGCGCCATGCCGTCGCAATCCACATCGAGGCGAGGCCGCTGGCTCATCGCCGTCGGTTCGATGCCAACGCCCACTGGCGCCGACCAGCTCAGGCCATGATCCGCGGAGCGGCTCGCGCGAATGGAGAGGTTCACTCCAGAGCTGCGCAGCTCGCGCGTATCCCAAGCCACGATGAGATCGTCGTGACCGTGCGCGACTATGCTGGGATGCCGATCGGCCGCAACGTCGTTCGCGCTCACGCGCACGGCCGGCTTCCACCGCTGCGTGCCTGGCGCGCGCGTACTCACCAGGATCTCCCAATTGTCCGGATCGGTCCCGCCGCTCGGCGCCTGGCCCGGCGGCGGAGTGTGACCGGTCCAGAGAGGATCCGGGTCGAACCGGTTGTCCTGCCACACCAGCGCGATCTCGCCTTTTGGGGTGACCGCGATGGCCGGATACAGCGACGCAGGATAACGGGGCGAGCGCGTGTCCAACACCGTGCCTGCATCGATGGTCTTGCCCGCTCCGGACACGTTCAGCGGCTGGCGATCCACGCCGATGATCTGCGCGCGGATGTCGAACGGGCCGTCGGCGCGATCGGTCCACGCCACGATCGGGTGATCGGCGTTTACCAACGCGATGGCGGGTTGAGTCGCGCGGCTCGCCGCGTCACTCAGCTGCACCTCGCGCTGCCAGTGACGGCCCCCGTCATTGCTATGACGAAGGTAAATGGCGGAAGCGTTCCGGAGCGGTTCATCTCCCGCGTCCTGCCACACGACCCACACGTCGCGACCCGCGGCTGCAATCTTCGGGAAGCGCGCCGAACGCGATTGCGGAGTGAGATCGAACAGATTGGAACCGTCACGGTCATCGTACCTGCGGTCGTCTTCGATGCGGCGGTAGATGATCGACGCGCGCCCGTTCCTCTGCACCTCTGCAACGATATGCGTGGTGTCGTTGGTGACCGCCGTGTCCGCAAAGCTCGTGAAGCAATCCCGCGAGTCGAATACCGGCACTGCGTGATCGTCACGTATGGAGACGGCGGGAAGCGCAATCTCGGGCTGGGGGTGGGCGAAATCCGCCGTGGAGATGAAGATCGGCGAGGTCGCCGCGCGCAGTTGATCCGGCAGCGTCGGGTCCGACCCCTGCCCGGGCAGAGCGCCCGGCGAGCGCACTTCGGCGCGATACCAGCTCGCGCCCTCCGGAACCTTCACCGGCAGCAGGAACGTCTGATCCGCTGATGATGCCTTGTATACCGCCAGAGGCCCGACGGCACGACCCGGCGAGCGGAAGACATAGACGCTCGTATCGACGCCATTCTTGACGCGCACCCGGAGCTGCAGTGTGCGGCCCGCGCGCACCTGCGCTTCGTCCCCGGCCATGACATCAGGTGCATTGCTGCCATCGACATCCGCCTCGATCGTGACAAACGGCCCGCTCGGCGATCGCGACACGCTCGTTCTTCCGGAACGCAACGCATCCAACACGGCCTGCTGCGATCGGTCCGCGGCGAACACCCAGGTCGTTGGGCGACCCGGACCCGCTACGTCCCACAGTTCGCGGAAGTGGTTATCACTTGCAGCGGCGACGCCGAAGCGGAAGCCGCGGTTCCAGCGATTCTCGGCGTAATCCATCTGCGCGTCGGGACTGGAGGCCGGGTTGTAGACTTCGACGAGGTTCGCGCCGACGGCGCTCGCGTTGTCGTTGGGAACGCCATTCGGGCCGATCTCGCCGTTGTCCGGGTGTGCAACGGACCACACGGCACTTTGCGAATGCGCATCCCAGATCGATTGCTGGAGATGACGGAAGGCCGGAGAGCCCGGCGGATTCGCGCCGTCGACGATCTGATCGACCGCACCGAGCACGACGGCGTGAGGCGAGCCGTTCGCTTCCTCGCCAGGAATCAGCAGTAATCCGCTCGACGCGTACTGCGGATCCCAATGCTGATCGTACGTGCGGTGATCGGTAAGCGGCAGAAAGTCGAGCCCGGTGCGTTCGGCCTGTGCGATCTGGTCGGCCACGCTGAGATTGCCCGGGCTTCGCTGACCGCTCTGCTGCCGCGGCAAACTGCCGTCGGAAGAGTGATCCGTGTGAGCGTGGGTGTCGCCCGCGAGCCAGATGCCGCGCAACGGTTCCCGCTTGCGACTCTGCCAGCGCGCGTGATTGCGACATTCCATGCCCTGCAAGGGGATGACTTCACGGTCGCGACCCCGATCGCCGTCATCGTGGGCGGCAGCGAGCGTGACCTGGGCGGCAACGAGTCCAGCGAGAACGCAGCGCGTGGAATGTCGTGTTTTCATGGGTGCGAACGTGCATAAATCCCATGACGCTACGGTGAACCGATGGTGAAACTCCGTGGCGCGAGCAGTTCTCCCGGGGACCGCTACCGATAGAACTCATCATTGGGGGTCTCGACGCGCGACGGCTCCTTCCCGCCCGCCTCGACAACGACCTGCGTGATAACTGGGGCGGTCGAATCGTGACAGTCGCCTTCCAACTCGAGATGGGGCACTACTTTGCGCCCCTCGTGCATGATCTCGACCCATGCTGAAAAGTGAGCGCCACAACGGCCCTGAATGTTGAAATTTCCGGGCGTTGTGCCGATCGAAACGGTGTAAACGCCATCCTTGAGCCTGCACGTCCTGTGGATGGTCTCCAGCTCGCCGATGTGGTCCTCATCGCGCATCGATTTGATCAGCGATTCAGGCTGCCACTCATCGGGGCCCTTGCTCCGTACCATCGCCTCGCCGTCCTCGTCATCGGCGCCCCGGTACGAGATGACGATTCGATCCTGGTCGCGATCGCATTGATAGCCGACGAGCTTGTACACGTCGGCGCTGGCGCTGCGGGCGAAGAGCAGCAGCGCCAGCGCAATGAAAAAGCGAAACATGATTTGTTTTCCCTTTCCGGGTACCAAAGACTGACCCCACTTTGTGGCGCGATGCCGCCGCAATCATGGCGAATCGGTACACTGGCCATGATTCGAGGGAGCAGAGAATGAAAACAGATATGCGTAAGGGGCTGATCGGGTTCATTGCTTGCGTGATGGTTCTGCCGGCTTTGGCACATCATTCCTACGCCGTATTCGATCTGAGGAAGCGACTCACAGTCGCGGGCACCATCGCCAAACTGGAGTGGACGAATCCGCACTCATACTTGTGGGTCTACGTGCCCAAGCCCGGAAACCCGAAAGAATACGACTTGTATGGGTTCGAAACCGGCTCCCCCACCAACATGACCCGGTATGGCTGGACGAAAGCGGCACTGAAGGCAGGGGACCGGGTTTCCATCGAGTACGCGCCTATGAAGGATGGCCGACATGGCGGTCACCTTACCCGGGTGACCTTCGCCGACGGCCGCGTTCTGGGCGGCGATCCCCTGATCCCAGGCGGGGATCGTGCGCCCGCGTCCCCGGCGACTCCTCAGACGAAGCCATGAGCGCGAGATCGCCGCGAAGCAGCCTGCAGCACGGAGTACCTGTCATGTCGGATCACAGAACGGGAATGAGTGCGGCGGCCGGCGGTCTCGCGTCGCTGATACTGGCGCTTGCGCACGCTGATTTCGCGGAAGCGGCTGACAGTGCACAACTGCCAGGACTGACCTACGAGTCGTTGCGTGCGCTGCCGGACTGGAGTGGCTGGTGGGTCATGCGACCGGTTCCCGAGAATTTCCTCGCGTCGGCTCCGCCACCCATGAGGCCCGCGGATCTTGCGAGGTTGCGATCGGCGAGGGCGACGCCGGACGCCGACGCCGACCCGCAGAGATTCTGCCGGCCCGAGCAGTTCGTGGGGGTCAATATCCGTCCCGCTCCCAGCATCGAATTTCTGTTCACTCCGGGACGGGTCACGCTGACGAACGAGCTCGGCGGCGTCCGGCGTATTTACACTGACGGCCGGCAGCGGCCCGCAGACATCGAGGATTCCAACATGGGAACCTCGATCGGCCACTGGGAAGGCCAGACACTCGTGGTCGAGACGACAGGGATCAATCCCGAGGCAAAATTTCCGGACCCCAGTCCGGGCGCGATCGGCATCGGTCGCAAGGCGAAGGTCATGGAACGCATCGCGTTGCACGGCGCGTACCTCGAGTTCGAGGTGGTTGTCACTGCGCCTGACATTCTTACCGCGCCCTACACCCGCAAATTCTCTTTTGCCCGCGATCCGAAAAAGTTTCCGCAGGAGCTCGTCATCTGCGCAGAAAAGGACCGCGCCATCGATCCAGCCACCGGCACGCAGCGATTCGATCTGACACCGCCCGCAGATCTTCCGCCGCCCCCTCCACAATGAGTCGTTGCTCGGGCAGCCGCCTCAGCCCGACCACTCCACTGAAGGCTGCCGTCGCGATCGCTCGGCATCGCGAGGCGAACCTCCCCACTGCCTGCTCCACGCGCGGCGCAAGTGCAGGCCCGAGCGGAAGCCCGCGACTTCCGCGGCGCGCGTGACGCTCGCGCCGTGTTCGAGCGATTGGCGCGCTCGCTCCAGTCGTATGGCCTGCAGGTAGTGCAATGGCGAAACCCCGGCATGCTGCAGGAAGAGTCGCAGGAGATGACGTTGCGTGACATGGCCGACCGCCGCCATGGCAGCCATGTCCCAATCTCGTTCCGGCTCCGCGCCGATCACATCCTGCACTCTGTGCACGGCGGCGTGCATATGCCGTCGGTGTGCGAGGAACGGCGACAGTTCGGGATCACGCGGCGAACGCCGCAGGTACACCACCATATCCTCGGCGACGCTTGCGGCCAGTGCCTCACCACAGTCATCGGCAATCAGGTGTAGCGCCAGATCGATGCCGGCCGTGATGCCCGCGCTGGACGCCACAGGCCCATCGACCAGGAACACGCGGTTGTCCATCACTCGCGCCCGCGGTGCAAGTTGGCGCAGAACATCCAGCAGCTCGTGGTGGGTCGTGCACTGACGATTGTCGAGCAGACCGGCGCGCGCGGCGAGCAATGTACCGGAACAGATCGTGATCAAGCGATGTGGCGTGTTCTTCGCGCGCAGATGCTCGCGCAGCGTGCGGCCCAACCAGTGCGCGGTAGCGACGATCGCTGGCGTGACCTCATTCACGCGGGCGCTGGGTTGGCCCACCAGTACGACCCAAGTCGGTGAACACAAGGATTGCGGCAGCGGTTCGAGGTCGGCGAGAGGCAACCCGACCGAGGTCAACGCCTTCGGTGCGTGAGCCGTGAAGCGCAGCTGGAAACGCGGCGCCAGTCCACGCCGCGCGCGATGCAGATTGCCCAGACGAAATGCTTCCGCGGGTCCCGCAATGTCCAGCAGCAGCGAATGCGGGGCGATCACGAACAGAACGTCGATCAAGGAAGAGGAAGCGTTCATGGGTGCACGGAGTTTCCTGTCCTTAGGATGCAACAGATCGAGGTCTCCCGCGACCCGCGCGTCCCGTCGATGTCCGAAATTGATCTAAACGTGTCGGCACCGGGCGCGATGCCGCTCCAACAACCTCATAGCATGCCCTGGCCATTCCATCCCAGGAGCGTCTCGTGCGCGGAAACACGTCGTTGGTCTGCTTTGCACTTGGATGGATGGCGGCAACTGGCTCGTGGGCGACGTCGCCAACCCCCGCAACGACGCAAACGGCCATCGAAGCCGGGGTGGATCCCAGCATCCACCCCGGTGACGACTTCTTTGCATATGCCAACGGCGGCTGGCTCGAGACGACCGAGATTCCCGCAGGCAAAGAGCGTTGGAATGCACGTGCCGAGATCGACGAACTGACTCGTCAACAGCTCGCCATGCTCCTCGAGGGTGCCAGCGCCGAACCCGCGGGGTCGGTTGCACGCAAGGCTGCAGACTTCCGCGCGGCGTATTTGAACCAGACCGCCATCGAGGTCGCGGGCATCGCACCTCTCGAGCCGTTGCTGAAGCGCATCGACGGCATCCACGACAAAGCGGCGTTGACGCGGCTGCTGGGGGCCATGCTGCGCGCAGATGTCGACCCGTTGAACCTGGGCATCTACGACTCTGCGCATCTCGTCGGCCTTGCGGTGGAGCCCGGGCTGCATGGCGAAAAGACCAACCTCGCCTTCCTGTTGCAAGGAGGCCTCGGCCTGCCGGATCGCGAGTACTACGTGAGCGACGAGCCGCGCATGCAAGCCCTGCGGTGGAAATTCCAAGCCTACATCGGACGCGTGCTGACGCTGGCCGGTTTCGCGGATGGCGCGCATCGCGCCGCAGACGTCATGGCTCTCGAATCCGCCATCGCGAAGGGGCATGCCACGCACCAGGAATCAGCCGACGAAAAGAATGTCGACAACGTCTGGACACGTCAGGATTTCTCGCGCCTGGCGCCCGGCATGGACTGGTCGGCATTCTTCGCGGCGGCCGGCCTCTCGAAGCAGCAGTCCTTCATCGTCTGGCAGCCCGGCGCCATGAAAAGCGCAGCGGCGCTCGTCGGATCGGAGCCGTTGCAGGCATGGCAGGACTATCTGCGTTTTCACGTCATCGATCGTCACGCCGATGTGCTGCCGCGTGCCTTTTGCGAACAGTCCTTCGCGCTGTATGGCAAGGAAGTGGCGGGCGTGCAGCAGCGGAGCCCTCGCGCACAGCGCGCGATGGACGCGACCCGGCAGGCGATGAGTGGTGCGCTCGGACGGATGTATGTCGAGCGCTATTTCCCAGCCGATCTCAAAGCGCGAGTGCAGACCATCGCGGCCAACGTGATCGCATCGTTTCGGCAGCGAGTTGATGAGGTCACCTGGCTATCGCCGGCCAGCAAGGCGCAGGCGCTTGCGAAGCTGCAGACACTCTACTTCGGTGTCGGCTATCCGGAGCGGTGGCCGGATTTTTCCGGCCTGACCGTGAGTCCCACGGACGCTGCAGGAAACCTGCTGCGCGTGTCGGAATGGAACTACCGGAATGCACTGGCGAAGCTCGGTCGGCCAGTCGACAAGCGCGAATGGTGGATAGCGCCGCACAGGGTGGCCGCGCTCCTCGTGTTTCAGCAGAACGCCTACAATTTTCCGGCTGCGTTCCTGCAGGCACCCAAGTTCGATGCGACTGCATCGGATGCCGCGAACTATGGCGCGATCGGCGCCATCATTGGCCACGAGGTGAGCCACTTCGTCGATACCCTGGGAGCCGACTACGACGCGGCGGGCGGCAAGGCTCACTGGTGGAGCGCTGAAGACCACGCGCGTTTCGACGCTGTCGTCGAGCCGCTGGAAAAGCAGTTCGCAACCTACCGCCCGTTTCCGGACCTGGCGATCGACGGCAAGCTGACGCGCACCGAGAATATCGCCGACCTCGCGGGCCTCACTGCTGCCTTCGAGGCCTATCGCCGCACGCTCGGCAGCCGGGTCAATGACAAGGACTACGTGCGGCAGCAGGACCGCCAGTTCTTCATCGGATTCGCACGCAGTTGGCGCACCAAGATACGTGAAGACGCCCTGCGCACACAGGTGGCCACGAACGACCACGCCCCCGAACGCTATCGCGTGGCCACGGTTCGCAACCTCGATGCGTGGTATGACGCTTTCGATGTACAGCCCGGGCAACGGTTGTATCTCGAGCCCAAAGCGCGAGTGCGCATCTGGTGAGAATCCGCACCCCCGCAGCGCGTGGGCTCGATCCATTGAAGCTCACGGTGTGCGAGCTGCCGACGAACCTCTCGCCCGACCACACGGCGTGGGCAGATTTCGCACGACACATCGAGCGCACTGAGGCCGATCTGGTGCTACTGAACGAAATGCCGTTCGGCGCATGGGTCGCCCGCGAACCGAGGTTCGATGCCGATCTGGCAGCGGCCAGCATCGCAGCACACGAATCGGCCCTGCCTGCCCTGCGGCAGCTGCCGGCCGCGGTACTCGGCTCGCGACCGATTCGAGGCAGGGACAAGCTCTGCAACGAAGCGTTCCTGCTTGCGGACGGTGTATACAAACCGATTCACCACAAGCACTACTTTCCGCAGGAAGAAGGCTACTTCGAGGAAACCTGGTTTGCTCCCCTGCGGCCGGGCTTCGACGTCACGGAGTATCGCGGGCTGCGCATCGGTGTGCTGCTCTGTACGGAGCTGATGTTCACCGAATGGGCGCGGCACTATCGCCGCCAGGGAGCTCATGTCATCGTGTCGCCGCGCGCGAGCGGCCATTCCATGCGTCGTTGGGATGTCGCCGCGCGCATGGCTGCAATCGTTTCCGGTTGCTACGTCCTCAGCTCCAACCGCGTGTCCCATGGTGCGAATTCCGGGCAGCACTTCGGCGGACACGGCTTTGCCTATTCGCCCACCGGCGAGCTGCTGAATGAGACATCCGAGGCGACGCCACTCCTCAGCGTGAATATAGATGTGTCGCTCGTGGCGGAAGCGCAGCGCAGCTATCCATGCAACGTCCGTGAGCTGGTACCGTGGGCGCGGAAATCGAGGCGACGCCCCGCTAGCTGACCTTCCTGTCGTGTTCGCTCACCAGCGAAATTCGCTTTTCGCGGGCATTGCACGTGACAATGGTCCACGGCTGGGAATAGTTTAGGCCCCGACCATGGGCGCCACCAACATGAAATCCGCAGTCTGGACGGCATGGGAAAACCACGTCGTCAATGACACCTATCCACTTCGACGTGTTCTGGGCGCCTCCCACCATGGCGTGGTCTTCCTGACCGAATACAGGGCCACCGAGCTCGCTATCAAGCTCGTTCCGGTCGAAACGGTGCGCGTGGCGGATCGGCTCGCGGAGTGGAAAGCGGCGGCGACCATCACTCACCCTCATCTCATCCAGCTGTTCGACGTTGGACGATGTCAGCTGGGCCGGCGGGAATTCGTATTCGTCGTGATGGAATACGCTCAGCAGACTCTCACTCAGATACTGCGCAAGCGTGCCCTCGCTCCAGATGAAGTGCGGGAGATGCTGTCTCACGTGCTCGACACACTGGCCTGGCTGCATCGTGACGATCTGGTCCACGGCCATCTGAAGCCATCGAACATCCTGGCCGTCAACGATCAGCTGAAACTGTCGAGCGATACCATCCGCGCGACGGGCCAGGCTCCGAGCGGCGTCGTCAGAACCTCGTTGTACGATCCTCCGGAGCTGCGCGATCGCACTATTTCGACCGCCGGCGATATGTGGGCGCTTGGAATGACTCTGGTCGAAGTGCTCACGCAGCGCACGTGGGCTGCCGCTCGTGGGCAGGGCGAGACGACAGCCTCGCTGCTCTCGAATGTTCCGGAACCCTTCCAGGACACCGCGCGGCGCTGCCTGAGGCGTGCGCCGGCCGATCGTGCGACCGCCAGTGAGCTCCTCGCCCAGTACCGCCCTGCAACCGCGGCGGTGGAACCGACCTTGAAGCTGGAGTCAACTGAGGCACAAGAGACAACTCAGTCGGAGACCGCAATCGAGACGGCAGATGAACCGGCCGATCCACCGAATGTGAGCCTGATAAGGCTGACGTTAGGCGCCCTCGCAGCGGCCCTGCTGCTGTTCCTCGGTGCCTGGGCTATCTTGCGATCGTGAACGCACTCACCTGCGAAATGTTGCGGCGGCATGCAGCGTGTTGCCGGTGCCTAGGTCGCTTTTCCATTGGCCTGTGAGCGACTGGCCATCGTCGGACAGGCGACCCCGGAAACGGTAGGTGAGACCGCCCGGGTTATTGGTTTCGACGACGAGCTCACTATTCATTGCGGAGATCACCCGGAGAAGCTCGCCGTCGCGCTGATCGAAGTCGAACGTACGATCGAGCCAGGCTGAAAGCACACCGTCGCTGGATTCGGAAATGTGGAGACGGGTCGGTGCAAAGTGCGGGATCGGCGCGCCCTCGCCCGTCCAGTCGCCGACGAAAGCATTGAGCGCTTGCGCATCGCGCGGATGCGGGCGCGAAAAGACGATCGGGCGCATCCTGCCATCGCGCGATATGCTGCCGGTCCAGGTGCGAGCTTTTGGCGAGAAGGTCACATCCAGATCGAGACGCTCGCCACCGGCCACATTCGTGAAGCGGATTCGCAGCCGCTTGCCATTGAACGCAAAGATAAGGCCATCGTCGTGGATGTCGTCCGAAGGTCGAAACCATCCCCACGTCTCTTTTCCTTCCTCACGATGAAAGACGCGCACGTCGACCGTCTGATGCGAGCCCGTTCCGATGCGGAAGTAGATGCCATCGATGCCAGTGGCACCTGTCGCTTCCCACGGCCCGGCAATGTATGGACGGTCTTTGACCGCGGCCTGCGCGTGGCCGATCGCTGCAACGACCAGAGCAGTCTTCACCAGCCAGTCCATGCGCATGACATTCTCCTGGTTTGGCGTGATGTACTATCGCACGCAAAGATGAAACTCAAGGGAGAACAGAACATGAAACGAATACTGCTGCTGCTCGTGGGCTTGTGCGCCGGAGTCGTGCAGGCGCAGGAACAGGGTCTCGAGGAGATCGTGGTGACCGGCGCGCTCAGGGAGGGCGCGAAGATTCCGGGAACGAGCGTCAAGCGCCCGGGTGACTACATTCTCCTGCAGGTCGACGTGAGCAACGATTCGCGCGACGCCGACACACGCAAGAAGGAAATCTACGACACGCTGCGCGCCATGATCGCGGCTGCCAGCCGGGACCGGTCGATCGAGCTGTCCGTGATCGGTGACAACAACCTCGTGTTGCCGTTGCGGCTCGATTCCGCCACGTTGGTATTGTCGCGCGACAAGCTGCCCGATACATCGACGACGACGATCAGCGTCAAGACGCGCATTCCGTCGACAGTCGGCAACAGCTCGGCGCTGGTCGCCAAGCTCAAGGACTTCGTCTCCGGTATCAAGCCCATCGGCCGTACGCTCATCGACAAGGACGGTGACCTCGAGATCAGCATCGTGAATCCTGCGCAATACCGGGATCGGGTCATTGAGCTGTTTGCAGCAGACGTGAAGAAGGTGACCGCCGCCTTGGGCCAGGACTACAAGGTCGTCGCACGTGGCATCGACGCGCCCATCCAGTGGGTGCGCGCGGGCATGCTCGAAGTCGCGATTTTCGTCCCGTACGGCTACGACGTGCTTCCCGCAAGCGTGACCTCATACACGCGGATCAATGAGGAGTGATCACGTTGCCAGTGCGCGAAACATCGGCATTGCGAAGATCCTGAGATCGGCGACCACATTGCCGAACGCGTTCGTCAGTTCGCCCTCGCCTATCTTTTTGACGAAGGCATTCCACTGAGCGCGATGCGCTTCGGCGAAGGCGGTGGTGAGTACCTCGAATTCGTCGGCCGGGATCGGTGTTTCCCGGTTCCTGAAAGTCGCCTCGATCGCTTTGAGAAGGACGTTCGTGTCGAAGTCGAGGTGCCTGGAACACATCCACACGTCATAGAAGTCTTTCATGCGGCTGTTGGCGTTGCCGAGTGATTCTGAAGGGCGCACTGCTGCTGAAGATGCGCGTGCTTCGACTTCGAGATGCGATAGAGGAAGCGCTCGACAGCGTACTGCTGAAGCACCTGCTGAAACGGTGCTCCGCTCGACTTCGACCGGCTGCGCAGTCTCTCGAGCACGGAGGCCAGGAGATTCTTTGTTTCCTTCGCGCTCATTCAATCGCTTGCAGGTACGGCTGCATCAGCTTTTCGACACGAAGCAGTCGCGCATAGCGCAGCAGCTCGCGGTTCTGGACGCGCTTTCGTTGCCGCGCCAGGCGCAGCGCCTCGAGCGCAACGTCCAGCCCGATCTTGTTCCGGAACTTGAAGCAATCCACCACGGTTCGTACGACGCTGTAAATCTTCAGCGGCATGCCGCCGACACGATGTGTCTCGATCCCCTCCTTGAAGGTCTTCGGATCGAAGCGATGTACCGTGACCGGTATCGACAGCCTGACGCCGTGGTAGCGGCCGCGCGGAACAGCCAGTTGGACCGAGGATGGGATCTGCGTCGTGATCCCATGATACGAGAGCGCGCTGATCAGACAGACCACCGCGCTGGGAGCGCGCGCCGCAACGACCGCGAGGTCAGGATGCTCGGCTTCGCCAGCTTCGGCCAAGCGGAAGAGGCCGCGATCGAGCTCGACGACGCGACCGCTTTCACGGAGGGCGTAAAGCGCGTCGGTATGCACACCAAGCGCGATGAGATCCCGGGTGCGCAGAACACCCCCCTTCTCGCGAAAGGCCTTGAGAGCGACGTTGGTATTCCTGGTCTTCATGGTGGGTAATAACGGTACCAGTTACTTTATAATGGTGCTAGTATTACCCAATATACCCTAACGGCAGCTCGCCTGCGCAACCCGGTGACAACCCGCCGTGTTGAGTCCTCACCGGAGGCGAATGAACGGGTGAACCGCATGACCAGACGATTTGAGGGATCTCTTTTTTGGCTGGCTGGCCTGGCGGTTATTCACGGCGTTGCGGTGTCTGCGGCGTAGGCGCCGAATCTCTACTGTCATGCCGGAGCTTATCGGCTGAAGGATGGGTCTGCGCTGGTCATCAATCCGAGCGGCGACGAGGCGCTGCGCTACCGGTTTCTCGATGGACGCTCGGGGCGGCTCTATCCGGTCGGTCACGGCAAGTTCGAATCCGGGCCCGGCTGGTCGGGACGAGAGCCGGTGATCGTTCGGGCATCGTTCAACGACTGCGCTGGGCGTTCGATCACGTTTCAGCCGGAAAACAGCCCAGTCCTGACCGGCACACGAATCGCTCAACGCATCGTACCGATCACGATTCGTGCAGGTGACGTCTCATTGGACGGCCAGTTGCATCTGCCAGCCAGGCGCAAGCCGAAAGCAGTGGTCGTCCTTCACTACGGCTCTGGCCCCGACGCAGCGACCATCCACAACTACGTCCAGCACCTGCTGCCGCTGAACGACATCGCAGTATTCGTTTACGACAAGCGTGGCACCGGCCGCTCAACAGGCTCCTTGAGCGCTCACGCCGGCCAGCTCGCCGATGACATGGTTGCAGTGGTGAATGCCGTGCGCGAGCGATCCGAAGTGAAGAGATTGCCTATTGGCGTGATGGGCGAAAGTCAGGGTGGCTGGGTCGTGCCGCTCGTCGCGACGAAAACCCCGCTGGACTTCGTTGTCGTGAGCTACGGTCTTGCCGTCAGCATGGCTGAAGAAGACCACGAAGAAATCCTGCAGGGACTGGAAGCCCGCGGCGAAGGACCGGAGGTGATCGCTCGCGCCGAGGCGGTCAGGAAGATCACGCACAAGGTGGTCGTGAGCCGGCTCACCGAGGGGCTCGATGAGCTCGCGAAGATCAAGGCCGACTGGGGCAATGAAGAGTGGTTCAAGTCGCTCGGCGGCGATTTCACGGATGCCTTGACGCATACCCCGGAGGAATCGATGGACTCCGTGCGACAGTTTCTGACCATGCCGTACGACATCGACTACGACCCGAAACCAATCATCGCATCCGTAAAGGTTCCGATGCTCTGGGTCCTCGCAGGCCGCGATACCGAAGCGCCCAGCAAGAACACCTTTGCCATCCTGCGAGAGTTGCAGAAGAGTGGCACGCCCATCGACATCGCCCTCTTCCCCAACGCCGATCACGGCATCATCGAATTCGCCGCCGCCGCACCGAATGACGAGCCCGCGAACCGCACGTCACCCGGCTACTTCGAGCTGTTGGCCGACTGGATCGTGACGCGCCGACTCGACCGGCCGCACGGCGCGGCAATCCAGACGCCGCGCACCTCGATAGTCAACCCTACCCCGACCAAAAAACTTGGAACAAAGTAGCGCGTCGGGTACGTTGAGCGCAGTTCGCATGGAGAGTCAGGATGACGTTGTACGCTCTTGCATTGTTCGGCCTGGTGTATGCCCTCGCGGTTGCCACGCCGGGACCCGCCGTCGCCGCGGTCGTTGCACGCTCGCTGGCGTTTGGCATGCGCGGTTCGCCCGCGTTCATTGCGGGCTTTCTCATCGGTGATCTCACGTGGTTCACCGTTGCGGCCACCGGGCTCGCGGCACTCGCGAAGACTGCGTACATCGCATTCGTCGTCGTGAAGTACGCCGGCGTCGCATACCTTCTGTATCTCTCCTACCGCATGTGGACTTCAGCGGCGAAACCAATCGAGAGTGAGGAAGTACAGCCCTCGCAAAGACCGACCCGGCTCTTTTTGGGAAGCCTGGCGCTCACGCTCGGCAATCCGAAAGTGATGGTGTTCTTCCTGGCGCTGCTTCCCACGGTCGTCACGCTGGAGACGCTCACGGTCTCCGGATTTTTCGAGATCGCTGCCGTGATCAGCGTGTCGCTGCCAGCTGTGCTCGGCGGCTATGGGTATGCGGCTGCTCGTGCACGTCGGCTACTGAAAAGTCAGCGGGCCATTCGAGTGATGAATCGCGGCAGCGCCAGCGCGATGGCTGGTGCGGCCATCGTGGTTGCTACTCAGTAGCGATCATGGCCAGGAAGGTCTCGTTGTCGCGGTCGATGACGCAAGAGGAATTCGACAACGGCTATTGGTATGCCACGCAGCTGAAGGAATTTGCGGTCGAAGTCGGCATCCCCTCGGCCAGCAAGCTGCGCAAGGACGAGCTCGAGCAGGCTCTCAAGCACTTCATTCGCACGGGCGAAGCGAAAGCCTTTGCGCGACGAGCGCTGGTGAAGACTGCAGCTCCGGATCTGGACAAAGGACTCAGTCTCGACCTGCCCGTCGTCCACTACACCAGCAACAAGGAGACGAAGAAATTCATCGAGCGCGAGGCCGCGAAGATAGAACCTGGATTCAAGCGGGCATCGGGTACGCGCTACCTCCTGAATCGCTGGCGCGAAGCGCAGCTCACCGCCGGCAGGCGGCTCACATATCGGGACCTGGTGATGCAGGCCATCGAGCTCAACCGGACGAAACAGCGCCCGTTGCGTGTGGAGCACGCGCGCTACATCAACTTCCTCTCGGACTTCATGGCCGCCAACGGCAAGGCTTCGCGTGCGCAGGCGCTCAAAGCCTGGCAAGAGCTCAAGGCGATGGATGCCCCGAAGACTTACCTGGCCTGGGCAAAGGCACGCAAAGCTCGCCGCAGCAGCTCACGGTGACTTCAGCCTGTCAGGACCGCGACCATCTTGATCGACACGAGGACATCCGGAATCTCAGGGCCGAGCCTCGTCACGGAGCGGATCGGCGGATCGACCGGGAAGAACTTCGCGTACTCTTCATTCAGACCGGCGAAGTCACCCGGCCGGGCCAGCAACACCTGAACTTCGACGACTTTCTCGAGCTTTGCGTCCGCGGCTCGCAGAACAGTCTCGCAATTCATGATCGCCTGCCGCGTTTGCTGCTGGATCGTCGCGCCCGCCACCTTGTTCGTCTTCGGATCGATGCCGGGCATGCCCGTGACGTAGATGTTCGGACCCGCCTTCACTCCCTGGCTGTAGAGCGGTGAGCTGGGCGCGTCCGGCGTTCGAATGATCTGTCTCGTCATGTGACGTGTCCCGTCGCCTGCTGATGCGAGCGCGTGTTCGGTCAGACGCAAGCCGACGAATTATCCGGACGCTAGCGACCGTCTCTCAGCGCTGCGAGCCGCGCAGAAAAACCTCCTGTGCGAGGTCCGGAACATCTGCCGCATTCCTGGCACGCGTGAACAAGAATCGGCGCAGGCGCCGGCCATACTGGGCAGCCAGGCTGGCTACGAACGATTTGCGGTTTTGCTCGGGCAATTTCGGGTCCGGCGGTCCGTTCCTCGTGCCGTAGAGCGGTCGACGAAGAAAAGTATATATCCGGGCATCCAACACCCGACCTTCGCCTGTGCTGTGCATGGATCGGGTGCTACGATGAACACGGTCGTAAAAGGCGCTTTACGAGGGGGGTACCGGGATGAAGACGCCTTACCAGTGCGGCCGCACGCCCATGCGTCGTGTGGCCCTGTTTGCTTTGGCAATCAATATCAGCATCTTGAGTGTCGGAGCGGTCTGGGCACAGACCGACAGTAAACCGGCGGACGATGAAGGACTCCTGCAGGAAGTCGTCGTTACCGCCCAATTCCGCGAAGAAGACCTGCAGGACACGCCCATCGCCATCACCGCCGTCACGGCGGAAATGCTCGAGGCGCGCAGCCAGACGAGCGTTTTCGAAGTGGCTGCCCAGGCACCGAATGTCACGCTGAAACCAGCCGGCCAGGCCTTCGGCCCGTCCATGGTGGCGTTCATTCGTGGCGTGGGTCAGACCGACTTCATTTTTGCGCTGGAGCCGGGGGTTGGGGTCTACGTCGATGACGTCTATTACTCGACGCTCACCGGCTCGCTCCTCGATCTCATGGACGTCCAGCGCGTCGAAGTGTTGCGTGGACCGCAAGGCACTCTCGCAGGGCGAAACTCGATCGGCGGCGCTATCAAGCTCTACTCGAAGGTGCCTACCGGCGAGACGGGCGGCAACGTGCAGGCAACGTTCGGCTCGTTCAATCGCGTAGACGTGCGTGCCAGCACGGATTTCACCATAGTGCCCGACAAGGTGTTCGCTCGTGTTGCCGGCGCATCGAGGCATCGCGACGGATACGTGGACGTGCTCGACTACGGCTGCACGCATCCGGGCTCGGGCGTCCCGACACTGCGCACCAGTGGCGGATGCAAAGTCGATGAGCAGGGCGACCAGGCGTACACGGCCGGCAGGCTGTCGCTGCGCTGGATTGCCTCCGACGACGTCGAAGTGAACCTGACCGGTGACATCGTCGAGGATACGTCCGGCACGGCTGCCGGCGTGCTGCTGTTCGGGCACAACCCGAATGCGGCGTTCAACATCAACGGCGTGCCGTATCAGAACCACATCTTCGTGCCGTTCGGGCAGTACCACAATCCATCGGATCCGATCAACGATCCGTTCGTGAACTACTCGACGATGGTGGACAACACGCCTGCCACGGCTACCGTGACGTGGAAGCCCGTAGTTCTACCTTCGCGCAACACGCTCAGCATGTGGGGTGCCTCTGCGAAGATCGACTGGCGCATCAACGAGAAGATGTCGTTCACGTCGATCACGGGCTATCGCACTTACGACAGCGTGTTCAACCAGGACTCGGATCTGTCGCCCGTCGCTCTGACGCTCGTGGGAAATCGCCTCGACCACAAACAGACCAGCCAGGAGCTGCGGCTCAATGCCACGCTCGGCACGCTGGTCGATTTGACCGTGGGCGGTTTCTACTTCGATCAGGAAAGCTTCTACGAGGGACGAATCGACCTGAACTACGCCGGTCTCGACTTCATCCACGGTCCGGATCCGACGCCTGCAACGACCTGGGCCGTCTTCGGACACAGCGCGTTTCACCTGACGGAACAGATCGACGCGATCGTCGGCGTGCGTTACTCGGATGAGAAGAAGGACTACACCCACTTCCGGCACAACCCGGACGGCACCGTACCCGGCTTCGCGCCTCCGGCGCCGAACTTCCAGGTCGGACCCGTCAACGGGCTGCCGGATCACTTCGCTGACACGCGCGTCGACTGGCGCGTGGGACTCAATTACAGCTGGAGTGAGCGGTTCATGACGTACGCGCAGACCTCGACGGGATACAAGGGCGGCGGCGTCAACCCGCGTCCGTTCTTCCCGCAGCAGCGCGCGTCTTTCGCACCGGAAACGATCACGGCCTACGAGATCGGGTGGAAGTCGACGCTCTTCGACCGGCGCATGCGCCTGAACAGCGCCATCTTCTACAACGACTACGAGGACATTCAGCTCACGCTGGCGCAGTGCGAGCGCCCCTCACCACCGTTCCCGACAGCGATCGGCGCGCCCTGTGCGAAGCCGAGCAATGTCGGCAGCGCCAAAGTGAAGGGTGCCGAGCTGGAAATGGAGCTCTATCCGCTGGAGTCGTTGTCGTTCGATGCGTCCGTGAGCTACCTGGATTTCCAGTACAAGGAAATTCGCGGTGGCGCGCTGACGGGCAGCCCCATCGCTCCGCTGGACATGGTGACGCCGTACACGCCGGAGTGGAAATGGAGCGCGGGCGCGCGTTACCAGTTCCCGGCGACGTCGATCGGCAGGTTCTCGTTCCGCGTGGACGCGAACTACCAGTCCGATGTGTACACGAACGCGACCAACGACACCTTCAACCTGCTCCAGGGCTACACGCTCACGAATGCGCGGCTCGGGTGGCAGTCCACGGAAGGTGCCTGGGAAGCGGCCTTCGAAGTGACCAACCTGACGGACAGGCTCTACTACCTGACGATCTTTGATCAGCATCAGGCGACGAGCGTGGGCCAGGTGACCGCACAACCGGGTTATCCGCGGATGTTCGGCTTCACGGTGAAGCGGTCGTTCTGATCGCTCGTTGAGGGCACAAACGTCACGAGAGCGCAGACCTTTGCAGGTCGCGCTCTCGTGATGGGTCCGATCAGTCTTATTGCGGCGGCGGGATTGCAGGCGGCGCGGACGGCGGCGGGCCAGCAGGCGGCGTGCGCGTCGTCGTGAAAGCGCTGCTGAACTCTTCCAGCGAGATCGCGCCGTCAGCATTGCGATCCGCGCTCGCAAAACTCTGCGCGACTACCGGATGCGCCTGTGCTTCAGCCTGCGTCACCTTTCCGTCCTTGTCTGCATCGAGCTTTTCGAAGATCGACGAAGTGGACGGCTCTGCCTGGTTCTGCGGAGGTTCCGCCGGAGCCTGCGCAAACGCCACGCCACACACGAGCGCGGCTGCAGTGAACAGAATATGAGATTTCACGATGATGGGTCCTCCGGAGAATATGAGAGGTCGCCCTGTTCAAAAGCCTCGGCCCGCGGTGAGTTCCCGCGCCCGCCCGCGTCCACGTTTCCGTTTGCGCGCGAGCTCGCTCAGCTGGGCTTCAGGTAGCGGCGCGTAAAGTGCTCCTCAGCTAACGCTGGCGCGAACGCGCGCCTGAGCAGGGAGCCCGTCATGCATCTCCGCATACCGTTGATCGCTGTCGCGTGCGGCATCCTCGTTCTGTCGGGCTGCGGCGGCGGTGACGGCAGCATCGACACCGGTGAGCGGGACACGTTCACCACCCAGATTCTCAGCGACTCGAGATTTGACGGCGATATCGAACGAGTGTCGGCGGACAGCTTCACTATCACGCAGGGCATGTCGTCCACTGTGCAGAGCGTGCTCGCGGGCATCGATCCGAACGCGAACACGGAGTTCAGGGCTTTCCTCGACTTTCCACTGGGCGGCTCCGGAGGCGTGCCCTCGAACGCCGTCATCGATTCGGCGTTCCTCGAGATCCGTATCACCGATCTCATCCCGATTGCCGGCAGGCTGCCGATTCGCGTGGACCTCGTGGCGTTTCAACCGCCCACGCTGGTCGCGAGCGATTTCAGCCGCACGGAGCAGCCGGCGCTGGCATCCGTCATCGTCTCACCGGATATCACCAGCGCGGACGTCGGCACATTCGTGCCGATCGATGTCACCTCGCTGATGAGGGAGGCGCAGCGACGCAGGCTCGTCGATTTCCAGGTGCGCATCATGGAAGACCTGGGCCCGGCCATTAACGTACTGATGGTCATCGACAATCCGACCGGCTCGAATCGCTCGGACCGCGCGCCGCTGCTGACCGTCACTTACTTTTGATCGCTACGTCTTGCCGTAACCGCTCACACCCAGCATGTGCAGAGAGATGTAGGGGCTGTCGCCGAGCACCCAACTATCGTGCGGCTCAGGCGCGATGTAGAACGCGTCACCTGCATGCATCTCCATGATCCGTCCACCTGCAAAAGCGGCAGTAGCGGCACCCGCTAGAACGTAACCCACATGCTCGGCGGAGCAGAACTGCTGGCCGACTCTCGCGCCGATGTGTTGCGACCAGCGCCAGCCGGGCTCGTAAATCGCGCGCCCGAGTGACATGCGCTTTAGATGGACGATCTCGTACCTGCCCTTCTCGAAGGTACGCACCTCATCCGGCGCGTCGAAGCGACGGAGAATCATTGAATCGATCGCTGCGGTCATGGGCTGCAGCATGCGCGAATCAGCGACCGGGGAATTGTATGGTTGTGCGTGCGCCGGGCCGAAACGCGCCTGGCGTGACGCCGAACCAGGCCCTGAACTGGCGCGTGAGATGGCTCTGATCGACGAACCCAACCTCCGCTGCCACCTGCGCGAGCGGTTCTCCCGCCTCGATCAGTGCGCGTGCCGCCATCACTCGTAACCGCGTCAGATAAGTATGCGGCGGCAGACCGTACGCCCGCCGAAAGGCCGAGTTGAGGCGGAAGCGGCTCATCCCGGCAATCGCGGACAGCTCGTGCAAAGACGGCGACGTCTGAGAATAGCTGTCGCGCAAGAAGTCTTTCACACGCTGCAGTCGTTTCTCCGGCTCACCGCGCAGCTCGGGCGGACGCGAGGCGGACTCGAGATGGCGCGCGAACAAGCTCCAGAGCAACTCGTGCAAGGCCGCCTCCTGCTCGAGGCCATCGGCCGAGCGGCACAACACGTCATGGAATCGGCGGGCCCTGCGCGCGACCTCCGCGTCGCTCAGAAGCGGCGCTACGAAGGCAGGAGCGGCAACAGGACATTCGCGAGCATCTTCCAGCGCCGCAACCATCGTGTGCGGGGCGATGTAGAACATGCAGTACGCATAGCCATCCACCGTTCCGGAGTGGCCGTCATGCATCTCGACCGGATTGATCGACAGGATGGACCCCGGCAGGCCGTGCCGTTGGGCTCCACGACAGCGGAAGCTCTGAACACCCTCCAGCGTCAGGCCAATCGCGTACGCGTCGTGGCTGTGCCGGCCATAGCGATGGGTGCGAAAGCGCGCTTGCAGTAGCTCCACTCCCAGGCCGGGAAACACCGTGTAGCGGGAAATTTCCGACGAACGTCGCATTTTCGTAACCGGGCAGGGTGTTCAATTGTGACCGTGAATTCGGGCGGACCGCCGGGGGCCGGCTGTCTGCGCTAGCCGACAAATTGCCGGGCTCACGCTACGCGTGGAAGACTGACCGCCCGGCGGAGACTCTGGACCCGAGAGATCAGCGAGGTGAACAGCCAGAACAGAATGAATGCCGGTGCCGAGTATGTGTGTTATCGCATATGGGGCACCCTCCAGGACGAGAATGGCATTCATGCTGAGTCCCTCCTGACCTGCCTCGGCGCGTTCGCCGGTTACGCGTGCCAGATGTCCATACGCCAGGCAGCAGCGCTCCCTGGCGCCGATCCCACCAAGTATGCGCTCACGACGGTCGATGCCGACGACTGCATGACATACCTGCAGAGCGAGGCGTTGAATGCGCCGCTCATCGACAGCCCCCTCTCCGTGTGGCATCTCGTCAGTCGCATCGTCCAGAAGCTCGATGCACCGCTGCCGGACATTCAAGGCATCCTTGAATACGTGACGCAGACGGTCGGGACGAGCGAATTCGGCATCCCGCGCGCTCCGCATGGCCATCACTCGCGTCACCTGGCCCTCGTCTATCTGAAGTACCTCTGGCCCGAGATCCTGCCGATTGCGCAACGGTTCTGCAAAAGGCCTGCGCAAATTCCGGTGCTGTTCGGAATTGCGCTCCAGCGCGCGATCGAACAGACACAAGGCGTGTTGAGTCCCACGCTCGGCGCGAGCATCGCGATGGAGAGCGCGGTGGCGATGTCGAAAGTGGTCCTGCCCGAGGTCGACGCGAACGCTGCGGTCACCTGGCCGCCGGCAGTCGCCGCAGAAACCAACACTCCGAAAACGAACACGACGCCGAAGACGAGCGGCACGCCAAAGTCCCTCACATCGCTTGCGCGCGGAGTCGCAGACTCCATGATCTTTCGCTCGCCCTCTGCGGCACGCAGCCGAACGCGGGGCGAGGCAGAAGCAGGCACGCCGCGAATCGGGGCATTCATTGCGCGTGTTCCGCCGGCAACGCGCATCGTCACACTCGCGTCGCTCGCGTTCATTGCCATCGCCGGCGTGATGTACAAGGGCGATCGGGAAGACGCTTCGCCAGCCGCACGCGAGACGCGTACTCTCGTCACCCAGAAACTCGTGGCAGATGTGCCTGCCCCCGAGCAATTTCCGCAGATCGCACAGACTAGTCAGGAACCGCAGCCGGCTGTCCAGCAGCAGCCAACAGCCAGCCAGGAGCAGCGGCCGGCCTCGCTCGAACAGGAGCAACCGGAAGTGATTGCGCCCGAGTGGCCCGGACAACGCACGGACGCGTATGCCCAACGCGACGCCGGTTCCGACGGCAGCACCGAGATTGTGATTCCCGCCGACCTCGGCGGTTGAGCTGACGTCACACGTCGAGAGCTACTGCGCCGTCGGCGTGTAGCCCGGTGCACTACCGCTGAATACTTTCTTGCCGTCCGCAGTCGTGATCGTGGCCTGCCCGACATTCAGGGACGCATCGTTCTTGGCACGCAACCCTGACACCGTGACCGTGTCACCGACCTTCAATGTATTCATGCGCCAGCCCTGGCGGTAGAGCGCATTGGGCGGTCCGCCTTCGACACGGTAGACCACGCTGTTGCCATCCGCACCCTTCACCTCGACGTGAGTGTAGATGTGCGGATTCATCCATTGCACCTTCCTGACCGTGCCCGTGAAAGTCACCGGCTTCGCGTTGTCGAACTCGGCGGCGACGGAGTGATGCGCACGCAGCCCGTGCGCGAACACGACGCATGAGGCGGAAGCCAGGAGTGTGATCAGGATTCGGGTCTTCATCGCCGCACCCTTTCAGTTCTCGTCCTCCTCTTCCGGCGGCTTCCACACCTTGATCGCGCCGCTGAAGAGATTGTCGAGGTTATTCTCCTCGCACGAGTACTCCATGATGACGTCCGAGGCCGGCTTCAAACGCCAGGTGCGCACGTTCATCCAGTCCTGCGTGTACGCCTTGGGATCGTGCACGGTGACCGTGTGCTGCAGGGTACGCGCATCGAGTCGCGTAAACGTATTGATCAGTCTGAGCTGTTTACTGTGCGGGTGGCCCGCCGTGTCGAGCCGCGTGTAGCCGTTGAATCCCGTGGTCTCGATCACTAGCGTGTCGCCCTCCCACCTGCCCGTCGACACACCATTCCAGGACGGCGGCAGATCGCCTGGCCACTTCATGCCGTTGGTGGGCACCCAGTGGAACCACGTGTTCTGCTCGAACAGCAGCGCGACCGCGCTCTCGTTGTGCACGATCTGCAGGCCGTGCGGCGAATTGATGTTGCGGGACATCCCGAAGGGCAGACAACTTCCCGCGTAGTCGCCGTCGTTGACGGGGTCGTACCGCTTCCAGCGCGCGAGTCCCCATTCGGTATAAGGCAGATCGAGCGTGCGTGCGGTGCCGCCGATGGCGCCGGGCTTTGCGTCCGGAAGCGCCGCGCCGGAAAGCGCCAGCGGCTTGCGCGTCTTTGGATCCAGCACGGTGCCCTTCAGCGCCATGTCCGGTGTGTACGGGTTGGCCCACAGGCCACTCAAGTCCGGCTTGCCGTTGCGCAAGCGGGGGATGGCTGCGGATTGCGCGGACAGTGTGGTGGGAGCAAAGACCGCGCAGGCGAGTGCCGTCGTGGTTGCGAAGAGCCCTGCGGCTGATCTCATTGAGCCCCCTCGAAGTCGATGCTGTTCGTATCGTCGAGGCGAGTCTACTTGAGCCAGCTGGACAGATCGCGGCCGATCAGCTCCTCCGTTCGCCTGATGTCGTCCTCGCAGATCTCGAGGATCTTCCTGCGGATCCGCGGGTCAAGCGGCGTCTTGCGCATCTGGCTGCGTTCGATCTTCTTCGCGAGCTGCTTCAACGCCTCAGGCGCAGGGCCCAGGCGCCTGAGCAGCTCTCTGCCGCGCGCCAGACTCTGGTACAGCAGTCGGCTCCGCGGCATGCCGCCCTCGTTCTGGACGGCAAAGTCCGGTGTGAAGGAATCGTCGACACCGATGAACCGGTACAGCCCCTTCACGACTCGCGGCGCGTCCGCGATGAGATCGTCGAACAGGACGATGCGGATCTGGCTGCGAGGAAAGCGGTCGTAATATTGCTTCAGGTCCAGCCAGTAGAAGCACGCCTTGACGAGGGCTGCATCCCGACCGAACAACTCCTCGTCGAACGGCTTGCGTGTCACGCCGTCCCGGTAGTGCATCATGTATCCCGAGTAGAGCGTGTCCGCGGGATTGCGCAGGCAGGCGATCAGCTTCGCGTCGGGGAGCGCGGCCCTGATGCGCCGGGCCGTTCCGGGGCTGCGCAGATAGTTCGGCGACGCCTCGCCGATGGCCCTGGCGTTACCACACTTTTCGAAGTAGTGCGCATAGTCGGCAAGCGTTTTGACAGGATAGGTCGCGGCGCGAACGTGGTACGGATTCTCGGGGTCGTAGGCGAAGTACCGGAGCTCCTTGCAGGCCGGCATGTACACTTCGGGATGTTGCCGCAGGTAGTGATAGAGAGAGGTCGAGCCTGCTTTCAGATCACCGATGATCAGGAAGTTCGGCGCGACGGCTTTGAGGAGCTGGGACGCAGGCTGGGGCGCCCGCGGTGGGTCCGTGTCCCGCAGCTGAAGTCCCATGCTCGATGGCACACGCTCTGGAAGACCATCGAAGCGCGATGATGGCGATGCGGCCATGTCCCTCCCCGTCCGTGAGGTACGACTCGTGTTCCTGCCCTCACCGCTAGCAGCAGCAACGAATGTGCCTGAGTCGAGGTTCATGGCGATGGACAAGTTGATGCGCTTTCCCTCTGCAGTCCGACGTGCCGAGGCTATCGACGTCTGGTTCGACGGGCATGCGAAGGAATTGAGCGCGCTGGTGCGCCCGTGGTTCGCGCAAATGCGTGCGTGCGGCGACGACGTGCGGGAGCTCATGCACGATGGCTGTCCCACTGCATGCGTCGGCGATGCCGCGTTCTGTTACGTCGGCATCTTCACCAGTCACGCCAACGTGGGTTTCTTTCAGGGCGCGGCGTTGAGCGATCCGTCCAGGCTGCTGGAAGGCACGGGGAAACGGATGCGTCATGTGAAACTGCGCCCCGGCCAGAGGGTCGACCCGGTGGCTCTGGGAAAACTCATCGACGCTGCATACGACGACATGAGGCTCCGATTGCGGACATGAACCGCCGTGCTTGCTGCATGGCACTCATGCACAGCCGGGTTACAGGAGTCAGTCCGACATGCTGGTGTCCAGGTTCATCAAGATCGTCGTCGTCGCGTGCATGTGTTCTGTGATGTCTGCGTGCATGACGATTCGACCGCTCAATGCCGATCCCGCGCAGTTGCGCAGCGAGCTCAAACCCGGCGATCGTGTCGAAGTGGTCACGCGCAGCGGTCAGCAGATGAAGTTCAGGATCGAGAGCGTCGACAACGATGGCCTGCGCGGCGCGGGACGGAGCGTTGCCTTTAGCGACATCCGCACCATCGATCGCACACAGCTGGACATGAAACGCACGGGCCTCATCGCTCTGGGCGTCGTCGCAGCCGGTGCGCTGGCTGCTGGTGGCGGTGGCGGTGGCGGCAGCGGGAGCGGTTACTAGTCAGCGTGCCGCGCGATCGGCTAGCGGCACGTGAGTCCTCCACTCCCGGTCTCGCGGCAGAACTCGCCCCAGTGCCCGCTCGTGCGCCAGTAGTCGACCAGCCCGAGCTCCTCGACGAACGCCGCAAAGCCCGGGAGCCGCCGCACGTCGCTCAGCACCGGTCGCCACATCACGTGCAGGTTCTGCGTTGGCCCGAGTGCGCGCAACGCGTCCAACGAGAGCGCGCGATCGCCAAGGAACGACGCGAACAAAGCCACGGGGATGAGTTGCCCATAGGCGCCACTCTGAGTCGCATCCGCGTAACGCTTCCGCAGATCCGCAAGCGCAGCCGGCGGATTGTCCAGCGTATCGCACTCCTTCTCGGGCATGAGACGCCGCAGGCCGCTCCGGTCATTGCGCGCCATGTGCACCATGATGAGCTCGTGTCTCAAGAGCGCCTCGCTTCCCCTGCGGCTCGAGCTTTCCACCAATAGCGCTTCGGCTTTGTCAGTCTCACCTCGCATCGCGTGGAGCGCTGCCATGAAGGTCACGGGCCGCATCAGCAAGGGCTCGGCGCGCATCGCGCGCTCTTCGAACGGAAGCGCTTCGCTGGCGCGGCCGACATTCATGAGAAACCATGCGTAGAGGAAGTTCGCGTCGTAGTCGTATGGGCCCGCGAGCTCGACCGCTCGGCGCAGACGGCGCTCCGCCTCCGCCCAGTCCCGGTTCTGCATCGACACCATGCCGGCGCTGCGCAAGGTCTCAGGTGCGTCAGGCGCAAGCTCGAAGGCGCGCAACACGGCCCTTGAAGTTCGCTGCTGTAACTCCAGCGGCGTGAGTGTCAAAGCGCTGGACGGCACCGAGTCCACCGCGAACGTGTAGCTCTCCGCGAGCGCAGCCCAGGCGAGGGCGAAATTGGGATCGAGCCGCACGGCCCGCTCCAGCAGCGCGATTGCCTCGCCCGCTCGTCTGGATCCTTCGCTGTTCGTGATGGCGCGAGCTGCAAGGTACGCCTCGTAGGCCTCGACGTTGCGCGTTCCTCGGGCAGACGAAGCAACGCGCGCGCGCCGTATGTCCAGACGCAGAGTGGTGGCCACCGCATCGGCGATCTGTTTCTGTATCGCGAACACATCACCGAGCTTGCGATCGTACGTGTCCGCCCAAAGTAGCGAGCCGTTCGTTCCATCCACGAGCCGCGCCTTGATACGCAGACGGTCGCCATCCCGCTGCACGCTGCCTTCGAGCACGTGTTGCACGCCGAGCGTGGCGGCGATCTTGCGAGCGTCCTGATTTGTGTCCCTGAACGAAAAAGATGACGTGCGTCCGAGGACGCGCAGGCCCTGGAGCCTGCCGAGCGTGTTCAGCAGCTCTTCCGACAACCCGTCCGCAAAGTACGCCTGATCTCGCGTCGGGCTCACATCTGCAAACGGCAGCACCGCGATGGAGGGCGTTGCGAGAGGCGACGAGGACTCGTGTCGTGAAAGGAGAACGTACGCGACACCCGTCAACAGCAATAGGACCACGGCTGCCGCCACCGCGAAGTGACGACGACGGGGGACGCTCACGTTCTGGGTGGGAATCGACTCCAGCTGCTGCACGTCCTGCACGAACCGAAAACCCCGGCCCGTTTCCGTGACGATGAAGCGCCGATCCCCGGCCGCCGCGCCGAAGAGCTTGCGCAGCGTCGAGATCTGCTGATTCAGATTGTTGTCCTCGACGACGCTGTTGGGCCAGACGGCCTCGATCAGGCGATGCTTGTCGATCAGCTCGTGCGGGTGGGATGCCAGGAAGCACAGCGTATCGAATGCGCGCGATGAGATATGGACTGGCTTGCCGTCGGGTCCGAGCAGCAGACGCTGGCGGGCATCCAGAACATAGCCCCCGAACGCGAGCAGCGGTTCCGTTTTCATGACATTTCAGACCGCCTAAGGCCTTTTCACCAGCTTACTCCGAGAGTGAGCGCGCTGGATTGCAAGCACGCGAAAGGATCAACGTGAGAACAACACACTGGCTGCTACCCCAATGGTTCCTGGCCACGGCACTGGTGTGCCCGGCCGCAGATACCGACGCGCAAACGACTCCCACCGCCGCGAAGCCTTCGTACGCCTATGCGACGAACGGCGTCCTGGATGACATCGAGGGACAACGCGGGGTCAAATGGAAGCTCCTGATCAACGAATCCAACCTCGGCGGCAAGGAGCTGGACGCTGCCGAGGTGACACTGCCTGCCGGCACGACCGTGCAGAGCCATTCGCACGGCGCCGTGGAAATTATCTACGTGCTTTCGGGCACCTACGAGCACGAGGTCAACGGCAAGCTCTATCGGTTGACGCCCGGCATGGTGGGCATCGTCCGACCGGAGGACAAGGTGCGGCATCTCGTGCCGAAGGATGGCGCGACGAAGCTCCTCATCCTCTGGACCCCCGGCGGTGAGTCCTCGCGCATCCTCACGCAGTCGAAAGGCAGAACGCCGGATCCTGTTCCGGAATCGCAAAAGTGATTTGCTTTTCGATCGTCGGAGGATCGTCGTGACCGATCGTCGTACGGTCCTCAGCACTCTCGGTGCCACACTGGCGCTCACCGCGCTCGCTCGACGCGCGCACTCGCAATCCACTCGCAGCGATCGGCAGAAGGAAGCGATCGCGATGCTCGGCACCGGAAGAATGGGCCAGGCGCTGGGAAAGCTGTGGGCCCGAACCGGGCATTCCATCCTCTACGGATCTCGCACACCTGAAGACGAGCGGGTGAAGACGGTCGTGAAGGAGACCGGCTCGCGAGCCTCGGTAACGACGCCGAAGGAGGCGGCCGCGCAGGCAGACATCGTCGTCTTTGCGCTTCCATGGAACCCGGTGCAGGACCTGGTGCCCACGCTCGGCGATCTCAGCGGCAAGATCGTCATCGATCCGATGAATGCGGTGAAGATGGTTGACGGTTATCCCGAACCGCTGCTCGATCGCACGACGTCCGCTGGTGAACAGTTGCAGGCATGGCTGCCAGGAGCGCACGTGGTGAAGGCGTTCAACACGCCTTCCGCTCGCAACATCGTCGACCCTCAAAGGCTCGACGGACCGATGACCATCGCGCTCGCCGGCGGGGATGTCGCTGCAAAGGTGCGCGTTGCCGGGCTCGTCTCGGAGCTCGGCCTCGAGCCGCTGGACACCGGCCCACTCGTCGCCGCGCGCTACCTCGAAGGCATGATGCTGCTGTCCTTCGGCTATCTGCTTTACACCAAACGAAAGGCCTCCTTCGAGTTCTACCTGCGCCCCGTCGCCAGTTCCAGGTAGCGACAGAACGCGTTCGCCAAGCGCATCTGCTGCGGGGTTCGGCACTCCGGCTCGAACAGCGCCGGAGTGCCGACGAGCACGCAGACACACATGGCGCGCGAGGTCGCGACATTCAGGCGGTTGAGGCTGTAGAGAAACTCCATTCCGCGGGGCGCGTCCGCATGGGACGACGTCGTCATCGAGTAGATGACAACCGCCGCCTCCTGGCCCTGGAACTTGTCGACCGTGCCGACGCGGGCGTTCGGAAGTCGTTCCTGCAGCTCGAACACCTGCGCGTTGTAGGGCGCGATGATCAGGATGTCCTTCAACTCCACACGCTGGCGCTTGCCATGGCGGTCGACCCATGTGCTCGGCGCTTCGAGAATCTCATTCACCAGATTGCGTATCTCATCGGCCTCTTCGGGCGAGGATGATTGATTGCCTTCGTGATGCACCGGCAGATAGCGCAGCCCCGTGCCGGTGACGCGACTGCTGGATTGAACGGTGTGGATATCCGGCCCATGTCGCGCACGGAGTCGCCCTTCATAGAACAGCTCCGACGTAAACGCGCAGATGTCAGGATGCAGGCGCCACGTTTCGTGAAGAAAGAGGCCTTCGTCGTCTGCGATCGTCGCGTTTCCGGCAAGCAGGTGATCCAGAGCGGAGACGTCGGTGCCCTCCGGATGGCTGCCCTTCATTGGTTGCTCGAGCTGCTGCGGGTCGCCGAGCAGCACGAGCGTCTTGCATGCTTGCGACACCGCAAGGACGTTTGCCAGTGACATCTGCGCCGCTTCGTCGACGAACAGCACGTCGACGGCCTCAAACGCGTCTTGCCGCGACCAGAGCCATGCGGTGCCTCCCGCCACCTGACAGGTCGTGCCGATGGCACCGCGGATCACTTCATTCTTCGTGGTGAAGCGGATGTGCGCGACGTCCTCCTGTTCCTCGTCGGGCTTCTGGATGCACTGGACGTCGATACCGCTCGACTCGGCAGCCTTCACGACTTCATCGAGAAGATGGCGGATGACCTTGTGGCTGTTCGCAGTGATGCCGACGGTCTTTCCCGCTTTCACGAGCGCACAGATCATGCGCGCGGCGGTGTAGGTCTTGCCGGTGCCGGGCGGACCCTGGATAGCCAGAACGCCACTGACGAGACTCGGGGCAATGCGCACCGCTCTCTGCAGTGGAGTTTCGTCATCGCCTCGCCAGGGCTCACCCGCGAGTTGCGGTTTGCACTTGAGGAGCAGGTCGCGCGCCGCCCGGTAAGCGCCCTCGCCCGCGATCCCGTTCTGCGCCACGGATTCGCCAATGCGGAGCAGCGCATCGGCCATGACGTCCGTATCGAACACATCGTGCGAGAACACCGCTTCAGGGTGGACCGTCGCGGTGTCCATGCGCTTCTTGATATCGACAGTGCGATTCTCGAGTGAGATCGCTTCCACCTTGCCGAGCCTGTCGCCCGTCACTGCCATGCGCAGCGACTCACCGCCGCGCAGCTCGACTTCCTGCAGCGGGAACCGATAGCGGTGAATCGGCGCTTTCGGCGTGCCGCCCACCGTGCCAACGAAAATGAGCCCGGCCAGCGCGGCACGCTCATCGACGAGGTCGTCGACCGGCAGACCCGCGAGACGGAAGCGCTCCCAGTAGACGGACTTCATTTCCCGGCGATGCCAGTCGAGCGTGTACGCGAGTACCCAGCGCGCCTGCTGGTCCGGAGTTCGCGCGGCTTTGTCAGCCGGCATGTCTGCCGTGAGTCGCTCGACGAGCTCGACGACTTTCTTCTGGCGTTCGCTCAGCTCCTCGCTCGGCTCGGGCGATTCCGGCGGCGGCCGGGGAATGTCCGCGCCCTGCTCGATCAGCTGCGTGCGGATGCCCTCGAGCCAATTGCGGAGATGGAGTGCAGAGACGCAGTCGTCGCGGTTGTATCCGGCGAGGGTAGTCTTCGCATCCTCTGTGATCGCGGCGACATCGTCGAGCTCGAGCGACGATTCCATCGTTGCGAGCGCCCGGCGCGCATCGGGCAGCGCGACGGTCCTGCGATAGTCGTAGAAAGGCTCGAGGTCCTTGATGGAGTAGCTCTCGACGCTGGCCCGAATGCCCTGCCGCGCGACGGCGTAGAGATCGACGAAGAGACCGCCGCGTAGCATGCGGTCGATCTGATCTTCGCGCGTCGCGTAGCGACCCATCAGGCGTTTGAGCGCGCCGGGTTCGTAGGGCGAGTAGTGGTAGACATGCATGTCGGGGTGGCGGCCCCAGCGCTCCATCACGAAGTCTACGAAGCGTTCGAATCCGCGCTTCTCGTCTGCGCGCGTAAACGCCCACTCCGCCGCATAGACGTCGGCTGTGACGTATCCGAAAAGGTACTCGAGCCCGCCCTCCCCGACGAAGGGATCGGCCTCGATGTCGAAGAAGATGTCGCCAGCTGACGGCGCGGGCAACCTCGACAGCCCGACGCCAGGTGCGGGTGTCAGGGTCTCGTACATGGGCCGGTTGGCTTCGCGACCTTGCACCTGCAGTCGCGCCTGTTCGCGAATGCGTTCGTATGACTGGCGCGCTCCGCGATCAGGCTTCCACGTGATCGGCAGCGGCAGTCGCGCGAGCTGTGCAGTGGTCGTGATGCCACGGCGCTCGAGCTCATTGATCTGAACCTTGCTGATGCCGGCCACGAGGCAGAGATGATCGTCGGCGCGACGCCTCGAATCGCAGACGGGTCGCCAGCGGCAGATGTCGCAATGTTCGACGGGCTCCGGGTACGTAGCCGCATCGGCCTCGAGCGTCAGCGATTGCTGGAGCCGTCGCTTGACGTGCCGGTAGTACGCGGAAAACGCGGCCGTTCGATAGGAAAGAGGCGCGTACGCCGAGCCCGGCGTGACCACATGCATGAGCTCGGGGAGCTTCCCCTGTGCCTCGGCCAGCAGATCCGAATAGAGACTGAGCTGCAGCACCGTCCCGCCCTTGGTCTCGCGCGCCAGCTTCGTGTCGATCACCTCGTACGACCACTCGCCGAATGCGCTGGGCTTCGGCACGCGAAACAGAACGTCGGCGCGGCCGGCCCAGCCGTCATGCACCAGGGCAGCCTGCGCGATCACCTCGATGCCGGCCTTCATCGCCGCGAGCGTCCGCTCGACCATTGCTCGCGTGACGGTCACACCGTCGATGCGCTCTACGCGGTATCCCTTGCCTGCGATGTAATCGAGGTAGCTTCGCTCGTGCACCGCGCCGCGCTCGATCAGGATGTCGAGGAATGCGTCGTGGAAATGCGGCCGCACCCGCCGTCCGTTCGCGACCGCGAGGTCGAGATCGGTGAGATGGCGGCAGTTGAGATGGCCAGCGAGGTCCGACGCGGTGAGCTGGAAAGAGTCGCCGTTCTTCAGCATGTCCTTCTTGTTGTACGTACCCGACGGAACTTTCCGTCACCTCGTGGTGTAGTATCGGTCGAAAACAATAGACAGGGGCGACCAACATGGCGCTGGCGGAAACTGAACAACTGACCCGCATGGTTGCGAGCGCCGCCCTGAGTCGTGCCATCTGCACGATCGGCGAGCTGGGCATTGCGGATCACATCGAGAGCGGCACACCACAACCGGTCACGAAGCTCGCCCGGGCGACGGGCGCGCATGAGCCTTCGCTGTATCGTCTGCTGCGATTCACGGCGAGCTACGGCATTTTCCGCGAGACCGGTGACCGGCACTTCGATCACACGCGTCTCTCCGCGGTGCTGAGAACGGACGCCGAGGGCTCATTCCGGCCGGCAACGCGAATGTTCCACCGCATGAATCCCGGCTGGGAGGGGCTCCATCACACCGTCATGACGGGCCAGCCGAGCTTTCAACACATCTTCGGAAGTCCGCTGTTCGACTACATCGGCGCGCATCCCGAGCTCGCGCCGCTCTTCGATGCCGGCATGACAGCGTTCCACGGTCACGAGACCGCGGCGATGCTCGACGCCTACGATTTCAGCGACATCAAGACGCTTGCAGACGTCGGTGGCGGCAACGGGTCGTTGCTCACCGCGGTCCTGCAGCGTTATCCACATCTCAACGCTATTCTGTACGACCTCGGACACGTGGTGGGCCGAACGCGCGAAATCATCAAGTCCCGCGGTCTGGACCAGCGATGCACGATCGTGGAGGGAAACTTCTTCGAGTCCGTGCCGCCGGGCGCCGACGCTTACCTCATGCGTCACGTGATTCACGACTGGACGGACGAGCAGTCGGTTCAGATCCTGAAGAACTGCCGCAAGGTCGTTCCGCCGCAGGGAAGAATCCTGATCGTGGAATTCTCCGTGCCTTCGGCCAACGAAGCCTCGCTGGGCAAGGATGCCGACATGATCATGATGGCGTTTCCGGGCGGCGCAGAGCGCACCGAAGAGGAGTATCGCACCTTGTTCGAACGGTCTGGATTCCGGCTGAGCAAAGTGACAGCGACTCGATCCGCCGTGTGCGTGGTCGAGGGAAGGCCGGTCGGCTGAGGTATGCAGTGGCTTGCCCTGATCGCCCTCGCCGCCGAAATCGACGGCGTCTACCCTCAGACTGAGGCGCTGTATTTCGATCTACATCGGAATCCGGAGCTGTCATCGCGCGAAGAAAAGACCGCCGCGAAACTCGCTTCCGGGCTGCGCACGCTCGGCTACGAAGTCACCACAGGAGTTGGCAGTACCGGCGTCGTCGGTGTTCTCAAGAACGGCAACGGTCCTGTCGTCCTGCTGAGAACCGAGCTGGATGCACTGCCGGTGGAAGAGAAGACCGGCCTGCCCTACGCGAGCAAAGTGCGCACGAAGGACGACAGCGGCGCAGAGGTCGGCGTGATGCATGCGTGCGGTCACGACATACACATGGCCGCATGGATGGGAACCGCGCGCATCATGGCGAACACGCGCGACCGGTGGCGCGGGACACTCGTGCTGATTGGCCAGCCCGCAGAAGAAACCCTGCGCGGCGCTGCCGCGATGATCAAGGATGGACTGCTCACGCGTTTCCCGCGACCGGACTACGCGCTCGCGGTCCACGACGATCCGCGCACTCCCGCCGGTGTCATCGGCTATCACGCAGGTCCGATTCTCAGTAACAGCGACGCCTTGCGAATCACCATCTTCGGCGCAGGCGGACACGGCGCGCGGCCTGAAACCACGGTAGACCCGATCGTAATCGCTGCGCGCACGGTGCTCGCGTTGCAGACGATCGTGTCACGCGAGATCTCGCCGTTCGATGCCGCCGTGATCACCGTCGGTTCCATGCATGCCGGCACCAAGGCCAACATCATTCCGGACGAAGCGCGACTCGATCTCAGCGTTCGCTCACTGAATGACGATGTGCGCAAGCACCTTCTTAGCGCCATCGAGCGGGTCGCCAAGGCTGAAGCCGCGGCGGCCGGCGCGCCGAAGGAGCCGGTGGTCGAAAGACGCGAGAGTGCCAACGCGCTGGTGAACGATCCCGCGCTCACGAAGCGCGTCGCCGATGCCCTGCTGCGCGAGCTGGGCCCGGAGCGCGTGCAAGACACGCCGCCCGAGATGGCCAGCGAAGACTTCTCGGAATTTCATGGCGCGGGAGTTCCCACGCTCGCGCTGCGCATTGGCGCAGTCGAGCCAGCGAAGCTCGCGGCGGCCATGAAATCCGGCACGACGCTTCCCTCGCTCCACTCGCCCCTCTTCGCACCGGATCGCGAGCGCACCCTCAAGACTGCCATTGCCGCGGAAGTCATTGGCCTGCGGGAGCTGATGCAATGAACGCCGAATCGATCGGGGCGTTACGCCAGGAGAAGCCGCTGGCTGAGTTACCGGCCTGCGCGATGCAGGAGCTGCAGGTTGACGAGCTGCTGTTGCATGGCCTCGTGCGCGCCTGCAGCCCTTCTCTGATCGGTGACGTCGCGGTTGACCTCGAGGACGAGCCAGTACCCGTTCTCCTGTGACAGCAGCGAGAGATTGCCTTCGACGAGCAACTCGCGACCGTCGCGCGCGGTATGGCGCAATTCGCTCACCCACACGCCGAAGCGCGCGAGATCCTTCTCGAGCTGCGTGACACCGCCGGCAACCTTCGTCTTCAGCAGCGTATGAGTCGATTGACCGAGCGCTTCGCCCCGACTGTAGCCGTAGAGCCGTTCGGCGGCGCTGTTCCAGTAAACGATCCCCCGCCCACCCATCTCCCAGATGACGATGGCGTCGTGCGTGGACTCGAGGAACTGCATGGGCCACGCCGGCAGGTCGCGCAGCGTGCGATCCGACTCAGCGGCCCGATCATACTCATGGAGGCTGTCGATGATGAATGCGGGACGCTGCTTGCTCTCGTCGTAGATCTTGGCGATGTATTCGCCGATCACGCCGAGGCTGATCATGATGAAGCTCCCGAGCAGCAGGAGCGTGGTGATCAGCGTCATGAAGCCGGAGACCGATGCACCGTGCGACCACGACCACAACGCATCCGATCCCACGCCGAAACCCAGCACGAAGGTGAGCACACCCAGCACAGTGACGATGCGCAGCGGTGCGCTGGTGAACGAGACGGTGGCCGTCAGCGCCAAAGCGACGAGCGATCTGAGCGAAAAGCCGCTCTTGCCCTGCATGCGCGGCGCCACGTCGAATTCGAGCGTTGCCTGCGAGTAGCCGATCCAGTTGGTCAGCCCGCGGTAGAAGCGGCGGCGCTCGGGCACCCGCTTGGTGAGGATGTCGACCACGACCCGATCGAGCAGCTTGAAATCGGATGAATTCTGCACATCGATGCCGCCCAGCCACTCGATGACGGCATTGAAGATGTAGGCGCGCGCAGTGCCCCACCAGTGCTTGTCGCCGCGGTCGCGCTTCACACCATGAACGACTTTGGCCCCGCGCTCCCATGCGGCGACCATCGCGGGAATCAACGAAGGCGGATGCTGCAAATCCGCGTCGATCGTGATGACCGCTGCGCCTCGCGCATTCTGCAATCCAGCCAGCAGCGCTGCCTCCTTGCCGAAGTTGCGGGACAAGCGAATGGCACGCACGGGAATTCCGGCCTCCGCAACCGCAACGGCCCGGGCGTACGTGTCATCGACGCTGCCATCGTCTACGACGATGAGCTCGAACGCGTACGGCAGAGGCCGGCACACGTCCGCGAGCGTCCTGAGAGCGCCCTGGATGCCCGCACTTTCGTTGAATGCGGGGACGACGATGCTCAGCAGCTTTTCCGGTCTGGCGCTCATGTGTTGGGAGCCTTGGAGGCAAGCATCTGCTCGCCGCCCGACGGGTTCGGCGCAGCCGGCGCGCCCTGCTTCCTCTGCGCGACCAGCTCCGACTCATAAATGATGAACCGCCGCGGCGTCGAGGGATCCTGGTGCACCGTCCGCCAGCCCGGCAGCGGCTGTTTCTCGATGATCTCGCCCTGCTGGCTGACCTCGATATAGGGCTTTAGGGCAACAGCAAGCCGGCCGCCGATACCCCGCGCATTGTCGGTGTTGAACACGATGTAGCGAACGTTGCGTTCGCGCAGATAGCGCTGGAACGTATCGAGATTGTCCGCGCTCGGTGTCTCGACCACCGAGACGGGACGGTCGACCATCCAGAGGAGACCGTAGAAATTCGAAGTGGGGCCGAGCAGCACACGATCCCCCTCGACGATGTTGGCGTTCATCCAGTCGAGCAACTGCGCGTACGACGGATTTTCGGCAAGTACCGGACGCTCGTCGGTGAGCTGGCCGCGAGCGATCGTCCAGCCCGACACCAGCAGCATCGCCGCGCAGACGCCGGACGTCGCAACACGCCACGTGACCTGCGGCTTGAGGAACCGCACAGCGAGCGTCCACATTACAAAGGACGCATACGCCAGCCAGATCGGGACGAGCGGCGCGAGGTACCGCATCTCCGGGAACATGTGATCCCAGCCGAAGAACAGCATGAACAGGCCGGTCCAGAAGAAAACGAACGGGGCCTCCCACGATTTCCGCCTGAGCCACCAGCCCGCCACGGCGAGACCGAGCAATGCGAATCCCCACACCTGTCCGATGACCTGCAGCTTCGGGAACGGCGGTGCCAGGGCCCGCGGGGCGACTACGAAGATCTCCGTGTAGAAACCCTTGAGCACACGCTTGGCGATGCTCCCGACCGAGTGCGTTTGCAGGTACTCGCCTGCCGTGGGTAATCCGTTCCGGTCGACCTGCATGATTCCATAGCGGTCGTAGTGCATCACCGAGCGCTCGCTGCCGAGCTCGCTCCAGTCATCGAGCCACATGATGTTCGAGTTCACGCCCTCATAGACTGGCGTGCCGAACCCGATGAGGTTGCGCACCACGAGCGGTGAAGAGACGACGCCCGTCGCGATGAGGAGCACCCAGAAGCGCGGCGTGGTCAGGAAGTTGAGCCGCGCGTACCAGAGTCCCGCGAGGAAGATCGCCAACCCGATCAGCGTGGCTGGGGATTTCACGAGGTAGGCGAGCCCGAGGAATGCGCCCGCAATCGCCCAGCGTCGCGTCGCGGGCATCCCATCGACAGCCGGGTCGGTGGGCTCGGTGAGGAACCACCACGTCCAGAGCGTGAAAATCGTGAACAGGGATTCGTGGTTCACGTGCGCGCTGGCAACGAGCAGCGTGCTCGAGAACGCATACAGCACGCCCGCGATCAGCGCAGGCCCGCGGCCGTAGCGACGCTGAACCATCCAGATGAGCGTGAGCAGCGCGACGAGCCCGAGCGCGAGGTTGATGATCTTGGCAATCCAGAAAAAATCCGCCGTGCGCGAGGCGAAAGGCGCGAGCATGAGCATGTACAGCGGATGGCGCTCGGTGATCGGGAATGCGCCCGTGAAACTGTCGCGCAGAAATCCAAGGATGCCGCCGTGCTCGGCGATGTAGAGGCTGTGGCCGAGGTACGCCTCCGTGTCCTGCCAGTTCGGATACACCGCTTCCCTCAGCATGCGATACCCGCTGAGAAGGAACCCGGCTGCGAGCAGGCCAATTGATGCCCACCAGGCTCGTGTCCCGGAATTATTTTCTGAAGACGTCATGACCCCTATCCGTTATCCGGCGGTCGGTTTTGCGCCGCCGTTTTCATTATCGTGGCTCGAAGCGCACGCTGCCTTGGCAGTATTGCGCATCCCTGCGGCTCGCTGTAGACGCAATGACATAAGTTTGTGACGCCTCGCACGTAAGCTAGCAGACCCCACCCAGATAGGGGGTTACGCACACGTAATCTCCCTGCGCGCGCGGGGCTCAGGTTCCGCGCCGTGCACACTTGATACGAAAATCAGGGCTCTACGCTGCCCCCGAGCTTGGAAAGTGCGACGCTGCGCACGGCAGCGTGCTTGAGGGGGAGCGTGATGCGAACGAGATCGATAGCACTGGTCGTTTCATTTGCAGGGCTTGGCGTTTTCGCCGCGGTGGCAGCCGCGGATAGCGTTCCAGGCACTTACACGACGTTCGAGATTCCCTTTGCGAAACTCCCGGGCGGGCGCATGAACGCCTCCGGTGAGCTCGACCCCACCTCTTCCGCGCAGGACGCGCACGCCGGAGCCTTCGTGGCGGCGAAAAAGCTCGGCCTGTTCCGCAACTTCGAATGGCTTCACTGGATTCCCACCGTACCGTCGGTGAAGGACCCCGCCACCGGCAAATGGCGCGGCGGCGATCTCGACGGCTTCCCCACCGGCTGGGGCTCCACCGGTCTCGGCATTGCCGGCGACTGCCTGTACTGGGGTCGCAGCAACTCGACCAACACCACCGGTCCGCGCGCCACGCGCGACATAAAGATCTTCCGCATTCAGGCAAACCCTGAGAAGAACCCGCCAGTCGAAGTGGGCAGGATGCCCCAGCTGACGGTCGACAACGGCGAGACCGCCGTTCGCGACCGCGAGCTGCGACCCTATAACTACAAATCGACGGACGGCGTCGAGCGCATGCTCATGGTGCGCAGCGCCGCCACTGGAACCGGCGGCGACGTCATCACCTACACGCTCGATCCGAAGACGTGCCTGCCCGTCGACGACGGCGCCAAGGCCAAGGGCGTTCTCGCGCACGAGTTCTATCTGTGGCACGACCCGCGCAACGCGAATCGCCTGCTCGTGCTCTCGCAGACCTACGGCTCGCAGGACGAGGATCTCATCGTCACCGCGATCACGGACGAGAAGACCGGCGCGGTGCTGAAGGACCCCGTGTTCATCGCATCCTTCACGCTCGAAGACATCGGCGGACCGGAGCGCAACGAGCGTCCCGACGGCACGGGTCTCTACGCCAGCGGTCGCTTCGCCGACTATCGCCAGCTCACGGATCAATGGGGCCGCCCGGGCGCCACGCAGCCTTCCCAGGTGAACAGCCTCCACTCGGGCACGATGTCCGACGACGGCGAGCGTTTTTACGTCGCAGGCACCACCGCCGGCGTCTACATCCTCAACACCGAAAAGATCGCGCAGAACACCAACGCGCAGCTCGCGGCGGGGAGCGCGTGCAATCAGCGTTCGACGAACGCGTGGATCGACGGGAAGATCGGTAGCGTTCTCGACGTGAAGAAGCTTCCGGAGGTGGCGAACGACTGCGTGCATCCGGTGCTCAACTCCGATCCGGGCGTGCTCGAAATGTTGCGTTCGAACCGCTCGGACACGGACAAGCTCGTACGCTACACGCGGCTCGAAACGCGTTCGCGATTCAGCTTCACTCCGCCTCTCGTCGCGATGGTCGGCGTGCACAGCGCCGTGCCCGTGCCGAACCGGCCGACGCTCTCGCGCGGGAATCCGAAGAAGCGCCCCGCGTGGGTCGTGATCACAGAGGAATGGCCGTTCGGCCCGTGCCCGGAGCGAGGCCTGCGCATCATCAACGTCGAATCCGAGATCACACCGATGATGGTCGGCGCGCTCGCGCAAGCCGACAGCGTGGTTCAGAACTGCATCGCGCAGCCGAAGCCGCCGGGCTCGACGATCCGGCCGATGATGCACGCTCACAATCCCACGGTGCTGGAGAACCTGGTGTTCGTGGGCTGGCTCGGTCACGGCGTGCGCGCCATTGACATCTCGAACCCGTTCAATCCGCGCGAAGTGGGACATGCGCGACCCGTGCCCTGGGGCGACATCATGACGTACCCGGACATCCACAAAGGACTGATCTACGTCGGCGACAATCACACCGGCCTGCACGTGCTGAAGTACACCGGGCCGCACGCGGATGAAGTGCCGAAGGATGTCACCTACTCGTCCAATCGCACGAGCCCGCACTGATGATTGCCGCTCTGCTGCTGATCGCTCTCGCGACCAAGAGCGCGCCAGCCGCGGAGCCGCTGTACACGCAGGAGGACCTGCTCTTCTTGAGCCACATGATCGAGCACCACGAGCAGGCGCTCGAGCTCGCGGCGCTCGTGCCCTCACGCAGTCAGCGCGAGGAGCTCATCAAGTTCGCGCGTTATGTCGACGGCGCGCAGCGGGTGGAGATCGATCACATGAAAGGCCTGCTCGACCTCGCCGCCGAGCGGGGCCAGCAAGCGCCCCACCACCATGGCCCGCGCAGCGACCCGCCGATGGCCGGCATGTTGTCCAAAGCCCAGATGGCTGCGATCGCCGCCGCGAAAGGCGCAGAATTCGAACGGCTGTGGCTCGAGGGAATGATCCACCACCACGAGGGGGCGCTCGCGATGGGGCGGGAGCAGCAGCAACGACAGTTCGAAAGCGGACGTCAGCCCTATGGTATCGACGTGCTGGTCGATGACATCCTCGTCGTACAGCGCGCAGAAATCACGAAAATGAAGACTTGGCTCAAGGAGTGGCGTTGATGACGCTGCGCTCTGGCTTGCGCCCGCTTATCGATTGACAAGCGCTGCGCGCTCCCAAGGGGTGTGCTGAAATATCCCCGGGCCAGGGATGGGCTGCGGCACGCAGCCAGGGAGAAGAACAATGAAACGCATCTTGTGGGCAGGGCTCTGCACCTTCGCCCTGACGGGAATTGCATTCGCCGATCACAACGTGCAGCGCTTTCGCGCCACCACGAGTCAGCAGATCATCGACGCGCTCCTGGCGGCGAGTAGCCACAACGGACTGACCGTGGTGAACATCGCGCCTGGTGACTATGTGCTCCCTCCGGCCGCCTTCGAGTCCGACTTCGGGCCGAATTCACTGCCGATCATCACCACACGAGTGATCTTGTCGGGTCAGGATGCAGACACCACAACATTGAGAGGCAGCGGCGCAGGCCGGCTCATTCTGGTGGATGGCGGACACCTCAGCATTCACGGGCTCACGCTGACAGGCGGCCGTCCGGTCATCATCGAGGAAGAGACACAGGGAGGCCTCGAGGAAGGCGGCGGCGCCATCGCCAACCTCGGCGGCACGGTGCGCATCACCAAGTCCGTCCTGACAGGAAATGGGACCGGCACGATGGATGGAACGCTGGGTGGCGCCATCATGAGCCTCGACGGGAGGCTGCTCATCGAAGACACGACGCTCAGAAACAACGGCACGAGCGGTTTCGGCGGCGCTATCGGCATACGGGGCGGCAAGGCATGGATTCGTCGCTCGGTGATCCGGGCGAACGGAACGAATTCCTTTCTGATCGGAGGCGCAGGCGGTATCAGTAGCTCAGCCGACCCCCTCGTGATCACGGACAGCACGATCTCCGGAAATTCGGCGATATCCGACGAGCCGGAGTCGAGCATCAACGGCGGCGGCATCCTGAACGGTGGCACTCTCTGGCTCATCGACAGTGCGGTCGTCGAGAACAGGACGGTACGTTTCCTGGATAGCCCGTTGCCAGGTTCGGGCGGCGGCATCGTCAATGGCGGCGAGCTGAACATCGTCAATTCGACGATTGGCGGCAACGTCGCCGGCACTGCCGGTGGAGGCATTCTGAACGACGGCACGGTGCGGCTTCTCGGCGCGACCATCGCGGCCAACCAGTCTTTCGGCGTTCCGGATCTCACTCGGTCGTTCGGCCCAACCTGCAATCTCCTGGTGATAGAAGGGTGTCCCAGGGGTGGTGGCGGCATACGAAACGAGGGTGATGGGCGTGTCACGATGCTGAGCAGCGTCATCGCCAACAACGAAGGTGCGTTTCCCGCGTTGCCAGGACCCGAGTGCTTCGGCGTCATCACGTCGAAAGGCTTCAACGCGTTTGGCGATCTGCGTGATTGCACCGTGCAACGTTCCGCACACGCGGACGGCCCCGGATCAGACGGGCATCGATCCGAAGCTCGCCGATCTCGTCGACAATGGTGAGCCGGGCAACGCCCACTTCCCGCTGCTGGCGGACAGCCCGCTGATCGATGCGGGTGGCAAGGTTTTCAAGCAGTGCACACCGCGCGATCAGATCGGGCAGCGTCGCAGGGATGGCGATGGTGACGGCAAGGTCGAGTGCGACACGGGCGCAATCGAATTTCAGTAAGCCTCGGCAGGCCGCGGAGGGAAGCTCATCGGCTACACTCCGCCGATGACACTGACTGAAAAGCAGCGCCGTCACCTGCGCGGTCTCGGCCACGCCCTGAAACCTGTCGTCTTCCTGGGCCAGGCGGGCCTGACCGAAGCGGTGGTCGCGGAGACCGCGCGCGCACTCAACGATCACGAGCTCATCAAGGTGCGCGTCACCGGCATGGAGCGCGACGCGCGCGATCAGGCCCTGGAAACGCTGGCGGATCGAACGAAGAGCTCAGTCGTGGCGCGCATCGGTCACATCGCAGTTCTGTATCGCGCGCATCCCGAGAAGCCGCGCATCACGCTGCCAGGTTAGGCGACGAGACGGATCGGCCTGATACCAGATCCTTTTTCGGCCGCCTCGCACAGACCCACGAGCTCGCCGAGCACCATCAGATACAGGCGATGGAATGCATCCGGCATCGGCCACGATGCACGCGCGAACACTGCGTGTCCTACTGTGGCGCCCGCGGCAGGCAGATGTCGGCAGCAAGTGCGCAGGTAAGCACCCACCGTCCCGCCTGCCGTGACTGCTTGAGCAATGCGATCCGCACGTGCGATGAATTGCGAAGCGCCGTCGCCGAAGTTCGCCTCCAGCACATCGAAACCGCCAGGCATCGAACCCTGGTTCTCCGCGATGGAGCCGAAGATGCGCATCGCGCCTGAAAGCTCTTCGAGAACGCTCGCATCCCGTTCGAGCGTAGCCATCGCGACGAGCGTGTCGCGCAGCTGCGTTGCCTTTTCGCGCTCGGCAGGCGGCATGGCTTCGATCGCGTGCACGATGCGCTGTGCGTAAAACGCGAAGCCCTGCGCGAGCGGCTTGTCGAATGGCATGCGCCGTCCGGCAATGTCTCCCAGCTCGACACCCAGTTCCTGCGCCGACCTTTCCGCACCCGGTAGCCCCATCTGACGTGAGCTCGCCGAAAGCTTCACGGCGGCGCGCAGCAGTGGCCGGTCTTCATGCGCCTGAAATGCCTGCTGCCAGTTGCGCGCCATCTCCGGCGAGCGGGCGCGAATCTGGTCGATGCAATCCTGCCAGCCGAGTTCCTTGACCTCGCTTTCGCCCGGCACTTCGAGCTGCAGCATCGGCCATTCCTGGAACTGGCCGTTGAAGAAGCGATTGAGCTGTTCGCGCTGCCGGGCGCGATGTGCCATGTCGCCCAGAATCTCATGGCGCGGGCGCAACTGCTCCGGCGTGAACTCCACGCCCTGCTCTGCATAGAACTGTTTGGTCGCACGCTGCGACCACGACGCGAAATCGAAGAACAGCAACGCCGCCGGCGCCTGTTCGAGATAGATCCCCGCAAGACGCTGCTTCTCCGCGTTCTCGATGCGCGCGGCATCGGGCGGGTGCGAATCCCAATAGCGCGTCGTGGTCTCCTCGCGCATTTCCTGTTCGATCTTCGCGAGCCGCACGAGGTCGTATTCGCGCGCATGTGCGGCCACGGCTTCCGGCAGGTCCCCGAGCAGCCGTTGCTCCTGCCAGGCCTCGATGTTGGCGCCGTTCACTTCCGAGAACGCGTGGTTCAACGCGCGCAGCGAACGCGCGGTAACCCGGAACATGTCACTGCCCGCCAGCAGCGCTTCGTACCGGTCCGCGTCGAACTCCATCTGCCGCGACATGTACCGCGACATGCGGAAACTGACGTGAAAGAGCCCTGCCATGATGCGGCGTATGAGCGCAGTTGCGATCCACGTGGCCCCGATCGACAGGCTCAGTATCCCGTAGAACCAGCCCTCCTTCTCCGAGGCCTGGTCGGACCACTCGTGGAGCTTGCGGTCCCAGTTGTCCTCGCCGTACGCGCGGTACTCGAGCCACGCATTCACGGAATTCACCGTGAAACTGCAGATCATGCCGAAGCGCTGCGCGAAGTGACCGAACTCGTGCGCCAGCACGCCGACGAATTGCCGCGCGTTCAGGCCTCCGACCAGCGACATGCCGATGGTCAGCACCTTGTGGCCCGTGAAAAGGCTGAGCCAGCGCGTGCGGAAGTGCACGGACGCGTTTGCATCCCAGCTCAGCCGGATCTCGATCGGCGGCGACACGCCGATGGCGCGACAGAGTGCGTGCACGCCGGACACGAACGCCGCTTCCTTCTCGACGTCGAGCTTCAACCCCTCGTTCGGAGGTGGCCTCGATGCAAACAGCGGTCGCAGGAGAAATACCAGGAGCATCGCGCCCGCCAGGCCAGGCACGGCGTACATGAGCGCGATGAGCTGGCCGTTGCGTGGCAGATGGTGGTGGATGTGAGTGAGATACCAGAACCAGCCGTACGCAATACCGCCGGTGAGGCTGATGTACAGCGCCGGAAGCGCAACACAGAGCAGCGTAACGAGGAGCAGTCCCATCACGTACGCGAGGCTGGTCCGCGGCTTCGGCAACTTCTGACTCGCGAGCGCCTGGAGTGCTTCGAGCGGATTGGGAGCGGCCGGCTGTGAAGCACCCGCCGGGAGCGGCGGCGGCATCGCTTCGGCGACGGCTTCGAGTCCCAGCTCCTTCAGGACGGAAATGAGCTTGCCGGCTGATGCGTCATCGACGCCGCGTTTGACGACGCAGCGGCCCTTGAGCATCGCGGCGCTCTGCGCCTGCGACACCTTGAAGCGGTTCTGAATCCGGGCGCTCAGCTCATCGTCGCTGCAGGGTGCGAGGCGCGCTCCGGTGAGCGTCACCTGCAGCAGGCGCACCTCAGGCCGGGTCATCGGGCCAGTTACTCCATGTGCAGAATAGATAAGGATGTTAGTAAGTTATGTGGCACCGCACACGGCCGAAAGTGTGAAGGATTTCGCTTTTCCGTCACGCGCTACACTCGTCGGCGCATGTGGTATCGCGCCCTCCGACCTGCACTGTTTGCGCTCGATCCTGAGCGCGCTCATCGCCTCGCGCTGAACGCTTTACGGCTCGCCGGCCAGAGACGCATGCGCGTGCATGCCGCGCACCCGTTCGAATGCATGGGGCTGCGTTTTGCGAATCGCGTCGGGCTCGCCGCGGGGTTCGACAAGAACGCGAGCGCGATCGACGGCCTCGGCTCGCTCGGCTTCGGGTTCATCGAAATCGGCACGGTCACGCCGCGTCCGCAGCCTGGCCAGCCGCGACCGCGGCTCTTCCGGCTGCCCACTGCGGAAGCGCTAGTCAATCGTCTCGGTTTCCCGAACGATGGCGCGGAGAAGGTGGCCGCGCGGCTTCGTCATCGCACCTATCGCGGCATCGTCGGCGTGAACATCGGCAAGAACGCGACCACGCCTCTGGAACGAGCGATCGATGACTACGTGAGCTGCCTGCGCACGATGCGCAGCGTGGCGGACTATGTCGTCGTGAACGTGTCCTCACCGAACACTGCGGGACTGCGTTCGCTTCAGGCGCGTGAGCTGCTCGAGCCTTTGTTGACGGGTCTGCTGGCGGAACGCGGCGACCGCGCTCTGCTCCTGAAGGTCTCGCCGGACTTGTCGGCGCCCGAGCTGCAGGATGTCGCCGCTCTCATCAAGCAGCTCCCGCTCGACGGCATCGTCGCGACGAATACGACTCTCACGCAAAAGGGCGGACTCAGTGGCCGGCCTCTGCAACCTCTCGCCGTGCGCACCGTTGCAGCCCTGCGCGCGCAGCTCGGCCAGGATTTCCCAATCATCGGTGTTGGCGGCATAGACTCGGCAAGCGCGGCGCGTGCCATGCGCGCCGCCGGCGCCGACCTGATTCAAATCTATACGGGACTCATCTATCGCGGCCCTGCACTGGTCTCCCAGTGCATCCGCGCGCTCGGGTCATGAGGCACTCCCCGCGATCCTGTCATCGATCGCGGCTGACTGGCGGTTGACCGCAGACTCATAGTCCGCCCAGCCGCGGATTCCTTACACTGCCACCCCCAACCCACCGACCTTCAGCCATGAACCCCGTACGCCTCATGCTGACCGCCGCGCTTGCGACCTGCCCCGTCCTCTGCGCGGCCGCGCAACTGCTTGTTCTCAACAAGAACGACGCGACCCTCTCGTTCGTCGACCCCGCATCGGGCAGGACGAGCGCGACCATCGCCACCGGCGACGGCCCCGACGGCATGGCCTGGGTGCGCTGATCGAGAACACTGAGGGAGTTCACTGCATGCGTCTGTCTTTGCTCGTCGCCCTGGTCACTGTCGCCCTCTGCCGCACCGCTCTCGCGGCGGAGACCGTCGATCGCACCACGCTCAACAAAATCGCCGACGAAGGGCTGAATCACAGTGAGCTGCCCCAGACGGCCGAGTACCTGATGGACCGCATCGGCGGACGCATGACCAACTCCCCGCAGATGCGCGCGGCGGAGAAGTGGACCCAGGAGGAGTTCCGCCGCTGGAAGCTGCAGAACGTGCGGACCGAAGCGTTCGACTTCGGCCGCGGCTGGTCGATCGAGCGCTGCGAAGTGCGCATGACCGCGCCCCGCAATCTCCTGCTCCGCGCGATTCCCGTCGCCTGGACACCTCCGACGCAGGGAACGCTCACCGCACCGATCTTCGTCGCACCCATGAAGCGCGAGCGGGACTTCGAAAAGTGGCAGGGCCAGCTCAAAGGCAAGATCGTGCTGGTCAGCCGTCCGACCGAAGGCTCGGAAATCGCCGATCGCGTGCCGTTCCGGCGCCTGTCGGACGAAGACCTGGACAAGCTCGATGTCTACTCACAACCCAGCTACTCCGAGATCGAAACCGAAAAGCGCCTGAAGCGCGCGGCGTTCGAGCACAAGCGGGATGCGTTTCTCGCCTCGGAAGGTGCGCTGGCGTGGATCAGCGAGTCCTATCGCGACGGTGGGCTGCTTCACGGTGAAGGGTACAGCTTTCGGGTCGGTGCAACGCCCGCGTTGCCCGGCATCGAGCTCGCGGCGGAGGACTACCGGAAACTCGCGCGCCTCGTGAAAGCGGGCGTTACCCCGACACTCGCCGTCACGAGCGACGTGAAGTTTCATGACGAGGACCGCAACGCCTACAACGTGTTCGCCGACATCGCCGGCCGCGATGCGAAGGCCGGCTACGTGATGGCCGGCGCGCACCTCGACAGCTGGGTTGCTTCAGATGGCGCGGCCGACAATGGCGCGGGCTCGGTCACCGTGATGGAAGCTGCGCGCATCCTCGCGAAACTCGGCCTGAAGCCGAAACGCACGATCCGCTTCGCGCTCTGGTCCGGCGAGGAACAGGGGCTCCTCGGTTCGATGGCATTCGTCGAGAAACATCTCGCGCAGCGCGCGCCGGTCACCGATCCGGAGCGCGCGAAGCTCAATCCGTACTACACGTTCAAGCTGCGCTTCCCGATCACGCCGCTCCCGGAGAGCACCGCACTCGCTGGCTACTTCAATATCGACAACGGCTCCGGCAAGGTGCGCGGCATCTACACCGAAGGCAACTTCGCGGTGGTGCCGATCTTCCGCGACTGGCTCGAGCCCTTTGCGAGCACCGGCGTCACCAAGGTGGCGGCGCAGCCCACCGGCGGCACCGATCACGAGCTCATGCAGGCAGTCGGCGTGCCCGCATTCCAGTTCATCCAGGACCCGCTCGACTACGGCAGCCGCATTCACCACACGAGCGTAGACAGCTACGACCACCTGAAGATCGCGGATCTCAAGCAGGCCGCCGTCATTCTCGCTTCGATGCTCTGGCTATCCGCAGATCGCGATCAGCCGTTGCCGCGCATGCCGGTGCAACGAAAGCCCGCAGAGACCAACCCGTACAGCTACGAGGACGAGGAGGAATGAGGCACTGCGGCGCCGGCGCGACGATTGCGCTGGCAGGCGCGCCGTGAAGCTTTCCCTGAGGTAGGCTGCCGCCCCGTTCACTGCCTGATCGCATCTCCCGACGACCGGGACAAGGTGCTTCCCATTCGCGACCATAGCGAGGGCAGTCAGAAAGGTGGGGAAATGCGCAAAGGTGTCTGGCGGGCGGCTGCGATTGCAGCGTTGACACTGGCCGCCGCGTCCGCGGGGGCACAGCAGGTGGCGGATCCGGGCTTCAAGAGCGTGGGCCGCGGTGCACCGCTTGCCGCCGACCTGAGGAAGTACGAAGTCGTCGGCGCGAGCCTCCTCGGCGCGTTCGGCGCCCCCGCGGAAACCAAGAAATTCGTGGGTGCCGCGAAGAGCGGCGAAACGCCTCCCGCCGTCCAGCCGCTGCCCATCGACCTCTTCACATCGAAGGATTTCTACAAGGATCGCGCCTTGTGGACCGACCCGCGTTATTTTCGATGCAACAGCCTCGCGGCCCTCGAGGAAATGTGGGGCGCGAACGGCGACCGCATCATGGGCCCGACGGGCGCGGTGAGCGCACCCTGGGGCCGTTGCGATCGCGACTACCCGCGCGAAGCCATCGTCAGCCCCTACGAGTTCAAGACCGCCGAGGAACATTACAAAGCGTTAATGGAAGAGACGCGGAAGCGCGGCGGTCCGACAAAACACACTTATGCGACGGTGCCGGGCGAGTGGACCGGCCGCTACATGCACCCCGGCTTCACGCCCGGCAATGCATACTGGTACCGCATGCGGCACAACCAGGTGCCCACGATCCTCTCGCTCCTGACCCCCGAGTACCAGCAGCGCATGGTGCAGATGGCGTACCACGAGGGACACACGAACGCGGCGCAGTGGCCGTCGCAGTACTGCTGGCCTGAAGGCTTCATGCGACGCTGGCACGAGTTCGCGACGTGGGAGTGGGACTTCACGGTCACGCCTTCGCTCGTGCAGATCCTCGCCGGCGTGGCGCGCAACTTCATCACCAACATCCACATCGGGCGCGAGTTCAGGATGGATGGCTCCGTGCCCCGTCTCGGCGCGGACGTGCCGCGCTGGTACGGCGAGACCATCGGCTTCTGGGACAAGGACACGCTGATCACCTGGACCTCGAACATCCAGGGCTGGACGGTGCACGGCGCGTTCGAATACTCGAACAAGATGCAGACCATCGAGATCTACTCGCCGAACCGCGATGCCAAGGGCAAGTTCCTCGGCCTGAACCACGAAGCGATCTTCTACGACTCCGAGGCGCTCGCCGTGCCCGTGCGCATCGTCCGCAACTACGTGAAGACGAGCGGCTACGAGGAAGGCGATCCGTACGTGTTCATCGACTGCATCCAGACGATCTTCCCCATCAACGGCAGGCAGTCGCCGGTGGTGCCGGGCACGGTGATCCAGTACCGCGTGCCCGACATGTTCGGGCGGCCATGGGCGCAGATCTGGGAAGAGTATTTCGAAAAGGGCATGGAGAAGCCGGCCGAGGAAGACATCTTCAGCTTCAAATGAGGAACCATGAAGACGCAAGCAAGACGTAATCTCGCCGCGGCTCTCGCGGCGGCCAGCGCGGTGGCCCTGCCCGCGTGGGCACATCATTCCTTCGCAGCGTACGACATGGAGAAGACCAAGGTCTTCACCGGCGTCGTCACGCGCGTGAACCCCGACGCGAACCACCTGCAGATTTTCTTCGCGCCCATGAACGAGGAGCGCAAGAACGTGATCCGTAGCGCGGATGGCAAGCCCGAGGTCTGGGCCGTCGAGATGACCGGCTCGGCGCAGGCCGCGAAGGAAGGCATCTCGGTGAGCAGTTTCCCGCCCGGCACGATCTTCAGCGTGGGCCTGCATCCGCTGCGCGACGGGCAGCATGCCGGCACGCGCGGCCGCAGCGGCACCGTCTACAAGTGTCCCGAAAAGAAGCCGCCGGCCGCCGGCAAGCACTGCGACTCGGTCGAAGGGCACACCGAGTTCGGCACGGGCGGCCTGCCGCCACCGAAGGAGTGAGCGCGCGTGCGTGAGCTCGCGGAGTGGCTGCAGGGCACTCCGGTCAGCGTGATGATCCAGTCCGAGGGCTGGGTCATCCCGCTGCTGCAGTCGATTCACATCCTGACCATCGGCGTGGTGTTCATCTCGAGCCTGATGATCGGGCTGCGCGTGCTCGGGCGCATTCGCGTCGACGAGCCGTTCGTCGTGGTGTGGGATCGCTTCGCCCAGTGGATGTGGGGCGGGCTCGTGGTGATGGTCATCACCGGATTGCTGCTGGTCATCGGTGAGCCGGTGCGCGAGGCCACGGCGTTGTCGTTCTGGTTGAAGATGGCGCTGCTGATAATTGGCGTCACCGGCACGGTTTCCTTCGGCCGCTCGTTGCGCGCGACGGCGATCGCCGGAGGGCCGCAATTCTCGTTCGTCGCGAAGACAGGCGCCGTCGCGCTCATCGTCGTCTGGATCGCGATCATCTTCCTGGGCCGCGCCATCGCATACGACACCGAGGTCTGGGGTTCGATGTCGTTGAGTCACCCGAGCTGATGGACATCCCGGGTTTCGTTCAGGTCATCCAGGATTCGGCGCCTGCCGAGTGGATGCGCACGTCCGTCAAGGCGATGCCCATCGTCGAAGCGATTCACGTGCTCGCGGCCGCCACGGTGTTCGGCACGATCTTCATCGTCGACCTGCGGCTGCTCGGCTTCCCGAACACGCGCCGCTCGTTCGTGCGCATTGCCGACGAGCTCCTGTGGCTCACGTGGAGCGCGTTCGTCGTGGCCGTGATCGCGGGACTCCTCATGTTCGCCGCCAACGCGAAGACGTACTGGGTGAACACCCCCTTCCAGTTCAAGATGCTCGCGCTGCTCGGCGCGGGCCTGAACATGGCGATCTTCCAGGGCATCACCTATCGGTCCGTCGCGAGGTGGGACCAGGGGGTGCGCACGCCACTGGCGGCGAAGGCTGCGGGCGCCCTGTCCATCCTCATCTGGGTGACCGTGATCTTCCTGGCGCGCTGGATCGGCTTCACCAAGGGGTACAACTTCGACGTCCCCGAGAACGTGGAGCTGGATTTCAAGTTCTAATTAATGCCCTGCGGGCAGCGTCCCGGCGGGGGTTGCCGGGGCGAAGCGCTGTCGCGCGCCCACCTGAGGCATTGCCCGTGGACGCGGCCAACACGCTAAAGTGGCCGCAACTTCCTGACGGCCTCCCCGCTTGCGTGGCCAGATTCTTACCCCGGCACACGGGTGCACCCGGATGCAACTTTGCTGGCGCACACGGGTTATCGGGCTACGATTTCCACAAGGGAGGTCTCCCATGCGTTTTGCCTCAGGGATTCTGGCTCTGTCCGGTCTCGTTCTGCTCGCCCCGCTCGCCCATGCGGAGGAATACGTGAAGGCGTACTCCGTCACGGGGCGGGCCACCGTGCGCGTGCGGGTCGATGACAGCAACGTGCGCGTCATCTCTTCGGATGCGCCGAAGGTCGAGTTCCGGGTGACGTACGAGGGTTACGAGCTCGGCAAGAGCCTGTTCATCGAGTCCCGGCAGGAAGGGAGCGATGTGGAGCTCACCGCGCGGGAGAAGACCGGACTCACGATCGGTTACCGCAACCGGCGCGTGAGCACCGAGGTGCACGTCCCGAGGGACGCGGATCTGCAGCTCGAGACCGGGGATGGCGCCATCGAGCTGGCCGCCATGAACGGCCGGATCAGCGTGCGCAGCGGCGATGGCAGCATCCGGGCCGCGCGGCTCAACGGCACGATCGAGCTCACTACCAGCGACGGCGACATCCGCGCTGAGGGGCTGAAAGGCGACGTCCGGATGCGGACCGGCGATGGCCGGGTCGACGCGACCGGGCTCGATGGCAAGTGCTCGGCCGGGAGCGGCGATGGCCTGATCACGCTCGCCGGCCGCTTCGACTCGCTCGACGTCACGACCGGCGACGGCGGCGTGACAGCACGGGTTGGGGCCGGCTCGGCAATGTCAGGGAGCTGGCACATCCGCTCGGGCGATGGTCCGGTGGAGCTCGTCCTGCCGAGCGATTTCAAGGCGACCGTCGAGGCCAGCACCGGCGATGGCCGCATCACCATGGGGCTGCCGATCACCACGCAGGGCGACCTCGGCAAATCCCGGGTCCGCGGCACGCTGAACGGCGGCGGCCCGGCGCTGGTCCTCCGCACGGGTGACGGCCCCATCCGTATCCACGCCAACTGATTGGTTTGCCACTAGAATCGGCGGTCCGGGGGACCGCCGTGCCTGACGACGCAGAAACACAGAACGCACTGTTTGCGTACCTCTACGATGAGCTGCGCCAGATTGCCCAGCGTGAGTTGCGGCGGGGTGCCGGCCTCACGCTGAGCGCCACGACGCTCCTCCACGAAACGTACTTCAAGGTCCAGCAGCGCGAGGGCGTCGCCTTCCCCGACCAGGCGCGCTTTCTCGCGTACGCCTCGCGCGCCATGCGCAGTCTCGTCATCGACTATGCCCGGCGCCGCCAGGCGCAGAAGCGCGGGGGTCTGTTCGAGATCACGAGTCTGCCGACGGAGCTGCCCGAGCAGGTGACCGAAGCCGTGGAGCTCGAACGGCTGGGTCACGCCATCGATTCGCTGGCGGAGCTCGATCCGGCGCTCGCGCAGCTCGTCGATCTGAAGTTCTTTTGCGGCTATTCGCTCATCGAAATCGCCTCCATGCGCGGCGTCTCCGAACGCACGGCCCAGCGGGACTGGGAGAAGGCCCGCCTGCTGCTCCAGCGGGCGCTGGACGGGCGCGACCTGCTGCCGCCATGACGGCTTTCGCCCCCCAATTACGTTTCCGTCAATGAATGGCCATGCTGACCGAGGAGCAAAAGCGGTGGCTCGAGATCAGCCCCTACATCGATGAGGGGCTGGACCTCGATGAGCAGGCGCGTGCGCGCTGGCTGAGCGAGCTGGACGGGCGCGCCCCGACGATTGCCGAAGCGGTGCGCTCGCTATTTGCGGAACGCAATGGGCTCACGCACCAGCCGATGCTGGAGGAAGGGCGAACCGCTGCCCTTTCGCGCGCGGGTCTGGCCGGACAGCAACTCGGCCCCTACACGCTCGAATCCGTGCTCGGGCACGGTGGCATGGGAACAGTGTGGCTCGCGCGCCGGAGCGACGGCCGATACGAAGGCCGCGCGGCGGTGAAGCTGCTCAATGCAGCCTTGCTCGGGCGGCCGTCAGAGCAACGCTTCGTGCGCGAAGGGTCGGTGCTGGCAAAGCTCCGCCATCCGAACATCGCGCAACTGGTCGATGCCGGCGTCGCGCCGAGCGGGCAACCGTATCTCGTGCTCGAGTACGTGGAAGGCGACCACATCGATCGTTACGCGGAAGAGCACAACCTCGACATCGAGGCGCGCGTGCGGCTGTTCCTCGATGTGCTTGCCGCCGTGGCACACGCACACAGTCATCTCATCGTCCATCGCGATATCAAGCCTTCGAACATCCTCGTGACGCCGCAGGGTGTCGTGAAGCTTCTCGACTTTGGCATCGCCGCTCTGCTCGGGCCGGAAGATGCGCAGCTCACGCGTGAGGTCGATGCCGGGCTCACGCCGGAATACGCCGCGCCCGAGCAGCTTCTGAAACAGCCGGTAACGACTGCGACGGACGTTTATGCGCTCGGCCTCGTGCTGTTCCTCCTGCTGGCCGGAAAACATCCGCTCGCGGCGCATGGCAGATCCGCACCGGAACTGGCACGCGCCACGCTCGACGAGGACATGCCCTTCCCTTCGGCATTCGCGACGAATCAGTTTCAATCGCGTGCACTCCGCGGGGATCTGGACAACATCGTCGCCAAGGCGCTCAAGAAAGATCCCGAAGAGCGTTACAGCACTGCCGAGGCGCTCGCACAGGATCTGCGAAATTTCCTTGCCTGCCAGCCCGTCGCCGCGCAACCGGACTCATTCGCGTATCGCACCGGCAAGTTCATGCGTCGGCATCGAGGTGGCGTGGCGACGGGCGCGATCACCGCGCTCGTGCTGATCGGCGCCACGGTGCTCACTACGCTCCAGATGCTCGAAGCTCGCCGGCAACGCGACGCGGCGCTGTACGAGTCACGGCGGGCCGAATTCCAGGCGCGCTTTGCCTACCAGATCATGTCGGAGATCGGGAGCGACGGCCGTCCGATCACGATCCGCCAGCTCATGGACAAAGGCATCGACGTGCTGGAGGCCAACTACGGCGACGATCCGCGTTTCGTCATCGGCATGCTGGTGCAGATTTCGGGTCGCTACATGGATCTCGGCGACACCAACGGCGAGCACGCCGCGCTGGTGAAAGCCGAGGGCATCGCGCGCAAGCTGGGCGACCCCGAGCGTCTCGCGTTCGTCCAGTGCAACACCGTTGAGACCGAGCTGGCAGCGGGCCGGCCGCAGCAGGCGCGTGAACGCATGCGCGACGCCCTCGAGAATCTCGGCAAGCTGCCGAGCGTGCCGCATGAACGGCAGACCGACTGCGGCCTCGCGCAGGCGCGGCTGCTCTGGTCCGAAGGGAAGCTGCCCGATGCAATCGAAGCCGCCAAGAAAGTCGCAACGCTGATCGAGTCCGCCAATCAGACCGACACGGACCTGACCTATCAGACCGTCACCTCGATGCTCGACGTGATGTTGTCGCAGGAAGGCCGGCGTCGCGAGGCTCGCGAATGGAACCAGCGCGCCATCGCGTCACTCGAGCGCACGGGCAGCGCTGACACCATGTCCATGAGCACTGCGCGACACAACGCAGCCACGCACCTGAACGCCGCTGGCGAACCGCGCGCAGCGCTCGCCATGGAACGCGCGGTGGTGGAGCAGATCACGAAGCAGCAAGGCGTGGATGCGATTCCCTCGCAGCTCTCGAGCCGGCTCGGCTTCTATGTGGTGCGCGTCGAAGAGTCGGATGAAGGCTTCAAGCTGATCGATCGCGCCGTGAGCGCCTCTGCTGAGCAGGACAATAAGAACGCGCAGATCGGCGCCCTGCTGACCCGCGCGCATGCGCGACTCACTCGCGGCCACCTCGACGCTGCGATCGAAGACGTGCAGAAAGCCGAGACCCTTGCGCAGGAGAACGCGGACGAGAATCGGGATGCCCTGCGCTGGTCACGTTTCATCCGCGCGCATGTGCTTGCTGCCCGCGCGCAGTACATGCCCGCGATGGACATGATCAACGCACTGCTCGAAGACCTCGGTTATCCGCGCGCCCGGATCGCCAACCGCCTCGCTCCTCTTCTCACATTGAAGGCGCGCACCGAGCTGGCGCTCGGTCGTACGGATGCCGCGCTTGCGACGGCGCGTGACGCGCTCGCGATCGCCGAGACCAACTCCGTTCAACCCGAGCGCAGCGCAGATGTGGGCGCCGTGCTGATGGTGATCGCGAACGCGCAGCGCGCTGCCGGGGACGAAGCGGGCGCACGAGCGTCCGCGCAACGAGCCGTCCCCGCACTCTCGACCGGCCTCGGGCCAAACCACTCGGAAACGCGAGCCGCGGCGCTCTTTCGCTGATCCCTCCCTGGCGGCTTTTGCTGGCCGTTTGCGTTCTCTCTGGCAAGCGCGCTTTTCGTGCGCGATCCATGGGAGGTCTCCATGTCCGGGATGCTGTTTCGGCTGCTGCCTGCAATTGCAGCCACCGCTCTTGCCGTCAGCGCGCACGCTGGCGATGCGCTCGCCGACGGCGACCTGCCGAACAACTTCCCGTTCCTGAACCAGGCGGGATTTGCGGGCACGTACAGCACCGCGGGCGTCGTCGATCTCGACAACGCGTTTCACGTTCCGCAGGGGACAAACGGTCGCTCGTGTGAGTCCTGCCACCTGCCGCATGCTGGCTGGAGCGTCCGTCCGCTGGATGTCGAGTTTCAATTCCTGCTGAGCGGCGGGACGGACCCGATATTCAATCTGCTCGATGCGAACAGCCCGACGGCGAACGTTGCGACTCCGCAAGCGCGCTACGCGGCGTACAGCATGCTGCGCAAGGGCCTCTTCCGCCGCGGCGGCGACGTTCCCGCGAACGCGGAGTACGAGATCGTCGCGATCGACGATCCGCTCGGCACGGGCGGCAGTCTCACACGCTTCCAGGCTTTCCGGCGTCCGCTCGCGACGGCGAACTTCCACATCGCGAAGAACGTCGGCTGGCACGACCAGAACACGAACGGCTCCGGGAATGTTCACGCCGGGCTCGTGACGCAGGCGACCGGCGCGATTCGAGGCGCGGAACAGGGCCAACCACCCACTCCGGATACCGTCGAGTCGATCGCGGTGTACGAGGAAGGCCTGGCGTTCGCGCAGCAGTATGTGTTCGGTGTCGGCCTGCTCACGAGCTGCGGCGGTCGTGGCGGCCCTGAGCATCTCTCGGCACAGTTGCCCGTCGATGCGCCGTTCGACCTGTACGATGCGTGGCGCAACCTGGCCCCGGGCTCCTGCACGACGCGCAGCGCGGATCGCAAGCGCGCGCAGATCGCTCGCGGTCAGGACGTGTTCAATGCCGTGAAGAACGGCAAGACGTGCCGTGGCTGTCACAACGCCGCGAACAACGGCAGCAACATCGATGGCCGTCTGTTCGATGTCGGCGCTTCACGCCCCGAGTTCCGCAAGCCCGGCATGCCGCTGTACACGCTGCATAAGCGCGGCAGCGAAGACCCCAAGGACATCAGGCAAACGACCGATCCGGGCCGCGCGCTCGTCAGCGGTCGCTGGGGCGACATCGACAGATTCAAGACGCCTTCGCTCCGCGGGCTCGCCGCGCGTGCGCCGTACTTCCACAACGGCATCGCCGCGACCCTCGAGGACGTCGTGATCCATTACGAGGTCGCGCTCGGCTTCTCCTTTACGGAGCAGGAGCGCAGCGACCTGGTCGCTTTCCTCGAAGCGCTTTAACCCTATTCCCAACCAACTGACAGGCAGACACATCATGAAAATTGCAAACGTTGTATTCGCTGCATTGCTGACCGGCTCTCTCGCGGTCACGGCGCAGGCCACCTCCTCCACGAACGACACGCACCAGCGCGTGGTCCGCTTCACGGATCTCGATCTGAGCAAGCAGGCGGATGCCAAGCGGCTCCGCATGCGGATCAGGCTTGCGGCCCAGGAAGTGTGCGGGCTGAAGGGCACCGCTGCGCTGGTGTATTCCAACGCCATTCGCGTGTGTGCGAAGGACGCTGCCGAGCGTGCGATTGCTGACGTCAACACCCGCTTGGCCGGTCGCGGACAGTTCGTGTCCATCAGCGTCTCCAGGCCGCGCGCGTGAGCACTGTGCTGACCCGCGGGGTCGTCGCGCCCGTACTCCGGGAGCGCGACCCTGCGGAGACACCGCATGCGCTGCGTGTCAAAACGTCGAGGAGAGCGCGTCGGGATATCGAACGGGAGGTGCTGCGGGGACCGGACCTGGACTTCCGCGACAAGTTACTTCCTGACGCGCTTTCCCGGGCGGGTGAGCTCGCGTTTCTCAACGAGACCGAGCGGCGCACGCTCAGCCACGTGCAGGCGCGCACTTATGCACGCCTGTTCGGCCTGGACCGTGTGGAGGCGCTGATCGCGCGCCGCATGCCGCCGGGCCATGCGATGGTGGTGGAGCCGGCCGACGTGGCGCTTGCCATGTTGTCGAAGTCTCCCTGGGCCCTGCTGGCGCTGACGTGTCACATCGAGTTGTTCGTGCAGAGTCACTACGAACGCAGCAGCGACGAAGAGGCAGGTGTCGCGCCGCTCTTCCGGGACATCCTTCGCTATCGCTGGCAGGAGGAATGCCAGCACGCCGTTCTCGACGAAATGCAGTGGCGTCGGCTGCACGACTCGCTGAGCTGGCAGGAACGCGATCGAGGGGTGACGGATCTCACCCATGTGATCACGGCGGTGGATCGCGTGATCCGCGCGCAGGCGGCGGCGGACTCATCGTATTTCCTGCGGATATGCGAGCGACGTTTCCCGGACGATGCGCAACGTGCTCTACACGCGCTGGTGCTGCGAGCCTACCGCTGGCAATACATTCTCAGCGGCGTGGAGCATCCGCACTTCAATCGGCTGCTCGTCGAGATGACGACGCCGAGGCAACTCAAACGCATTCAGCTGGCGCTGATGCCGATTCTCGCCAGCTGACCGGAGCTGCAGCGTGTTCCTTTTCAAACGCCCCGCGGTTAGCGCACTGGCCGGGCTTGCCACCGCGATGTTCATTGTCTGGCTCGAATGGATCGTGCGGCTCGGCTAGACTCGCCAGCCGATGCAACGTCGAGAATTCTTGAGGGGCGCGGGCTTCGTGCTCGCCGCAGGATGCGCACCTCTCGCTGCAGCGGACTGCAGCCCGGGCGTGCCGACCATTACGACTCCGGATGGGCCGGTACCGCTGCCGCTCGTGCGGGCCGAGCCGGATCGAATCATCTCGCTGACCGTGTGCACGCGGCCCTTTCGTGCCAGCGGCGCGCGCATCGAAACCGAACGGCTGGGTCGCAAGACTCTCGTGCACAACTACGGTCACGGGGGCAGTGGCTGGTCGCTGTCGTGGGGATCCGGAACGCTGGCCGTGCGGCTCGCGATGGAAACGCGTCAGCGCGAGATCGCGGTGATCGGCTGCGGCGTCGTCGGTCTCACCTCCGCTCTGCTCGCGCAGCGTGCCGGCATGAAGGTGCGCATCTATGCGAAGGATCGGCCGCCCGACACGCGTTCGACGTTCGCCACGGGCAACTGGTCTCCAAATTCGCGCTATTGCTCTTCGGAGGGCGCGACGCCGGAAGTCACACGGCGCTGGGAAGAGATGGCACGCATCAGTTTTCGCATGTACCAGAACCTGCTGGGGCTCCCCGGAAATCCCATCGAATGGCGGGACGGGTATTTTCTGACGGACCAGTTTCGTTCCTACGCGATTGCCGATGAGCCGGCGTACCCGAGCCTCGACGAGCGGCTGGCCGACCTCGTGCCTCACCGCCGGGAAGTGCCTGCGGGCACGCACCCATTTCCGGTGCAGTACGTGCGTCGCTTCACGAACATGATCTTCAACCTCAGCGCGTACTCACGCCTGCTCGTTGCGGATTTCCTCGCGGCGGGCGGTGAGATCGAGACGCGGGAATTCGAGAAGCCGGGCGACATCGCCCGGCTCCGCGAAAAGACCATCATCAATGCGACGGGCTACGGTGCTCGTGCCCTGTTCGGCGACGAATCGATCGTGCCGGTGCGCGGCCAGCTCATGCGACTGATCCCGCAGCCGGAGGTCGATTACGGCCTGCAGTACGAGGATCATTTCTATATGCTGCCGCGACGGGACGGCATCATCCTGCAATCGCAGGCCCCGGGCGACTTCGGCAACCCGGACACTACACCGGACCGGGCCGCCGCAGAGCGCAGCGTGCAGATCCTCGCCGACCTCAATCAGCGCATCCGGGATCAGGCGCGCTTGAGGTGCACTTCCGGGGTGTAGGTCTCAGCGGTCGGCGCGGGCGACCTGGCGCAGGGCCTGCTCGAAGATCTCCACGGGCTGGCCACCCTGGATCAGATGGCGCTCGTTGATTATGACCGCGGGCACGGCGTGAATGCCGCGGTCGGAATAGAAACGTTCGCGATCGCGCACGTCTTTTGCGTACTCGTCCGATGAAAGGATACTGCGCGCGCGCTCGGCATCGAGGCCAGCCTGCTGCGCGACGTCGACGAGCACCTCGTGATCGCTCGGATCGCGCCCTTCAGTGAAGTACGCCATGAAGAGCGCGTGCTTGAGCGCCCTCTGCTTCCCTTCCAGGTCTGCCCAGTGCAGCAGCCGATGCGCGTCGAACGTGTTGTAGACGCGGGTGCGCTTCTGCATGTCGAACGTGAAGCCGAGCGCCGCGCCACGCTCCTTGATCATGTCCTGGCTCTGCTCGATCTGCGCAGGCGTGGTGCCGTACTTGCCGGCCAGGTGCTCGATGATGTTCTCCCCGCCCTGCTCCATGTGCGGGTTGAGCTCGAACGGCTGGAAGTGCATTTCCACATCCATCTCGCCGCTCACCTTCGTCAGGGCCTTCTCGAGCGAGGCGAGCCCGATGGCGCACCAGGGGCAGGACACGTCCGACACGAAGTCGATCTTCAGGTGGGTACTCATGGTCGCACCATGGTGAGGCCGCGCAGGGCCGGAAGACAAGCTCCGCCGTATCCGATGTGAGAACATCGGTCGCGCCGTTTTCAGGGGACACGCAGATGAAAGTGGATCGACGGGCTTTCATTGCCAGTGTGGGAGGCGCCACCGTATTCGCCTCGATGGGCGCCGAAGCGAAGGCAGACGCGCTCGAGCACTACCTGCTGCAGCAGTTGAGCGACGAGGCGACAGGCGGTTCGGCCAAACGGCCACCCACGGTTGCGGAGATCGAAGCGCAGATCGACACGCGTCCCACGCGCCGGGGTGTCGGCAATCTCTTCGCGGCCCGCACCGGCAATGTGCAGCGTCTGGCCCCGATGCCCGAGAAGCCCACGCTGCTGGATTATTTCCGGCTGCGCTTCATGGCGACGTCGAATCACTGCCTGCAGAGCGCGAATCGCGCGATGAAGACCGGCATGTCCGAGGACGTGATCCTTGCCTGCCTGCTGCACGATGTGGTGCAGGAGATGATCAAGGTGGATCACGGCTGGTGGGGCGCGCAGCTCTTCGAGCCGTACGTATCGGAGAAGGTGACGTTCGCGATCCGCTACCACCAGGCTCTGCGCTTCTACGCGGACACCGCGAATGGCTACGAATATCCGGAGCTATATCGCCAGATGTTCGGCTCGGACTACCAGCCGGAGCCGTACATCGATGCCACGTACAAGATGGTGCGCAAACACAAGTGGTACATGGAGCCGCGCATGGTGACCGTGAACGATCTCTACGCGTTCGACCCGAAGGCGGTCGTCGCGCTCGATCAGTTCACGGACATCATCGGGCGCCGTTTCAAGCAGCCCAAAGAGGGACTTGGATACGACAACACGCCCGTCGCGCACATGTGGCGCACGGTCGCGCGGCCGGATTCGCCACTCTAAGCGGCGTGTTCAGGCCTTCTTGACGCTCGCGCGCTCACAGCGCTTGCGGTCGCGCTCCGCAGCGTAAGGCTGCTTGCCGAGAATCATGCGACCCATCTGCTCGCGTCCGGGCGGTATCACCACGTCAGTCGGAACCGAGGCCACGATGGCTTCACCGCGCGCCGCGAATTCCTTTTCGAACTCCGGTGTCGTGAGCACGTACAGATCGTTGTTGCGCACGCCGCGAAGCACGCGCTGCCCGGCTTCGTAGGGATCCATGGCCGGCGGCGGGCCGCGCATCTCCTTCATCTGCTCCCGCATGCGTTCCATCATCTTCGGGTCCGGCTTGAAACCGGAGTCGGCCAGGTCGCTCGGCCGATTGCGATTCGAGTTGCCGATCCTCGTGCTGACGATGCCAGGGCAGAACACCGTAACGCCGATGTTCGTGCCATCGAGCTCTGCGCGCAGCGATTCCATCAGGCCGACGACGGCGAACTTCGAAGCCGTGTAGACACCTGCCGGTCCATGTCCGAGCAGACCTGCGAGCGAGGACGTCGCGACGATCTGGCCGCCTTCGCCGTGCGCCTGGATTCGCGGCAGGAACGTGCGGATGCCGTTGAACACGCCGGTCACGTTGACGCTCATTCCCCAGTCCCAGTCGTCGTACGTCGCCGTGCTCAGGCCGCCGATGACACCGACGCCCGCGTTGTTGACGAGCACGTGAACCTTCTCGAAGACCTTCAGGCTTTCGGCCGCCGCCTTCTCGAAGCCGGCGCGGTCGGTGACATCCAGGTTGACGGGGTGTACGCGATTGCCCGCGCTCGCCAGGACTTTCATCGCTTCATCGAGATGCGACTGGGTCCGGTACGTGATGATCACTTTCATGCCGGCTTCGGTGAACGCGCGCGCGATCCCCAGGCCGATGCCGCTGTCGCCGCCGGTGATGAAGGCGACCTTGCCTTCCACGTTCTTCATCGGCGTCGCGATGGCGGGACAATTCGCCGGCGCGCTTTCCGCCGCCGTTGCGCGGAAGCCGGGCAACAATGCCGCGGAGGTTCCGGCTGCGGCGAGCGCCGTGCCCTCGAGAAATCTGCGACGTGAACGTCCGGATGTGGTCAGCGCTCGCCTGGAAGACTTCTCGTGGTCTGACATGTCGGTGTCCCTCGAACGGCAGTGTTCTTCGCTTGCCGCCGAGCGTACCACCGCGCGCTCGATGACAAGCGCGCGCCGCCATGTCATGCCACTAGTCAGACAACGATCAGTTGATCTTCACGACCTTCTTGTTGCGCAGGCCATCGTGGGTGTGCCGCAGGTTCATGAGGCCAGGCGGTGGCGTGGACACTTCGCGGCCCGCCAGTGCTCCGACTGCACCCTTCGCGGGAGTAATGCCGCCATCCGCGAGCCAGAGGGCACCGGTGACAAAGCTGGCTTCGTCCGAGGCGAGGAACACGTACACGTTCGCAATCTCTTCGACCGTGCCGCGGCGGCCGAGCGGTGTCGCACTGATCAATGCCTTCTCGATGTTCTCGTCGACGGCACCGGTTTCCTTGTGCGTCCACGCCGTGTCGATCGGGCCGGGGCACACGCAATTGGCGCGCACGCCGTATTGCGCCTGTTCGACGGCAACGCCCATCGTGAACGAATGCAGGAAACCCTTGGTACCGCCGTAGGCCGTGTTGCGAGGCTGGCCGTTGATGCCGCCTTCCGAGCCCGCGCAGATGACATTGCCGCGAGTCTTGCGTAAATGCGGGAGCGCGAAACGCGTCATGAGGAACGCGGAGCGCACGTTGCAGCGAATGTGCTCATCGAACTTGTCGATCGGCATGGCATCCGTTTCTGCATTCACGAGCAGCACGCCGGCGTTGTTGATGAGAACGTCGAGCTTGCCGTAAGCCTTGATGGCGGCGTCGACGCAGCCGCGTGCATCCTTCTCTTGCGACACATCGCCGGGGACGGCAATTGCCTCGCCTCCGTCGCTTGCGATTGCGGCTGCCACGTCATCGATCGGGTCGTCCGGCAGGCCGCAGACGACGACCTTCGCGCCTTCGCGTGCGAAGCGGCGGCAGATCGCCTCTCCGATTCCAGCTCCGCCTCCCGTGACGATAACGACCTTTGCATGCAGGCGACCGTTCATGGCGTCCTCCTTGTGTCGCAGGGTCAACGCGGCGCCGGGCGGTGAGTTCCGGACACGTCGGAGGCGCGGTGTGGTCGTCTCTCTTCCGGTAGACGCTGTCTGGAGCGTCTGTCTGGCAAAGTATCGGCCAATCACCATGACCCAGACCTCCTCCGCCAGCGCGGCAGAAAGCGCTCTCCCGTTGCCTGCCCGATCGACCGCCACGTCCGCCGGACGGGGACTCGCGGCTGCGGTCGGCGCATTCGTCATCTGGGGGCTGTTTCCGATCTACCTGAAGGGCCTCACCGCGGTCTCGGCCGAGCAGATCACGGCGCACCGGATCGTGTGGTCGTGCGTGTTCGTGCTGGCCTGGCTTGCCGTGCTCGGAAATCTGGGAAGCCTCGGTGCGGCCGTGAAGCGCAAAGGTGTGCTGGTGCGTCTACTGGCGAGCGCCGCGCTCATTACCTTCAACTGGCTCGCTTTCGCGTGGGCGGTCAATCACGACCGCGTGCTCGACGTGAGCCTCGGCTACTACATCGGTCCGCTGATCAACGTGCTACTCGGTGTCTTCGTGTTGTCCGAGAAGCTGACGCGCACTCAGTGGACCGCCGTTGCGCTCGCGGCCCTCGGCGTGACGTATCTGACCCTCACGACCGGACAGGTGCCGTGGGTGGCGCTCACCGTCGCGACATCGTTCGCGGTGTATGGGTTGATTCGCAAGCTCGTGAGTGTCGAAGCGCTGCCCGGTCTCGCAATAGAGATGATTCTGCTTGCGCCGTTTGCACTGGCCTATCTGCTCTGGACGCACGCGCAAGGCATCGGTGCGTTCGGACACTCGGGCGGGCATGTCGATGCCCTGCTGCTCGTCAGCGGCGTGGTCACCGCGGTGCCACTGCTGCTGTTCTCCTACGGCGCGCGCCAGATTCCGTATTCGACCATGGGCGTGCTCCAGTTCATCGGGCCGAGCCTGCAGCTCCTCACAGGCTTGCTGATATTCGCGGAACCCTTCCCGGCCTCGCGCGCAGTCGGCTTCGTGCTGATCTGGATCGCGCTACTGCTCTACGCAGGCCAGGGACTCTGGCAAGCGCGCTCGCGGGTGACTGCCTAGAAAGGCGGGCGGCGCGGGACCATGTCCGGCGCCTGGCCTTGCTTCCAGAGCCACACACTGCGCTTCCTCGCATCGGTCACTGACCATGGATCGAAGCCGGCGCCTTCCCAGCCGTAGGGATCGAGTACGTTCGTGCGCAACGGCACGCCGGCGAAGACACGCTGGACCTGGAAATGCACGTGCGGGAGGTGGCCTCGACCCACGCATCCTGTGACGCCAGACAGGCCAATCTGCCGACCTTCGCCCACCAGATCGCCGACCGCAACGTCGATGCGATTCATGTGGCCGTAGGTTACCGCGTACGTATCACCGTCCGGCGCAACGAACTGAATGATCACAGTCAGACTGGTGCGCAGCTCGTTGTTTTCGAGGAAGCACGGCTCGGTGATTCCGCCCGCAAGCACGATCTCGCCCGCGGTGACGGCGAACATCGGTGTGTCCTCGGGCAGCAGCCAGTCGATTCCCCTGTGTCCGTCGTAGCCGCCGATGTCGCGCCCGGGCACGGCGCGATCGCCACGCCAGTTGAGCTGATAACGGTTCGTCACTTCGGGCGCAGTGGGCACGTCGTGATCGAAGTAGTTCAGCAGCGGATACTCGTTGACGAACGGCCTGACGAACAGCGGCATCTGCGGGTTCGTCGCGCCGGGAGTTGGATCGACGACGGCGACCGGCCCCGGCGCTTCATCGCCACTATCGCCGCCGCCGCATGCAGCGAGCGTCCCTATCAGCAGCACGACCATGCAACGCATGGCCAGAGTCTAAGCCCGGCCCACGCGTCGCGAAATTGTGTACGAAAGTGGACACCGACCTTCAGCGGTCGACGGTCTCCACGAAGAACTCCGCGCCTGGCGGCTTCCCGTCGACCCACATCTCCGACGGATCCCAGTGCTCGGCAATGAGCCCTTTGTCGTCGATACGGAATACGTCAAACCACGTCATGTAATAGACGTGGTCGTGCTTCGTGCGATCGCGCACCTTGCGCACCGTGCTCACCATCACGATGTCGCGCTCCGCGACGATCGAGATGACCTTCATCTTGATGCGCGCCTCGACCGGCCGCGGCGGACGCTGCTTGCTGAACAGCTCGACGAACGCCTTGCGACCGCTCGGCACATTCGGGTTGTGCTGGATGTAGGTCTCGGCCATGTACTCCGGCGCCTTGTCCAGATGCGCGCCCTCGTACACGATGCGCCAGAAATCGAACACGTGTTTCTTGTTTCGCGCGAGCTTGGGATCGTCGCTCTTCAGCATGGAGAGCTGATCCGGATTCTCGACCGGCGGCTCCTGCGCATGCGCGCTCGACACGAACCCCGCGAGCAGGATCGCGAGCAACCCGATTTGTTTTTTCATTACGCCCCCTTTGGCTTGTTCTGGCTGAGGGCGACTCCGGTGAGAATCAGGGCGCCCGCGACGGCCATGCTCGGCGTCAGAGGTTCATGCAGCAAGACCCACGCCCACATCACACCGAACAGCGGAACGAGGTACGTCACGGTGACGGCGCGGGGCGCGCCGATGCGATGGAGCAGGCGAAAGTAGAGAACGTATGCGAAGCCCGTGCAAAGCACGCCGAGCAGCGTTGCGCACACCCACGAAAGGGCGGGAATCGGGTTGTGCGGCCATGTGGACAGGGCGAGTGGCGCTTGCAGGATACTCGCGCCAATCAAGGAAGCGGATGCCACGGCGCTCGCTGGAATGCCCGCGAGATACCGCCGCAATAGATTGCCGCCGACGCCATAAAGGAATGCAGCAGTGGTCCCCGCCAACGCCGCTGGCCACACGTTGCCGCCGCCGGCGGTGCGTCCACTCGCGAGCACCGTGACGCCTATGAAACCCAGGAACAGTCCCGCGGCCCGCCACCGGCCAATCTGCTCGTGGAAGAACAGAAAAGCGACGAGCGCGGTAAATGGAACGGCCATCGCATTGCTGATCGCACCAATGCCCGCAGGCGCCCGCTCAGCGCCCCACGCGAACAGCGTAAACGGAATCGCCGAATTGATCGCAGCGATGCCCGTGAGCTTCAGCCACAAAGCACCGCTGAACTGCTTCCGCGCCTGCCAGAGAAACGGCAGCAGAATGATCGCGCCGAAAGCCAAACGAATCTCGACGAGCGCATACGGCCCAAAGTCCTTCGCCGCCACTCGCATGAACAGAAACGACGCGCCCCAGATCGCCCCGAGCACGGTGAGCTCCACCGGCGTGAGCCAGGAGCTGATCGCAACAGAGGACGCAGGCGTGGTACCGGCCGACGCGGCATTGGAAGTAGACATGCCCGCAGGATTCTAACCGCGACTCCGCACCCGAAACTTGCTGTTTTGCTGAAGCGAAGCGCGGCTGTTTTCAGTTTGCCTGAACGTTCCCGCGTCGTGTACGGTCGGTGCGCATGAAGGCGCTACGGACAGCCTTGGCGGTTCTGCTCTTCGCGACATCCGCCGCGTACGGCGCACCGGATGACGCCGCGTATGTTCAGTGGCTCGAAGAGCGCTCGATGCTCCACCAGTCGCAGGAGGTGGTGCGTCAGTACGCGGGGAATCGCGCTCAATGGCAAAAGCCTTACGGCAAACCGCAGCCGCGCGCGGCTTCAGCGCTTGCATCCGTGTGGTTCACCGCGTATCCAGCGTCGACGATCACGAGTGCGCCGGATGCATCCGTGCTCGCGACTCTTGCGGATGCGCGCCTGTGGGATGCGTTCCACACCATCGGCATTCAAGGCATGCACACCGGTCCGATCAAACGATCCGGCGGCGTCACCGGCCGCGATTACACACCTTCGGTCGATGGCCACTTCGATCGCATCAGCTTCGAGATCGATCCCGAATTCGGCACCGAGGCGCAGTACAAGGAGCTCGTCGCCAGCGCGCGTACGCACGGCGCCATCGTCATCGGCGACGTGATTCCAGGTCACACCGGCAAGGGTCCGGACTTCCGCCTGGCCGAACGCGGCTACGCGGACTATCCCGGCATCTACCACATGGTGCGCATCGAGCCGAAGGACTGGACGCTGCTGCCGCCGGTGCCCGCGGGCCGCGACTCGGTGAATCTGAGTCCGGCGGTCGTGGATACCCTGCAAGAGAAGGGCTACATCGTCGGCCAACTGTCCTCGCGGATTTTTTACCAGCCCGGCGTCAAGGACTCGGACTGGAGCGCCACGGACGTCGTGACGGGCGTCGATGGCGTGCAGCGTCGCTGGGTATATCTGCACTACTTCAAGCAGGGACAGCCCACGCTGAACTGGCTCGACCCGACGCTCGCCGCCGAGCGCCTCGTGATCGGCGACGCTGTGCATGAAGTGGGCGTGCTCGGCGATGGCGGCCTGCGTCTCGATGCAAATGGCCTGCTCGGCATCGAGCGCACAGCAGATGGGCGCGTCTGGTCAGAAGGACATCCGCTTTCCATCACGGCGAATGAGCTTCTCGCTGCCATGGTCCGCAAGCTCGGCGGCTTCACATTCCAGGAGCTGGCCCTGCCGCTGGACGATCTGCGCGAGATGACGCGCGGTGGCCCCGATCTGTCCTACGACTTCTTCACGCGCCCCGCCTATCACCATGCCCTGCTGACCGGCGACGCAGAATTCCTGCGCCTCATTCACAAGCTCATGCGCGACTACGATGTCGATCCGGCCGGGCTGATCCACGCCCTGCAGAATCACGACGAGCTCACGATGGGCATCGGGCACTTCGGCCGACATGCGAACGATCGCTTTCCGTTTCACGGCGGCGAGGTCACCGGCAAGCAGGTACGCGACACCGTGCGTGAAGAGATGTATGGGCGCCTGCTGAGCGAGCGCGAGCCGTACAACCTGAAATTCGGCGAGGGCGTCGCGAGCACCACGGCCACGGTCGTCGCGTCCGCGCTCGGCATCAAGGACATCACGAAGCTGACGACGAAGGATGTTGAGCAGATCAAACGCATGCATTTGCTGCTCGCCTTCTACAACGCATTTCAGCCAGGCGTGTTTGCGCTCTCCGGCTGGGATCTCGTGGGCGCCCTGACGCTGCCGGGCGCAGCAGTGCGGGACCGACTCGCTGTCGGCGACACGCGCTGGATCAATCGTGGCGCTTACGATCTGCTTGGCTCGAATCCGAAGGCGACGCGCTCGTCGGCAGGCTTGCCAGTCGCGTCGGCTCTCTATGGTCCTCTCCCGCGGCAGCTCAAGAAGCGTGACTCGTTCGCCTCACAACTCGCGCAGATGCTGAAAGTGCGCGCGGACCTGAAGCTGTACGCAGCGAAGCTGGCCGACATTCCGGCCGTGAAGTCCAAGGGTTTGCTGGTGCTGGTTCACGAGCTGCCCGACAACGCCGGACTCGAGATCACCGCAATCAATTTCGCGCCAGCGCCGCTCGAAGAGACCATCACAGTCGCGAACGCTGTCGCAGAATCGAAAGCGATCGATGTGCTCGATCCGAAAGCACCGGCGCTCGACGTTGGCGCAGCCGGCACGTTAGGCCTGAAACTCGACGCTTACGAAGGCAAGGCGCTGCAGATCAAGCGCTGATGCTTACCCGTTCGCCAACTCCCGCGCGAGTTTCAGCATCGGATGCTGCTCGTCCACGGTGCTGGAGAGATGAGCAACCGCATCTTGGAACGCTTCGTGTGCGCGATCCTGCTGCCCTTCCGCCATCAGTACGCGCCCGAGCATCAACGCTGCAAGCCCGGTGCGATTCGAATGTGGAATGCCGCCCTGCGCGGTCCGCGCGATGTCCAGCGCCTCGCGCGCGTCCGCTTCAGCGGCCGCAAGCTTCCCCTCCTGTAAATGCAGCTCTGCGCGGAGCAGGAGCGCAGTCGCCTTCGCACCTGGCGGGCCGCCCGTCTCGAGCGCAGCCTCCACCGCCTCGCGCGCCTCGGCCAGGCGTCCGCGACTCAGCGCGATTCGCGTCTGGAGGAGACGCCACGCCCGAACCCCGCTGCCCGAAACGGCGCTCGAGCGCGCCGCCTCGGCTGCGCGCTCGGCATAGGTTTCGGCCGATGCAAGGTCCCCGCTCTCGCGTGCCGCGGAGCCCTGACCCGCAACGCAGATGACATGCGCCGACGGCGCCGACTCCGCGCTCAGCTCGGCGCACAGCGAATAGCGCTCCAGCGCTTCGCGATAGCGCCCCATCGCCTCCAGTGCGAGTGCCTGGTTGGCGATCAGATACGTGGGAAGCGGCGTGAGCGGCTGACGACGCGTAACCAATGCGGCGTTTTCATCCTCGAGCTGCAGTGTGCGCGACGGCTCACCGGCGAACAGGCTCACCACGGCCCAGTTGTTTCGTAACACGATCGCGATGGACCCCTTGTCGCGCCCGGCACGCGCGAGCTGTGCCAGGGCGCGCTCGAAGGATTGACCCGCAAGGTCGTTGCGACCCACGAGGCGCTGCGCGTCGCCAAGCGTCCCGAGGAACTGTGCTTCCATCGTTGGCGAGTGACGCGCGTCCTGACGCAAGATCACCAACGCCCGCTGCGCGTAGTCGAGCGCAGCGGCGCCATCCTGACGGTAGTGTGCAACCTGGGAGAGATACGAGAGGCACTCCGCGCGTCGAGTCGGCGTTGCCTGAGCATCCGCGACGCCCTCCTTCAGGGTTCGCACGGCCTCAGCCTCCTGGCCCAGATAGGCGCGGAGCTTCGCGTGCTCGCAGGTGAGCCTGCGCCGCAAGTCTGCGTCCGGCGAGTTGCGAATGGCATCCAACGCGGCGCGCAGCAGGGACTCGGCTCGCGCGATGTCGCCATTGTCGTTGTAGTAGGAAGACACCATCCCCAGCACGGCCGCGCGGTTTTCCGGATTGTTCCCGTATTCGATGCTGATGAGCGCTTCGCTGCGCTGGATCAGGTCCTGCGCCGTGATGGGCTTGTCGCTGCTCGCAGCGTCGTTGAGCAACACGCCCAGAAACTCGGCGACGGCTTCGTTGCGCGCGGAGAGTGCGAGAGCGCGATCGCGTTCCGTGGCTGCCCTGCTCGCCTCGACCGCCGCTCGCTGGGCCTGGAACAAGGCGATTGTCGCCGTCGCGAGTACCGCCACCAGGGCGATACCCGCCACGGCGACGGGAAATCGGTGGCGCGCCACGAACTTGCGCATCCGATACCACGCACTCGCAGGCCGAGCGAGCACGGGCTCGTTACGCAGGTAGCGGCCGAGATCGTCTGCAAACTCCTGCACGGAGCCATAGCGCTCCTGAGGGACCTTCCTCAATGCGCGAGCCAGAATGTTGTCCAGGTCGCCGCGTAACGTTCGCTTCAGTCGCGGCAGTGTCGTTGCGCGCCGCGCCGCGTTCTCTGCGAGCGTCGTGGGGTAGCTCTCGTCCGGCGTACTTGCCGCATCGGATGCGCGCCTCGCCTCTGTCTCCAGCAGCAGACGGAAGTACTGCAGACTCGAATTCTTCTTTGCGCCGATCGGATAGCGCCCGGACAGCAGCACGTACAACAGCACGCCGAGCGCATACACGTCTGTCGCCACGGTGATGGGTGTGCCAAGCACTTGCTCCGGCGCGGCGTATTGAGGCGTGAGCGCGCGACCGAACTCGCGCGTGTTCACGCCGGGTCCGGTGGTGTCATCGTCGTCGAGCAGCTTCGCGATACCGAAGTCCAGCAGCTTCACCACGCCGTCATGCGTTACATAGATGTTGGACGGCTTGATATCGCGATGGACGATCAGGTTGGCGTGCGCATGCCCCACAGCGGCCAGCACATCCAGGAACAGCTTGATGCGCGCATCGACCGGCAGGCTCCGCTGGTCGCAGTACTGGTCGATCGGCTCGCCTTCCACGGGCTCGAGCACGAGATAGGGTTGTCCGCCCGTCGCGACACCGGCGTCCAGGATGCGTGCGATATTCGGATGAGCGAGCTTGGCGAGCGTCCGGCCCTCGCGACGGAAATGCTGCTCACCGCGGCTTTCCAGCAACGCGAGGTTCAGGAGCTTGATGGCGACCTTGCCCTCGAACTGCCCGTCGCTCCGGCGCGCAAGCCACACGCTACCCATGCCGCCGCGGCCCAGCGCGGACTCCAGTGTGTAGTTGCCGAGCACGCGACCTTCGTGCCGGGGCGGGTCCAGCAGGCCGCGCTTGGGATCGTCCTGCAGGAAGTGCTCGTTATCCAGGGCCTGGAGCTGACCGAGTATCCATTGCACGTCCGGCAGCAGCTCGGGATGTTCGCGACTGAAACGCTCGACCCACGCTGCGCGTGCCTCGCCCTCGAGCTCGAACGCCTGGTCCAGGAACGGACTGAGCTCGTGCCAACGGAGGGTGTCGATCTTCACGCGCCTTGGGTTCCCCGCGCGTGAGGGAAGGTTCAGTCGAGCCCTGCGAAAAGCGTTGCGTGCGCGACGGAGGGCGTCCGCTGGCCCTGTCTAACGTGACGTATCGACCAGGAGGTGATCGCGATGAGCACACTGTGGCGCGGAGTTGTCGCAGCGGCTCTGTTGCTGGCTGCCGGGACGGCGGCCGCTCAGAGCTCGGGGTTCTACACGGCCTTCAATGCCGGCGTCGCCTCGCGCCCGCACGCGCTCGACATCGGCCTCGCAGCCAAAACGCTCGTACGGGAGAAGGACCATACGAGCGACTTCGCGTGGGCGTTCGCGGTGGGTTATCGCTTCAATCGCTACTTCGCGCTGGAGGCGGGCTTCTCGGATCTCGGCAAGGTCGAGACGACATTGGTCGATGGCGTTGGCGGCGCGAGCGTCGGACGCGGCAACATCAGCGTGTCCGCGCGCGGCAAGACTTTGGCCGCACTCACCCACGCGCCCTTCGGTAACTGGGACCCGTTCCTGAAGATCGGCGTCATCGATGCGATCGTGGACGTGCGCCACGACGCCCGCGTCGGGGACTCGGGGTTGTTCGCCTTCCGGGAATGGGAGGAACCCAGGGCTTTCGTCGGCCTCGGCGTCCGCTATGCATTCTACGACCGGTGGGTCATGAGCTTCGATCTCGACTACTACATCCGCATCACGACGGATCGTGACGCGGGTGAGGCGAGCATGACTTCGCCCCGCATCGGTTTCGCATATCGCTTCTAAGCGCTCAGGCTTCGGGTGGACCGTGCTGGGCCCAGTACTGCGTGAGCCCAATCCTCTTCTGCAGGGCTGACTAGCGCATCATCGTATTGAAATAGTTCGCTAGGAACATCCCAATCGCCGGACGCAATTGACCACACGCGTCTCGATACAAGGACACCGGGTCAGGATAGGGAGTTTCAGCGGATGAGTACTTCGACCTCGCGCTATCAATCCCTGATTATTACTGCCCTCGCGTTGCTCTCAATACAGATAGGCGCCTACGCGCAGGATCCTGCCGTCGACTTGCCGGACCTTACAGAAGCGCCGGCGGCGCAATCACTGATACCGGAAATCGCCACGGTCCGGGCACGCTCGGGCGATGGCAAGGTCTCGAGATTCGCGGACCGTGCGGGACGGGAATTTCTCGCCCTGTTCGACGCGCAAGGCCGCCTCGTCGCCGTCAACGCAACGCGCGGACGACACATCCTGGACATCGAGTCCATCGGCTACATGCCGTCGGGCGAGATCGCAGGGGTGGTGTTGGCCAGCGGCTACGGTATCGCCTATTCGTATGCAAGTGATGGCACGCAGGTCATTCGCGACCGCTACGGGGGAGTGGTCACCCGAGCGCGTGGTTCCGATCGCGGTGGGAGCACCATCGTGCACGCCGACCCAAGTGGAAAGCTCCTCCAATTCGTCAATGATCTGGACGCGCTGCTACAAGCGGCCACGGCTCCGGTCACCAAGTGAGTCACATCATGGAAAGCACGAAAAAACTCATCGGCCCGGTGCTCGTGTTCCTGTTCCTGCTTGCAGCGTGCTTTCTGATGGCTCCCGGCGCCGCATATGCCGACAATCCGCAGTTCCCGTGCTCTGCGACCCCGGAGCCTGGCAA
>Ga0081539_10000159_pt1 | contig 157561 bp, 153 predicted proteins | sample TabmetS4T2R2_FD_71023 | JGI IMG/M metagenome (GOLD analysis project Ga0081539, IMG submission 71023) | Tabebuia heterophylla rhizosphere microbial communities from the University of Puerto Rico - S4T2R2 | ecosystem: Host-associated > Plants > Roots > Rhizosphere ... | reverse complement strand
GGACTTTCTGGTCGGGGATGTGACGGATCCGCAGGTGCCGGGGAAGTTCGATGCGATCGTCGGGCGGCTGGTGATGATGTACCTGCCGGATCCGGTGGCGGCGCTCGCGAAACTGCGGTCAGTGCTGCGTTTGCAGGGATTGATCGTGATACAGGAAGGGGACCTCACGTCGATCGGCTCGGAGCCGGAGTGCCCGCTGATCACTCAGCTGCGCGACTGGTTCGTCGCGGGATTTTCCCGCACCGGGGCGGCGACTCAGATGGGATCGCGGCTGTGCAGTGTGATGCATCAGGCGGGCTTTGCGCCTGAGGGTAGCTGGGTGTCCACGCCCAGCTACGTCGGCCCGCACCTGACGCAACTGGACTGGTTTTCAGATCTCACTCGCATGCTCCTGCCCACGCTCGAAGCACACGGCATCGTCAAGGCGGCCGACGTCGACGTGCCTACACTCGCTGCTCGCCTGGAAGCTGAAGCGCGCGCGCGCAATGCCATCGTCTACGCACCCAGACTGGTCGGCGTCTGGGCTCGCCACCCGCGCGTCTAACCAGCAGCCAGTTTTTCGGCCTGGTCGAGCCAGAATCTCTGCGCACGTCGGTAGTGCGAAGGCGCGATGCGAGCCGCATCCAGCAACTCCTGCGCAATCTTGCGCGCCTCCTCATCTCGCCCCTGAGCCATCAACAACTGCGCATAGCGCACAGGCGCCTCGGCCCCGGGGTAACCCGGTGCCAGCACCTTGTACTCATCGAGCGCCTTGGCGAAATTCCCTTCGCCCTCCAGCGCACGCGCATACAGGAGGTGTCCTTCCTGGGAACGAAAGTCCGGATTCAGCCGGATGAGATCGTCGAGCGTCGTGCGCGCAGCCGTTGCATCGCCTTTCTCGAACTCCGCGCGCGCCACACCCAGCATCAGATTGGGGTCGTGCTCGTAGAGGCCGGTCAGCGCCTTGCGATACTCGGCAATCGCATCGTCGTACCGCCCCTTGCGAACGAGCTCCTCCGCGTACTGCTGGAGGTTCGCAACGTTCACACCCACACGTGCCTGCTGCTCGTACCGCCGCAGGTCGCCATGCGGATCGAGAATCCGCTTCATGCCGCGCCCGGCACGCCGCGCCGTGCGACTGCCCGTCAGCTCCGGCAGAACCTCGACGAGCAGGTAAGCCAGGATGCCCGCGTACGAGAGCAACGCGATGGCCCAGATCCAGATGGTGTTCCGGCCGGTCTTGATGCAATGGGCGATGAGCAGCGCCTGCAGGACGATCGAGACGATGAAAAGGATCGGCATCCGGCCCAGACTCCCTACGGTAGTGCGAAGGCGACGACGGAATCGCCTCGCGGCACGCCGAGCGGCCCATGGCCCCCGGCTGCGATCACGACGTACTGCCGCTCGTCTTTGCCGGCCCGGTACGTCATCGGCGTGGCCTGACCCCCCGCCGGAAGCGGATGCTTCCACAATTCACGGCCGGTTTCGAGGTCGAATGCGCGCAGGTACCGGTCCATGGCGCCGCCGACGAACACGAGCTCGCCGGCCGTCACGATCGGTCCACCGAGGTTCGGCGTGCCGAAGTCACGCACCGGGACGAAGCGTGGTGCGAGATTCTCCGTCGATCCGAGTGGCACCTGCCAGGCGATGCGGTTCTCACGCAGATCCACGCTGACGAGCGTTCCCCACGGCGGGGCAGTGCAGGGCAGACCCCACGGCGAGAGCAAAGGTTCGCGCCGCATGGCGTAGGGCGCGCCGCGCTGGCGCGCGAACTCCGAATGCGGATAGTCCCCGGAGCGGCGCTGCTTCTCCAGCTCCTCCGGTGACAGCAATGTGACGACCATCGCGAGATGATTCACCGCTGCGATGACGCGCTGACTACGCGAGTCGTATGCGATGCCGCTCCAGTTCACGCCGCCGATATACCCCGGCCACAGGATCGTGCCGCGCGTGTCCGGCGGTGTGTACGGGCCTTCGTTGCGGTACTTGTCGATGAGTGCGCGGCATCGGCCGCGGTCCCAGAACGTGAGTCCCCACGCATCGTCCTTGCGCAGCGGGCGATGTTCGACGACCGGTGGCAACGCCGAGAACGGCTGCGTGGGCCAGCTCTGCTCACCCTGCACCTGGCTCTGCGGCACCTTGCGTTCCATCACGGGGAACAGAGGTTTCCCGTTCGCGCGATCGAACACGAACAGCATGCCCGTCTTCGTCGCCTGGATCACTGCGGGCAGCGGGGCGCCGCCACGTTCCATGTCCACGAGCACTGGCTGGGCGGCGAGGTCGTAATCCCATAGATCGTGATGGACGAGCTGCTGAGCCCACTGGAGCTTGCCGGTCGTCGCATCCACCGCGAGCAGCGAGTTCGCGAATTCGTTGTTGCCGAGTCGCATGCCGCCGTAGAAATCCGGACTCGCGGAGCCGGTGGGGATGAAGACCGTGCCGCGATCCGGGTCGACCGACATGACGGCCCACGCGTTCGCGCCACCCGTCGCGGTGGCCTGATCGGAGCGCCACGCGCCGGCAGCGGCATGCTCGGGCGAATCGGGAATCGGATCGAAGGACCAGCGCTGCGCGCCCGTGACCGCATCGAATGCACGAATCGTCCCGCGCTCCAGATGCGTGCCGCGATTGTCGCCGATGGCGGAACCGATGATGACGACGTTGTTGAAGATGGCTGGAGGCGAGGTCACGGTGTAGTCGGCACGGTTGACCATGCGCATGCCTGCCGTGAGATCGACTTCGCCATTCTTGCCGAAGTCGGCACACGGGCGACCGTTGAGCGCATCGAGCGCGATGAGGCGCGCATCGAGCGTGCCGGTGAACACGCGCTGAGTGCATGGACCCTCTTTCTCGGGGTTCGGGTCCTGCCACACGCTCACGCCGCGCGAGCTCGCTTCGCCGTACTGCTGTTTGCGATCGACGCGGGGATCGTGGCGCCAGCGCTCCTTGCCGGTTGCCGGGTCCAGCGCGATGACGATGTTCGTGCCCGTCTCGAGATAGAGGCTGCCGAAGGCAAGCACGGGTGTGGCTTCGAACGTGAGCTTGCCCGCATACGCAAAGCCTTCGCCGAGCTCACGAGTGTTATACGTCCAGGCCACCTTGAGGCTGGCGACATTGGTGCGGTCGATCTCGGAGAGGCTCGAGAAGCGCGTGCCGAAAACGTCGCCACCGTACGACGCCCAGTCGCTCGCATCGGGCGCCTGCGCGGTGGCATGCTCGGGCGCCGCGAGGGTCGCCAGGGCGAGAAGAAACGCGGCGGCAGTTGTTCGGGGCGTGAGCTGCATGGGCGGTTCGGGCGCGGCGCGCATTATCACCAATTCCGGCGGCGGCCAAAGCGACGCAGGTCGCCTCATCGCAATCAATTACGCGGGGCAATGCTGGTATTCTTGCCCGCGTGAATCAGGCACGGGCGGTCCGGCCCCATCGCGGGCCTTCCATCATTCTGCTCTGGTCGATCGGGTTGCTCGCCGCCGCTGGCGTGGCGGGCGCACAGGATCCGGCGCCTCCGGCCGGTGCCCCGCCCCCATCGACGCAGGTGCCCGATCAGCCGCCCCCTGCCGAGCCTCCGCCGCCTGCCGTCAAGCCACCCGCCGTCATCGGCGATCGCCCCGCGACCGACCGTGTTCCCGAAGCTGAACGGAAGGAAGGCGAGGCGAGTGCACCCTCTCACGAGCGCGCGCCTGAAGCTCTCATTCCCGAGCCAGGCTTGCAGCCGCGGCCGCGAATTGGCCTCGTGCTTTCCGGCGGCGGCGCGCGCGGCGCCGCCCACATCGGCGTACTGAAGGTCCTCGAAGACCTCCACATTCCCATCGACGCCATCGCCGGCACCAGCATGGGTGCCGTAGTCGGAGGCCTCTATGCGAGCGGCTTTTCCGCCCGCGACATCGAACGCATCGTCGGCACACTCAACTGGCAGGACGCGTTCAAGGACCGCCCGCCGCGCGAAGAGCTCACCTTCCGCCGCAAGCAGGAAGATCAGAACTTCCTCGTGAAGTTTCCGCTGGGCCTGCGCAGCCGTCGGTTCCAGCTGCCGAAGGGCCTCATCCAGGGCCAGAAGCTCAACCAGACCTTGCGCAAGCTCACGCTCCCCATCGCGCGCATCGAGGACTTCGATCAGCTGCCCACGCCGTTCCGCGCCGTCGCGACGGACCTGGAAACCGGCGAGGCCGTCGTCATCGGCGAGGGCGATCTCACGAGCGCCATGCGCGCGAGCCTCTCCGCACCCGGTGTGTTTTCTCCGGTCGAGCGCGAGGGCCGGGTGCTCGTCGACGGCGGCCTGTCGAAGAACCTGCCGATCGACGTGGCGCGCGAGATGGGCGTGGACGTCGTCATCGTGGTGGACGTGGGCTTCCCGCTTCTGAAGCGCGACAAGCTCAACAGCGCGCCGGTGATCTCGAACCAGATGCTGGCGATTCTGCTTCGCCGCGACTCGGACCGGCAGCGTGCCTCGCTCACTCCGCGCGACATCGTGATCGACCCCGCGCTCGGCGACGCATCGTCATTCGATTTCGGCATCGTCCAGCGCGCGATCGACACGGGTGAAAAGGCTGCGCGCGAGGCGACTCGAGTGTTGAGTGCCTACTCGGTGAGCGACGAGGCGTACTCTGTTTATACGGTTCGCCGGGAGGACATGCGTCGTGGCGCGCCGCGCGTGGATTTCGTGCGTGTGGAGCCGGGCTCGGAGCGTTACACCGAAGCGCTCACGAAGTTGTTCGACGACACCATCGGCAAGCCGCTCGATCCCGAAGCACTCAGCCGCCGCGTAACGGGCTACTACGGCAAAGGCAATCTCGAAGCGCTCGACTACCAGCTCGTGAAGGATGACGACGCTCGGTACGGCCTCGCTCTCACCGCCCGCCGCAACTCCTGGGGCCCGAACTACGTGCGTTTCGGCCTGAACCTGCAGGACGATTTCGAAGGCAATTCCAGTTACAACGCCGCGGCCCGCTTCGTGCTCTCGGAAATCACGCAGCCGGGCGGCGAGTGGGTGTGGGATCTGCAGGAAGGCGAGACGTCGCGTCTCGCCACGGAAGTCTATCTTCCATGGTCGCAATCCAAGCCGTATTTCGTCCTGCCACACGCGGAGCTGGAAGCGCGCAACGTCGCAACGCTTTCCGGGCAGGACGCGATCGCCGAGTACCGCGTGCGCAGCTTCGGTTATGGGCTCGACATTGGACGCGAGTTCGGCAACTGGGGCGAGCTGCGCTGGGGCGTGCGCAGAGTGAGCGGCAGCACGCACGTGCGCATCGGCGACCCGATGCTCCCGACAGGCGACTTCGATTCCCGCGGCTACTTCACGCGCATTGCCTACGATCGGCTCGATGACGTCAACTTTCCGCGTCATGGCACGGCCGCCACGCTCGAGTGGAGCGGGGATCGCGCCGGGCTGGGCTCCGATCAGAGAGCGGACCGGCTCGCCGCCAACCTGATCACGGCGCGCTCGTTCGGGCGCCAGACAGCAGTGTGGTGGACCTCTCTCGGCACCGCTTTGAACGAGCCGACTGCGGACCTGCGCACGCTGTTCTCCCTCGGCGGGTTCCTCAATCTCTCCGGCCTGAAAGCGAACTCGCTGACCGACGCACACTTCGGCATTACGCGCGTGCTCCTCTATCGGCAGATCGGGCGCGGCGGATCGGGATATCTCGATGTGCCTGCGTATCTCGGCGTGTCGCTGGAAATGGGCAACGTGTGGGACCGACGCAGCCAGGCAAGCTTCGGCAGCGCGCGCAAGGACGCCAGCATCTTCCTCGGGCTCGATACGTTGATCGGCCCCGTGTACATCGCTACGGGCTTCGAGGAAGACGGCAGCAAGGCGTTTTATCTGTTCCTCGGCAGGACGTTCTGAATGGCCGCCGGATATTCAGGGACACCGCTCGCGAAGAAGCTCGGTATCAAAGCCGGCAGCGAAGTCGTGCTCGTCGGCGCACCTGATGGCTATCGCAAGCTGGTCGAGCCGTTGCCTGATGGTGTGACGTTCGCTGCGCTCTCTGACCGCACGGACATCGTTCACGTGTTCACGACGCGCAAGGCCGATCTCGGCAAGACGCTGAAGACGTTGCGCTCGAAGCTGAAGCCCGACGGGGTGGTGTGGGTGTCGTGGCCGAAGAAAGCTTCGAAGGTGGCCACGGATATCACCGAAGACACGGTGCGCGAGCTGGCACTGCCACTCGGTTTCGTAGACATCAAGGTGTGTGCCGTCGACGAGACCTGGTCCGGCCTGAAGCTCGTCGTGCGCAAGGCGCTGCGGTAGGTCGCGCGGCAGACGGCGCGCGGAGGCCGTCAGGGATGCAACACTACTTCAGCGAGTTGGCCGCATTGGGAGGCACGGCCCGAGGTCAGCGCGCGACAACGCTTCGCCACGGCAACCCCCGCCGAGACGCTGCGCCGAAGGCGCATAACTATAGCCCGCGGCTTTCCGAGAGCTTCTCGACCTTCTGGAACAAGAGCGACGGCTTGTCCCCGGAACGTGAGTACTGATGTCGCCGGCTCATCTCGGCCAGCGCCGCGTCGCGTTCCTCGGCCGTCGGATACCAGTGCAACCGATGCCACTCCGGCCCCAGCAGCTTCCGGAACGGATCCCCCGCCGGCAAGCTGACCCGAATCCCGTAAGGCCGCAACTGCTCGATCGGCGGCCGCCGAAGGTTATGCGATTGGCTGATTCCCATAATTGCGCACTCTACCAGTGTCGCTTACCTCGCAGGTAATGGTTACCCAAAACCCGCGCGATATCATTCCGCCTCATGGAAAAACAACGCTCTTTCGGCGACCAGCTCCGCAACTGGCGCCAGCGGCGTCACCTGAGCCAGCTCGATCTCGCGGCCGAGGTGAACATCTCGACGCGCCACCTGAGCTTCGTGGAAACCGGCCGCTCACAGCCGAGCCGCGCCATGGTGCTGCGCCTGGCGGAGCGGCTCGAGGTTCCGCTTCGCGAGCGAAATGCACTATTGACTGCCGCAGGTTTCGCGCCGATGTACGCCGCCCGGCCGCTTTCCGATCCCGCCCTGAGCGCCGCTCGTGCGGCTGTGGACCTGATCCTCGCTGCTCACGAGCCCTATCCTGCATTGCTGGTGGATCGGCACTGGACGCTCGTGGCCGCGAACCGGGCCGTGACTCCGCTGATGGCAGGCCTCGATCCGTCGCTTCTCACACCACCGATAAACGTGTTACGCGCGACGCTTCACCCGGGCGGATTTGCGCCACGCATCGAGAACCTCGCGCAGTGGCGCGCACACGCACTGGCGAGAGTGTCGCGGGATGTAGAGCTGACTGCCGACCCGGTGCTTGCTGAGTTGCTGAAGGAGCTGCGCGCTTATCCGGCGGGCGACTCCGGGGAGCACACTGAGCTGCAGTTCCCCGGCGTGGTGATTCCGATAAGACTGCGCACGGACGCCGGCGTGCTGTCGATGTTCAGCACGACGACGGTGTTCGGCACCGCCACTGAAGTGACGCTATCGGAGCTCGTGCTCGAAGCCTTCTACCCCGCGGACGAAGCCACCGCGGAGATCCTCCGCAAGGTTGCAGCCGCGGCCTGACGTCAGAGCAAATATGGCCGCTCGGATGCGAACAGCAGTTGCCGGGCCGCCGCGCGCCACTCACGCGGACAATCCGCTCCGCCGAGTATCGCCGCCGCGACGTACACATAGCCGCGCCCGCGCGCATCGAGGCCACGTAGCGCCGCTTCGATCTCAGTGCGGCTGGCGCGGTTGCGAATCGCGGTAAACGCGTCGAGCAGTCGCTGGGCATCGCGCGGGAACACTTTCGATGCGAGTGGCAGGAGTGCGCTCGTGTCGCGCCCGGTCCGAGCGGCGAGCGAAAGAGTGGGCAGATACGTATCCGCGTCGAGCCCTGCATCCAACGGCAGTGCCAGTGCGCTCTCGATCATCTCCCGACTCGCGCCGTCGGATGCCGCGACGAGTCGCACGACGCGGGCCCTATCGTTCTGCTCCATCTTTTCCGCCGCGAGCGCCTTCTGCAGGTCGCCTTGAGCGAGGTACGCATACGCCGCCCACGAGGTCTCTTTCGTGCCTTCGTCGGTTTCAGGTCCGAGCAGCATGCGAACGTATTCGGAGCTCGCCGGAAGCCTGCCGAGATCGGCCTTCGCGTCGCCGGCCAGCACGCGCTTGAGGCGCGTTGCCTCGACGGCGAGGTGCGCGCGCATCGGCGGCAGCTTCTGGGCCGCATATTCCAGCCCTTCGAGCGCCTTCGCGAAATTCCCCTGTCCGGCCTGAATCGAGGCCGCGGCCTGAGCGAGCCAGCCGTTGTCGGGCCAGCGTTCGTGGAGGCTCAGCAGAGCGCGGTCCTGCTCTTCCGAATCTTCGGCGCACCGTACGCTGACGTATTGCAGGTTCGGATCGTTCGGAGCCGCGGCCGCCATCTTCTTGTGCTTCTCACACACGGCGTCGTGAGCCGCACCCGTGGTCGAGTCCTGTTCGAAACGCAGGTTCAACGGTTCGTTCGGCTCGGCCTGGAGCCGCTCCCGCAGGATCTGTTCGAACGAGGGGAGGGTGCTCGCGTAGCTGATCCACTGATACACATTGTCCGAGTTGCTCTCGTCCCAGCGCGCGTGCGCGGCAATCACGGCGTTGCGTGCAGCCTCATCCGAGATGGCGTTGAGCACGCGCTCGGGAACCTCGATGCCCACACCCGTAATGACTTTGCGCTCGGCCGTGCCGCCTCGCGTTTTGACGGACTCGGGCGGCTCTGCAAAAAGCACGTCGGCGTGCGTCGTCGTCCAGCGTGGCGCGCCCATCATCTGTGGCGGTGGCGGTGTGCCGGGCCCATACACGGCAACCCACGATACGAGTGCACCCGCGCCGGCAATGTTGTAGACGTTCTTGGCAGCGAAGCCGCCCTCCACGCCAGTATCGAATTCTTCGATCGGACGTCCATCGGCAGTGGTCGTCGTGATGTGCAGGCGATCCGTCTGCGCGACATCCACAGCGCGATGTTGACCGGGCGACACGGTCACTTCGGTCTCGTTGATGCGCGTGACCACCGTTCGTTCGAGACCATTGAATACGTGCACGGTCGACGTGCCCACGCCGCTCGCTACGAGCAGCACTGCGCCAATGATCACGGCCGCAGTTGCGAACCGAGCCACGGTCGGGAACACACCGCTCGCGGTCTGGAAGCGATCCCACCACGTGAGGCGTGCCTCGCGCGGGCGTTCCGAGCCGGGCGTGAGCAGTCGATATTCGCGCGGCACTGAGGAAGCAGGTGGTCCGGCCGGCGGCTGCATGCCTTTCCGCGTGAAGACGGCCACCTGCGTTTCCGCAGCAAGGAGCTGCTCGAGAGCGGCGAGGCGCAGTGACGCGAGACTCGCGCTCGCTGAGCGAACCCAACCGCCGACGGCGTTCAGCCAGTCTCCGATGTTGGCGTTGCTCGGCGGCGGCAGCGCGAGTTTCTCGAGCGCCGCGGGCCACGATTCCACCTTCATGCGGTTCAGCACCGTGCGATCAGGGACGACCTGATCCACGGCGTCGTGCACATCCTTGAGTGCCGCGTATGCCATATCCGCCGCATGCACGATGCTGTTGAGCTCTTTCGAGCTCACCTTGCCATCGGCCGTTGCGATGGCCACCGTGTGGGAGAGCACACCGTGCGCGTCGAGCAGGTTCGCTTCGACGTGATCCGCGTAGTGCAGCAGTTCCAGCAATCCGCGGAGATATTTCGCCCAGGTCTCACCCAAAGCCTTTGCGCATGCGTGGTGGGCTGCGCGGCAGCGCCGGTCGTGTTCCCGGACGATCTCGGCGCACGCGTTGACCTCGCGCTCCACCGCCTCGATGGCGGCCGGGAGGTTCTTGCGTGACATTGCGACTCCGCGATGGCGGATGACACCACCGGGCGCGGTGAGGAACCCCTCGCGCAGGGCGATGAGCATCTGGCGCTCTTCTTCGAGATTACGCAGCCGCTCGATTTCAGCCGACAACGATTGCGGATAAAGAGCATCGAGCTCGTCTGCGAGACGCTCGATCTTCGGCCTCGGTCCATACAGCTCGTCCACCTGCCGTGCATGCCGCACGATGGAGCGGCCCAGATAGGCGCCACGATACTGCGCATTGAAGAATCCGCGTGCGTATTCCTCGTTCAGCTTCTTGAGCGAGACGTCGATCTCGACCGGCGTGTGCTCGTGCTTCGGCGCCAGGTGCGCGGACATGCGCTCGCGCAGCGCCTGCGCGTCCTTGAAGAGTGTCCAGGCACTGCGGTCATCGATATCGGCGCGCACGTAAACGCGCTTGGCGTTGGCTTCGCGATCCGCATTCGAGGGGTGCGTGGACCACATGCGCGGAGGCGCGGCGAGCGCGACCTTGAAGATGCGATGGGTTTCGGGTTGCGACGAGGGCAGGGGCGGCGCGACGCCATAGGCCGGATCGCTGAGGAGCGAGCGCACCTTCTCGATGATGCCGAGCTGAACGGCGAACAGGTCCTTCACCGGACGGCCTTCCTGCAGCTCGCCGCTCGCAAATGAGAGCGTCTGGTCCCACGCGGCGTCTGCAGCGCCGAGCCGATGCAGGGCGTGAATCAGGGCGTCGCTTCCGGTCACCGACACTGCGACCAGGTCCGCCTGGAATTCCATCTCGCGGGAGAGGGCGCGCTGGGCGAGCACCACGCCGCGGAAGAGCAGGTCGACGAGCGAGCGGATCGACCAGACGATGAGCTGCAGGAGCCAGCCGATCCACGCGATGCGCAGGTCGAAGCGCGAGAGCTTGACGAGGAACGAGTCGAGCGCGTCGCGCCGGGCGACGATGTGGCCGGCAATCTGCTGGGCGATGTAGACCCAGCGGCCCACCGCCATCGACTTCTGCGCGAAATGACCGAACTCATGCGCGAGTACCGCTTTCAACTCGCCCAGCGTGAGCACGTTGACGAGGCCGAGGCCGATCTCGAGGTTCTTGCGCGAAGGCACCAGCAGGTTGGCAATGGAAAGGTCGTAGAAGACTGCGGCGTTTACCCGGCCGGACAGGTACACACGATGCGGGCGCGGCGCGCCGGTCTCGGCGGCCAGCCGGTGCAGGAACTCGAAGAGCTCGGGCTGCTCGGCGGCGGTGACTTCGAGGTCTTCGCTCGCCTCGCTGTGCTTCATGAAGAACAGCGCCTTGAACATGAAGATGGCGAGGAAGCCTGCGCAGGTCCCGGCGAACAGGTTCGCGAGCACGTTTTCCGAGCCGGCATTCGCGTAGCCCGAGAAAAGCCGCCACGCCGTCCAGGCAAACCAGCCGGCAAGCGCGAAGTACGTCACAACGAACAGGGCCAGGCCAGCTACGGCGAGCCATGCGTGGCGGCGATAGTTCGAGGTGGGTTGAGTGAGGGTTGCGGGGACGTCGGTGGGCGAGGTCGGGTATACGGCGCTCATTCAATGCGCTCCGTCCGGATTGAATGACAGGGTGATATGTCGGACGGGGAGCGTAGCGGGCGCGCGCGAATCGGGGCGTGCAGAGGCGCACGATCCCGGGATGTGCTCGGCGTCGCGCCGGGACAACGGTCAGCGTGCTAGGTTGTATCCCCTCTGGTGCAACTCATTATGTCCGCTTGGACCGAAGCGAGGACGCATGAAGATCAAGGGAATCGAAGGCCTCACCCAGGAGCAGATCCAGATGGAGCTGCAGCGGGGAGCGAAGTTCGTGATGTACCAGTACTGCATTTCCGTGCTGGTCATGACGTTCAAGCGGCCGTCGGACATCTACTTCGTGCGTGCGGGCGAAGGCTCGGTGGGCAAGGGCCTCGGGTTTTCGGGCCTGTCGCTGCTGCTCGGCTGGTGGGGCATTCCGTGGGGGCCGATCTACACGATCCAGTCGTTCTGGGTGAACTTCACCGGCGGTCGTGATGTGACCCGCGAGATCGTCTCCGCGCCCGGCGGTGGCGAGGCGATTCCGCAGGCTCAGCGCGCGTAAGCGCGGGGGCTCAAGGCGAGCGTACGGCCGAGCGGCTGCGTACGCCGTAGAGCCGTTTGTTCTGTTGAGCGATCCGCAGGCTCTCGAGAAGCGTCCGTGAGTTCGGCGAGATCTCGAGCCCCGCTCGCAGGTCCGCCATTGCGTGATCGTACTGGCCCTTCGCCACGTAGATGGCCGCGCGGTTGTTGAAGGCGCGCCAGTTGTTCTGGTCGATCGAGAGCGCGGTATTGCAATGCTGGAGCGCCTCGTCCCACTGCTTCAGCATTGCGTAGCCTGCACACAGGTTCGAGTAGCCCGCCGCCCGGTCGCGGGATTGCGCCGGGAACTTCAAGCCATCGAGGGTCAGACGGATTCCGTCTTCGATGCGCCCCGCTTCGAGCGCCGTGGCGCCATCAGCCAGTTGCGGGTTGGAGGGGCCGACGATGGTGGCGCTCTGGTTTTGCGGCGTTTCCGTCGCGAACACGCTGCCGCTCGCCACTGAAGCCGCAGCGACCACCGCAGTGATCAGCGCCACCCGAGGCATTTGAGCCGCTCCTTGAAGGGCTTGTCGACCATCGTGCCGGTCGACGCACTCGTTATATCGGGGCGGATCGCGCCTTGCAAAGGTGCGGATCACAGCGCGGACGCGCCTTTGGCCAAATCGCAACGACCCTGCCCGCGGCGCTCTTGAGTTGGCTCCTTTACATCCCCAGACTGCGGGTCCATCCCCTCGCGCCCGCGCAAAGGAGCCCGCCATGGCCCTGTTTCGCAAGAAAGCCTCGATGCCTACCGCCGAAGAGGCGCTTCCCGGCCGGCCGACCCCGCTGAAGGTCCCCGAGAAACACTTCGTGAACGGCCATCGCATCGTCCCGCCGTATCCCGCGGGCTTGCAGGAAGCCGTGTTTGGGCTCGGTTGCTTCTGGGGTGCCGAGCGGAAGTTCTGGCAGCTGCCTGGCGTGTACTCCACGTCCGTCGGCTACGCGGGCGGCGTCACGCCCAACCCGACCTACGAGGAAGTGTGCTCGGGCCTCACCGGCCACACCGAAGTCGTCAAGGTGGTGTTCGATCCCGCGAAGATTTCCTACGACGATCTGCTCAAGGCATTCTGGGAAACGCATGACCCGACTCAGGGCATGCGACAGGGGAACGATGTCGGCACGCAATACCGCTCGGCCATCTACTTCGCGAACGACGAACAGCGCGAGGCTGCCGAGCACTCACGCGATGTGTACCAGAAGCGGCTTGGCTCTGCGGGCCACGGGAAAATCACCACCGAGATTCTCCCAGCCCCCGAATACTTCTACGCCGAGGACTATCACCAGCAATACCTTGCGAAGAATCCGGGCGGTTATTGCGGGATTGGCGGGTGTGGGGTTTCGTATGAATCAAGGGTATAGAGGCGCCGAATGATCGAACTGCCACGACAAGATCCTTGTGAAATCTGTGAAACGCTGGCGGGTCGAAGCACAGTTCCGGTGATCGCGGAGTCTCAACTTACGATAACCGTCGTTACTCCAGTGCAGTTCGAGGTCGGCCAATGCTGTGTTGTTACACGCCGCCACGTCGCCACCTTGCTGGAGCTGACCGACCAGGAGGGGGCGGCTGTCATCAAGGCGGCGCGAGAAGTGGCGCAGGCGTTACTGGCAACCTATGCGCCGCTCGGAATTCTCACCTTCCAGAACAATGGCGTGTATAGCGGCCAGGAGGTGCCTCACTACCACTTCCACGTCGTGCCAAGACAGCCCGGAAGCGATTGGGGGATAGGGCCTCCCCAGCTCCATAAGTTTCCTGATGCGGGCCGTGCGGCAGGAACGATGAGCGACTCAGCATCCGATCATCAGAGACGACAGAGAGCCAGAGTCGATACCGAAACACTCCAGAAGACAGCGGCGCAGATTCGAAGAAACATGCCGGCGTAGGAGATCCTCCTTCAAACCCGACGTCGGGCGTTGGTCGGGCATCGGATTAACCGCGCGCGCCGTGCCGCTATGGCATCGCCTCGACTCCAGGGTGTGAATAGTCGCTGAGCCAAAGGGCCACCGCGCCGCCTGCGGCCGCAAGCACGATGATCACGATCAACGTCCACATGATCCTGCTGATCTGCTTGTCGCTTGCAATCTGCGCGGTGCGCTCGGAATCCTTCAGTCGCGTCTGCAGTGTCTCGACCAGCTGCGCGATCTCAGGTGATGTCGAAGTGCGGCGCATTTCGGCGAGCCGCTCCGGATAGGCAAGCGTGTGGTCCACGAGCGATCGCGGCTGCGTGGGCGGACCTGCTTCGCGCCGAATCGCCTCGATGCTGGCGGCGTGTGCGGCGTTGACTTCATCCGAGAACGTGGGGCTCCATACGTGGACCTTGCCTGTGCACTCGGTCCACAGGGCCTTGCAGACAATCTCGATGACTTCCGCACGCTCGCTGGGCCAGCGAATCGGCACGCTCGCTACGAGCTGCATCGAGCGGCTCCGCGTGAGTCGCTCCAGGAAGCGCTCATGCGTACGGATCAGCGCGAGGCGCGGAACCCGAAATGTCATCGACTGGGTTCTTCGATCCCGGAGGAGATGAACGCCGTCGATCTCGATCCACGGGATGACGCCGTAGCCTGCGATCTCGATGTGGTCGAGGCCGATGATCAAGGCGGGTTTGCCGAGCAAACGCGCGTTAGGTGCCAGTATGGCCAGCCCGGCGATCACGAGCGTCACCCCTAACGCGAGCCCCACGTAATCCAGATAGCGCGTGACGAGCACAAGCAGCCCGCTGCCGCACGCAGTCAGGAAGAGCCCAAAGGCAGCGGCGAGCACAGCCCCGCGCATGCGGATGACGAGTGGCTCGCGCGTCGTTTCCAGGTGTCGCAGTAATTCCCGGGCACGCGCCATGTGAGCTCGCGAGAGATCCTCATCCATCCGCATTCCCAGGCGAATGGTGTTCAGGAGCATGACGACAAAGATGACGGCTGCAGCTCCGACGGCCAGGCAGCCGAGCCACTGAGGCTCAGAGCTCAATAGCCGGGTTGACCACCTGAGCGCGACGAAGGAGGCGATTGTACCCAGCACGAATGCCACTCTGATCATATTGACCGTGCCTCGTCCCGGCTGGCTCAAGGAACGGAAACCAGGCAAACATTCCCAGCCTTCACGAACACAATGGAGCGAGGTGTCGTCCCAATCATGGCATCCGTTACCCGACTGGGACCGCAGCCGGCAATGGAGTAGACCGCTGTAACCTGAAAGGTCGACGGATCCACGACCCGCACACTGTCATCGAAAAGTCCGAGCACGAAAACCGCAGAGCCATCTGTCGCGGAGAGGGGAATCCCTTCGGCGAGTTGCCCTTTGATCTGAAACGTCGTTGCATCCACTGCGACGCCACCGCCTTCGTACAGTGTTTTCCCGTCCGTACTCACGGCGAGGCGCGCTGCTCCTGTGAGCTCGTCATGCGTTCGGTCGGCAACCACGTCAGGGTCGGCTTGTTGCAGCGTCACCCGCGTTAGCCGCTTCGTGCCACTCGCCATGATGACTCCGGAACCATCCGGGATACGAAGCAGCTCGCCATGGGGCGGAAACTTCGCCATGCCGCCCGCAACTCGTTGCGCGGCGCCCGAGATCAAATTCAGGCGCGCGGCATATGAGGTCTCTGAAGACGCGCCGACCGCGCTCAACAGCACCTGATCGTTCCCGATCCAGGCCATGTCGAACGCGCTGCCGACGATAGGGCTTCCCGGACCGGTCAGCAGCGCCGGATCGAATGGCACCGGCGCAAGCAACGACAGTGCGGCGGGATCGAATACCTCTACCTGGCTGGTACCGTTGCCGGACTGCAGGATGTGTACCCGGCTCCCATCATCGTTGAGCACAATCCTTCCCAGCTGGATGTTCCCCGGCACAACTTGCCGGTGCAGGAGCATTCCATCGCTCAGTCGGCCAACACCAAGTTCGAGCCCGGTGCTGCCGAAGCCAGTGACATATACATAGCCTCGTGCGCGATCGACGGCGGCTGTGCCGATCTCTTCGTTCAGCAGCCCCGAGTACACGGTAACGGGCAGGGTAATGGGCGGAGGTTCCGCCGGAAGCCGGGACGAATCACCATCCGTGCCAGGTGCATTCAGCCGATCGCTTAGCTGGAACACGCACAGGTCGCCGTACGAACCGAACTGACTCACGACGAACTGGTCATGCGCGGCCACGTACGCAACGCGCGATCCCTGATTGACTGCGCAATGTGTCGTGAACGGCCGATGGATTATCAGTGTCTCGGCGTCGTACAGCAGGAATTGATTCGTGATGAGAAAGTTGCCACCGAGGACATCGATGATCCATTTGCCGTCCGCGGTGAATAGCGTGCCCATTCCACTGATGATGGACCCGATCTCCTCGAAATCTGATGTGCGCAAGATCTCACCGCTGTCCAGCACGATCTTGCTGCCGTCCGGGCTCAGTGTGAGGTGGGCGAGAGACGTATCGATCGGGAAATCCTTCGCAAGGACTACCGGCGTTCCGGACTGGGACAGAGCAAGCTTGAGCAATCTGTTGCCGCTGCTCACCGGCAGCGCCACGTAGAGAAAATCTCCAGCCGGTCCAGCAGCCAGTGGCACCCCCACGCTGATCGCCTGAGACCCGGCGGCACGCTCGATCGAGCCGGCGTTGGTGAGGTCGACCTTGGCGAGGTACGCATCGGTCGGGTTTCCCGTGCGCTGTTGTGGCCATGCAGTGGCATACACGCGCCGGGCACTTTCCACGACATTGTCAATGTAGCCGCTGCCGTTCGCTGCCGCGGTCTCGAGCCGAGTTACCCGCCTGTCGGCGATATCGAGCGCCGCCACGGCACCGCCCCGACTCAGAGCTGCGTAGAGGGTCTTGCCATCTTGCGACAACGAGATCCCCTTTGGCCGGGAGCCCACCGGGATGCGGTCGATTACATGGTAGGAAGGAGTGGACAGCACGACGATCTCGTTACGGTCCGGCACGCTCAGGTACAGCCGGTGTCTTGGGGTGTCGACGGCCATGTCGGCGATGGCAATGGGGATGCTGGCGGACGTAATCAGCGAAAGCGTGCTGGCGAATACTTCGTTAGGGTGCGGCAAGTTGGCAGGAATACTGACTGGCCGAAACGGCTGAAATAGCGCGAAGGACACGATCTCGTTCCACAAATGCGGCACTTCGCTTTCGAAGAACCCATCGCCGTCGAAATCGGCGCGCATGCCAGCCAGGAGTATCAGCGTTTCGCGGCCTGCGCCCTCCTCGAGGCGCACCGTCAGGTTGCCGCCATGGAACGACACGGCCCCCGCTTCGACCGGCCGGCCCATGCGGCCGTAAAGCGGCGCATTGGTGTCGAAATCAAAGTAGCGCCGCAGCTCCTGAGCTTCCACACGCCCCGAGATGACGAACTGCTGCGTGTACTGCTCGTACTCTGCAGAGTAGTCGTTAGAAAAATTTCTCAGCGTTTTGGTGCCCGCGCGATCGCTGATTGCCAGCGAGGCCCCCGAAACGACGAAACGGTCCGCCTTTGCGGACCGCATGCACTGGCACTCCACGACGCCGGTTGCCGTCGCTGTGATGTCGCGGAAGGTCAGCGTCAGACCGCTGACCTTCGCGGACAGTCTGACGCTCCTTTCGGGCGCGAGCGAATCCACGGCAACGACGGTGATGTCGATGGTGCCGTTGATCTCGACGTCATTCTCGGTGCAATGGACCAGGGTGGCGGCAATATGATCGTTGGCGCTCGGCCCACCGCTCGAGTCTGCGTCCGTTAGTGTGGTGCTGATGTCGCCGGCCTGCGAGCACGTCAGCGACTGCGTGCCTGCTGCGGAACCGGAGGCACGGATGTCGAACGCGCGGGCTGAAAGCGAGGCGATGTGCAACGAGTCCTGCATCAGCGTCAACGCGCTGATAGGAAAAAACTTCTCCCCGTCGATACCAAGCTGCGCTGTCGTGATCGGAGTCAACGGATCTGGCGGCGGTGAAGAGGGTGGGGGCACAGTCGGCGGAGGTGTCGTACCCCCGGGTGGACTGCCGCTGTCGGTGCCACCGCCTCCGCCGCAAGAGGCCAGGGCGATGAACAGCGGCAGGATGATTGCAACCAGCCCGCGATTTCTCAAATGCAGTCCGTGGTCCGGCAGGCCGTCTTTATTGGAGTTGGAGTCCATCCGTGGGAGCGGAGATATTGGCTTGAATTCTGCCCGTTTCCGATGCTGCCTGCGAACCCCGACAAGCGCAATCGCGCCGACGACGCTTGCGAGAAAACTTGATCGAGTTCTCAAACATCTCGCTCGCCAGGTTCTACTGGATTAAGTAGATAATCCGCTTGGTAGAGCGTCCCGTGGCGAGAGCCGGAGGGGTGTGCGGCCTCCTGAAAGGATCTGCCGTCGGAGTATCACGTCGAGTACACGCCGGAGAATGAGCGCCTGTTCCACAACGTCATCGATGGACGCTACAAGGAATGGAAGGAACGTGCGGGCGCAGAGGCAAGCGCGGGCGGTCAGGTCCCATGATGTTGGCGCCGTGAAGCACACAGTTGAATATGCATTGTCGCGCGCGGAAGTGTGGCGCACATACTGGCGCGCTTGGGCGCAACCGGCCGGGTTGTGGCGCTTCCATGTCGCGATCGGGATTCTGGTCGCGGTGGCCGTGTCGGTACTAAATCGTGACGCGCACTACACGTGGTTGATCATCGGAACAAATCGAAACGCGATGATCGTGCCAAGGCGGGCATTCGCAGACGATTCTGCACGAAAGAACTTTCTCGAGGATGCTCGATCGTGGCATGCGGCAGCCACCTGATCACTCTGAGCGGAGGTAGCCCCTCTGCAATTCATTGAGAGCAATGTTCTTGCGCTGCGGGCCGCGCACTATCGCCTTGCACACCCATCGCGGCGAACTGAGTTTCTTCTGTTTCCGATGATCCATATCGGATCCGCGGACTACTACACGCAAGTCCGTTCACGGCTGGTCGGCTGCGATGTACTCCTCTTTGAAGGCGTCCGATCCTTTCGGGTCAGGCTTCTGACACTCTCCTACAAGTTGGTTGCTCGACGTCGTCGTCTCGGACTCGTCACACAGAAAGATGCTTTGAAGCTCGAGGGTCTGGAGGCACGCAGGATACATGCAGATGTGGACTCGGATGCGTTCGGCTCGCATTGGTCGCGCGTTCCCTGGCACATCCGTGTGAGGCTGCTCGTGTGGGCTCCGCTTTATGGTCTCTACCTGTACCTGACAGCATCAAGAGCGTCGCTCGCGCGACGACTCAATACGGAAGACCTGGAATCTCGCAGTGACATTCTGCGCGATGAAGTCGAGCCTGGAGTCAACGACGTCATACACCACAGCCGCAATGCGCGCCTCACTGCAGCTATCGAAGCGGAAATAGACGGTCCCGGCCAAAAGATCGCGATCGTCTACGGAGGTGCCCACATGCGTGCTGCGACTCGCCTCTTGATGGACAAGCACGAGTATCGCATCGTTCACTCCGAGTGGTTGACGGTCTTCGATCGTGACGGATGACCCTCATCGACCATCCTTTCGCGGCTTCGTAGCGCGATTCGACGGGACTCGATCAAGCTTCGCGAACAGCCAGGAGGCCAGCCGGCATGCGTGTGGTCTGCGACTTTTGCTACGCGTCGCTCAAGCAGCGGCATGGAGGCACGGAGTGATCCCGCGTGCGCTTGGGGCTGCGATCTGTCTGGCATTGTCCGGGTTCTTTGCCTGGGCGTTTTATGTGCGGTACTGGAAGTGTGGCGCGAGTGCATCGCCGTCGTTGAATCGTCTTGCACGGTGGTGATGTGCGTCCGTGCCGTGATTGCAGTCAGACGACGTCCGGCCGAGTGAACGTATTCGCACAGGAGTGCCGCATGCAGATGTCCGGAATCCCGTTTGGAATCACCGAATGGATGCAGATCGCGCCGACAGAGCACAAGGGCGAGCAGGGCTCAGCGTTTTGGCGCACTCAACACTTCGGTGGCATCCGTGTGCGATTGGTCGAATACACGCCCGGCTACGTCTCGAATCACTGGTGCGTCAAAGGTCACATTCTGCTGTGCCTCGAGGGGGAGCTGCACACCGAGCTCGAGGATGGCCGGCGATTCACGCTCAGGCCTGGGGTCAGTTATCAGGTGGCGGACAACGCTGAGCCGCACCGGTCCCGGACCGCGAGCGGTGCCAAGCTGTTCATCGTCGACTGACGGTCGCGCTCGATGGATCACCCACGCTTTCACGAGTTAGCCGCGAGCGTCCTGCTCACTGTGTTCGCGACGACGCAGGTAACAGCGGCCGAGTACCGCCGTGACGTAACCATCTGGCAGGAGGTGACTGTGCCTCCTTCGTCCGAATATCTAGCTCGCGGACTTTGGTCTTACGCGGCGAACTACGCCCGATTCGAATGGCGAGTCTTTGCCAAAAGCGGCCAGGTCCATGCGCAACTGACTTCTGAAGCTCCCGAAGAGCAACGCGAGCGACCGGGTTTCACTCCGCAGGTGAGCGGGTTCCGCGGCGCAAAGGCATTCGCCGCAGTCGATGATGGCTGGCTCGTGGGCTTCAACCAGGGCGAGTTCGGTGCCGCGCTCTACTGGTTCAGTCGCGACGGCCTGCGCAACTACGAAATCTCGGATCATCACATCGTCGAATTCGTTTCGCTTCCAGAAGGCGTCTGCGCGATCGAGGGACTGGCGCACCTGAGCCTGGCGAGAGGTTCCATGATCTGCATGCGTCGGCCGAGCGGCGGGGGTCGCTGGCAGGCACGCACCCGCATGAAGTTCTCCTCCGCCCCGTACGCCATCTCCATTCGCAGGGACGGCACGATGTTGATCACGCTATCGGACGCATTGGTTTCCATCGACCCCAATCGCAAGCTGCGTACACTTCTCGCCGACGCACCATGGTCGGACCTGTATGCCAATTCGTCGGTGCTCTCCGATGACGAGCAGAAGCTCTACATCGGCATGCGACAGTTTGTCGGAGAGTACGACCTCGAGACGAACAGACTGCGGCTACTGATCCCTTCGGATGAGTTCCTCAACAAGCTCTCTGCAGAGGACGAGAAAAATATTCGGCGCCAATACGACGTGTTGACGCGCTGACCTGTACTCACGTGCATTCGAAATCGTCCGCGCCAACAGGCGGACAGAATTCACCCCAGTTACCGGAAGCGCGCCAGTAGTCGACGATGCCTGCATTTCGCAAAGAGTCCTCGAAGGCCGGTAGCCGGCTCGCATCGAGCGAAAACCCGCCAAAAGCAAGGACTTCGCCCGTATCGGGGTTCTTCATCGCGGCATTTTCATCGTTTCTCATGACGATTCACCGCGTGACCAAAGCGTTTTGATCCGCCTCACGGCAACTGTACGCCCAGGCCGCAGGAGGGGAAACCCGAGTGCAGCCAGCCGAACACATCCGAAATCACCGGGAGGCCCGATCGTGAAAACGCTAACGAAGACTTTGATGACGACGGCTGCTGTTGCCATGACGCTGCTGGCTGGCCCATCGATCGCTGCAGACCCCAGCGGACTCAACGTAGAGCCGAGCCGCACCGTGAAGTACGACGATCTGAATCTGTCCACGAGCGCGGGAGCGGCGGTGCTTTACAGCCGCATCCGAGGCGCGGCGTTCGGCGTCTGCAGCACCATGATTCCACCCGGGGGAGCGCCGGCCATCATCGAGCGCGGCAAATGCATGCGGGTGCTCATCGATATCGCGGTCCAGGACGTGAACAAGCCGTTACTGACGGCTCTGCACCAGCGGCGTACTTCGCAGACGACGGCGCAGCGCTAGGTCCCCCAACCTGCGTGCCGGCGTACGGGAACGGCGGGCCAGGTGTCTGGCCTGCCGGCTCCCGGACGGATGGCTAGGTCAATCGCGCTTCCGAGGCTGCAAGTCCAGGTCGAGCCGCTGGCCGCTCCAGCTGCGCACGATGGGTTCGTATCCGCTGGCCGAGAAGGACAGCGTGCTGCCCGCGAGCGCGCCGGGAATATAGGCGACGCCGTTTTCATCCACGGGGAGCCGCAACATGGTGCCCGTGCGATCGCCGATCTTCTCGTTCACATGGAGTGTTCGCGGAACTGCGGCGTTGGCGCCCGTGCGCACGCGGGCTTCCACACCACGATCCTGACGCAGACGGATCGTCATGTCGGGGACGGGCGCGCGCCAGCTGATTCGCTCGCGATACATCTCGTATTCGGGCTTGTACACCGACAGCACGAACTCACCCGGCTCGAGGCCGAGGAGCGAGAACTTCCCGAAGTTGTCCGCGCGGTCCCGCAGACGCATCCAGGATGCGCCGGGCTGCGCCGGCCACAGGGTGACCTCGGCTCCAGTCACCGGCAGCGCCTTGCCGCCTTCCTCGACGACGCGACCCGCAAGCTGCTCATCAGGCACATCGATGTTGAATTCGGTGTCGGCCGCGACCTGCACGGGACGGCTGCGGAAAGCGTCACCCACCACGATGGTGTATTCACCTGTGGGCAGTCCTTCGAGCAGATACTCGCCTTTCTCGTTCGCGGACCCGCCATAGTGGAAGAAGTCTTGCCGCTCGACGAGGGGTTGCGGATCGACCGACACACCAGCCAGCGCCTTGCCGTTGCGAGTGACGTGACCCGACAGGCGCGCGCCCCGCGGAAAATCCAGGTTGACCGTGAGATTCCCTTCCGCGGGCATCTCGACGACCCGGGAGATTTGCCGATGCTGGGAAAAATCGGCGGACACGCGCACTCGTCCCGGCCGCACACCGTGCACGAGATAAGCGCCTCGTCCGTCCACGGGAACATCAGGTGCGGCAAGTGAGCTCGATGCATCGCCGCCCTCCGGTCGCACCGAGACGCTGACCCGCTCGAAGTCCTCCGGCCTGAGGCCGGTCACCATGCCGCGAATGGTGTGGCCTGTGCTCAGTGTGAGCACGATGCCCGTGATGCGCTCGTTTTCACCCAGCGCGATTTCCCGCTCGACGGTGCCGCCACTCTCCGCCTGACCCGTGAGCCGGTAGCGCCCGGCGGGCAGATTGCTATATGAGAATGTGCCCGCTTCGTCCGTGCGGGCCGACCCGCCGAAGTTGGCGCCGACACGGAACAAGCCGACATATCCCTGCACGGGGGTGACGCCATCCGCAGCAGCGAGATATCCAGCGAGCGTGCCGCCCGTGGACATGGCGATCTCCAGAGGGAGCATGTTCGCGGCGCTGACGACTTCGAGCCTGCGCTCTGCGTAGTCCCGCGCGCTCACCGCGAGGGCCATACGGCCGGGAGGAACGCCATCCAGCACGAATGATCCATCCTTCTCCGATGTGACCCGGACACGAATGCGCCAGTTGCCCTCGAACTCATCGAGGCGCGAGTCGCGAAAGCTGATACTCGCCGCGGCGATGCCGACGCCCGAGGTCGCGTCATAGACCCGGCCGGTGATCTTGTGACCAGCCTTCAAGGGCACGAGCACTTCCGCAGTCGCCTCGCCTGCAGGGATCTGCAGGTTGTTCAGCTCGGCTCGCTGGTAGCCCCGCGCACTGACGGTGATCCTCCATACATCCGCGCCAACGTTCGGCCATTCGAAACGCCCGTCTTCGGTGCGGAAGGTTCGTGCGCCAGGTGTTGGGCTAGCGAAGCCTCTGTTGCCCCCCGGATAAAATTCCAGCTCGAATTCGCGCACGGGCTGGCGCGTGACGGCGTCGATCACTCGCCCGCGAAACGTACCAACTGACGAGTCAGCGGATGACGCCGCGGGTTTGGTGGGAGACTCAGCGCTCGCTGGCGGTTGCGCATCAGCCGGCGCGTCGTCAGGTGGGGCGGCGCTCGCGGCACTCGCTGGCGCGTCCACGACCTGCGGACGCATCGCCCAAAACCCAAGCAGCACCAAGCCGCCGACGGCGAGCGCCGAAACCAGAATTACGCGATGGCGGCGTAGAAAGCCCATGCTCGGGTGTCATCCGTGAGCGCATGGGAAGTCTACTCGCGGTTCAGGATGCGTGGAACGGGCGTGTCATGGCGAATGCGTCAGCCCGAATGCCGCGCTGGATCCGTTGCCAACTCACCGGGGCGGCGATGGGAAAGCCGGGACGCGCGCGCGGCGAGTACGGTCCGATGGACGACCGGGTGCGGTAGTTACCTTCGGTATGGATGAAGAGCCGTCCCTCGCTTGCAGGGTCCTTCGCGATCACACGCTGGGCGATTGCGGCGCTGTAACGCTGTGCCAGGTCGTACGTCAGGCGACTTGGGAGCGAAACCATGACCTGGATGCCGTTGGTGCCCGTCACATTCGGCCAGCTCTTCAGTCCATCGGTGGCCAGTGTGTTCCGCAGCGTCAGTGCCGCTTTCGTGACCGCGCGCCAGTCGATGCCTTCGAGCTCGAACACCAGCACGTCCGGATGGTCCATGTCATCGACGGTGCAGTTCCAGGGATGCAGCTCGATCGCGCCGATGTCGACGAGACCGAGCAACCCTGCGCGATCCTCGATCCAGACAGGCGGGATCGTATCGCCCAGGAATCCCTTCGGCCGCAGCAGGTGGACCGATTCAGGCAACACCGGCAACGGACCCGGAGCATCGCGTACGAGCTCGAGCGGCCGGCGCGCAAGATACTTCAGCGCGCGATGCGCGACTCGTGCCCAATAGATCGCCAGTTGTTCCTTCGAGGGTGTGACGACACGGCGTTCGGTGAATTCATCCGGATCGCTGCGCACACGCTTGCCACGCTTCGCGCATCTCGCGTTGATCCACGTGTCCTGCCTGCCGCCGCGATATGCCGACTCGCGCTGCCTGGAGATGATGCCCGCAATCTGCATCTCGCAAGCGCGCTCGAACACTCGAGGGCCGTCCGCTTCGACATGCTCGGCGAGCCGAATCCGTCGCATCTGTATGGCACTCAGCAAATGCGCCAGCAGGCGTTTGCGCTCGATGAGCGGCGCCGAGCGCAGATCGAAACCATCGAGATACAGCAGGTCGAACACGAAATAGACCAGCCGGGCGGTGCGGCCCGCGTCGATGTCGCGCTGGAGCTCGTTCCGGTCCGCGACACCGCGCGCATCCAGCACGACGATTTCGCCGTCGAGAATGGCCTCGCGCGCGGCGAGCAGCTGCAACGCTTGCGTGATCGAGGCGAATGTCTTCGAGCAGTCGAGGCCGTCGCTGGTGTAGAGGACGGGCTTACCGTCGATCAGATGCGCTTGTGTCCGCGCTCCTTCGTATTCGATTTCGTGTATCCATTCGTTGCCCTCGGGCGCGTTCTTGCGCACGGTTGCGAGACACGGCTCGATGAAGCCCGGGCGCGATGCAGGCACTCCACCCGGGACGTGTCCGAGAGGGTGCAGGTTCTGGCGCAGGGTGGTCGCACGCTCCATATGCAGGTCCAAAATCCATTCAGGTGTGGCTTACCTTAGCGTTCAGTTGCGGGGAACAGCGACCGACAATAGTCAGGAATCGCGAGTTCCGCTGGATCGAATCGCCGTTATCCGCAGTGTGCTCATCTTCGTACAGTAGGTACGAGAGGAGACTCCTGTGCAGACTTATTTCGCGTCGGTCTTCCGGATGCGATCCGGGTTCGTGATCACCACGCTCCAGACGCCGATGTTCTGCCACCACAGACGCTGAATCTCGGCGCCCGAATCGAGATCGTAGCGCGCCCAGCGCGTGCGGCCCGCGGGCGAGCGGTTGCCGAGACGGAATTCCGCTGCGGACGCGCCGACCGCGCACCGCGTGCCATGTAACACATTTGTAATGCGAGCTTTTCTGTCGGCGCCTGTCCTTACAGGCGTACAGCTTTGCGTCTCCCTGACTGTCGATCAAAACCGTATTGCACATACTAGGGGACGCAAACAATGACATCGCGATTGATCAAAGTGCTGAGCGGAGCGATCTGTGCGAGTGCGCTCTGCTGGACACCTGTCGTGCCGCTCGAAGCCGCCAACATCATCACGGCCCTGGGCAGCTGCCAGCCGTGGGATGCCCACCAGCCGGAGACGTGGCACATAGACGGTACGAGCAACAACCAGAACGTCGACATGGGTCCCCAGACCATGCTGCTCAATTGCGACGTGCCGCGCTCGCCGCTGCCGGCAGGTGCTACCGTCGCGCAATTCTGGGTCGACGGTGACAACAACGGCAGCAACACGAGAACGGAATGCACGCTGTTCTCGAAGAACTTCAATGGACAACTGCTGGGCGGCACGAGTTTCGAGGCAGGTCCAGGCACATACGACCGCTTGCTCACCCTGCCTTCGAACCTGGTGACGACCTGGGCCTACACGCACATGCGCTGCCAGATTTTCTGGAGCGGGACGTTTGCCCGGGCTCTGATCCGGGGTGTGACTTCTGTGCAGTGAGTGGTGAGTCGAGGGGCGCGCTCGTGGCGTCCCTCTTCTCATTGGCTGGAGTACGTGACCATGAGACTCGCAGGGGTCGCGGCCATTGTGTGTGCGTTGGTCGCCGCAGGTATTGCCTGGTTCAACTCGATGCGCACGACGGCCGCGCCTCGATCGGTGCCATCGGCAGCCACCGCGGCGGCTGAAGCACGCGATTGCCCGGAATGCGTTCGCTTGTCGGATCAGATCGCCGCTCTCCACAGGAAGCTCGCGGCCGTCAACTCGCAGCTTGCGTCTCAGCAGACTCAGCTTGCCGGGCGGGGCGGAGCGACCGACGTCAGGACACCGGGGAGTCCGATCGATCCGGAGGAGGTGACCCGAACGCGGGCCGCAGACGATGCGCGCTATCAGGAATACATGAACACGGTCGCGCAGAGCTTTGCGAACGAGAAGGTCGACAACGCGTGGGCCGGGCGCACGTCTCAACGCGTCAACACGGCATTCGACAGAGAAGAGGGGCTGCGCGATATCGCACACACGGTTGAGTGCCGCGAGAAGACCTGCCGCGTGGAACTGCAAGACGATGGCAAGGGGGATGTCTCTGCGCGCATCCCCAACATGATGCTCGGGCTGGTCGATGTGTTGCCCAACTTCTCAGTGCAGTACGTCGACCAGGGTAACGGGCGCAGCTCCATGGTGCTCTACCTGTCGGGGCCGAGCGGGACCGCTGGTGCGACGCGTGGTGTCTCATCTGCGGGCGGGGGCCTATGATGGTGCCGTTTCCGCCGCCGTATCACTTGGGAGACATCGATGCGCAAACAAAACTGCACGAGTCGCTGGTTGGTGGGCGTCTCGTTGATGACTCTGGCATTCGCTCTGCATGCCGCCGAGCCGAAGGCCTCGATGACCGATGCTGATGTGATCAAGAGCGCCATGGCCGCCGCGCCCGCGAAGGTGGCGCAGGCCGCAACCGTGGTGGCAATGAATGCCGACGGCACGATGCGCACGCTGCGCAAAGGGAGCAACGGGTTCACGTGCATGGCCGACAATCCGGAGACGCCGGGCCCCGATCCGATGTGCATGGACCAGAACGCCATGGAATGGGTGCATGCGTGGATAGCGCACAAGGCTCCGACCAAAGGCAAGGTCGGATTCATGTACATGCTGTCGGGTGGCACGGACGGCAGCAACACCGATCCGTACGCGCAAAAGCCTGCGGCCGGCAATCATTGGATCGAGACGGGACCGCACATCATGATCGTCGGCGCCGAGCCGGGCTTCTACGATCAGTATCCGAAGAACGCGGATCCGGACACGTCCACTCCGTACGTGATGTGGCCCGGAACTCCGTATCAGCACCTGATGGTGCCGGTGAAGTAAACGTGCACAGGACAGAGCGCTTCATCCGAACGTCATGGAAGCGTCCTCGTCGGGCAACGACGAGGACGCATGCTCGTCATGGAAGAAGGGAAGGAACGAGCATGCGCCAGCGAACGAGACTGCTTTCGGCGATCGATCGGCGTCGCTTCATGCGACACATCTGGCAGGGCGTCGGTACCAGCCTGGCCCTTTCGCTCGTGCCGGGCCGCGATTTATTCGCGTCGAACAGGTTGGGAACCAACCCTTTCAAGCTCGGCGTCGCTTCTGGCGATCCCACGCCCGATGGCATCGTGTTGTGGACGCGCCTGGCGCCGGAACCTGTGGCAATCGGCTCGCTCGGCGAGCGAACGATTCCGGTCGGCTGGCGCGTGGCGACCGACAGCCGTATGCGCAACGTCGTGGCGCGCGGCGTTGGCGCTGCGTTTCCTCAGCTCGCGCATTCCGTGCACGTCGAGGTCAACTACAACCCGCATATCAAGTATTACGAAGGCGACCGCCGCGGCTACTTCGCGGCGACCGTGACGCCGAGTCAGATGCAGCTCGATCTGCGCTTCGTCACGAGCGTCGAGGATTCGAGTGGGGTCGGCTACACCGGAGCGATCGTTCGTCGTTCGGGACGGCGAGCCCGGCGCCCAGCCGGCATAGCGCAAGCGGGTCCATCCGCATCGGGGTCGGTGGGCGAGGAGGCGGCGGCTCGTGAAACGGGCTCGCCTATACTTTGAGCCGCCACATCCTCCGCTACAGGTCCGCCCATGCCTTCGAGTCCGATCCGGTTGCTCTCGTCCATGGCTACGCGCGAGGTGCTACGCGAGCTTGCGGCCGGCTATCAGCGCGCAGCGTCGCATGAGGTCGTGACGGAAGCCGCCGGCGGTGTCGACGTCGCCAAGCGCGTGCAGGGCGGGGAAGCCGTGGATGTTGTCGTGCTTGCCGCGAATGTCATCGACAAGTTGATCGCCGAAGGGAAGCTTGAGGCCGGTAGTCGCGTCGACCTCGTGAATTCGGGAGTGGCGGTTGCTGTGCGCGCCGGCGCACCGAAGCCGGATATCACTTCCGAACACGCGGTGAAGCGCGCGGTCGTAGCCGCGAAGACTTTGTCCTACTCCACCGGCCCCAGCGGCACTTACCTGGAGAAGATGTTCGAGCGCTGGGGAGTCCTCGCGGAGATTCGCAACCGTATTGTCGTGCCGCCTCCGGGTGTTCCCGTTGGATCGCTGGTGGCGAATGGGACGGCGGAGCTCGGTTTCCAGCAATTGAGTGAGCTCACGAACCTGAAGGGCATCGAGGTGGTCGGTCCTCTGCCGCCTGCGATCCAGACGATCACAACTTTCTCCGGTGGCGTCTCCACCAACTCGTCTCAACCAGAGGCAGCACGCGCGCTGCTCGCCTACATGGCTGCGCCGTCTGCCGCTGCAGTCAAACAGCGGCACGGCATGGACGCGGCGTGACATCGTTCAAGGTGTTCGAGCTAAGTCACAACTCGTGATTCGGCCGGCATCGCGCCAGAGCGCAGATGCTACGATCGTGTGGCGCTATTCAGGGAGTTTGTCGTGCGCGTCACACGCTCGCTTTGGACCTTGGTCGGCCTCTTATCATCGATGATCCAGCCGGCAATCGCCGGGCCGCCGTTCCCTCTGAAGGCCAGCCTGCAATTCGATGAGAAGTCGCCTTATGCCACGGTGATCTTCGAGTCGGAGCCCCAGGAGAAAGTGCCTTCCTGGAACGTCGAGCTGCTTTCCTTCGAGCCGGACACACACAAGTGGACGTATGGTCCGTTGAAAGGCTGGGGGACCTTCTCGCCGGTCCTCCCGGAGGGAACCCGTCAATTTCACGCGGCCCTGGTGAAGCCAGGCGGCACGTATGCCATCAACAACCTGAGCTCCCAAGGCTGGTGGCATGCCTGCTTCAATAGCGGAACGAAGGCATTTCCGGTGGAGGCGGGCAAGATCACCGGGAAGATCTGTCAGAAGTATTGAACGCACCGGATAGTCGGTGGGCGATAATGCCGATCGCCCATGATTACGCTTTATCAGTTTCACTGGTCGCACTACGTCGAGAAGGTTCGCTGGGCGCTCGATTACAAGGAGCTCAAGTGGCGCGCGATCGACGTTGACCCCTATACGAAACGGGAGATGAAGCATCTCCCGTGCAGGACGACGCTTGCGTCCGGGCGCCAGATGCAAACGGTGCCGGCTATTCAGGATGACGCCACAGGCACGGTCGTCGGTGAATCCTCACAGATACTGGCTTACCTCGAGCGACAGTACCCGACGCCAGCGCTGTATCCCGAATCGAAAGCCGAGCGCGACGAAGTGGCGCGCTGGCTGCCGTGGCTCGACTCCGAAGTGGGATTGGGCGCGCGTCGCGTCGCTTACACGCAGATCGCACTGGAGCATCGGGGCGTGCTCGCAGAACTGATGCTTCCCCACACGACGAGACCCGGTGACGGGCATCGCTTCAGGGCGAAGATCTCCGGCGCCATTCTGGGCGGCATGCTGACGCAGCGATTCCGGTTCGATCGCAATCGCAACGATCGTGTGTACGAACAGCTCGAGCAGAACCTGCTATTCGTGGCGCGCCACTTGCGAGAACGACGCTATCTGGTAGGCGAAAGGTTCACAGCCGCGGATCTCGCTCTGGCCGCACTGCTACGGCCAACGACAATCGTGCCCTTCCTCCGCAATCACCCAGGCTTGCAGAAGCTGTATGAGTGGCGCGCAGAACTGCTGCGCGAACATCGACGGGAACTGCGCGTCAGCTACGAAACAGCACTGCAGGATATCCGCTTGCGTCGCGGCTGGAGTCTGGGCTCTGTAACGTGGCTGCCGCAACGAGCCAACGACAGCGCGCTGACAGAGCTCCCCGCGAACCCCGAAGTACGCAACGACCAGCAACGCGTCTCGCGCCGCCCGCTGCTCTCAGGCCCGCTGTGGTATTTCCGATTGAGGCGCGACTGCCCTCTGGGCCGCACGCCAGAGGCAGCCAACGCGCGTTAGGGTGAAGTCGCCGGCGGCACCCACTCGTAGATGCGCGAAATCCTGATCGACGGCATTTGCTGGCCCGTCGCCGTCGTGGTGTAGAGAAGCGTCTTGCCGCCTTTCTGCATCTCGAAGCGATCGGTGCGCTTGAAGCGTTTCGTGCGCGTGGTCTCGATGATCCAGGCCTTGCCCTTCCAGCCGCAGCGACGCTCGCCGTCGCCGAACGAATCTGCGATCGGCTCGGCCGCACCCGCGGAACAGTCCGTTTCGAGCCGGTTCTCGGACACCGAAACGCGACTGCCTGAATCCAGGATCGTCAGCATGTCCGGGCTCGGATCCAGCTGCAGCAGGTACTCGTTGCGCACGTTCCCGTTGGCGTTGCCTTTGCTGAAGACCACCGAGCCGCCACTCCCCGTCGGATCGATGGTGGTTCCATCGCGCCCTCGGCCGAAGGGGTCGTCACGACCCCGATCCGGAAACGGGTCACGTCGGCAACGCTCTTCACCCGGCATGCGGGTCGGAGGAAGCGGCTTGCCCCAGGTATCGTTGTCCTCTCGACCCCATGGGTCCACGCACGCTGAACGCCGGCCCTCGATCTCACGCTCACGGTCTGCTTTCGCATTGGCCGCGGCCTTCTGGATGACCTCGGCCGGATCGTCGCTCCGCTGAGGGTCGAGCCGCCACGTGCCGCTCAGTTTCACGCCCTCGGGAGGTTTCTTGTCGAAGCTGGCGGCAAGCGCGGTCCCAACGGCCAGCGTGCCCATCAGCACGATCAGCGTATTGCGGATTGGCATGGTGTTCTCCTCCCCGGCGCCTCGCAGGCTCAAATTCTCGACTCCCGGCGGACCCAATGGTTCCCGCTCGGGCCCCGAGCATAAGCGCAGCGCTAGCCCCCGCGCAGCAGGTGCATGACGCGCGCGCGGATCTTCCCGTAATTCTGCGGCTTGAGCGGCCCGAGCAACCCGTGACGCTCGGGCGGAAGATGCGCCAGCGGATGGCCGTTGCTCCGAAAAACATAATGATCGAAGAACGCCTGCCAGGCGCGCCGCTCCGGCAACGGACGCTCGGCGATCGTGATCATGCTGAGGAGCAGGCTCGTATAGGGCGCATCCGGCCCGGCGCTGAACGCGTCCCACCAATAATTCACGAGCGCGTTGAAAGGAGCCGTCGCCTCCACCTGGTGCCACCACAGCTTCGGCAGGAACAGCACATCGCCCGCCCGCAGCTCGGCCACCAGCGCCTGTTCTTTCACCTCGCGAAACAAGGGAAAGCGGACATCATCAGGAGCAGAGGAGGCCGCAAGGCTCACCGGCTGTCCAGCCATCGTGTTGTCGATGGGCCCGACGTAGAGCTTGCCGATCGTTTCCGGCGGAAACAGCGTGAAGCGCCGCGTTCCAGCAACCACGCACGCAAGGTTCTCGAACGCGTCGTAGTGCGCAGAGACATTCGATGCATGCCCAAGCCAGATGCGCCCGGCAACACCGGGCAAAACCGCCAGCGCGTTCTGCGTGGAGAATCCCGGAATGCAGTCATCAGTGGGAACCGATCCGAGATACACCGACTGCGACCCTGCGTTCCCCACTCCCGCGACAATCGCGTTCAGCGCAGCCGCAAAGCTCATGCGCCGCCGCTCGAAATTGAATCCCTTCAGGTCGTCGGTGTAGTAATACTTCCCGGCGATGCGCGGATCGCCGAAGAACGCCTCGGCTTGCGAGCCTGCATCGAACTGCGCCACGTAATCCCTGAAAGCGGCCACTGACTGCGCGCCCGCACGAACCGCGGGCCAGTCGCTGACCAGCCCGCGCAGAACGACGGGCTGACAAGGCTCGACGACATCACGCAGGAAGGCTTCCGGGCTCGCAAGATCTCGACCTGCGATCTCTCGCGGCTGCCCGCTCATGTGCCCTCGAGAAAACGCCGATTCTTTCTTTGTGCCAGCACCGGCACCTGCTTGAGGCTGGCAATCATCAGATAGATGAGCTGCAGATAACCACGACGAAACAGGCTCACGACGGTTGCGTCAGGCAGGCCACGCAGAACTTCCTGGTCGATGGTGTAGAGCCCCGTGACATCGCGGCGGCTGCCATCGTCGAACGACACGTCGATCGACACCGGCGCGACGAGCTTCAGGCTGACCAGCGTGTCGACGAACGCCTTCGTCCGCTCGAGGCCGGGCCGAAGATCGCGCATCAGGGCCATGATGCTCTGAAGATAGGATGAGGGCTCGCCCGCCTCGTCGAACAGCGCCTGGCCATCGGGCTCGTTGACGCGCGGATTGTCCAGATCGATCGCCAGCTCGCTGCCCGCGGTGTAGAACGGCCCGCGCTGCAGATTCAGCGGACGATAGCCGTCATGGCCTTTGCCGTCGGCGAGAAACAGATTCTCGCCCGCATCGAACCCAAGCATCACGCCGCAGTAGAACGTGCCCGTCTCCGCGTCCTTGGACAAAAGAATCGGGTAGTGAATCGCCGCGAGCGAGAATTCGCCGACGATCACCGGCACGAAGCGCTGATTGTCCCCGTAGCGTGCTGAAGCCTCTGCCTGCACGCGCAGCGTGCGATGAGTCTGGCTATTCAGGGGAACGACGTTGGGCATGGCGCTTACACGGGCTGGAGACCGTAATCATAGATCTTGCGGATGAGATCGCGATTCTTGGGGAGCTGCTGCCGCATCTGCCGGGTGATGGAGAGGTTCTCGTTGAAGTGCTTCGCCGCCATCGATTCTGTCGGCGCATTGTCGAGCGGCTCGACTTCGGTGCGGAAGCCCATGCCATACAGAACGTACTGGTAGCTCGCCGCCGGGAACACTTCCTCCAGCCGGTCGAACTCGTCGAAGAACCACGGCGAGCGATACTTCCAGAGCGTCAGCAGGTTCTGCAACCGATCGGGCACGGTTGCCGGGTCGACATTGTCGATCCAGAACTGGCTGTCCGTTCGCTTCGTCAGCACGTAGTGGAGCTTCAGGAAATCGATGATGCGTCCCCAGCGATAGCTCGTCACGTCGTTGAAGCGGGCCGAGATGAAGTCCATCACCTCGCGATTCGCCGGCATCTGCTCGGCGATGAGCTTCGCGGAGAGCTCGATCAGCACGATGGCGGACGCTTCGAGCGGCTCGAGGAACCCCGCCGCAAGCCCGACGGCGACGACATTGTTTTTCCAGAACGTCTCGCGATGTCCGGGCCGGATCGGAATCTTGCGGATTGGCAGATGGGCGTGTTGCGGACCGATGTAGCGCCTGACGATATCGTGGGCTTCGTCGTCACTGATGTGACGCGTGGAATACACATGCCCCACGCCACGCCGCGTCGGCAAGCCGATATCCCAGATCCATCCCGCCTTCTGCGCGACCGAGATGGTATGCGACGCCATCGGCGCATCCGGTGTCTCATAAGGCACCTGAACAGCCAGGGCAGCGTCGCAAAACAGAATGTCGCGGCAATCCTTGAACGGAACGCCCAGCGTCTTCCCCAGCAACAGCGAGTTGAATCCCGTGCAATCGACGAACAGATCGCCCGCAATCTCGCCAGCCTGTTTTGTGGTAACGCTGCGGATGTCTCCCGCGTAGGGACCTTCCTCAACACGATTCACGCTGGCCACGTCGGCCAGCACATGGCGCACGCCCAGCTTCTCAGTGCAATGCCTTTGCAGGAACGGCGCGAACTTTCCTGCGTCGAGGTGATAGGCGTAGTTGGCGACCGCGCGGTACTCCGGCGTCGTGATCATCTTGGGCGCGAGGCCCGCGTCGCAGATCTCCCCCTGCGGGCAGACGTAATTGCAGAAGCTCGTCCCGCGGTCATTCCCCAACCAGTGGGGCACGAGATTGAGCTGCGAGAACCCCTGCGGAAGCATCAAGGGGTGATAGTAGGCGTCGTTGTCTGCGCCGGTCGTCCAGCGCGCAAACTGCGCGCCCTGCTTGAACGCGGAATCGCACTGGCGGAAGAACTCCGTCTCCGAAACGCCCATCTTTTCGAGCGTGGTCCGTAGCGTGGGCCACGTACCTTCGCCGACACCGATGATCGGGACGTTCGGCGATTCAACCAGGGTGACGGAGAAGCCCGCCTGCCTGCGTGCCTGGTGGCGCGCGGCGATGACGCCCGCGGCGAGCCAGCCTGCTGTCCCGCCTCCCACGATGACGACGGATTGAATCCGTTGGACCATGTGCCTCACGCCCCTCGAACGCTATTTCATGCTAGCGCGGAAAAAACAGGGCCGCGAGTTTTGCTCGCGGCCCTTGTGCATTGGAAAAAAGTCGCCTGCGGCGCTTTTTTCGGACGGTGGCTTCGTTGCCGCCGGCAAAAGGCGCGACTTTTGCCGGCTGTCCCGTGCCCTGCTTGCGGCCTCGCTACAACCTTACGTGGAACCCAAGGGTGAAGCGCCGGCCGTAGTCGACGACGTCCAGTATCTGTTCGTCGTAGCGTCCGTGCGTGCTGTACGTCTCGTCGCTCAGGTTGAGCGCTTCGAAGTACACGTCGAGGCTCGGCGAGAACTTGTAGGTGGTGCCGAAGTCGAGCGTCGTGCTCTGATTGACGAAGGTCGGCTCACTGCCGAAGCGCCCGCCGTTCTGCTGCTGCCCGAAGTGGTCCAGGTACTCGTCGCGCCAGTTCACGGCCAGGCGCGCCTCGAAGTTGCTCCGCTCGTAGAAGGTCACGAAGTTGGCGGAGTCCGCGAGGCCCGTCACCGCAAAGCCCGACGTCGAAATGTCGAGCGGGTCGTACGGCTTGTCCGTATCGACGATCGTGGCATTGGCCTGGAAGCCGAAGCCCGTGTCGCCGAACATGTGCTGGACGGCCAGCTCGAGGCCGCGGACTTCCGCCGCGGGCCCGTTGAGACGCTGTGTGACAGCGAAGTCGGCGAGCCTGCCGGTGGTCGGGTCCATGACGCCGTTGATGTTCTGCGTGGTCGTGCCCTGGATGATGAAGTTCGTCACTTCCTTCAGGAACGCACCAGCAGACACATACGAGTTAGGTGCGTAGTACCACTCGACTCCTATGTCCAGGTTGTCCGACACGAACGGCTTGAGTGTCGGATTACCGCCGGTCGCGACCAATGCGCCGGTACGTGGACTCTGCGGTACGTTTAGCGACGGCGTAAGGTAGTTGAGCGGCGGGCGCGTCAGGGTGCGCGACGCATCCAGGCGCACTCGCCACTGGTCGTTCAGGAGCAAAACCAGATCCAGGTTCGGCAACAAATGCTTGTAGCGGTTACCCGTTGAAACCGGCACCGCCGTGGGCGTGTACGTGACGAGGAATGCCGTAAGGTCGTTCGGCAACTGGGTCAACGCGATCGGCAGCTGTGCGAGGCCCTGCGAGTCCGTGTTGGTCCGCTCGGCACGCAGGCCCAGGTTGATGCGCAGGGGCATCTCGTTGATCTGTGCCTCGGTCGAGAGATTCACGAACCCGGCGACGGTGTCCTCGTCCACGATCTGGAAGTTGCCCGAGTTGGGCGCCATCACCACCGTCCTGCCCGTCGTGCGCTGCAGGTAGTCCATCACTTCGAACGGGTTGAATTCGAGCACTGCGGGCGGGAGATTGCCGTTGTTGCCGAACCCGTTGATGAAGTTACCTGTGCTGAACGAGCGCGTGAACATGCTCTGCGGCAGGGCAAAGCCGCCCGAGTTGTTGGACGCGGGCCCGTAGCCGGCGAATGCCTGCCAGTCATTGTTCACGAACGTGTCGACGGACTGCAGGTCCTGGTGATCCGTCAGGTAGTGCAACCCGTAGCGGATGGTGAGGTTGTCTTCCTTCCAGGTGCCCATCAGCTTGAACTGCCTGATGGTGTCCTGGTTGCGATTGCTGAGGATCGGCAGCACGTGCGAGCCGATCAGGCCGTTATTGATGAACTGCGAGCTATTGCCGTTCGGCCCGATGCCGGTCAGGTACGGAAGCTGGTTCGCGCCGATCCCGAGCATGCGGATATCGCTGCCATTCGTGCCGTTCGCCGTCGATGGGCCGTAGCCCACGTCCATGTCGAGCTGGCTGATCTCGCCGTTCGGGTTCAGCTCGGCGACGGAATAGGCTGCATCGAACTCGTACGTCTGCTTCTCGCCGACGTCCCACTGCATGTTGAAGCCGACATCGTTGTTGCGGACCTTCGAGGCATTGATCTGGCCCTGGAAGTCCGTCGGCGTGTTCAGCTGGACGAAGTCGACGACCGTGCCGTTCTCGTTGAGCCTGACGTCCCGCAGATTTCCCTGGTTGAACCACACCGTGTAGCCGAACTGCTCCTGGAACAGCTCCTGGCGCGAGAAATTGTCGTTCAGGGTGAAGAGCAGGTTGTCCGCGGGGCGCCATTGCAGGACGACGCGGCCATCGAGACGCTTGTCCTCCGTGTGCTCCTGGTAGATGCCCCAGTCCTGACTGAACCAACCCGGCGTGGTCCCAGTCGTCGAGGCTCCGGGCGCGGCGCCGGCGAATTGCGAAGGCGCGAACAGCTGTCCGTTCCAGCCTTGATTGTTGATGTGGTTGCCGCGTGTCTTCTTGTTTGCATACCCGACGCTGGCGAGCACACCGAAGCTGTCGTCCGCAAATGTGTCGCTGAAGAGGAGGCCCCCGTTTGGCGTCGCCTTCTCTTCATCCGGCGCGTAGGACGTGGAAGCCGACGCCACGACGCGCATGCCCGGGCGATCCAACGGCTTCGGGAACTTCACGTTCACGGTGGCGCCGATCGCGCCGCTGGAGAGCGCGGCGTCCGGCGTCTTCATGATGTCGACCTGGCCGACGAAATCCGCGCCCACGGCGCTGAAGTCGAAGCCTCGGCTGGAATCGCCGCGCGAGTTCTTGCCTAGAGCGGTGGGTATCTGGCGCCCGTCGTATAGCGTCGTGTTGAAGCTCGGGCCGAAGCCGCGCACGGTGATCTGCGTGGCATCGCCGGTCGATGTCGGCACGCCACCGAGGACGCTCGCGCCACGACTGATGGAAACACCTGGCACGCGCTGGATGGCAGCGGCGAGGTTGGAATCCGGGAATTTACCGATGTCCTCGGCCGAGATCGCATCCACCACGCCGAGCGCATCCTTCTTGATATCGAGGCTGCGCTGGAGTGAGGCGCGGAGGCCGGTGACGATGACTTCCTCGAGCTGATCGGAGCTGGGCTCCGCGGCCGCAGCGCCATCCCCATCTGCTGCCTGACTCAACCTCATCGCAGACGCCAGAATTGCCGCTACGGCAACCGCCACCGTATTGCGCTTGACCATCGGCTCATCCCCCTTGATTCGAGTTAATCGATCCGCCCACTGCACCCGGGGCGCAGCCATCCATGTGGTAGATCGGATTTTGGTGACACCGCTGTCACTCCGATCAGATGCATGCCGCTTCTTCTAGATTCCCGGGTAAGACATGGCGGCCCTTCTGGTACCGCTATCATGTGCGGCAAATAAGATGATCCACTCGCGGAATGTTTGCAAGCCCCGCCGGCCATTCTGTGGCGGGAAATTGGCCTGCAAGCCCGATGACAGCGTGGGTCCTGCGCAACGACCCGACGTGTTCCACGCCACATCCGGCCCCGCCCGTCCCCGGCCGTCCCCGCCGGAGGGCTTCCCGGAGCCCGCGGCGGTCGGTCTGACCGGTCTGTCGATTGCCATGTTGCCTGCGCCGGCTCAGTCTCTCGCCATGCTTCGCAAGCAGATCCTGGTTTCACTCGGCATCGCCGCTGCACTCCTGATCATCCTCGCGCTTCCAGGGCGTATCGACATGCCGGCGAGTCTGGCGCCGGCGCCTGCGAGCGACCTGGCATCGCGGCTTGCCTACGTGGTGAGCTGGCTTCTTGCGCCCGCGCTGTGTCTGCTGGCGGGGATCGTCTCCGTCGCCGCGCAGCGCTTCTTCGTGAGCGAGGCGATCGATGGCACTCGAGCGCCGCAGAGCCGCTTTCTCGAAATCAATCTGCGTTACAACCAGAACACGCTAGAGCAGACGGTGCTTGCAGCGTGCGCGTGGCTCGGTCTGGCTGTCGCCGCGCCACTCAACGTCGTCGCGATCGTTCCGCTGCTCGCGGTTCTGTTCGTGGCAGGGCGGATCCTGTTCTGGACCGGCTACCTCATTGCGCCGTGGGCGCGCGCATTCGGCTTCGGCCTCACGTTCTATCCCACAGCCGCGACGCTTCTCTGGCTCGCGTTTCAGGCCGTGCGCGGGAGCTAGAGTCCCAGGACGGCGACAATCAGCTCCGCGGCTTCGACGCTCACCTGCGTGAACTTCATGCCGATGCGGTACTGGTCGTCGCGGAGGCGCGCGCAATAGCGGACGGAAGCGCGCAGGGCAGGCGGACGTGCAATCTCGGGAGCGCTGATGCCCAGCTCCACGTTGCACTCCTGTTCCACGTTCAAAGGCCGCGTCGAGGTGACGGCGATTCCGTGTGCAGAGAGATCGATCGTGTGCACGTCGAGCGGCGCTTCATCACCCACACGAATGCGGGCCAGCACGCGAATGACTTCGCGCGCCTTTTCACGGCGCTCGGGAGCAGGGACTTCGAAAGAGAATGCGGCTTCGGGGCAGGGCAGCTCGATCGTGATGGAGTCATCCAGGCAAGGGGCGTCAAACGAGGGCGGCGGAACGTCGAACGAGAACGGTTCGCTATCGGCTGGCAAGGTTGTGCTCGTCATCGGCCTCGTCTCCCGTCCGTGAGCAGCAGCGGACGCAACGCCCGGACCTAGTTCACAGCGCGGACGACCAAAGTGGGCGGAACTGGTTCGCAAAACCCCGCTCTGCGCGCGCTATGTTCAATGACGGGATCAGCCTTCGGCGAGCTGCTTCATCTTCTTCAGCGCGTTTTCGAACAGGCCCCGGCGCCGCGCGACATCCGCGTCCTTGGCTGCCTGATCCGGCTTGTCCGACACGTCATACACGAGCGTGTAGACGATTTTCGAAGTCTTGTCGGTCACCGCCTTCGCCTCCATGAAGCCGTGGTAGAGGTTGTAGAACTCTCCTTCCTTTACGGGTTGCGTGTAGCCATAGGAGAGGTCCGTCTTTGCGACCAGGATCTCCAGAATGCGACCGCCCGCCAGTGCGCGCACGGTGCCGAAGTCGCCGGCGCCGGAGGTGATTTTGCAGTCGAGATTGAGCCACTTGCTGATGTCGCAGTACCCGCCGACGCGCGCCCAGACTTCGCTGGCCGGTTTCGCGATATCGATCTCCATGTGAATCGTTCGGTATTCAGGCTGTGCCGCGAATGCTGTTGAGGCGAGGGCAGTCAGGCCAAGCGCGAGGATGTATCGCAATTTGGAGTTCCTCATAGGTCCACGACACGCGAGGAGCATAGCAGCTATATTCGAAGCGCATGGACCACGACGCATCGATGACTGATTTCGATTCGGAAGCGATCGAGCAGGCCAGGGTTCTGTGGGACTACATGGCGTCGTTCCGCGCTACCACTCCAAGCGATGCGGTGGTCGTGTGCTGCTCGTACGATTTGCGTGTGTGCGACTACGCGTGCGGGCTCGTCAAGTCGGGCTTGTCGAACCGGCTGGTTCTGAGTGGCAAGACCGGCAACTGGACGCGGCATCTCTGGACGCGAACCGAAGCGGAAGTATTCAGGGAGCGCGCGATCGTGAACGGCATTGCCGAGAGTGCCATCCTGCTGGAGGATCGCTCCACCAACTTCGGAGAGAACGTGGCCTTCACCAAAGCTCTGCTGCCGCGTGCGAAGGCGATCACGTTCGTCACCAAGCCCGCGTCCGTGTTACGTGTGAAGCTCACAGCAGAGGTGAACTGGCCGGGCATTACACGCTGCGTGTCTTGTCCTGATTTTCAGTTTCCCAGGGACGTGTCGCCGGTAATCGGCCTCTTCGGAATCATCAACGAGATGGTCGGCGACGTTGAGCGCATTCAGCGCTATCCGGCGCTGGGCTACCAGTCGCCGCACGAGTTGCCGCAGCACGTACTGGATGCATGGACCTCCCTGGTACAGAAAGGATTCACGTATCACCTGATGCCGAAGGCGTAAACGTGGAATCGAAACCGGGCCGGTATGGCATCGAAAGCTCGCTGAGCTTCGGGTGGCTGCATCCCGCGTACTGGAAAACGCTGGCGGGCTTGCGCAAGAACGTCTGCAATGTGGCGGTGGAGTCGAACGGCGCGACGTTGCGCTTCACCGACTATCCGTTCCAGCCGGCAAGCGTCTATCCCAACGGCGTCGTCGAGCTGCATCAGGTCGCGGAGGTAGAGCTGCTTTACCCACCGCAGCTCCGCCTGACGAGCGGCGAGATCCTCTTCGTCATGCACCCGTACAAGGACGCGTTGCTGGCATTCGTCAACCGCAACGACATCGTGGTGAAGCAGCGCTCATCCGTGTGGAGCGCGCTGCTCGACCCGTTCGTCGACACCTGGGAAGACCAGCCAACCATCGACCGGCAGTTCGCATGGCTCGCGGACCTGGGGCTCGATCGCGAGGCGGTGGACAACTGGCGGCGTGAAGTGGCGCCCGCGATGGTCGCTTACAACTTCGGCACGGGCCTGTGGGAGTGGACCAGCCTCAACCTGTACGACGTGCTCACGGCACAGCAAGCGCGTCTGAGTCGCGCGGCCTTTGCCGATTTCTACTCCCGCGCCATGCGACTGGCCGCGCTGGACCAGGAGCGGGCGGAGTGGGAGCAGTCCTCGAAGAACTGGCCGGACAGCGCGCTGATCGCCGTGCTGATCGACTGGTATCCACGAGAAAAGACACGCGGAACCGAAGATTTCAGCAGGCAATGGGATGTCCGGAACCAGCATATCGAGCGCAAGCGCCAGGCGCTGCTCGCCGAGCTGTCCGCGGCCTATTCGGAACCGCATCGCCGTTATCACACGCTGCCGCATATCGCACATTGTCTGGCCGAGCTCGCAAAGGCCTGGCAGTACGCAGTCAACCTCAATGAGGTTCGCTGGGCGCTGCTGTTTCATGACGCGATCTACGACCCGCGCCGCGAGGACAACGAGAGCCGCTCGGCCGACTGGGCGTGCCGGGTGCTGGACGAGCTCCAGCGTCCCGAGGACGAGAAGGCTCGCATCCGCGGGATGATCCTGGCGACGGCCCACGCGAACGAACCGCGCACGGCGGATGAAGCACTGGTGCTCGATGTCGACCTCTCGATCCTGGGTGCGGACGCTGCGAAGTTCGATGACTACGATCGCGCGATCCGGGTGGAATACGAGTGGGTTCCGGAAGCGGACTACCGCAAGGGGCGCGCCGGGATACTGCGTTCGTTCCTCGAACGCGAGCGCATTTATCACACGGCCTTCTTCAGGCGCCGCTACGAGAAAGCGGCGCGAGCCAATCTGCAACGCGCGCTGGATCGACTGCACGCAATGAAATGAGGTCGGGCGACATGTCGGCAGGGAGGGTCGCCGTTCGTCCTTGGGTCAGAGAGACAGCACTGATCCGAGAGATGCCATCATGTTCGCCGCCATCGTCCAGCTCTTCAGCCAGGTCCGCGCCGCCGGCTTTGCAGTACGCGCCGTCGCGCTCCTGAAGGCACTTGGGCCCTATGCCGCCATCGAGTTGCTGCTGCCGGGTGGGACGATCATCGCGCTGCTGCTCTGGCTCTACTCACGTCACAGGAGCACCCGTCAGGCAACGGCGGCCTAGCTGGTCCACCAGACGACGAATTCCTTGAAGCCGATGTAGCCATCACCCTCGGTATCGGCCACTTCGAAGTCGAGCAGGCATTCCTCCCGCGACACATCGCCATCCAGCTTCTTCAGCAAGGCGTGGAACTCCTCCCGGTCGATGAAGCCGTCGCCATTGGGATCGCAGGATTCGAAAGTCTTGCGCAAGTCCGCGATCTGCTCGTCCGTCAATTTGGCCATGGGCGGCTCCTGCGGGACAATTGAGGCCAGATCATATTCTGTTTAGGGATAGCGGATCATGGAGACCGTGTTCGAGGCGAACCTGGCGCTCGAGGCCCATCTCGTCCAGGACCTGCTGGAGCGCGCTGGCATCCCCTCGCGTATCGATGGCGAGTATCTGCAGGGTGCGGCGGGGGAACTGCCCCTGGGCGGTCTCGTGAAGGTGCGCGTGCCGCCGGAGCGTGCAACCGAGGCGCGCCAGGTGATCGCCGACTGGGAGAAGTCGCAGCCCGCGGATCCGACACCGCCGATTTCGAAGGGCAAAGGTGCGTGGACCGCATTCGCGTTCCTGCTCGGAGGCGCACTGGGCGTTTTCGCCGGGTGGGTTCACTTCAACACGCCAATCTATTCCGATGGTGTCGACTACGACAACGACGGCAAACTCGAGGAGCACTATCGCTATACCGGTGGGAAGCTCGAGCTCGCGGAATACGACCGGAATTCGGATGGCACCGTCGACGAGCGCTATGACTACGACTCGCATGGCGTGACCACCGAGGGCTGGGGTGACGACAATTTCGACGGACGATTCGAAAGCCACACCCGCTTCGTGCGCGGCCAGCCCGAGACAACCGAAACAGATCGCGATGGAGACGGTTTCGCCGAGGAAGTCCTGCGATACCAGAATGGCGTCATCGCCGAGCGCGAGCTGCTCTCCCCGCAGTCTCGCGCCGTGATCAAACGCGAGCACTATGCAGGCGGGCAGCTCATGGCCGCCGGTTACGACACCAACGGCGATGGCGACTTCGAACGCCACGTCGAGTACGACGCGCTGGGTGACCCGAAGCCCTAGTTGAACGGCGGATTGGCCAGCACGACAGACGTTTCGATCTGGCGCTCCGGAATGGTCCAGTACTTCTCGAGCAGAGCCGCTTTCAGCCCGGCCGGCACGAGCTCGAAACCCTGGCGCTGATAGAAAGAGACGGCCCAGGTCGCCGCCGCCCACGTGCCCACCAGCATGCGTCGGGAGCTCTGCTGACGGAGATGCCCGATCAACGCGGCACCGACGCCGTGCCGCTGGGCGCCCGGCCGTACATAGGCATGACGGATCAGGTCCACATCCATCACGGGCTGAATCGCCATCACGCCGATCAGCTCGCCATCCGTCTCGAACCCGAAGAACGCGACACCCGCAGCGATCTCACGTTGCAACTCTGCGGCCGGCATGTACGGGTCATGCCAGCAGTCTGCCGGAATCACCCCTCGATACGCTTTGGCTGCGGAGTTGATGATCGCAAGAATGTCTGCGAAGTCTGCCTCGCGGCAACGACGGATCGTGTTCATGCCAGCGAGTCTGCGTTCCCACCGCGCCGCCTCGCTTGTACAAAATTGCACCATGCTCACGCGGAATTGGAGCCATAACGAGCCGGAGTCACGCCCAGGTGCCGAACGAAGCAACGTGTCAGATGACTCTGATCGCAGAATCCTGCGATGAGGGCGACCTCCGCCAGATCGTACCGGGCACGGATCAGGCGGCGCGCGAAGGAGATGCGCCGTTGCAGGATGTACGCGTGAGGTGTGAGACACAGCTCGCGCGCGAACGCACGCAACAACTGGAAACGGCTGACGTGCGCTTCGCGCGCGAGATCCGCAAGCGTGTGCCGTGCTGCCGGATCCGCATCGATGCGATCCCGCGCCCGCCGAATGCACGCCGTGAGCTTCGTTGCGTCGTTCATCCTGGTTGTGGAATGCACGCCGAGCCGCGCAACCAGCCGCAGGATCGCCGTCTCGCAGGCCATCGTGTCAGCCGATGCGATAGTCGCGCGACTGAACGCGAATGCCACATCGAACACCCTGCGCAGGGACGCATCCGCGAACACAGGCGCGGCGAATGTGAAGGTGCCCGTCGCGCCTTCGAGGACGTCCGCGCGTGTTTCTTCCATCAAGGCGGGCTCGAAGTACAGGATCCGCCACGACCGTGGGCGATCGCCTATCGCCCGTCCATCGTGCACTTCACCCGGATTCACGCTGATGAAGTGTCCGGGACCGGCTTCCACCTGTCCGCGACCGCTCCAGGATGCGTGCCCGCCAGAATCGACGAGACCGATGCCAAACTGATCGTGGGTGTGTCGCGGATACGAGCGGCGGCTCGCGGCGCTCATCGGCTCGATCCCGGGCAGCGGAAAGTTGTGGAACCGGATGGAATCGTTCACGGCTGACCCTCGCTCCTGCCCGCCCACGACTTTACGCTGCCCTCGTGCACGGCTGCATACACTTCGTCGCGCAGGCCGTTTGCTTCGGCAGACGTGAGCGTCCGCGCGAGATCCCGGATCACGAGGCGAAGCAGAACATTCTTTTGCCCCACCGAGAGACCGAGCCTCTCACGCGCTATCGCCGGCAGCTCAGCATACGGCGCCTCCGAGACGACGGAAATTTCTTCGATGCTCCGGCACCGCTCGGCGAGCACCGAGCGTACGCGATCGCCCAGCTCCTCGGCCGTCATCGCCGCATCCACTGCAATCGACAGGTCGCGCTGCACGGCCGGCTGCGCCGAAACAGGGCGGTACGGCTCGAGATCGAGCATCTGTCGCGCGATACGTGGATCCGCCGAGCGCAGCACGCGAATGTCGTCGATGCCCTTGCGGAGCATGAGCATCCGGTCGAGTCCCATGCCCAGCGCGAGCCCCGAATACTCAGCCGCAGCGAGGCCAGCGGCCTCGAGAATCTCCGGGTGTGCCATTCCGCATTCGAGGATCTCGACCCACGCACCCTGCACCTGGGCATGCACTTCGAGCCCATCGACCGTGTAAGGATGCACGGCCGGATCGAGTCGCAACGCTGCGCCGGGCAGCAGCGCAGAGACTATTGTCTCGATCATTGCGAGGAGATGTTCGCGACTCAGGACGCCGCGCTTCACACGCCACAGGTCGAGCTGATGCGGCTCACCCACGTGCAGTCGATCGATGGAATCGCGTCTGTAAGTAAGTCCTGGACATGCAACCAGCACGTCGTCGTACGCCGCCGGCGCAATCATCGACAGCGCCGGAGGAATCATCGCTGAAGTCTGCGTACGCAAGAGAAGCGCGTCGGAAACATAACGCGTGTAGCGAGCATCGCGCGATGCGCCTTCAGGCGGATAGCGCAGACGATCGTAGTTCTCCGCGATCGAAACAACCGGCGGCGCGCGGTAGACGATCACGGGACATTGCCACGCGACGCGCAGCGCTTCGCTGGCCTGCTGGACGAGGAGCTGCATCGCGTGCGCGCCGAGCGCCGCATCGGTCAGATCGCGCACGGCGAGCGAGCGCCGATACGCAGCAGAGTCGAGACTTTTCCGGGACATGACACACCTTCATTGCAAGTTGGGTTCGAACGCCGCGACGAGCGCGGGGCGCAGGAAAACCCGACCTGAATTCAGGCAGTCGGAACGATGCGGGAGTTATGCACGCAACCGGACGCCCGACGCCTGGAACAGGCCGGGGCCGGTAAATCGAAAGGTGCGTGCTGCGGATCGCATGGGCACGAATCTAGCGGACAGATCTGTGGGATGGCAAGGCCGCGGTCAGGTCCGCGCCCAAAACGGGCACGTGCCTTGCTTGATCCATGATGCAGTTCGGGCTCAGGGCGACCCGGACGCCTTTTGACAGGGCACTGGCGCAATGCGAACGCGGTTCAGCCTCCATCGAATACCGATCCGGCAGCGATTCACTCGCTGGCATCGGGTATTCACCCGCGGGCGCTCGCTTGCCCTTTTGCGGCTCCTGAGCCGCATGGGCTCCGGACGACGCACGCTCAGTCCAACCTGAGATCCGGTGTGCCTCGCGCGGACGCGCGGCTCACGTCGTTGCGTCCGTTGCCATCGGCATCGAACGCGCGCGACGCGTCGGTCCATTTCACGGACAACCGGGTGACCTGAATCATGACTGTCAGCAATCTGCAGCATTCGACTTTCCAAAGTGTGCAACGGACGCACAGCAAGCTCGAGCTCATCGCTCGGCGCTTCCTCATTCCGCGTTCCTTCGTGACGCTCTATGCCCTCGCGCGCTGGAGCGCGACGGTCAGCACGCGCGCCGAAGTGGAGCTCAGTCCCAATCTGCATCTCGGGCGCGGCACGACCGTCAGCTCGTTCACCAAGATCAAGGCGACGGACGGTGTGCTGGCGACCGGCGAGAAATGCGGCTTCGGCCCCGGCTGTTTCGTCGCGACCGGCGAAGGCGGCATCGAGGTGGGCGATCACGTGATCTTCGGGCCGAACTGCTCGGTGATTGCAGTGAACTATCGCTATGGCCAGCTCGAGGTACCGCTCGAAGAGCAGGGCCTCACCTCGCAGGGCATCCGCATCGGCAACAATGTCTGGATCGGCGCCAACTCGGTGATCCTCGACGGTTCCGAAATCGGCGACAACTCGATCGTGGTGGCGGGGAGCCTCGTCAATCGCAGGTTCCCGGCGGACTCCATCATCCAGGGCAATCCCGCGAAGGTGATTCTCTCGCGGGCGCGCCACTGAGGGAGGAGCTCACATGGAAACACGCAACCTGGCGCTGGAGATCGTCACCACTGTCGTGCAGGACATGAGCGGTGAGCTCGCGTATCCCTCCCTGCGCAACGTATCGCCGGAAACGCCTTTGTTCGGCGGACCGGACGGCATCGATTCCCTTTCCCTCGTCCGCATCGTCGCGGAAGTGGAGCGCGAAGCGGAACAGAAAGCAGGCAAGCGCGTCGTGCTCGCGGACGAGCGCGCCATGTCGATGCGTCACAGCCCATTCCGCAGCGTCACCAGCCTTGCGGACCTGCTCGCGGAACGATTGGGCGAGTAAGCCATGCAGCCGGTGATGCTGATCACGGGAACCCGCAAGGGGATCGGCCGGTTCCTGGTCGATCGGTACGTTGCGCGCGGATACGTGGTTGCCGGCTGCAGTCGCGAGCCGTTCGAAGGTGCGGCACCTGAGAACTATCACCACTATTGCGTCGATGTCACGGATGAGCCGCATGTGGTGGAGATGGTGCGCGATGTTTCAAAACGCTTTGGCGGCATCGCCGCGCTCATCAACAACGCGGGTGTCGCGGCGATGAATCACCTGCTGCTCACGCCGGTGGCAACGATCGAGCGCATTTTCAGAACGAACGTGTTCGGCACGTTCATCGTGATGCGCGAAGTGGCGAAGGTCATGAGCTCCGCCCGGCATGGGCGCATCGTCAACTTCGCCACGGTCGCCACACCGCTCAATCTCGAAGGCGAGGCGAGTTACGCCGCGTCCAAGGCGGCCGTCGAGTCGCTCACGCGGGTCGCTGCACGGGAGCTTGCGCCCTTTCAGATCACCGTGAATGCGGTGGGACCCACTCCGGTCCTGACGGACCTGATCCGCAACGTCCCGAAACAGAAAATGGACGCGCTGATCGCCGCGCAAAGCATCCGGCGCATGGGCGAGTACCGGGACGTGGCGAATGTCATCGACTTCTTCATCGCCGCCGACAGCGATTTCGTGACCGGCCAGACGCTCTATCTCGGCGGGATCAACTAGCCATGAGCCGTCTGCACCATTTCATCGAACGATTACGTGGCTACGGCTCACGCCCCTGTCTCGAAGACGAGCACGGTGTTCATTCGTACGCGGATTTTCTGGCCGACTGCGAGCACTGGCAGGCTGAGCTCGAACGCATGGGGATTCGTGCCGGTAGCGTCGTAGGGTTACAGGCGGACTATTCGGTCACGGCGACGGCCGTTCTCTTCGCCGCGCTGCTGCGTGGTTGCATCGTGGCGATGATCCCGCGAGACCGGGATGTCGCGAGTTACCTGGAAGACGCCTGCGCCAATGAGATGATCGCCGTCGACGCTAACGGGCGCGTGCGCAGGCAAACGCTGGCGGCGGCGCGCGACCATCCGCTGCTCACGAAGCTGCGCGCGGCCGGGGAGGGCGGCATCGTCCTCTTCACGTCAGGTTCGACCGGTCGTCCCAAGGCAGCACTGCAGTCCACCGAGCGCTTTCTCTCGAAGTTCATGAGGCCACGACGCACTTTCCGCACGCTCGGCTTCCTGCTGTTCGATCACATCGCGGGCCTGGACACACTCTTCTATACGCTCTCGAGCGGCGGCGCCCTGATCCTGACGAGGCGGCGCGATCCCGAATCCGTGAGCGCGCTCATCGAGGCACATCGCGTTGAAGTGCTGCCCGTGTCGCCGAGCTTCCTGCGCTTGTTCTGCCTCGCGCAGTCGTCACTCGACTGCGATCTCAGCAGTCTGAAGATCATCACGTACGGGTCCGAGCCCATGGATGCAACGACCCTCGCGCTGCTGAACGAGCGCTTCCCGCACGTGCAGATCTCTCAGAAGTACGGCACGACGGAGACCGGTTCGCCGCGCACTGTCTCGCGCGGAAACGAGAGCCTCTGGCTGAAGCTCGCAGGCGCCGGCACGGGCCTGGAAGCGAAAGTGGTCGACAATGTGCTGTGGCTGCGCGGAGAGAGCACGATCCTCGGCTACCTCAACGCACCCTCGCCGATCGACGAGCAGGGCTGGTACTGCACGGGCGATCTGGTGGATGTCGATGGCGAATGGCTGCGCTTCCGCGGCCGTGTGGCGGATCGGATCATCGTGGGCGGTGAGAACGTGTCGCCTGCGGAGGTCGAGCAGGCGATTCTCGAGCTGGACTATGTCCGCGCCGTCGTCGTCGAAGGCGAGAAGCACCTGATGCTGGGCCAGATCGTCACGGCGCGCGTCGCGCTCATGGGGCACATGGACCCGCAGGAAGCGACGAAAGGAATCCGCCGGCATTGCACGGCCCGTCTGGCACGTTACAAAGTGCCCGTGAAGATCAGCATCGTGACCGAGGAGCTGGTCGGCGGGCGGCAGAAGAAAGTGCGCTCCACCTCGAGGTCAGCTCACGCGCGGTGAGCCGTGGCATGCTATGCGCGCATGTCCCCGGAAGCGCGCCCCCTGCTCGTGTCGATCGTCGTGGCAACGTTCAATCGGCCGCAGGCGCTCGGGAACGCGCTGCGTAGCATTTCTCTTCAGACCTATACCCGGTTCGAAGTCATCGTGGTGAACGATGGCGGCCTGGACGTGAGCGATATCGTCGCCCAGTGGCGCCCGCTCATGTCCATTCGGTACGTGCAACTCCCCGCCAACGCAGGGCTCGCACGTGCGCGCAATGTCGGCGTGCGCCACGCGAGCGGCGACATCATCTGCTTTCTCGATGACGACGACACGATGCTTGCGGAGCACTTGCAGGCTGGTGTGCGCGCACTGATCGAAGGGGATGTTGAGGCGGCCTACGTGCAGGTTGCCGTGTGCGACGAATTCGTCGCACCGGGCGCCGCCCCGACGGCGAGCCAGGTGAAGGCTCACTACAAGGCCGCGTTCGACTCCCGTCTGTTGTTCATCTGCAATTTCATCCCCGTCAACGCGGTCTTCATCCGCAGGCGGAGCGACGTTCCGCTCGTATTCGACGAGGACCTGCGGCACCTGGAAGACTGGGATCTCTGGCTCCGGCTCCACGTGCACTCGGGCTACCGGTTCCGGACCGTGCCAGTAATGACCACGGTGTATCACCGTGTGCCGGGGTTCGCCTCGATGACGAGCCATGCGCTCTCGTCCGCTGACGAGTCGCTGCGCTTTCGCGAGACGTTTCGACTGATCGCGAGACGCTATCCATCCGACGATCGCGTCGTGGTGATGGGTCGGGCCCTGCACGACGAGCTCTACGCAGCGCTCGCGAAGGCCAACGCCATCGCGAAACCTGCGCTCGCCTTCGCATACGAGCGCTTCGTGGACAGCATGGATGCATTTGTGAACGGCCGGCTCGATGCCGCGGCAGTGAGGCGCAGCATCGGAATAGAATGACCGAACAATAACGAGAGGGGGGTGCGATGAGAGTTGCAGCGGCGTTCGTCGTTCTGGCGTGCATCGTGACGGGCTGTGTCAGCGGGACCTCGGGTTCCGGTTCCGCAGCGGGGCTGAAGCTCTACGTTCTCGACTGCGGGACCATCTCGAAGATGGACACGAATCTCTTCGGACTGAAGCCCGAGGAGGTCAAGACGAATATCGGCTTCGCCTCACCGTGTTATCTGGTCGTGCATTCGAAAGGCCTGCTGATCTGGGACGTCGGCCAGGTGCCGGATGCGGATATCCCCGACAACGGCACGGAAGTGGTTCAGCAGGGCATCCTGAAGGCGACACGCAGGCTCACTTCGCAGCTCGCGAGCCTCGGCTACAGCCCGAAGGTCATCACGTACGTCGCCATGTCCCACTACCACGCGGATCACACCGCCAACGCGAACATGTTCGCGGGCTCGACGTGGATCGTGCAGGAGGCCGAGTACGACATCATGTTCAGCGATGCGCAGGTCGGCATCCGCACGCCCGATTCATACAAAGACCTGAAGAACGCGAAGCGCATCGCCTTGCAGAACGCGGATCACGATGTATTCGGCGACGGCACCGTCGTCGTCAAGACGGCGCCCGGACACACGCCCGGCCACCAGATGCTGTTTCTGAAGCTGAAGAAGTTCGGGCCGTTGCTGCTCGCGGGCGATCTCTATCACTTCCCCGAAGAGCGCACGCTCGATCGCGTGCCGACCTTCGACTTCAATGCGGCGATGACGCGCGAGACGCGCAAGAAGACGGATCAGTTCCTCACGGACTCGCGCGCACAGATGTGGATCCAGCACGACGCGCCGACGTACGCGACGCTCAAGAAGGCGCCTGAGTTCTACGACTAGGCGGTCAGGCGGGCCGCCGCGCGAGCGATAGCCAGATCCCGCCGCCGATCAGCGTGATGCCCGACATGCGCGCAAGGAATTTGGCGCGCGCGGGCTTCATGAACCAGGCGCGCCCGAAGCCCGACGCGATGGCCCAGCCGGAATCGCTGAGCGCGGCCAGGAACACCGAGACGATGCACATCACGGTGAGCTGGTAGGTGGCAGGCAGCGCCGGGTCGACGAACTGCGGCAGGAACGCCGTGAAGAATGCGATGGTCTTCGGATTGGCGAGCGCAACGATGAAGCCGCGCCAGAAGTGGAGCTGATTGCCCGAGACGGTCAGCGGCGCTCCCGCATGACGCCACGCCTGGATGCCGAGCCAGATGAGATAGGCGGCACCCGCCCAGCGCAGGACCTCGAACACGTACACCGCGTGCTTCAGCACCCAGCTCAACCCAAAAGCGATCAACGCGAGCAACACGGCGTTTCCGGTCGACGTTCCCGCTACGGTGACGAGCGCTGCACGCGTGCCGCGCGTTGCGCCCGTCGAGATGACGAGCGTGACGATCGGTCCCGGCGTCAGGATCAGAACGACCGTGATGAGCAGGAAGCCGGTGAAGAGCTGCCAGTTCATGCGTTGACTCCCTATCCAATTTACTGGACAGTATGTCCAGTATGCAAGAAGACATCAACTCCCGTATCGCTGCGCGCGTCCGTTCGCTGCGCAGTGGCCTCGACCTGAGCCTCGAAGCCCTTGCCACGAAATGCGACGTCAGCCGCTCGATGTTATCCCTGGTCGAGCGCGGGGAAACCAGCCCCACGGCGGTGGTGCTCGAGAAGATTGCCACCGGGCTCGGCGTGCCGCTCGCTACATTGTTCGAGGATTCGAGCGCACCCCCCAGCCCGGTCTCGCGCAAGGAAGAGCGAACGTCGTGGCGCGACCCGCAGTCCGGTTACGTCCGGCGCAATATTTCACCGCCCAACTTTCCCTCACCCATTCAGCTGGTCGAAGTGATGCTGCCGGCAGGCGCGCGCGTTGCGTACGAGACGAGCACGCGCGAGCCGCACATCCATCAGCAGATCTGGGTGCAGGAGGGGAGTGTCGAGGTCACCTTCGGCAAGGACGTCTATCGCCTGAACGAAGACGATTGCCTGGCGATGCAGCTCGACCGGCTCATCACGTATCGCAATCCCACGCGCAAGCCGGTGCGCTACATCGTGAGCATCGCCAAATGAACATCCGCTGTCTCGAGGCACTAGGCGAGCGCGAGATTCAGGCTCTGGGCGATGTGCTGATCGACTGCGTCGAAGGCGGCGCGTCCGTGAGCTTCATGTGGCCCATGTCGCGCGCGAAGGCAGATGCATTCTGGAAGCGGGCCGCGGACGCGGTTTCACGTCGCGAACGCATCGTCGTGGTGGCTGAAGATGCGGACGGCGCCATCGTCGGCACCGTCACGGTGCTTCTGGACCAGCCGGAGAACCAGCCGCACCGTGGCGACGTCTCGAAGATGCTGGTGCATCGTCGGGCACGCCGCCACGGTGTAGGTGCCGCGTTGCTGGAAGCCGCCGAACGCAGCGCCCGGAAGGTTGGCAAGACGCTGCTCGTGCTCGACACCGTCAGCGGAAGCGATGCCGAGCGTCTGTACAGGCGTCAGGGTTGGCAGCGGTGTGGCGAGATCCCGGGCTACGCGTTGTGGCCCGACGGAGCGCCGTGCCCCACTACCATCTTCTACAAGGTGCTCGATCAGAAGTAGAAGTACGGGTCCAGGACCCGAACTTCGGTGATCTGGTCCACCGGGAGGCCGTTGGCCACGGCCGCCGCACGGATGGTCTCCGCGTCCGGGGCGTCGTAGACGCAGAAGGTGCGGGACTTGTCGAGCGAGACGTACGAGTGCACCCAGGTGACGTGCTTCTCGCCGTTACGCCCCACCACACCCTGCATGGCCCGCGCGCCATTCTCATTTGGAATGACGTTCAGCCCCCCGGGAAAGGTTCTCTGGACAACAAAGCGCGGCATGGTCTTACTCCTCGAAAGTGGCGCCGGATCGGCGATGGGATTCCGTCTTACGATACGGGCCGTCAGGCACCGATAATCCGGGAGCGCTCCCTATATCTTCGGGGCGCATCCCCAATTTTTCCGGCATGCACGCTTCAGCGGTTGAGCCGCGCCTGCGTTCTCGACAGAATCCGCCCGTCTGTGTGCGCAACGTATTGTGTGAACAGGGGTGAATTCACCTCGGTGACGGCGCGACCGATCGCGCCGCTGACGCATTTCCGGTACAACATCGTGCGTGCCAGGCCGTCCGATGTGAACGGCTCGCAGACGTAGAGCGCCGCGCGTTCGATTCTGCGATATAGCTGAGCGGCATCGGCGGTTCGCGACAGGTCCAGATCAGAGATTAGTATCGCGCGCGTGCGTGGTTCTTCATCTCCGGGTGGAACTGCGAGGCACGCCGCCGGTGTGGACAGGGCCAATGCGAGGACCAGCAAGGTGTTGAGGCGCTTCATGTTCGTTCCCAATGCCCGGAACAGCCCGGTGATGGATATCCTGCAGAGCCGCCCCGGTGGCGGAATCGGCAGGCGGCCCTATCTTTGCCGCCAAGCCTCCCCAAAAAAGCGCTGACCATGGTGCTTCTGGAAAGGGATCAACAGCTCTCCACCCTCGCGCGCTGGCACGACAACACGCCTGCCAGCGGTGGTTGCGTCGTGTTCGTCACGGGCGAGGCCGGCATCGGCAAGACTGCGCTCGTGCGCGAGTTCATCAGTCAGCGTGGCGCGGGCGTACGGGCGCTCTGGGGCGCATGCGATCCGCTGTCGACACCGCAGCCGCTCGGTCCGCTGCGCGATGTGAGCCGCCAGGTGGGCGGGGCGCTGCTGGAAGCGATGACCGAAGGCATGCATCGCGAGCGCATCTTCACGACCATGCTCGATGAGCTCGAGCGCGCAGGTCAGCGCGCGGTGCTCGTGATCGAGGACATGCACTGGGCGGACGATGCGAGCCTGGATCTGCTCAAGTATCTGGGTCGGCGCATCGCGCGGACGCGGGCGATGCTGATCGCCACGTATCGGAACGACGAAGTCGACGCGCGCCATCCTTTGCAGAGTGCGATCGGTCATCTGCCCGGTGGAGTGGTCCATCGGTTGCCGTTGCCGTCGCTGTCGGAGACTGCGGTGACGGAGCTGGCCCAGAGGTCAGGTCGCAGTGTTGCGGGCCTTCACGCTACGACCACTGGCAATCCGTTCTACGTCACTGAGGTGCTCGCTGCTCCCGAAGGCGAAGTGCCCGCATCAGTGCGAGATGCGGTGCTCGCGAGAATCGCGCGACTTTCTCCGGGGGCGCGCAAGGTTGCCGAGCTGGCGGCGCTCGTGCCAGGGCGCATCGAGTCCTGGCTGATCCGCGAGGTCCTGCAGGCGGAGGAAGCGGCCATCGATGAGTGCACGCTGAGCGGGATGACACGAAGCTCGGACGGCGCGCTCGCTTTCCGCCACGATGTGTCGCGACGTGCGGTGGAGGACTCGCTTCCTGCAGTGGAGGCTCGTGCGCTTCACGTGCAGATCCTGAGCGTATTGACCGCAACAGAGCGGAGCGACATCGGTGAGTCGCGAATCGTGCATCACGCCGTTGGCGCGGGAGACGTCCCGGCTGTTTTGAAGTTTGCTCCGCTCGCCGCTGAGCGCGCGGCAGGCGTCAGTGCTCACCGCGAAGCCATCGCGCACTACAGAACAGCCTTGCTCTACGGCAACCGTCTCGAGCCGGAAGTGCGCGCGGCGTTGCTGGATCGGTTGTCATATGAGTGCTATCTCACGGGCCAGGTCGACGAATCCGTCGAGGCGCGCACACGGTCGCTGGCGTTGTGGCAGGCTACCGGCAACTCGGTTCGTGTCGGGAATACGATGCGCTGGCTCTCGCGCCTCAGCTGGTTCCAGGGGCGGGGCGACGATGCCGAGCGGTTTGCTTCGCAGGCGGTTGAAACACTGGAACCCCTCGGACCGAGTCACGAGCTCGCCATGGCGTTCAGCAACGTCTCGCAGCTCGCCATGCTGGCTGCCCAAACTCAGCGAGCCATCGAATGGGGCGAGCGTGCCATCGCATTGGCGCGGCAGCTCGACAACCAGGAAGTGCTCGCGCATGCGCTCAACAATGTAGGAGGCGCGCGCCTGCGCAACGTGGGCGATGAGGGATGGTGCGAGCTGCAGCAGAGTCTGGAAGTGTCGCTGCGAGGTGGATTCCAGGAGCACGTTGCCCGCGCGTACACGAATCTCTTTTCTTTCTCGCTCAATCATCGTGACTACGTCACTGCGGACACCAACCTCGAAGCAGGCCTCGCCTATTGCGATGAGCATGACCTGGATGCCTGGGGCCGATACATGCGTGCGTTCCGTGCGCGGGCGCGCTTCGAACAGGCTGCGTATGGAGATGCGGCGAGCGAAGCCGAAGACTTGTTGAATCAACCCCAGCTTCCGGTGGCGGCGCGACTGCCGGCGTTGATCGCCCTGGCTCGCGTGCGTATTCGTCGAGGCGATGACGGCGTGGAGGAACCCTTGGCTGAGGCCTATGCGCTCGCCATGGCAACACGCGAAGGGCAGCGCATTTGTCCGGTGACGGCCGCATGTGCCGAATACGCCTGGCTGCGCGGCGATCTGGCCGCGGCAGCACGTGAAGCCAAGATCGGCCTCGACGTCGCGTTACGCGGCGAAGATGAGTGCCGGCGCGGTGAGCTCGTCTTCTGGGCCTGGCGTTCCGGCGCCATTCGCAAGATCCCGTGTCCGATCGCCGAGCCGTTCCGCCTGCACGTCGAAGGGGATTTCGTTGGCGCGGCCAAGGCGTGGGCCGCAATCGGGTGCCGGTACGAGGAAGCTGCTGCGCTCGCGGATAGCCCCGACGAGGTTCATCGCCGGCGCGCGCTCGAGATTTTCGAGGGCATCGGCGCGCGTCCGATGGCTCGGCGTCTCCGCAAGCAACTGCAATCCGAAGGTGTGCGCGGGCTCAAGCGAGGAGCGAATCGCACCACGCGCGCCAATCCTGCCGGGCTTACGGCGCGGGAGCTGGAGATTCTGTCGCTGCTGGCGAGCGATCTCTCGAATGCAGCCATCGCGCGCAGGCTCTATCTATCGACGAAGACCGTTGGCCACCACGCGAGCGCGATTCTGGCGAAGCTCGGCATCGGGTCGCGGCGTGAAGCCGCGGATGCGGCACGCAAGCTCGGCATCGATCTCAGTATCGAGCGCCCCGAGAAGCGGCAGGCCGTCAGGGCGCAACGAACCTAGAAGACCATGTTGAGCGCGACCACAGGGATGACGTTCGCGCTCGCGTTGCGCCCGGCCGGCGTGAGAATCGCGCCGGCGATGACGCCGATGCGGCTGTTGAAGTTGTATTCCACCGCGGGCGCGAGCGTGAACACGTCGCTCGAACCGAAGTTCCGATCCACACGGACTGGAATCTGAGCTCCGGCAAGCGGTGAATTGAAGCCGCTCACGGTCGTGCTGGTGTCGTTCTCGTACACGACGTCGAGGGCGAGCACCCAGTTGCGCGTCACGCTGTATTCCCACGCTGAGTTGACGACGAACGCGCGTCCTGGCTTCGCATGCCCGCGGAAGCCTTCGCCCGTTCCATAGACGCTCGCGTCGTTCACGGTCACATCGTCCGGCAGCGAGTAGGAGAGATTCAGACGCGTGCGCAGGATGCGGCCGTTCGGCATCCAGAGGAAGTATTGCGAGTAGAGGGCGAGCGTCGTCGTCCACGCGCCGCTGCCGAGACCGTCGCTCGGGCGCGCGCCGAGTCGATCGTACTTGCCCGTGGGCAAGGTTTCCGACACGACGATGGACAGTGTCGGCATTCGCGATCCTTCGCGGTATTGCGTGAGCCGGATCGTGCCCTGGACCATGAAGTCGCCGAGGCCGATGCCGGAGCTGTCCGGCCCGTTGTCGAGGTCGTTGTAGCCGAAGCGGGGAATCACACCGACGGTGAAGTTCTCGATGAGGCCGTAGTTCACGTAGGTGAGCGAGCCGAAGCTGTGGCGGGTCGCGCCGCTGTGTCGATTGCCATCGGCGTCGAAGCGACCGCGATTCGTCACATCGAACACGTACGGCTCGACGAGCATGTGGCCCGGCGGGAGTGTGTTTGCTCCGGCCGCGAGAATGGGCCCGGTCCACCATGCGTCATCGCGTGACTGGCGGTAGGCGTCGGGTGTGGAGGCGCTGGCGATGCCAGTCTGTGCGAGGGCGAGTGCGCACACCGTGATGTGCGCGCTCCGAGCGCTTGTCATTCAGTCATTATCTGCCGCGGCCCGCGCGATGCGTAGGTCCATTTTGGGCGATGAGCCCATGCCACTTTGGAGTAGGGCACGTAGCTCAGATCTGCGCGATAACGCGCGGTCTCGGTGCGGTAGTCAGCAAGAACCGGGTTGCCGCGTGTCTTCTGCCTCATTCCTTGTAGCAGGTTGCGGACAAATGCGGACTGCGCAGCGAAGTCGGAGGGCTTGTCCGCTGAAAGAAGCAGGATGTACCCGGTCGCGCCGTTTGCGGGCCTCAGCAACGCGTGTCTGATGGCGGGCTGTGTGCGCAGGCCGGCGCTGATCAAGGATTCGAACTCCGCGTGTGCGCCTGGCACGAGATCGAAGTGGTACAGCGTCAGGAGTGTGGAAGTCAGCAGCTGGGTGGTGACTTCGCCCAGCACGCTTTCGTATGTCGCGGCTGAGCGCACGTCTGCGTAAGGCACGGTGTTGAGATCGTTATCGGCTCCGTCGGCGGCCGGCGAGACGGGCGAATCGAGATCCGTCCAGCGATGCGAGAACGTTCCGTCCATGAAGTAACCGTCGCGCTCGCCGGAGGCGATCATCCAGCCGTGCCACGTCCACGGGTCGTTGTTCTTTCGATGCCATTCGAGGTGGCGCTTGTAGCCTTCCTCGAAGTCGCGCGCCATGCCTGGTTTGGGTTGCCACACGACGAGCCGAGCCACATTTGCGGCGGGCTGCGCGTGAGCGCTGGTGGTGAACAGCAGAAAGAACGGGACCAGACAGGCCAGTCGACATCGAGTCATGTGAGTCTGCATGGGCCGTACTTAAACACTCCAGTGCAGGGTAGAGTGCAAATCACCTAGTCGCTCGCATGACGCGCTGGGAGCGAATCCAACGCCATAAAACGATCCATAAATAGCTCATATCGGGCATTTGTGATCCATAGATGGACCAAATGCTCCGACTACCCGAAGCAAGGACAGGGCTGGCACTCTGGCTGTCCGCTGCAGGCGAGACGGCGAAAACACTCCGGCGCAGGGTAGACTGCAAGTCATGCGTTACCGGATTGGTGAGTTTGCGGAGCTGAGCGGCGTTTCGGTGAAGACGCTGCGCTTCTACGATCAGATTGGGTTGCTGCGGCCTGCTGCCGTGGACCCGCGTACGCGTTACCGGCTGTATGTTCCTCGTCAATTGCAGGAGCTTGCGTCGATTCGCGCTCTGCAGGAGCTGGGTGCTTCGCTTCAGGACATTCGGAGTGTCGTTGGTTCGGACACTTCGCTTGCTGAGCGGCGACGGTTGCTGGAACGGCTGAAGGTCGATGCCGAACTGTCGATGGTAGCGGCGCGTCGCTCGCTGGCGTGGATCGATGGGGCGCTGGACGAGTTGCAGGATTTCGACCGTACTGTTTCAGTGGTTGTGAAGAGTCGGCCTGCGGTTCGTGTCGCCTCCGTTCGCGCCAAAGTGACTCGTTACTCGGACATCGTTGCAGTAGAGCGCGATCTTCAGCGTGCTGTTCCGAGCGAAGCGGCCGGCGATTTGCAAGGCGTGCTGTGGCACCGCTGTGCCGATTCGGGCTCGCTCGAAGGCGAGCCCTTCATCGAGGTGAAGCGCAACGTCTGCCGATGTGCCGCCTACGAGCTGAAACACTTGCCCCCCGTCACCGTAGCGAGCGCCTACTGCGACTCCGAGGACGATGCAGCCGAGCACGCCTACGATGCCTTGCGCCGTTGGATGCATCTCCACGACTACCGACTCGCCGGCCCCAAGCGCGAGATCTATCTCGGCCGCATGCTGGAGATTCAGTTCCCGTTGCAGTCGGCATGACGCCTGCGCGCCTGATACTCGCTTGTGCTCTCTGTCTGCTCGCGCCCACATTGGTTCGCGCGGAGCCGGTGGCAGTCACGTTTGACGATCTGCCGTTGAATGGCGCGCTTGCGCCGGGCACGACTCGATCCGGCATCACGCGGGACGTGCTGGAGATACTGAAGAAGGAGCGCGTGCCGCAGGTTTACGGGTTCATCAACGCCGGGAGAACCGAAGGAACGGCAGATGGCGTGGAAGCGCTGGCGTTGTGGGTTGCGGGTGGCCAGCGTGTGGGGAATCACACGTACTCGCATCCGGATCTGACCCGGAGCACCTTCGAGCTCTTCGAGCAGCACGTCCGGCAGAACGAGCCTGTTCTGCAGCTTCTCGACCGCAGCGATGCGTGGCGGTGGTTTCGCTATCCGTACCTGCATGAAGGGGACACGCTCGAAAAGCGCCGGCGGGTGCGGGCCATGCTGAAGGAGCGGCGGTATCGCATCGCTCAGGTAACGCTCGACTACGAGGACTATCTCTGGAACAACGCGTACGCACGTTGCATGAGCAAGCCTGCCGATGCGAAGGCGATCGCGTGGTTGCGATCGAGCTATTTGAGCACGGCTGCGCGGTTCATCGATGCGGATCGTGAGATGGCGCAGAAGGTGTTCGGGCGCGAGATCAGTCACGTGTTGTTGCTGCATCTTGGCTCATACAGCAGCACGATTCTTCCCGATGTGTTTCGCTTGTTGCGCCAGAAGGGCTTTACCCTGGTCACGCTGGAACAGGCCCAGGCGGATTCCATCTACGACTCCGACCCTGATTTTCCTTCTTCTCGCGGCGGCACGCTGCTCGAGCAATGGATGGACGCTCGCCGTCTCGAGTATCCCGCCGTCGAAGGCAAGCCCTACAAAGAGCTCGAAGCCATCTGCCAATAAGCCAGTGATGCGAACGGCGCTTCCGCCGCGCGGCCCTGCATGCGCCCACCCGCGCGGCGGCCGTTTGTGCCTCCCGCCGCGCACTCACACTGAAGAGTCGACGCCGGCTCCGCCGCCTCGCTGCCGCCGAAACGATTCGTAGCCAATGCGTGGCTTGCTGCTGCCGATGACGTTTCCGCGCGGAAACGCGGGGAGGGCCAAGCGATGGCTGTGCGCGGCGCGGCATCGCCAAGTCGTGAAACCCGCTCGGCGGCAGCGGGGGCTCTGGACTGGGGGTCAGGGCGGAGGTGAGGAGCTGAAGCTTGCGGCGCGCGCGGGCGGGGCGGCGGGGATTGCTCGCAAGACATTCGGTTGCCGAAGCGAAGCAGCGGCTGGCGTGGAGCAGAGTGATGCGGGTTTGATTTTGGGTGGGGCTGGAAGGGCGAGGAAGACGGTGCTCCAGAGTTGCGCGGCGTTGGATTCGTCGACGTCGGTGCGGCGCTGGCCGAAGGGTTCGGCGCGATAGCAGCCGGCGGAGAAGGACCAGGTCCAGAGCTCGGAGGATCGGAGGTCGCGGCTCGCTGTGATGGAGGCCCAGAGGGAGTCGCGTGCGGCGACGAGACGCGTGCGCAAAGCGGCGGGCAGATCCGAGCGCGCCAGTTGACGGTTCATGCCCGCGACCATCAAGGCCTGCTGCCAGGACCATACGACGGTGCCGTGATAGTCGGCATTCGTGAAGCGAGACTGCGCCTCGCGCCCGGCAAAAACGGGATTCGCGACCAGCATGCCAATGGGCGTGGCTAGTCCGGCAGGGAAGGGCCGATTCGCGGTTGCAATCGAGCGCTCGATCTCGGCAAAGGAAGGCGTTCCGAATAGCAGCGTGAATCCATCATCGGAATGCATTACCTGCACGGGTTTGCCACTGCCATCGAGGGAGAGGGCATTGAAGACCAGTCCATTACCCTGAACGGACGCCAGCGCAGACCGGGCATCAACTCCCGCACTGGCCGCGTAGGCAGAAATCTCCGCTCGCGCCCGTTCAGCGGGAACCGTGACGACGAAAAACGGTGCCGCCTTCGCCCAAACCCGAAGCCGAGGACCGGCTTTCACCAATCGGCCACGCGCTTCGCCAGACAAATAGCGATCCAGCGAGCCACTCGCGACAAGCCGCTCAATCGCATCCAGCGCGGCGGGCACGAGGGCAACATTGATGTCATAGGCATAGCGTCCGCGCCCGAGCCCTTCCTCACTGTCACGCCACTGCCCGGTATTACGTCCACTCTTGATGCTCACCAGATTCGTTGCCTTCGGATCGTCGGCAAAGCGACCCGTCTGCTCGACCACCCACGCGAAATTACGCACGAGCGCATCACCAACCACCGCGCCGCCAGCAGTCCGCGAAGCAAGGAAACCTGCCGCCCGTGCCCGCCCTTTGTCGAGCAGCAGCGTCGCGGCAAGCGGCGCCAGCATGAAGTCGTCGTCCACCATTCCGTAGTCATAGATCGGCGCATCGCTCCGCCCGCGCCCTTCCTTCATGTTCCTGAGAACCGCGAATTCACCGATGTCCTCTTCGTGCGCCACTTCGCCACTCGGCGCGAGCCGTTCGAGCACCGACACAATCCCGCGCTCGATCGCCTCCGCCTCCAACGCCGGCGCAAGCAACGTCACGGACATCAGCGTGTCGCGCCCGAAGTAGGTATCGAACCGCCACGACCCGGCGAGATACTTCTCCTGATAACTCAGAAAGCTGAGCACGTTCCGCGAGCGCGGATCGTTACTGGCCGTCGTCGTGAGCAGCGATGCTCCACCGAGCGGAGTGAGCGCGGGCTCACCCGTGAGCGCGATCACTTTGAGACGCAGTTGCCCACTGGCCCCACGCGTGATCTCGTTGCCGGCAATCCGCGCATCACCAAGCGCCTCAACATCCAAACGATAGCCCGCCGCACCATCGAGCCGATCCCGCGTCCAGGAAATGCGCTGCCCACTCTGCTTGGGCGGCGTCAGCACTTCATCCGGTGCAGTGTGCTTAGCCTCGTAGTCGCGCAACACGCGCACGGACGCAAGCACCGCGCGCTCGATACTAAGAACGTCCGTATCGACCCGCGCCTCAGCTTCCACGCCACGCAATGGTCGGCCCTTCAAATCGGAAAGCGTCACCGCGTGCGGTGATCGCACCAGTGTCCAGGCAATCGGTTTGTCCGTGCTGGCGAACCAGAGAGCCACTCCGCTGTTGCCCGCAGGGAACGCCACGAGAATGCGAGGGTGCGTTCCCGACCGCAGCAACAGATGCGCAGCGACTGCCCCATCGCGTACGAAACTATTGAGGTTGCGCCCCTCATCGAGTCGGAAATTCAGCGCAGGCGCGGTCGCGGACGCCTTGTCGCTGGTCACAGGCGCCGCGTCGATCGTCACAGGGGCGAGCAGCGCGAGCGTTGCAACGAGGGAGCACAAGTCGCGACGAGTGCTCACATTTCGATGGACCTGACGCATGCGGAGCATGAAACGCGGCTTGACCCCGGCGGTTCCGGCCATCACTCCTCGAGTCGCGTGAACGGATTGGTCACCTGCACGCCGAACTGTGCCGCGTGCTTCTGCCCCCAACGATACAACTCGGTGAGCGGCGCGCCCAACGATCGCCCCGTCGCAGTGAGCTGATACACATCCCGCGGGGGGCGACTACTGCTCCGTTTCTTCGTGACGAGACCGCGCGCTGCAAGGTCTGCGAGACGCTCCGTGAGCATCTTGTCACTGAGATTAGGGATGAGCCGCCGCAGATCTGCGTAACGCAAGGGACGCTGCTTCAAATAACATAGGATCACCGTTTTCCATTTCCCGCCGAGCACGTGAAGCGTGAATTCACTCGGGCAACCGAAGGTGTGTGCGAGTTTCGCCATGCGCGATTCCTACTTACCAGTTGGTGCGTTGATCTCAGCGCGCCGGTTCGTACCATGACGCGGTCTCGATCGTGGAGGGAAGCGATGCGGCGGGCAAGCCTCGTCATCGCGAATGTCGCACTCAGCATCTTCTTCGCATCGTCAGTACCAGGCGCCGAATCCGCGGCGCTTCGCTCACCCGTGGCATTCGCAAACATCGGTGATGTGAAGCTGCGCTCCATCGCGTTGTTCCAAGAAGCAGGCAAGGTCATGAGGCACCCGCGCTGCCTGAACTGTCATCCCGCCAGCGATCGGCCGAACCAAACAGATCAGATGCGCCCGCACCAGCCGCTGGTGTTGCGCGGAGCCTCCGGCACCGGCGCGCCCGGCATGCCATGCACCACCTGTCATCACAACGCGAACTTCGATGCCGCACACGTGCCAGGACATCCGCTTTGGCATCTCGCTCCACTCTCGATGGCATGGGAAGGTCGTTCGCTCGCGGAGATCTGCGCTCAGATCAAGGACCGGTCGCGGAACGGCGGTCGTGATGTCGCAGCGATCGTGCGCCACATGTCCGAGGACAGTCTGGTGGGATGGGCGTGGTCACCGGGCGCGAGCCGCACGCCGGCGCCTGGCAGCCAGCGCGAGCTCGCTGCGCTTCTCAAAGCGTGGATCGAATCCGGAGCTGAATGCCCCGCCTCATGAACACGAGTCGTCGCGAATTTCTTCGGCTCTCCGGTGCTGCGGGCGGCGCGCTCGTGCTCGGCGCAGGCTGGCAAACGCACGCGGCGAGTGAACCTGTCGGGAGCACAGCCATCACCGCCTGGGTGCGCATCGCTTCGAATGGCGAGGTGACACTGCTCGCATCACAGTCCGAGATGGGCCAGGGCAGCAGTACGACGCTGGCCGCAGCGCTCGCGCATGAACTGTACCTGCCGCTTGAATCCGTCCGCCTCGAGTTCTCCGCGTTTCAGCCCGAGTACCGTGACCCCGTGTTCAACTGGATGTTCACGGGCAACAGCCAGAGCACTTCGTCCTTCTACGACATCATGCGCACCATGGGCGCCGCCGCGCGCGAGATGCTGCTGGCGGCTGCAGCGACGCGCCTCAATGTGCCCGCGTCGTCGCTGACGACGAGCCGCGCAGTCATACGGCACGCGGCCAGCGGTCGGAGCGTGTCGTTCGGAGATATTGCGAGCGCCGCATCTCAAACGCCCGTGCCCTCCAGGCCTGTGCTCAGAAGCGATGCGGAGTTTGCCGGAAAGCCGACCGCGCGCTGGGACATCCCGCCGAAGGTCGACGGCAGCGCCGTATTCGGCATCGACGTCAAAGTGCCGGACATGTTGCTCGCGACCGTTCGCTGCGCGCCGCGCCTCGGCGCACGGCTCGCTCGCTACGACGCCGCGTCCATTCGCGCGCAGCCCGGAGTCGTTGCGACTGTCGAAATACCAAACGGACTCGCCGTCGTTGCGAGGACGTGGTGGCAGGCGAAGCAGGCTCTCGATGGCGCGCAGATTGAATGGAGCGAAGAGGGCAGCACGCTCACCTGTGCACAGTCGTTGCCCGCGATATATCGCGAGAAGCTCAGCTCAGGTCCCTTCTTCACCCACAAGACCAGCGGTGATGTGGATCGCGCCATGGCAAGTGGAGCGCGACGCCTGGAAGCGGTGTACGAGATTCCGTTCCAGGCCCACGCAACGATGGAGCCCATGAATTGCACGGCGCACGTTACCACCGACCGCTGCGAGATCTGGGTGCCGACGCAGGGCATGGAGATGGCGCACAACGTGGCGATGCGTCTGACGAGCCTGCCGGCAGAACGAATCGTCATCCATCGCACGTTGCTGGGCGGCGGCTTCGGTCGGCGTCTGCTCGCGGACTTTCTGAAGCAGACACTGATCGTCGCGAAGGCCGTGCGAAAACCAGTGAAGCTCATCTGGTCCCGTGAAGAGGACATGACGCACGACTTCTATCGCCCGGCCATGCTTCATCACATCGCCGGAGCGATGGACGCCGCGGGTGCGCTGGATGCGCTGGCTCATCGCCTCGTCTCGCCCTCACACATGCTCTACATCGTGCCGCGCGTGTACTTTCCTCAGCTCGAGGACTGGACCGATCCCGCTGCACTTCCCGAGGCGATGGACACGATGGCCGTCGAAGGCCTGCTCGAATCGACTTACGAAATTCCGAACCAGCGCGTCGAGCAGCACCGGCTCGAGCTGGATGTGCCCGTCTCCGTGTGGCGCACGACGGGTCATGGCCCGAACAACTTCGTGCTCGAAAGCTTCGTCGATGAGCTGGCCGCCGCGGCGCAGGCCGATCCGCTCGCATTCCGGCTGACTGCGGCGCAAGGCAATGCACGTGCGCGCGCGGTGCTCGAGCTGGTGCGCGCGAAATCCGCTTGGGACGAGCGCCCCGCGGCGGGCGTGAGTCGCGGTGTGGCATTGGCGGAAGCGTTCGGCGCGTTCACGGCGATGGTCGTAGAGCTATCCGTTGCCGACTCGCGCATTCGAGTTCATCGCGTGGTGACGGTCGTGGATTGCGGCCGCACGCTCGATCCCGGCATCGCGACTTCGAACATTCTGGGCGGCATCGTGTGGGGCCTGTCCGGGATGAGGACCTCCGTGGCATTCGCAGGCGGCCGGGCGGTTCGGGCGAATTTCAACACTTTCGAACCGTTGTACCTGCGCGAGACGCCGCCCTGCGAAGTCCACTTCATCGAAAGCGGTGCGAAGCTCGGCGGAACGGGTGAGCTCGGGCCGGTGCCCGTGCATGCCGCGGTCTGCAACGCCATTTTCGCCGCCACGGGCAAGCGCATTCGCGCATTACCGCTCTCCAGCTCCGGTTTGTCTTTCGCATGAGCGCGCCATGACATCTTTCACGATCAACGGTCGCAGGGTAAGTGTGGATGCGGATCCGAACACGCCGCTCCTCTGGGTGATTCGTGAGCAACTCGGTCTCACGGGAACGAAGTACGGATGCGGGATCGCTGCCTGCGGTGCCTGCACCGTTCACATGGATGGACGACCTTTGCGCTCGTGCACGTTGCCGTTGAGCGCGGCCGCGGGTCGTCGCATCACGACTATCGAAGGCCTTTCGAAGAACCGCTCCCACCCTTTGCAGAAGGCGTGGATCGCGCACCAGGTGCCGCAATGTGGCTACTGCCAGAGCGGCATGATCATGGCGGCCGCGGCGTTGCTTGCCGAGAAGCCGCGCCCCACCAATGCGGATATCGACGCCGCGATGACGAATATCTGCCGCTGCGGCACGTATCAACGCATTCGGGATGCCATCCACACCGCTGCTACGCACCCTCGCGATTAGGGTCGCGCCACGCCCGCTCGAACGGCAGGCGCCACGCACGCGGGGCAATGAGTTGATGAATCGCATTCGGTCCCCACGACCCGGGCGCATAGAAACGCACCGGCGGCGGCGCTTCGAGCAACGGCATGGAGATCTGCCACAAGCGTTCGATGCCTTCCGCCGTGGTGAACAGCGTGCGATCGCCGCGCATGGCATCCAGGATCAGCCGCTCGTACGCCTCGAGCACGTCGCCGGCCAGCGTCGTGTCGCGCATCGCGAACTGCAGGCTCAGCTTGTCCAGCCGCATGCCGGGCCCCGGCCGCTTGCCATAGAACGACAGCGACATCTTCGAAGTGTCCGCGAGGTCGAACGTCAGGTGATCCGGCCCCTGCGCGCCGATGCCCGAACCGGCCGGGAACATGCTCTTCGGCGGCTCACGAAACGCGATCGAGATGATGCGCTGGCCTTCCGCCAGACGCTTGCCCGTACGCAGCAGGAACGGCACGCCCGCCCAGCGCCAGTTGTCGATGGCGCATTTCAACGCGATGAACGTCTCCGTCTCGGAATCCGCGTGCACGCCTTCTTCGGACCGGTAGCCCGTGTACTGCCCGCGAACGATTTCCGCCGGATCGAGCGGCAGCATGCTGCGAAAGACCTTGTTCTTCTCTTCGCTGATCGGAACGGGCTCCAGCGACGTCGGCGGCTCCATCGCAACGAACGCGAGAACCTGGAACAGGTGCGTGACCACCATGTCGCGGAATGCGCCCGTCGCTTCGTAGAACGACGCGCGCGTGGCGAGACCGATCGCCTCGGGCACGTCGATCTGCACGTGATCGATGAAATTGCGGTTCCAGATCGGCTCGAACAGCCCGTTGGCGAAGCGGAAGGCGAGAATGTTCTGCGCCGGCTCCTTGCCGAGGAAATGGTCGATGCGAAAGATCTGGTCTTCCTGAAACACCTCGTGCAGCTTCGAGTTGAGGGACACGGCGCTCTCGAGGTCCACGCCGAACGGCTTTTCCATGATGATGCGGGAGCGCTCGTTGAGCCCCACCTGGCCCAGCAGCCGCACGACCGATAACGCGGCACTCGGCGGCACGCTCAGGTAGTGCAGCCGGCGGCTTTCGGCGTTGAAGCTGCGCTCTGCATTCTCGACGGCTTCCCTCAGGTGCTTCTCTGCGGCGGCGAGGGGCACGTAGTCCAGGCAACTCGCGAACGCCTGCCAGTCCGCATCGCTCACCTTGCGCGCCGAGTGCTGGTCGAGCGCCGCGCGCGCGAGCTTCCGGAATCCCTCGGTATCGAGATTGTCGAGCGAGACGCCAATGATTCGGCAGCCGGGAATGAACCCCGCGCTCGTGAGATGAAACAGACCGGGCAGGAGCTTTCTGCGCGCCAGGTCTCCCGTGGCTCCCACGAGAACGACCACCTGCGGAAAGCGCGGACCGACGCCCGCTGGAATCTTGCTCCCCATGAGCCGTGGAGCATAACCCAGCAAGCGCATGTCCGGATTACAGACGCGCCTGCGTCTGGATTTATGGACCTCCAGGAATACGTGAATTTTCTGCGCTTGACGCGTGTTGCAGCGCCATTCAAAACAGGTGATACGTGACTGAACCGGCCGAATCGCGACGGAGTTTTCTGTTCTCTACCGCTGGCATCGTGACGAGCTCGTGGCTCGCCGCGAACTGGCCGGGCATTGCGGCGGCTGCCCAGCATGCCGCGCACGCGGCCTCGGTATCCGGTTCTGCGCCCGTCGGCGTGCTCAGCAAGACGGAGCTGCTAGACGTGGAAGCGATTGCCGCGCAGATCCTGCCGAGCGGTGCGACCGCCGGCGCCCGCGAGGCGCACGCTGCCTACTTCATCGATCGGGCGTTCGCCACGGTCTTCGCGAATCGCCTGCAGGAGTTTCGCGCTGGACTCACGGACTTCCAGCGCGCATTTCAGACTGCGCAGCCCGCGGCCGCCTCGTTCGGCGGCGCCAGCAGCGATCAGCAAATCGCGTTTCTGAAAACGGTGGACCGAACGCCGTTCTTCGAGACCATGCGTCTGCTCACGATCATCGGCACGTTCGCCGCCAGTAAGTACGGCGGCAACTTCGAAGGGCTCGGCTGGAAGGCGATCGGCTTCGAGGATCAGCACGTGTTCGAGCCGCCGTTCGGTTACTACGATCGCGACTACCCGGGCTTCGTGCCGTACACGAAGGAGCGCGCATCGTGAGCCCGCGCAAGTTCAAATCCGGCGACACAGTTGACTTCGTTGTCGTGGGCTCCGGCCCCGCCGGCGGCGTCATCGCGCGCGAGCTGTCCGTCGCGGGCTTCACGGTGCTGGTGCTGGAACAGGGGCCACGCCTCTCTCCCAGCGACTTCGAGCACGATGAGTTCAAGTACTTCTACCTGAACGGCATCTCGAACAACCCGCTGCAGAGCCCGCAGACATTCCGGCCCACTCCCGACAGCCCGACGAAGCTGCCGGAATCCCGGAATCCGCTCATCTACGCGCGCGTCGTCGGCGGCAGCAGCACCCATTACACGGCGAACTACTGGCGCTTTCACGAAGTGGACTTCAAGGAGCGCAGTCTCCTCGGCAGCATTCCCGGCGCGGCGTTCGCGGACTGGCCCATCAGCTACCAGGACCTCGAGCCGTACTACACGAAAGTGGAATGGGACGTGGGCGTGTCGGGTCTTGCGGGGGCGAGCCCCTTCGATCCACCGCGCACCAAGCCCTATCCGATGCCGCCGCTCCCGGTGAAGTCGTCGGGCGTGCTGCTCGAAAAGGGCGCACGCAAGCTCGGCCTGCATCCGTATCCCGCACCCATGGCCATCCTGTCGCAGCCTTATCGCGGCCGCCCGGCGTGCGTGAACTGCGGCTTCTGCCACTCGTTCGGCTGCGAGGTGATGGCCAAGTCCTCCACGCTGTACAACATGATTCCCGAAGCGGAAGAGACCGGCCGCTGCGAAGTGCGCCCCGAGAGCTATGTTTTCCGAGTGGCGATGAACGATAAGGGACGCGCCACGGGCGTGCACTACTTCGATCGTGAGAAGCGCGAACACTTCCAGAAGGCACGCGCGGTGGTGCTCAGTGCGAACGGAGCGGAAACGCCGCGCCTGCTGCTGAATTCGGCGAACGCGCGTTTCCCGCACGGGCTGGCGAATTCGAGCGGCATGGTCGGCAAGCACCTCATGTTCAACACGGGTGCGTACGCGCACGGCGTGTTCGAGCACGAGCTGAACGAATACAAGAGCGTGCAGGTGACGCGTGTCGTGCACGACTTCTACGACTCGGATCCGCGCCGCGGTTTCTACGGCGGCGGCGGCATCGATGCACGCATCGGCCCGCAACCCATCGGCTGGGCGCTGGCCACCGGGCCGGACATGCCGCGCTGGGGCGCAGACCTGAAGGCGCGGCTCGAAGCGTTCAAGCGCTCCATGACTCTCTACGGTCACACCACGTCGCTCGCGGTCGAGGCGAACAGCGTGAGCATCGATCCTGAGCTGAAGGACGCGTGGGGCATTCCCGCCATGCGCGTGACCTACAAGGATCACCCGGACGACCTCGCGACGGCGAAGTTCCTGCAGGACCGGTCCGTTGAAATTCTGGAAGCCGCCGGCGCGCAGAAAATCTGGCGCGGCAGCGTTTCCCTGCGTACGAGCAGTGTGCATCTGCTGGGGACTTGTCGCATGGGCAACGATCCTGCGTCGTCCGTGATCGACAAGTATCACCGTACGCATGACGTCAAGAATCTGTTCCTGTGTGACGGTTCGAGCCTCGTCACGTCCGGTCGTGGTCAGCCGACGATGACGATCCAGGCGCTGGCGTTCCGCGCGGCCGAGCACATGGCGCGCTTCGCCCGTCGCAACGAGATCTAACGAGACGACCGCGCGAGCGCGAACACGACGAGCTTCGTGTCGATTTTCGACAGCGGTGTGTCGTGGCCACCCGCGGCCACGGCCACCATCTGTCGCCCGCTCGGGGCTGTAAACACCAGCGGCGTCGAACGGGCGCTCGTCGGCAGGCGGGATTTCCAGACTTCCTGCCCGTTGCGTGTGTCGAAGGCGCGAAAATAGTCGTCGAGGGTGGCGCCGATGAACACGAGCCCCGTGTCCGTAGTCGCTGGACCGCCGAGATTCGGGGATCCCGTTGGCGTAGCCAGGCTCTTCACTGCAGCCAGCTTCTCGCGCAGATCGCCAAGTACCACACGCCACGCGACATCGCCGCTATCCGCGCGAATCGCGACGAGCTCGCCCCAGGGCGGCGCGATGCACGGCGCGCCCGAGGGCGCGAAAAAGAATTCGCGCGACATGGAGTAGGGAGCCCCGTCCTGCTCGGTGGTCTCACGGCGCGGAAACGCTCTTCTCGCCGCATCGAACTCCGTGCGCGGAATCAGGCGCGAGACCGCCGGCAAGCGGTTCACGGGAGCGATGAGCAATCGATGCTTCGGGTCCCACGCGACGCCGCCCCAGTGCAGCCCGCCGATATTGCCCGGCACGTGCAGGCTGCCGCCGATACTCGGCGGCGTGAACACCCCGTCATTCCGTAGCCCGCGCAAAGTCTGCAGGCACGCTTCGCGGTCTTCGGGCGTGACACCCCACAGATCGCTTTCGCTCACCTGCTGAGGCGCGAGACTCGCGGGCTTCGTTGGGAACGGCTGCGTCTTCGCTGCCTGTTCGCCAGGAACGTCGCTCGCAGGAACTGCGCGCTCGACGATTGGGAATAGCGGCGCGCCCGTGAGCCGGTTGAACAGGAACAGGTGACCGGTCTTCGAGCCCACCGCAACGGCGGGCCCGCGTTTGCCTGGGTAGAGCAGGGGAGGCGAGGCGACGTCGTAGTCCCAGAGGTCGTGATGGACCGTCTGGAATGCCCACGTGACCTCGCCGGTCGCGGCCTTCAGCGCAACGATCGAGTTCGCGTGGGGCGTGTCACCGGGCCTGAGACCGCCGTAATAGTCCGGGCTCGGGCTGCCCGTCGGCACGAACACGAGCGCGTTCCGTTCGTCGACGGCGATCCTCGACCACGCATTCGCGCCGCCCGTCGGGGTGTTTTCCGGCAAAGGATGAAACGTCCAGCGCAGGGTGCCCGTGCTGGCATCGAAGGCGCGCACCTCACCGGAAGCCATGCGAGCGCGGCTGTTGTCGGCGACGAATGAGCCGACGATCACGAGATCGCGATAGACCGCGGGCGGCGCGGTCACGCCGTATTCGCCTGCGTATTGGGGAGGCTGCCGCAGGCCTTTCGTGAGATCGACCTCGCCGCGCGTTCCGAACGCCGGGCAGCGTCGCCCGTCGCGCCGCTCGAGGCAGACCAGGCGGGCATCTATCGTGCCGATGTACAGCCGATCGCCATGAACCGTCACCCCGCGATTGGCCATCTCGCTGTAGTTCGAATCCCGCCGGACCTGAAGGTCGACCCGCCATATTTCCATGCCGGACTCGGCATCGAGGGCGACCACAGTGCCCAGTGGTGTGGAGACGTACAGCCTCCCGTCCGCATACGCCGGGGTGGCCTCGAAGGCGGGCGGGTCGCCACCCGGGCGAAGGGGCGCTGTCGAGTCACGGGTGTCGTAGGTCCACGCGACTGCCAGCCGCTGAACGTTGTCTGGCCGGATGCTCTCGGCCTGAGCGGTGAGGGCTGCGAGAATCGAGCAGAGCGCGGTGAGTGTTTTCATGGCCCCACGCTGGCGCGCCCACCCACCGATCTCCATCGAAAAGTGACAGGGCGAAGACGGCGGTGACGAGTAGCGGAAGGGCGTGACGGTAGAATCCGAAAATGCTCGACGGATACTTGCGTCATCGCCGCGCCTGGGAGACCGCGATCTGGGTGGTGTGCCTGCTCCTCGTCGGCGCCGCGAACAGCGCGGTCGCGCTGATGGACATCGAGCGCCGGCACCTGGACTTCACATGGTGGGCGCCCGTCACCTGGGAATTCTCGAGCGTATTGGTGCTGCTGGCCCTCGTTCCGGCACAGCTCGCGTTCGAGCGTCGCTTTCCCTTTCGTGTCGGTACCTGGGCAAGGGTCTTGCCCTGGCACCTGCTGGCGACCGTGGTGTACTCGCTGCTCCACGTGCTCGGCATGGTCGGACTGCGCAAGGTGGTGTATGCGGCGGCCGGCTCGTACTACGACTTCGGCAACTGGCCGCGGGAGCTCGTCTACGAATACCTGAAGGACGTGCGGACCTACGCGATCTTCCTGACCATCATCTATTTCTACCGGCTGCTGCTCCTGAGGCTCCAAGGCGAGGCGCGCATCGTCGAAGCCGTGGACCGGCCCGAACGCTTCCTGGTCCGCAAGGTCGGCACGGAATTCCTGATAGCCGCTCGTGATATCGAGTGGCTCGAAGCCGCCGAGAACTACGTGAACTTTCACGTCCGCGGCCGCGCGTACCCGCTGCGCTCGACGATGACTGCGATCCAGGACCGGCTGGACCCGCAACGCTTCGTGCGAGTACACCGCAGCTACATCGTCAATCTCGATTTCCTGGTGCAGATCGAGCCGCAGGACACGGGCGACGCGCGGCTGTTGTTGAAGGACGGCACCCACATTCCCTGCAGCCGCCGCTATCGGCAGGCATTGCGCGGCGAGCGCGCGCCCGCCGCTGCCTCCGTCTGATCAGCGCGCGAGCTGGAAACGCTCGAATCGATGCAGGGCCTCTTCGATGAGCGCCTTGCGCGCACGCCGCGGGCCTTTGCCGATCCACGTCCACCGCTGCATCAGGAGCTTCTGGCGCTCGCGATCCGTCTTGAGATCGATCGCCGCGACGATCTCGTCCCCAACCAGCACGGGCAGCGCGAAGTAGCCGAATACGCGCTTGTTCTTCGGCACGTACGCCTCGAACCGATGCTCGTAGTCGAAGAACACATGGGTCCGCTTGCGCTGAATGATGAGCGGATCGAATGGCGAAAGCAGGTGCACCCGTTCCGGCGAGATCGCTACGGGCGTTTCGAGCGTCTCGGGCCGCGCCCAGTGCTCCGTCTTTCCCGCCCCTTCGAGCGCCACCGGCACCAGCTCGCCACGACGCACGCGCGCATCGATCGCCCGCCTGAGCGGGGGCTTCAGCGAAGGCTCGAGGTGCAGCGTCGAATCGAGACTGATCACCCCTTGCGAGCGCAGGGCGCGATCGAGCCGGTACTCCAGGATCTCGCGCTCCGAAGCGGCGGGTGGTAGCCGGTCCAGGCCGAAGTGACGGGTCGTGAGCTCGTAGGTCTTGAGCATGCCGCTGCGCTGGCTGACCGTGACCACACCCTGGAAGAACGCCATCTGCAGCGCTCGCTTCGAGGGTTTGCGCGTCCCCCATCCGAAATCCTTCTCCGTGAGCTCATCGTCATCGATGTCGCGAATCGTCAGCGCACCTTGATTCCGGATACGCGAGAGCACCTTGCGCACATCGTGCGGCTTCACGACACCGAACCACGCGGTGCGCCGGCGCCAGTCGCGCTTCATGGAGCGCACGAAGAACCGCAGGTCGCGCGAAGGGACGTACGACACCGCATGCGTCCAGTACTCGAACACGCTCTTGTCGACGGTCTGGACCTGGTGCAGGTCAGCGCGGCGATACTCCGGAATGCGCGTGTAGAGAATGTGGTGGTGGCAGCGCTCGATCACGTGGATCGTGTCGATCTGGACATAACCCAGATGCTCGACGGCCGCGAGCGTGGCGGCGGGTCCGCTGCCGAAGGGGGCGTCCTGGTCGAGCCGCTGCGCATTCAGCCAGAGGTGCCGGGCCCGGGAGCGGGTTAGTGCAAAGGGTTGTCGGGACGGGCCATGCATGCGGAAGCGAGAGTTTAACGTCCGCAGCGCCTCACCATGGGAACTCCCGGTCTGGCCCCAGCGTCGCAGTAGTGCTGGAATGGTCTCCCACGGAACAGGTATCACCGGCATGGCAACCCGACTGCTCGCGGCCCTCACCTCGCTGGCCGCAACGTGCGTTCTTCAGGCCGCATCGCCTACCCCCCTGGTCGTGCACGAATGGGGCACCTTTACCTCCGTTCAGGGGCAGGACGGCGAGCAGGTCTGGTGGCAGCCCTTCATCAAGACGGATTTGCCCGAGTTCGTCTACGACGCTGCCGTCGGGAACGGCGGGTTCAAAGGGGGGCCGCTGCTGGCGGGCAAGGGAGCTTCGTGCATCGTGCGGATGGAGACGCCCGTCATCTACTTCTATTCGGACATTGAGCGCGAAGTGGATGTACGCGTGCAATTTCCCGAAGGCGCGATCACTGAGTGGTACCCCCAGGCAACGCGCATCGGCCCGCAACTCATGACGAAGGCGAATCGGACGCCGCTCGCGAGCCTGTCGCAGATTGAATGGCAAGGGGTGACGATCCTGCCGCGCGATACCACCGAAATTTCGGCCAGCAGACTGATTCGCGGTCGCGATCCTGCGCGCGCGAATCACTATTACGCCGCGCGCGCAACGAATGCCAACCTGCTGCGCGTCGTGTCGCCTCACGCAAGCGGCGTCGAGTACGAACGTGATCTCTTCTATCGCGGGACCGGTAACTTCCCGGGTCCGCTCACCGCGACCATCGATGCTAACGAGACCGAGCTGTCGTTGACGACTTCGAGTCGCGAGCCATTCGCCGATCTCTTCGTCGTCAGCATCCGGCAGGGACTGATGCGGTATCAGCGCGTTGCTCCGGTGATCGCCGGCGAGCACACGACGATCGCGCTCGACGCTGCGCCATTCGCTGACATCAATCAAGTCAGGCCGCAACTGATGGACGACATGGTCCAGGCACTCCAGGGTGCGGGACTGTATCCGCAGGAAGCGCGAGCGATGGTCGACACGTGGAAAGACCAGTGGTTCGCTGAAGAAGGCTCCCGCGTGCTGTACCTCCTGCCGCGCTCGTGGACCGATCGACGCTTGCCCCTGGAAGTTTCACCGCGTCCGAATGAGATGGTGCGAGTGATGGTGGGCCGCGCTGAGCTCATCACGCCGACGATGGAGCGAGCGTTGCGGCAACAGATCATGGCATTCAAGTCGGGCGATGCGGCGATCCGTGCCGAGGCCGTTTCGTCAACCCGCAAGCTGGGTATCGGGCGGTTTCTTGGGCCGGCCGTGGTGGTCGCGGTGGGTAAACAGGCGGACTCGGGGCGAGACTTGATCGGCAACGCGCTCGCCCTGGCTCAGGCGGCGAGCCAGGTGGACGCCGCGGGCACGCCAACTGCGCTGAATCACTAGACGGAGCATGGCGTCGGCGAATATCTGGATCGCGCTCTTCCGGGCAATCAACGTCGGCGGTAACAACATGCTGCCGATGAAGACGCTACCCGCATTGTTCGACAAGTGCGGTTGCGCCGACGCGAAAACCTACATCCAGAGCGGCAACGTCGTGTTTCGCAGCACGGTCGGATCCGCTTCCACGCTGTCAGCGCGGATCGGCAAGGCTGTGGAGGCTGCTCATGGCTTCAACCCGCCCATCATGCTTCTCACGCTGCAGGAGCTGAAGCGAGCCGTGGCGGCGAATCCTTTCACGAAGCAGGCGAACGAGAATCCGAAATCCGTGCACCTGTTCTTTCTCGCGGCTGCGGCTCCGAAGGCGGACTTGCAGAAGCTGACGGAGGCTGCGGCAAACGGCGAGGAGTTCGCGCTGAAGGGCAAGGTGTTCTACCTGCACGCGCCTGCGGGGGTCGGCCCGTCCAAGCTGGCCACGAAGGTCGAACGCGCACTGGGAGTCGGCGCGACGGCGCGCAACTGGCGCACGTGTCTCACGCTCATCGAGCTTGGAGCGGAGCTCAAAGGTTCCTGAAGTCCGGTTTGCGTTTCTGGAAGAAGGCTGTGAAGGCTTCTTTCGCTTCTGGGCTCGGGAGGCGCTCCTTATATAGCGCGAGCTCCACGCGTATCGCTTGGTCGACCCGCTCCTTCAGCTCTGCACGCAGCAGTCGCTTGGTGTCGCGAACTGCTCCCGGAGGCAGGTCATTGAAGCGCTCCGCGATGCGCTGTGCGTGCGCCAACACTTCGCCGGCAGGCAACGCCGCATTCGCGATTCCGAGCGTCACCGCTTCGGCAGCCGTGAACGGGTCGCCGAGCATGAGCTTCTCGGCTGCGCGCGGATGACCCATGAGATGCGGCACGAGCAGACTCGCCGCGAACTCCGGCACCAGCCCGAGCCCGACGAACGGCATGGAAAGCCGCGCGTCCTCGCTCACATAGACGAGATCGCAATGAAGCAGCATCGTCACGCCGATGCCTACTGCTGTACCGGTGACCGCGGCGACGATCGGTTTCTCGCAAGCGAGAAATGCCTGCATGAAGTGAACCTGGGGCGGCTCGTCATTACTCACCGGCCGTTGCATGAAATCCTGCAGATCGTTACCAGCGGTGAATACGCCCGGCTGACCCGTGATCAGCACCGCACGCACGGCCTTGTCCGCGGCTGCGGCTTTCAGCGCGTCGGTCATCGCGTCGTACATCGCCAGGGTGAGCGCGTTCTTCTTCTCGGGTCGCGCGATCTCGATGGTGGCGACGCCGTTGGTCGTTGCAACCTTGATGTTCATCGATGCCCGTCCAGTGCCGTCGTCAAACGATACGCAGCGTGATCGCCTTGAGCACGGCGCGCGTGCGATCCCGCGTGCCGAGCTTGGTCAGGATCTCCGACACATAGTTCTTGACCGTGCCCTCGGCGAGAAACAGCGTACGTGCTATTTCCTTGTTCGAATAGCCGCCCGCCATGAGGCGCAGGATGCTCACCTCGCGCTCGCCGAACGTTGCGTCCGGTGGCGCGCGATCTCGATAGGCGAAACGCTCGCGCACCGGGTCCGTGGAGACCGGCGCCAGCCAGTTCTCGCCCCGCGCGGCGCGCTCGATGGCATCACGCAGGTCCTCGGGTGAAGCATCCTTCAGCAGGAACGCCTGCGCACCGGCCTGAACCGCGTCGAGCAGCAGCTCGCTGTCGTCGAACGTTGTCAAAAGCACCACCGGTGTGGCGTCGGCGCGTTCACGGAGCGCGCGGGTTAGGGCGATGCCGTCCAGCCCCGGCATTCGAACGTCCGAGACGATGACATCGATGGCGAGACTGGCAGGCCGGTCGAGAACGGCCTGCCCGGACGCGGCTTCCAGCACGACTTCGATTCCGAAGTCGCGTAGCAACGCCTTCAAGCCTTCACGCACGAGCGCCTGATCGTCCGCGAGCGCGATCCGCAGCGTCATGCCATGCGCTCGCGCGGGAGTCGCGCGCACAGGCGCAGGCCACCGCTGTCCGCGCTGCCAATCTCGAGTTGCCCGCCCAGCTCGGCCACGCGCTCGCGCATGCCGAGCACGCCGTGGCCTGGAAGGAGGGGCTCGCTCACGTGGCCATCGTCCTCGATCAGAAGCTGCAGCCGATCGCCGTCGCGAGTGAGTCGTAGCCACACGTTGCGCGCGCCTGCGTGTCGCGCGGAATTCGTGAGACCCTCCTGGGCAAGACGCACCAGCGTTGCCGCCCGCGCCGTGTCCTCGACACGCGCGTCGTCGGCGACTTCGACATGGACACGCGGTGAGGGCAAATGCTCGGCGAGACGCTGAAACGCGTTGCGCAGATCGATGCCTTCGTGCTGGCGCAGCTGAGAGACGACACCGCGAATATCTTCCAGCAACTCATCGGCGAGCGTGCGCGCCGCGTGAAACTCCTGGCGGGATGCCACCGCTTCGTCCTTCGACAACACGGCGAGATTGAGCTTGAGCGCGGTGAGCTTGTGTCCGCTCACGTCGTGCAGCTCCCTCGACAATCTCAGCCTCTCACTTTCCCGCGCGCTCTCCGCGAGCAGTGAGCGCGTCGCAAGGAGGTTGGCATTCACTTCCCGCAGCTCGTCCGCGTGCGCGCGGGCCCGTCTCATCGCGTGGCTGGCCACGGCGGCGAAGACCTGGAAACCCAGGTAGATGATCAGGAGCTGAAGTGCGTTGGTCGTACGCCAGAGCAAAAAGAAAATTGCAGCCAGCGCGACGTTCACCGCAATCAGCAGCACGAACGCGTGCGCAACCGGTAACTGCAGCACTGCGAGCACGGCGAACACGACGACTAGCGCAGGCGCAGTGCCGGATGGCACGAGCGCGAGCAGCGCCAAGAGCGCTATCAACATCACCGCGAGCGGCCATTGATCCCGCAATTGACGCTCGCCCTGAACCGGCCGAGTCGCAACGACGAAAGCGATGAGGTAGACGACGAGGAGCACGGCCGCGGCAATCCGTCCGGGAATCGGACCGACGCTCGGCGCGTTGCCACTGACCCGCAACACCTCGATCGAAATGGCCAGCCACGTCAGGTACGCAGCGACGCTGAGCCCACGCGGGTAGCGACGGCCGCTGTTTTGATCCGGGTCCATGGGCGTGGTCTACCGGAGCGGGCCCCGGCAGACAAGCACTTGCCCGCCGAAGGTGACTTCCGGCACCCCATTTGGCTCACCACCGGCACCTGCCGGGCGCGGCTGGCGCGCGCAACCTGTGTCGCACCCTCCGATACGGACCGACACGGGAGCCGGCCATGAGCCTTTACAACCTGAATCTCTATGTGCACATCCTCGCGGGGACCGCCGCGCTCGCGTCCTTCTGGACCGCGGCAGCATTGCGCAAGGGCAGTGGCCGCCATCGCTCGGTGGGCAGTGTGTTTCTCATCTCGATGCTGGCGGTTGCGATCACCGGCGTCGGGATCGGGCTTGCCGCGCTCGGTCGCGGTCAGACCGTGTTCGGTTCCTTCCTGATGTACCTCGTGCTCATCGTGATCACGCCGTGCTTCCTCGGCTGGCGCGCCGTGCGCGACAAGAACGACGTGAAACGGTACACCGGAGTCGCGTATCACGCGCTCGCGTGGGGAAACCTCATCGCAGGCGGGATCATGCTGGTTCAAGGCATCCGCTACGAGCAACTCATCATCGCCGCGGTGTCGGGTGTGGGCCTCGCCACCGGCCCGCTGATGCTGCGCTTCGCGTGGCGACCGCCGACGGACCGCCAGTGGTGGCTCAGCCGTCACTTCACGTTCATGCTCGGCGCCGGCCTCGGCGCGCACGTCGCTTTCCTGAACATCGGCTTCTCACGGATGTTGCCGCCCGAGCTCGGGCCGATCGCGCAACGACTCTCGTGGTTCGTGCCGTTCGTCGCGTTCCTGATCGCGCGCTGGTGGCTGAGCCGCAAGTATGGCCCGCGCCCCGCCGCCGGAACTGTCACGCCGACGGCACACCTCGGCCACGGTTCAGCATAAATGGTTCCCTGACCACGCCGACTCGACGGAGCAGCATGCTTCGGTCAGAGTCGGCGTGATGAGTCATTCACCCGAGCAGCTTGAAGATTGGCGACGCCGTGCGCTGCGCGTCGAGGACGAAGTGGCGCGCGCCATCATCGGTCAGCGCGACACCATCCGGCTCATCAACGTGGCGTTGTTTGCGCGCGGGCACGTGCTGCTCGAAGGCGACGTCGGCGTGGGCAAGACGACGATCCTGCGCGCCTTCGCGCGTGCCATCGGTGGAGATTTCGAGCGCGTGGAGGGCACCGTCGACCTGCTGCCCAACGATCTCATCTATCACACGTACGTCGACGCCGAGGGCAAGCCGCGCATCGAGCCGGGTCCGCTCCTCCGTCACGGCGAACGCCTCGTTACGTTCTTCTTCAACGAGATCAACCGCGCGCGGCCGCAAGTGCAATCGCTGCTGCTGCGGGCGATGGCCGAGCGCACCGTCTCTGCTTTCAACCAGCAGTACCGGCTCACGCACATGATCGTGTTTGCCGACCGCAACCGGGTCGAGAAGGAGGAGACCTTCGAGCTTGCGTCTGCGGCTCGCGACCGGTTCATGTTGGAGTTGGCCATGCCCACACCGGCGGAAGCCGAGGTCCGCCGCGCGCTCGTGTTCGATCCCGCATTTCACGATGTCGACACGTTGCTCGAACGCGTGGCGCCGAATGTCGTGCCATGGGAAGAGTTGAACGATGTCGGCGCGACGATCCAGCGCAGCGTGCACGCAACGCAGACGCTGGAGCGCTACGTGCTGGATCTCTGGGACGCGACGGTGAATCCGCAGAAATTCGGCGTGCGCATCGAAGGCGTGGACATGGAAAAGCTCGTGCTGGCCGGCGCCAGTCCGCGCGGCATGATGTCGCTGATGCGCGCGGCCCGCGTGGTCGCATGGCTTGCCGGGCGTACGCACCTGCTGCCCGAGGACATCTACAACGTCGTGCCTGCGACTTTGGGGCATCGCGTGTTCTTTACGCCGGTGTACGAGCTGCGTCGCGCGGAGATTGCCGACGCGCTCATCGCGAAGATCCTGGAGAAGGTGCCGACGCCGCGCTGACCATGAACGCGCCCTCCGAATTCCACTACCGCTTGCCGCATCGGCTCGGTGGCTGGCGGCCCGGCTCGCATCCTGCGTCGAGCCTCGGGGCGGGGCAGGAGTTCGTTGCGCACATGAGTCTCTACGATCGCCCGGACCCGCGTCGCCTCGATCTGCGCGCGAGCCTGAGCAATCTGCGAGGCGACTGGCTCGTGCGCGTCAACCGGCAGCGCGCCGCTGTGCCGGTGCACGTGATCGTCGATGTGTCGGCGTCGATGGGCTTCGGCTCGCCGCGATCGAAGCTGCACGTGGTTGCGGATTTCGTCGAGGCGCTGGGCCAGAGCGCATTTCGCGTTGGTGATGCGCTGGGCATGTCGGCGTTCGACGCGATGGAGCGCATGGATCTCTTCGTGCCACCGCTTCTCAGCCGTGGGAGCGGCGTGTTGATGGCCTCACTCCTGCGAAGCTGTGTTGCCGACGGACGCGGCGTCGATGGACTGGCGCAGGCGGCGCTTCGCTATGCCGGCAAACCGGCTCTGATCTTCCTGGCTTCGGACTTCCATTGGCCTCTCGCCGGGCTGGACAGCGTGCTCGATGTTCTCGCCCATGCCTACGTGGTGCCGCTCGTCGTGTGGGATCGTTCGGAGGTGCAGCCGCCGGCAGAAACGGGACTCCTGTCCGTGTGGGATGTGGAAACGCAATCGCGGCGAACGCTCTGGATGCGGCCCGCGTTACGAGCGCGGTGGATCGAGTCAGTGGCGCAACGACGAGCGGAGCTGACGGCGGCGTTCACGTGCAGGAATATCCGGCCGTTCCAGATCGTCGGTGAGTTCGATGGCGACGCGATGTCGCGCTACTTCTTCGAGGCCGCCGCATGAAGCGCCTGGCGCTGGTTCTCACGCTGCTGGCAGCTCAGGTGGCGAGCGGCGCTGTCGTTCAACAACCTCGCTCGTTCGGTTACGTGGTTGGGGACATCGTCACGCAACGCGTGCTGCTCGAGGACAAGAAGGGACGTGCATTCGAGCCTGTTTCCCTGCCACCGGCCGGACCCGCGGGCGTGTGGCTCGAACGTCGCGCGGCGCGTCTCGAAGATGACGCAAGCGGGCGGCACTGGCTGGCCGTGGACTACCAGATCATGAATTCGCCGCAGACGCTTGCGGTCATCACATTGCCCTCGCTCACAGAACTTGGCGTCCCCGAATGGCCGATCTCCGTTTCGCCGCTCACGCCGCGGGAAGCGTTCGCGCGCGTGGGCCTCGGCTCGCTGCGGCCGGATCGCGGCACTCCGTTTGTCGACGTGACTTCTACGATGCGCTGGCTCGCGATCTGGCTGACGGCCGCCGTCGTGCTCGCAGCGGCCTGGGTGGGCTGGTGGATGTGGCGCAACTGGCTAGCGTCTTCCCGTCTGCCCTTCGGCGTAGCGTTGCGTGAGTTGCGCGGCATGGAGGAAGGCGAGCCACGTGCGTGGCATGCACTTCATCGCGCGTTCGACGGAACTGCGGGACAAGTCGTGCGCGCCGACGCGTTGTCGGTGCTGTTCGAGCGAGTCCCGGACCTGGAGCAACTGCGGTCGCCGATAGAGCGTTTCTACGCGCAGTCCGCCGCGCGGTTCTTCACGGGTGCGCCGGCGCAGACGCAGCCCGTGTCTCTGCACGAGCTCTGCGTCGAGCTGCGACGAATCGAGAAACGGCGCGAAACATGAGCGGCAGCTTCGATTTCGCGTATCCGTGGATGCTGCTCCTGTTGCCGCTGGCAGTGTTGCCATTGCTGCCCGGTCGTCGCGACGCGCTCGGCTTCTCATCGGTCGCATGGCTGCCGCGCGATCGCGTCGGGCAGTGGGTGGGATGGCTGTGGCGTGCATGCGCGGTGCTCACGCTCGCGAGCGCAATCGTCGCGTTGGCGGGCCCCGGGCGCTCGCAGATGCAGGTCACGCGCACGGGGCACGGCGCCGAGATCCTCGTACTGATGGATCGCAGCCGGAGCATGGACGAGAAGATGCTGCCGAGTGACTGGCGCAGCATCGATCCGCTGAGCCGCCTCGCGCATCTGAGTCGCGGACGGCCGAAGTCGACCGTGGCGCGTGAGCTGCTCGCGAAGTTCGTCGCGCAGCGACCGGACGATCGCTTCTCGTTGATGCTCTTCAGCACGCGAGCGATGAACGTGGTTCCGTTTACGCAGCACGATGAGGTCGTGCAGGCCGGCATCGCTGCCGGTGCGGCCGGGCGCGGCTTGTCGAACACGGACATGGGGCGCGCGCTCGTCGCCGCAATCGGTGCTTTCGAGCGGCGTGAATACTCGGGCAGCCGCATCATCCTGCTGGTTTCGGATGGCGGCACTTTTCTGGATGAGCGCATGCGCCATCTGATCCGCTCGGGCCTGCAGCGGACGCGTGTGTCGCTCTACTGGATTCACCTGAAGTCGTACAACAGCCCGCCGCTGGATTCGACGGAGCCCTCGAGCGATTCAGCGCCTGAAGTGTCGCTGCATCGTTTCTTCCTGGGTCTGCGCACGCCTTATCGGGTGTACGAAGCCGAGGTGCAGGAGGATCTTGCGAAGGCCGTGGCGGATGTCGGGCGTCAGCAGAATCTGCCGCTCGACTTCGTCGAGCAGCTGCCCCGCGCGGACTACAGCCGCTACTTCATCGTGTTTGCAGTCTTCGCGTGCGCGCTGCTGCTGGCGGAGCGGATGGCGTCGTTGAGGCGCTGGTCATGAGGCGGCGCTCGGTTCATCTCGCCTTTGGCGTAGCGACGGCCGCGTGTGCCGTGCTCGCCGGCTATGAGGCGCTGAGCTTGCATGAGGCCCGGCGCGTGAACGAGGCGATCGCGAGCGCAAGCACCTCGCTCGCGACGAGCGATGTGCCCGAGGCACAATTCGCGCAGGCTGCCGGGCTCGCGCGAGCCGGCGACTACGAAGGCGCGCTCCAGCGCTACAAGGCCCTCGGTCGCGGCGATCACGGAACGCTGACTGCGGATGCGCTCTACAACACTGGCAACCTGCACTTTCGAGAGGCGCTGAAGGACAGTCCGGATGCCGCGCTTCGTCTGCTGCCGCTCATCGAGCTTGCCAAGCAGAGCTACCGCGCAGTCCTGCGCCGGGAGCCGCAGCGCTGGGATGCGCGCTACAACCTCGAGCGGGCGTTATGGATTGCGCCTGAAGCCGAAGAGACGATGGTCGAGACGCTCCAAAGGGACGCCGAAGAGCGCGTGATGAGCACCTTGCAAAGTACGCGGGGCGAGCTGCCATGAAGGCCGGCGAGTGGTCACTCCTGGTCGCGCTCGCTTTGCTCATTGGCGCGCTTTTCATGCCGCGTTTCAACCTTCCGCACGACACGTATGAGTACGTCGTGTTCTTCGACGTCACGCAGAGCATGGACGTGCAGGACTACGAGGTCGATGGAGTACCCGTCAGCAGGTTGGAGTTCGCACGTCGGTCGGTTCGGCGCGCGTTGCGCGAGTTGCCTTGCGGTTCGCGCGTCGGTTGGGGAGCGTTTGCCGAATACCGTTCGCTGCTTCTGCTCTCACCCGTGGAAGTCTGCGACAACTACAACGATCTGCTCGCCTCGCTCGACAGCATCGATGGAACCATCCGCTGGGCCAACGCGAGCGAGGTGGGGAAGGGCGTCTACTGGTCCGTGCGTACGGCGCTGGATGAGGGATCGAAGCCGGATGTGATCTTCATCAGCGATGGCCATGAAGCGCCGCCGATGCTGCCGGGCGAGCCCGTGGCGATGCCGAAGGACGTGCAGCCCGGGCAGATTCGCGGCTGGATCGTCGGTGTCGGCGGTGATACGCCGCAACCGATTCCGCGCACCGATGCGGATGGGCGGCGTCTGGGTTACTGGCGAGCCAGCCAGGTGCTGCAGATCCGCTCGCCGGACGGCAAAGGCATCATCGGTGCCGAACATCTTTCGGAGTTACGTGAGCCGCATCTCAAGGCACTGGCGACTCATGTCGGCTTCTCCTACCTGCGGCTCACGGATTCGAATTCGATCGGGACGGCGATGCGCGATCCCCGCTTCGTGCGTCGTGCGCCTGCGCCGGTCGATCTCTACTGGTTGCCCGTCGGTGCCGCGATCCTGTTACTCGCGTGGCGCTTCAGGCCGCATGTACTTCGCTCCCGCAAATAGTGCGACGATCGCGAAAAAGCCGATGGTGGTCGCGAATGCGGAGCTGGCGACGATCGGGCTCGACAAGGTCGAAATCACGCCGACGCCGATCACCGGCAACGAATTGCCCACGTAGCAGCACACGAGATACACCGATGTGACTTCGGCGCGGCGGTCGCTGGGCGCGATCTCGTTCACCACCTGCAGGCTGCCGCGATAACCGAGCGCGGTCGCCGCGCCACTGAGCGCTGTGCCGATCAACAAGAGCGGCATGGATGCCTGAGCCTGCGCGAGCACGAGCAGCAGGAGGCTTGGGAGCAGGAGCGCGAGTCCGGTCAGCATCGCCGTGCGGCTTTTCAACGTGCGCGTCATGAGTACGGCGGCAGTTGCAGCGATACAGAGCTCGAACACGATGCCGCCGCCGACGGCGTGGTTGGTCTGGTGCAAGTCTTCGCTCAGGATGCTTGGGGCGAGCGCGGCGTAGAAACCGAAGAGCGCGAAGCCGCCGAAACCGGTGACGGCCGGGGCGATGAAACGCGCGCGGATTTCAGCGGGCACGCCGAAGCGCGGACTCAGCGACACTTGCTGCCAGGAGCGCACGGGGCGGGTGACCGTTTCCGGCGTGAGCCGCATGACGAACGCGAGCGCAACCAGCATCGCGATGTAGACGATGAATACGAGTCGCAGCGGCCATGGCGCGTATTCGGCCAGTAGCCCCGCCAGCAGCGCGCCTACGCTGAGACCGGCCAGATTCGCCGTGGTAGCCATGAGCGCGGCGCGCGATCTGTGCTCGCTTCCATAGAGCTCGACCAACCAGGCGGCGCCAGTACCCGTGGCAAGCCCGATCGCGAAGCCGCTGAGCATGCGCGCGACGAACAGCCACGCGATGTCCTGGGCGAACAGGAACACGAGCGTGCTGACGATGCCGACGCCGATGACCGGGAACGTGACGCGACGGCGGCCGATCTGGTCGGAGAGGCGACCGAACACGACCAGAGCTGCAAGATTGCCCACGACGTAAACCGCATAGATCAGGGTGAGCGTGATCTCGGAGAAGCCGAATGTTTCGCGGTAGAGCTGGTACAAAGGTGTCAGGAGCGTCGTGCCAACGAAACTGACGGCGATCAGGGTTGCGACTGTCCATGGCTTGGCGGTGTTGTCCATACTTCACACGTCGCAAGACTCACGCCCATCGGGGGAAGGAATACGTATGGCCTCATCATGGACTGCGGCTCTGATCTGCCTCGTATGCAGCGCGGGCGTAGCGGCGGCGCCCGTTCCGCCGGTCCAGGATCTGGCGATCGAGCACGTAACGGTGCTTTCCATGACTGCGGAAGGTGCGCCGCTCGCGGACGCCACGGTTGTCATTCGCGGCGGGCGGATCGCCTCGATCACGGCGTCAGGCGAGAAACCGGCGACGAAAGGGACGAAGCGCATCGATGGGCGAGGCAAGTGGCTCATGCCCGGCCTCACCGACATGCACATGCACCTCGAGAACGACCGCCTCGCGCGCCTGTTCCTGCGCCGGCCGGACCTGCCCGACGGCACGGTGAACACCGAGGACGTGCTGACCCCATACCTCGTCAACGGCGTCACGCAGGTCGTGAATCTCACGGGAATGTCGGAATCCGTTGGGCAGCGCCTCGACGTGGAGACCGGCCGCATCCTGGGCCCGCACATCATGAACGGCGCGATGATCGACGGCGATCCGTCGATCTGGCCGCTCGGGATGACCCGCTCCGCAGGGACGCCCGAGGCCGGGCGGCAGGCCGTGCGCGACGTCGTGGCGGAGGGCTATCAGCTCGTCAAGGTCTACAGTCGCCTGAATCTCGAAACCTTCACGGCGATTGTCGACGAAGCGCGCAAGCGAAAACTGCGGGTGGTCGGCCACATTCCCCAGCGCAACCAGGGCACGACCGACAAGTTTTTCCAGCCGGGGTTCGACCTGGTGGCGCACTCCGAAGAGTTCGCGCAGCAGACCAACCCGCCGGCGCTGGACGCCATTCCTCGCTACGTCGAAATGGCGAAGCGCAATGGCACCTGGCTCACGGCAACGCTCTCACTCAACGAGCGGCTGGTGGAAGAGACGCGCAGTCCGGATTCGCTGAAGAGCCGGCCCGAGATGCGCTACCTCCTGCCCGGCATATACGACACGACCATGAACCACAACCCCTACGTCGCCGAGGCGGGCAGCCCGGGGCGTCTCGAATATCTCCAGCGCGTAGTCGATTTCAACCGTCAGCTCGTGCCTGCATTCGCTGCTGCGGGCATCCCCGTGTTAGCCGGTACCGATGCACCCGTGCCCGGTGTCGTCCCCGGTTTCGCGATACACGATGAGCTGGAGGCGATGGCAAGAGCAGGCCTCACGAACAAACAGGTGCTCGAAGGCGCAACCAGGCTACCTTCCGAGTGGCTCGGGGTTATTGCCGACCGCGGCACCGTCGAAGAGAACAAGCGCGCAGACCTTCTGCTGCTGGACGCCGACCCACTCGTCGATGTCGCCAACACGCGCAGGATTTCCGCCATCATCCTGGGCGGCCGCCATCTCACTCGCGCAGCGCTCGATCAGCGTCTCAAAGAGCTCGACGCGCGCTATTCGAACTCGCGACGATACTGAACGAAGGGCGAAAGCTCAGCGACCTTGTCGTAGAGCGCGCGTGCGTCCGTGTTCGTGTTCTGCGTGTGCCAGTACACCCGCTCGGCGCCGCGTTCATCCGCCGCGCGATAAACCGCCTCGATGAGCGCGCGCCCGGCACCCTTGCCGCGCGCCGCTCGGGCCACGAACAGGTCTTCCAGATAACAGTATCCGTTCAAAGACCACGTCGACAGATGAAAATGGTAATGAACGAATCCCACGACCTCCGCGCCATCGACTGCAACCAGCCCATACGGCTGATCGGCCGGATCGAGCAGCCGACGCCATAACGTTTCGGTGATCTCGCGCGGCAGGTCGTGCTCGTAGAACTCGAGATATCCTGCCCAGAGCACTTCCCACTGTGCGTGGTCGCCCGGTTCGAGGCTTCGCACCCGGATCTTCGCTGAGCTCATGATTTACCCCTGAAGGCGCTGCAGGCATTATGCACAAGTGACCCAGAACGCGGACGCATTGCTGGCGCGAGAGCTCGGAACACGCCAGCTCGCCGCCTCGATATTCAACTACACCGTCGGCAGCGGCATCTTCGCGCTTCCCGCGCTCGCCGTCGCCCAGCTCGGAACCGGAGCGCCGTTCGCCTGGCTGACATCCATGGTCGTGATCGGCCTCGTGGTGCTGTGTTTTGCCGAAGCCGGCAGCCGCGTTTCGATGACAGGAGGTCCGTACGCGTACGTCGAGGTTGCCCTCGGTCCTTTCATCGGGTTCGTCGCGGGCGTGCTGCTGTTCGTCGTCGGCCTGGCTGCCGGTGCGGCGGTAGCGACGATCTTCGTGGGCTCCGTATTGAGGCTGGTGCCGGGCGCTTCAGGCTGGCTGGCACCTGTGGCGATCGTGCTGGTGATTTCCACGCTCGCCTTCATCAACATCCGCGGCGTCAAGAGCGGCGCGCGCATGATCGAGGTGGTCACGATCGCGAAGCTGATCCCGCTCGTCGGATTCGTGCTGATTGGCGTGTTCTTCATCGAGCCCGCAAACCTGAAGATCAGCGACGTGCCGCCGGTCTCTACCGTGCTTGCTACTTCGGGCATCGTGCTGTTCGCGTTTTCAGGCATCGAGTCGGCACTGACGCCGAGCGGCGAAGTGCGCACGCCCGCGCGCACCGTCCCGCGCGCCGCATTCCTTGCGCTGGGCGCAGCGACCGTGCTCTATCTGGCCATTCAATGGGTAGCGATCGGCATCAAGGGCCTGTCGCTCGCGAATGAAAGGATCACGCCGCTCGCCGACGCAGCCACCGTGTTCGGCGGACCGGTCGCGGGCACGGTGATGATCGTAGGCGCAACGATCTCGACGTTCGGATATCTCAGCGCGAACGTGCTGTCGATCCCGCGCTGCCTGTTCGCGTTCGGGCGCGACGGCTTCATCCCCGGAGTCTTCAGCGCCGTGCACAGCAGCCATCGCACGCCGCACGTGGCGATCATGACGTATGGCGTGGCGCTCGCCTTGTTCGCGCTATCCGGAACGTTCGAGCAACTGGCAGTGTTGTCGAATCTGGCGGCGCTGGTTCTCTATTTCCTGTGCGCCATTGCCGTGGTGGTGCTTCGGAAGCGCAATGTGCGCACCGACGGCGAACCCTTCCTGCTTCCCGGCGGTGCGCTGATTCCGGTCGCGACCTGCCTCGCGCTCCTGTGGCTGTTCTATGAGACGGTGACGAGGCGGGAAGTGATCGCGCTCGGCGTAACGGTGCTCATTGCGCTCATTCTGTATGCGATTCGCCGTTGGCGAGCTGTGCCAGCGCTGAGCTGATCTCGCCCGACGTGGCGGGCCGCACCAGGCGCGCCACCTCCGCGCCATCGCGCAGAAAAATCAACGTCGGCCACAATTTCACGCGGAAGGAACGCCCCAGCAGGCGTCCCTTCCCGTCCTCTACTTTCAGATGCCGCACGTCCGGGGCGTTCGCCAGTGCCGAGGCGATCTTCGGCTGCGCCGCCTGACAATGCGGGCACCATGGCACGCTGAACTCGAGCAGCGCCGGTCCCGCGAGCGCGTCCACTTCCGCGCGCGTGGGCTCTACGGTCGCATACTCTGTGTTCATCGACATTGTGGCCTCGTCATGAATTGTCGCCGTCGATCAATCGCCCGAGCCCGCCCAGCACCGAGCCTTCCTCACGCCCGCGCCGGCCAAGCCCCGGCACCGCGCCGACGATGCGGCCCGCGAGCCTGCTGAGCGGCAGCGACTGCAGCCAGATGCGGCCCGGTCCGCGCAACGTTGCGAAGAACAGCCCCTCGCCGCCGAACAGCGCGCTCTTGATGTTGCCGACGAACTGAATGTCGTACGACACGCTCGGCTGGAACGCCACGATACAACCCGTATCCACACGTATGAGTTCCCCGGGCGCGAGGTCTCGCTGCATGATGGTGCCGCCGGCGTGCACGAACGCGAGCCCATCACCCTGCAACCTTTGCAGGATGAATCCCTCGCCGCCAAAGAATCCCGCGCCGAGTCGCTGGGTGAATGCGATGCCGAGGCTCACGCCTTTCGCCGCGCATAGAAAGGAGTCCTTCTGCGCCAGCAGGTCCCCGCCAATTTCCGCGAGGTGCACGGGGATGATCTTGCCGGGGTACGGCGCGCCGAAAGCGAGCCTCCGCTTGCCCGACGCCGCACGGTTCTGGAACACGGTCATGAACAGGGACTCGCCGGTGAGCAGGCGCTTGCCCGCGCCGAGGAGCGCACCCATGAAACCACCGCCGCTCGACTGCTGCGAGCCGTCGCCGAAGATCGTCTCCATCTGGATGCCGTCATCCATGTACATCATGCCGCCGGCTTCGGCGACGACGGCCTCATTCGGATCGAGCTCCACCTCGACGAACTGCATGTCGTCGCCAAAAATCTTGTAATCGATCTCGTGCATCGTGGGCATGTGGGCCTCTCCTGAAGCGGGGCCCGAAGAATGCTGTCAGGGAGCGATCAACGCAAGCATCGCTTCGCGATAGCGCGCCCCGGAGATGGCATCGGAAGGGAATACCGACTCGATCAGGCCGAGCTCATCCTGCGTCATCTCGATGTCGAGTGCTCCGAGATTGTCTTCGAGATGTTTTCTGTCCTTCGTCCCCGGGATCGGGATTACGTGGTCGCCGCGGGACAGGACCCATGCCAATGCAAGTTGTGCCGGAGTGCAGCCACGTGCCTGCGCGAGGCGCTTGAGCTCATCCACCAGCGCGAGGTTGCGCTGGAAGTTTTCTCCCTGGAAGCGCGGGTTCTTGCGACGGAGGTCGTCGGCGTCGAAATGATCCGGCGTGCGAATGGCGCCGGTGAGAAAGCCGCGACCGAGCGGACTGAACGGCACGAGCGCGATGCCCAGCTCCCTGCACACGGCGGATGCGCCGCTGTCGTCGGGATCGCGCGTCCACAACGAGTACTCACTCTGGAGTGCCGTGATCGGATGCACGGCGTGCGCGCGCCGGAGAGTCACGGGACCGACTTCCGAAAGCCCAAGGAAGCGCACCTTGCCGGCGCGTACCAGCGCGGCCATGGCGCCGACGGTATCTTCGATCGGCACGGTGGAATCCACGCGATGCAGGTAATACAGATCGATGGTCTCGACATCGAGGCGCTGCAGGCTCGCCTCACAGGCACGCTGGACATACTCCGGGCGGGCATCGATCTGGCGGCCGTCCGGATCGCGGTCCGCGTTGGCGATGAATCCGAACTTGGTGGCGAGCACCACGCCGGGACGCCGGCCGCGGAGCGCGCGGCCCACGAGGCGCTCGTTCGTGTGCGGGCCGTACACGTCCGCGGTGTCGAGGAACGTCACGCCGAGATCGAGCGCTCGATGGATGGTCGCGAGACCTTCTGCTTCGTCCGGAGCGCCATATCCCTGGCTCATCCCCATGCATCCCAGACCGAGCGCGGAAACGTGCGGGCCGCGCGCACCCAGTTGGCGAGTCTTCATGAACGCCTCCTGTGAAGGGCAACGGCGACTATGACCAGCGCGATGCCGAGAGATTCGCGATGTGAGGGAATTTGCCCGAGCACGAGCATGCCGACAACCGTCGCGGTGGCGGGCAGTAATGTCAGCATCAGCGCGAACGTCGCGCGCGGCAGTCGGGCCATTGCGAGCTGGTCGAGAATGTACGGGATGACCGAGGAGCAAAGGCCGACGCCGATACCGGCTGCAAGCCAGGCGGGATTGCGCAAGGCGGGCAGGGCTTCGCCAATGCCAACCGGGAAAGCGACAACTGCTGCCACCAGCATTGCGGCAGCGAGCCGCTGGACTCCGCGCGCTCCGCCATCCGCAGCGATTCGGTGACCAAGGACGATGTAGAGGACGAAGAGCACGCAGTTTGCGAACGCGAACAGGTATCCAAGCGGCGCACCTTCGATGCGGATGTCGATGAGCCAGTACACGCCGACGGTGCCGAGAGCGAGCGCCACCGTGTTGCGCGCGCCGCGCAGGCCAAACGCCGCGAGCGCAATCGGGCCGAGGAACTCGATGGCGCCCACGGTCGCAAGCGGAAGTCTCGCGAGCGCGAGATAGAAGGTGACGTTCATGGCAGCAAGCACTGCACCGAGCGCGAAGATTCGGCGGCGCTCGGCAGCGCCCACTTCCCGCAGCAGGCGCCACGGGCGTTGCCAGAGCGCAAAGATCAGGGCCGCGCTGCCGATTCTCAGCCAGGCAACGCCGAGCGGTCCGACGTGTGCGAACAGCAGCACCGCGAACGCGGGGCCGATGTAGTGAAACAGCGCGCTCGTAATGAAGAAGGCTTCGGGCGGAATGCGCGCGAACGCTGCCCCTGGTTGATAGACGCGATCCATTGGCATGGATGTTAGGTTTGCATATGAATACCGCTCCGTATATCGTTCATCGCAGATCAGGAACGCCCATCACCTTCGTTTCGAAGGTCCGTACACGAAAATGCCTGCGTTTTCGAATCTCCTGCGCGATGCGCGCAACGTCGAGCTGATCCGGCTGCTGCAGGCGGACCCGCGTACACCCCTTTCCGAGCTTGCGCGCCGCATCGGCATGTCCGCGCCGGCGGTCAAGGAGCGTCTGGTTCGACTGGAAGAGAGCGGCGTCATCCGCGGCTACCGGCTCGAGCTGGATCCGGCCGCGCTCGGGTTACCGGTCACCGTGTACGTGCGCGTGCGCCCCACGGCCGGTCAGTTGCCGAAGGTCATCGCGCTCGCGCAGTCCCTGCCGCAAGTCGTTGAGTGCCATCGCATCACTGGCGAGGACTGCTTCATCGTCAAGGTGCACCTGAGCGCTATCGAGACTCTGGATGAGGTCCTCGACCGCTTCCTGGTTTACGGCCAGACGACGACCTCGCTGGTGCAATCCACCCCGGTCGCCCTGCGGGCACCGCCGCTTCCGCCCGGGGCCGCGGCTGCGCCTGTACCAAAGAAAAGCCGGAAGCGCCGCGGCTGAGCCAATTCGTTACACTTCTACGCGTCAGGCGTAATAGACCAAGAACTAGCGGGAGTCTGCCCATGAAACGCCGAGCGTTCGTTTCCTCTGCATTTGCTGTTTTGACTGCTGCTTCATTGCCCTGGCAGCGCGCGCTCGCGGCGCTCGACGGCTCCGGCAATCAGGTGACGCTGAAGCCCTCGGACATAGATGACCTGCGCACCAGCATCCGCGGCCAGCTCCTCATTCCGGGGCAGAACGGGTACGACGCTGCCCGCCACGTGTGGAACGGCGCGTTCGACAAGAAGCCCGCGCTCATCGTGCGCTGTGCCGGCGCGGCGGACGTTCGCGATGCCATCCAGTTCGCGCGGTCCCACAACCTGCTCGTTGCCGTGCGTGGTGGCGGCCACAGCCTGTCCGGCCAGTCGGTGTGCGACGGCGGGATCATGATCGACCTGTCCCCCATGCAGAGTGTGCGCGTGGACCCGGTCGCCAAGCGCGCATGCGTCGATGGCGGCACGCTGCTCGGGCAGTTCGATCGTGAAGCGCAGGCGTTCGGGCTCGCGACCACCGCGGGCACCGTTTCGCATACCGGTGTCGGAGGCCTCACGCTGGGCGGTGGCTTCGGACGCATCGGACGCAGGTTCGGTCTCGCATGCGACAACCTCATCGGTGCGGAAGTCATCACGGCTGACGGCAGCTTCGTGAAGGCAAGCACGCAGGAAAACCAGGAACTGCTCTGGGGTCTGCGCGGTGGTGGCGGCAACTTCGGGGTCGTCACGTGCTTCGAGTATCAGCTGCATCCCGTGACCCCGACGATGGTCGGCGGTGAGCTCGTCTTTCCGTTCGTGAAGGGACGGGAGCTCCTGCGCTCCTTCGCGGACTTCATCGACGGCGCATCGGACGAGATGTATGCGGACGCGATGATCGTGCCGACGCCGAACGGTCGCATCCTCGCGCTCGATGTGTGCCACAGCGGCACGCCCGCACAGGCGGAGAAGGAGCTGGCGCAGCTGCGCAAGATCGGCAAGCCGCTACAGGATGGCTTGAAATCGACGACGTACGTGAAACTGCAGAGCGCCGCCGACGCGAACTATCCGCACGGCCGCGGCTACTACATCAAGTCCGGCTTCATCCACACCATCAAGCCGAAGGTCATCGACACCATCGTCACGTATCTCGATGCCGGTCCGATGCCCACCGGCATCATCGGCTTCGTGCACCAGGGCGGCGCCATCGCGCGCGTGAAGCCCGATGCCACGGCGTTCTGGAATCGCAACGCGAACCACAGCGTCATCATGATCGGGTTCTGGGACGACAAGACCGCCGCCGACGCCAACATGAAGTGGGTGCGCGCCGGCTGGAAGAGCGTCGAGCCGCTTACCGACGGTTTCTACGTAAACGAGCTGGCGCACGACGATCCGGAGCGGCGTATATGCGGCACGTACGGCGACAACTACCCGCGACTGGTCGCCCTCAAGAAGCGCTACGACCCGACGAACGTCTTAAGACTGAACGCGAACATCCGGCCTGATGCGTAAGGCGGCGTCATGTTCACTGCCGGGCGATGTTCGGCTTGCCGCCGCGAAGAATGTACTTCTGAATCTTGCCGGTCGCGGTCTTCGGGAGCGCGTTCACGAACTCGAACGCGGTCGGAACCTTGAAGTGCGCGAGGACGCCGCGGGCGAACTCACGCAGCTCCGCTGCGGTGGCCGATGCTCCTGGGCGCAGGACGACGAACGCATTGGGCGACTCGCCCCACTTCTCGTGCGGCATGCCGACTACGGCCACCTCCAGCACGGCTGGATGACGCAGTAACGCGCCTTCGACCTCGATCGAGGAAATGTTCTCGCCGCCGCTGATGATCACATCCTTGAAGCGATCGCGGACTTCCACGTAGCCATCAGGATGAACGACTGCCGCATCGCCTGAGTGGAACCAGCCGCCTGCGAACGCCTGCGCCGTCGCTTCCGGATCTCTGTAGTAACCCTGCATCACGACGTTGCCGCGCGCGACGATCTCGCCGACCGTCTGGCCATCCGGCGGCACGTCGCGCATTTCGAGATCGACGACCCTCAGCTCGCCGGACGTCATGAGCTCCACGCCCTGGCGTGCTTTGATGATGGCGCGGTCCTGCTTCGCGAGCTTCCCGTGCTCAGGCCGCTCCTCGCAGATGGAGATGAACGGAGCGGTCTCGGTGAGACCGTACACCTGAGTGACGTGCCACCCGAGATCGCCTTCGATGCGCTCGATCGTGGCCGCTGCAGGTGGCGCGCCTGCCGTCAGCAGTCGCACACCTTTCCGCAGTTGTCGGCGCTGATCCTCTGGCCCATTCGCGATGGTGATGAGAACAGTCGGCGCGGCACAGAGCGTGGTCACCTGCTCGCGCTGGATCGCGGCGTAAATGGCGCTCGCGTCTACGCGCCGCAGGCACACGTGCGTGCCACCCACTGCGGTGACGATCCACGTGAACGTCCAGCCGTTCGCGTGGAACATCGGCAACGTCCAGAGGTACCGGTCGGCCGGAGTCATTGGCCAGTGTGCGAGAGTGCCAACGCAGTTTATCCACGCGTTCCGGTGCGTGATCATCACGCCCTTGGGCCGCGCCGTGGTGCCGCTCGTGTAGTTGATGGCGAGCAGGTCGGTTTCTGCGATCTCGGGCCGTGTAAATTCCGCAGGGCTGCTTGCAAGCAGCGATTCGTAACTGAGCCAGCCCGCGCGCTCGCCCTCGAGTGCAACGAAGTGCTCGACGGTTGTCATCTGGCTGCGCACGCTATCGACGATTTCGAGATAGTCCTCGCCAACGCACAGCACCTGGCAGCCGCTGTGATTCGCGAGATACACGAAGTCATCGGCGGTCAGGCGGTAGTTCATCGGCACGATGACCGCGCCGAGCTGCGGAATGGAGTAGAACTGCTCGAGGTGACGATGGGTGCTGGGCGCGATCGTCCCGACGCGATCCCCGTGCCGGACGCCAAGCTTCGCCAGGGCTGCGGACCATCGATCGCATCGTTCGCCAAATTCCGCGTACGTGAGGCGCAGCTCCCCTTCGACGACGGCCGTGCGTGCGGCATGGAGCTTGCGCGCGCGGCGCGCGAACTCCAGTGGCGTGAGTGGAGTTTCCATGGCTGCCCCCTCTACATGAGGCAGCAAGAGTAACTCAGATGAGGGTGTGTCGCCCGCGACCGACGTAAAAGGGAATGGTGAGCGCGATCGCCATCACGGCGATTTCGGCGCCCAGAATGATGGATGCGTCCGTGCTCCAGGCCATCGTTGCGTTCTGCAGGTTGCCGCTGACGGACGGCAGGCTGCCGATCAGGATGAAGAACAGACTCACCGACAGGTTCGTCAGGACGATCGTGCTCGAGACCGCCACCTCGCTGGTCGTCAGCAGCGCCACGGACAGCACCAGGCAGAAATTCATCAGCAGGAAGGTCGACAACAGCACGAAGAACGTGACGAAGCCGTCCGGAATCGGCGTGGCAAGGAAGAGCGTCACGCCGGCCGCGGTGAGCAAAGTCCACGGGGCGAGGAAGGCGGCGAGCACGGCGAACACCTTGGCGCGCAGGTACTGCTCGTTGGACAGCGGCAGGCTCAGCACGAACAGCAGGCACTTGTCCTTCCGTTCCTGCACGACGCCGTACATCACGAGCATCACGGCGTAGGCGATGATCGTCGTGAGGTAAAAAACGCCCGCGACGTTGAATGCCATCCTGCCCGTGAGGGATACGAGGAGCGAGGCGACGCCCACGGCGACCGCCGCGATGATGAGCCAGCGGTGCAGGTACAGGTCCTTCATGACCACGCGCCCGATGACATTTGTGGTCATTGCATCCGCTCCCGTCTGCTGCTCATCACGTTGGCGACGAAGATCTCTTCCAGCGTCATCCGTTGCACTTCGTGGACGACGGCGCCCGCGCGCTCGAACACCCGGTGCAGCTCGGGCGTGTAGTGATTGGTGGTGACCGTGGCGAGCTGGCCGCTGGTCGACACGTCCACCACGCTCGGTACTTGCGGCAGGTTGTTTCGCGTGCCTACCTGGATCTGCAATCGCCGCCAGCGTTCGAGGAACGTCTCCTTGTCTCGCGATTCGACGACGTGGCCGCGATCGATGAACGTGATCTGGTCGGAGATGCGCTCCACGTCGAGCGTGTTGTGCGAAGAGAAGAGGATGGAGCGGTTGTCGTCCTGCAGGACATCCATCAGCTCGGCAAGCACTTCGTGACGCGCGACCGGATCGAGCCCGGTGGTCGGCTCGTCCAGCACCAGCAGGCGCGGACGTCGCGCAAGCACGAGTAGCAGCAGCGCCTTCGTGTGCTCGCCATGCGAGAGCCCTTTGACGAGCTGCGCGGGCTGCAGATTGAAGCGTTTCAACAACGTCGTCGCGTAATTCACATCCCAGCTCGGATAGATCGACGCGACGAACTGCATGTGCCAGTCGAGAGTAGCGTTGGGGAACAGCCGCATGTCGTCGGAAACGAAGCCGATGTCGCGCTTCGCGAGCGCCTGCTCGCTGGGAATCGAGTGACCGAGCACGCGCACGTCCCCTGCATCGGCGGGGATCATGCCCATGAGAATGCGGATGGTGGTGCTCTTGCCGGCGCCGTTCGGGCCGACGAGTCCCATGATCTGGCCCTGTGCCAGTTCGAGCGAGAGCGCATCGAGCTTGAAGAACTTGAACGCCTTGGAGACGCCGTTGAGGGCAATGGCTTGAGTGCTCATGCTTTCTTTTTCACCTTCTCGCGTTCGATCTGGCGCAGGCGCGCCGCCAGCTCCTCGTCGCTGAGGCCCAGGAGTCGCGCGATGCGCACGGCGGCTGCCAGGTGCTCTTCGAGCTCGCGTTCCTGCAGGTCCAGCGACAGGTCCAGCCCGTCCGCGACGCACGAGCCCTTGCCGTGCTGGGTGACGATCACGCCTTCACGCTCGAGCTCGAGATATGCGCGCTTCACCGTGATGACGCTCACGCGCAGCTCGATGGCGAGCTGGCGGATGGACGGGATTTCCCGGCCCGCCGGCCAGTCCCCGAGCGCCACGCGATGCCGGATCTGCTCCTTGATCTGCAGATACATCGGCCGCGGGTCGGCCTGGGAGATCGTGAGGCCACTGTGCATATCGATATACACAGTGTATGCTCACCGCATGGACTTCTTCAAGGCCATCGGGAATGGGGTCATCCTGATCGTGGTCGTGTACTGCGATCTCATCGTGAGCTGTTTTCGTCGCGTTCGCCGCGTCTCACGGTAACCCTTCCATATTCGGAGTCCGCGATGAGCCTGAACCCGCAAGCCGTGGCGCGTCCTGCCACGGCCGCCCCGACGCGCCCTGAGATCACGCCGGCGAAAATTCTCGAAACCGGCATCGCGTTCTGGCCTGCCAAAGTGCTGCTGACGGCGGTGGAGCTGGATGTGTTCACGACGCTCGGCGCACGTTCCATGACCGGAGCGGAGTTGCGTCGTGTTCTCGGCCTGCATCCGCGTGGCGTCTTCGATTTCTTCGACACGCTCGTGGCGCTTGGTTTCCTGGATCGCGATGGCGACGGCGTGAGCGGCAGGTACCGCAATACTCCGGGCACGGCGCAGTTCCTCGATCGCAATCAGCCGGATTACATGGGCGGCATGCTCGAGATGCTCAATGCGCGTCTGTTCGGCTACTGGAACGATCTCGGCACGGCGCTGAAGACGGGCCAGCCGCAGAACGAGGTGAAGCACAGCCAGCGTCCGCTGTTCGAGGCGCTGTACGCGGATCCCGCTCGGCTCGAGCAGTTCATGTCGGCGATGCGCGGCATTTCCGGGCCAAATTTCCAGGCTCTGGCGGAGAGGGTGGATTTCACGAAGTACCGCACGTTGTGCGACGTGGGCGGAGCGACGGGCCTGCTCTCGACACTCGTGGCGAAGCGCCATGCGCACATGCGCTGCACCTCGTTCGATCTGCCGGAAGTCGAGCCGATCGCGAAGCGCTTCATCGCACGCGATGGGCTTGCGGATCGCGTCACCACTGCGTCAGGGGATTTCCTCGAGGATCCGCTGCCGCGCGCGGACGTGATCACGATGGGGATGATCCTTCACGATTGGAACCTCGAGAAGAAGCAGCATCTCGTGCGGCTCGCATACGAGGCGTTGCCGCCGGGCGGCGCGTTCATCGCGGTGGAGAATCTCATCGACGACGCACGGCGCGAGAACGCGTTCGGCATGATGATGTCGCTCAACATGCTGATCGAGTTCGGCGATGCCTTCGATTTCACCGGCGCGGACTTCTGGAACTGGTGCCGCGAGGCTGGTTTCCGGCGTTATGAGGTTGTGCATCTGGCGGGGCCCTGCAGCGCTGCCATCGCGTATAAGTAGTCACACGCGGTACTCTATGAAGCATGGCAGAAGACGATCGTTCGGTACTCACACGGGTAGCCTCGCCGCCGGATGACGTGGTCGCGTACGGCGAGAATGCCGACAACATTTCAGACGTGCGGTTTGGTGGCGAGCCAGCGGCGAAACGGCCGCTGGTTGTGCTGATCCATGGCGGGTTCTGGCGGCCGCTTTACGATCGCGTTCACGCGGGGCCGATGGCGGTAGGGCTCGTTGAGGCTGGCTGGACTGTCGCGAACACGGAGTATCGCCGTGTTCCGCATCACCCGAACCTGATGGTCGATGACATCGCGCTCGCGTTGCAGACGTTGCCGGGGAAGGTCGCTCGGCACGATGGGCGCGTGATCGTCATCGGGCATTCCGCGGGCGGGCATCTCGCACTCTGGGCGGCATCGCGGCGGCCAGCGCCCTCGCTGCATGGCGCCCTCGCGTTAGCTCCGGCGGCGGACGTGCAACTCGCCTTCGCCTTGAATCTCAGCGATGGCGCGGCGTTCGAATTTCTCGGCGAAGAGCCGAAGGCGCGTCCGGATCTCGATCCGAAGCGGATGCCGTCACCGGCGATCGGGACCACGCTCATTCACGGGGACGCGGACGATGTCGTGCCGCTGTCGCTTTCCGAGTCCTATATGAAGTCACATCCTTCCGCGCGGCTCGTGAAGCTGCGCGGGGCAGGGCACTTCGGCGTGATCGACCCGCTGAGCGCAGTGTGGCCGATCGTGGTCAGCGAGTTGGAGCGGCTCGCAAGCGTTTAGCGCACCACCTCTTCGAGGAACTGGAGCAACGAATGCCACGACCGCCGGTCGGCGCGGTCGCTGTATTGCATGCCGCCTGCGCGATTGTTCGCATCCGGGTTGGTGAATGCGTGCACGGTGTTGCCGTACGCGTGGAGCTGCCAATCCGCGCCCGCCGCCGTGAGTTCCTTGCCGATCGCCAGCACGTCTTCCGGCGGCGCCATCGGGTCGTCATAGCCGTGAAGGATGAGAACCTTCGCGGGAATGCTCGCGGGCGGGGCCAGGCCATTCGGTTTCAGCAAGCCATGCACGCTCACGACGCCGCGCACGTCCGCGCCACTGCGCGCGAGGTCCAGCACGCACATGCCGCCGAAGCAGAAGCCCATCGCCGCCACACGACGAGCATCAACTGAAGGCAGATTCTTGACCGCGGTGAGCGCGGCGTTGATGCGCCGGGCGAGGAGGGCGCGGTTCTGCACGAACGGCATCATCAGCGCCTGGTTCTCTTCAGGGGACTTCCCGCACTTGCCTTCGCCGTACATGTCCAGTGCGAACGCGGCGTAGCCGTGCCACGCCAGTCGGCGCGCCTTGCGCTCGACGAACGCGTCACGCCCGCACCACGTGTGGCTGATCATCACGGCGGGGACGGCACCGACGTATGAATCGTCATGGCAGAAGAAGCCCTGCAGCTTCGCGTCGCCGTCCCGATATTCGATGAGCTCTTCACGAAGGGCCATGTGCATCTCCCCATGCAGGAATGGCCCCCGATAGTAGCAGGGTCGTAACAGGGTCAGACGCGATCTATGCGCGCGGCGAAACAGCCTGGCTTGGCGTTGTGGACGTGCAGGTACGCGACTTTGGGATCCGACAGCATGCGCTCGATGAGAGGCACCGCGTCCTTGCCTTCGACGACATCGGCCTGACGCATCATCCCGATACTGTCATAGGCGCGCAGGGAGAGCAGCCGTCTGCGCAGCACCTCGGGCACTTCATTCATTTTCGGGCGGGCCTCGACGGCGTTGTCGCGCACGTAGATCGCATGGCTCGCGCGGTAAGGGCTCGCAACCGCGAGGTGCTCGTAATTCAGCAGTAACACTCGCTCGCCGGGCTGTGCATCCTGCAGGCTCACGCGACAGGGGAACCCCGGATACTCATCGACGATGCGGCTCACGATGCCGCGCTCGGCCAGCTCGGCATCCGAGAGCGCGAACAGCGGCTGGAATTCGGCGGCGGGCAATCCTGAGACCTGAAAATCCATGACAGGCGGCTCCTCTTATGTGACACGCACAGCATGCGCCGCCTCCGCCGCTGCGGCATTCCGAAACTTGCGCTAGACTGCCGCGCGTTTCGCTTCGGGGGTCGGCCAATAAAATGAATGTGATGCGTGTGCTAGTCGTGCTGGTGCTGGCGCACCTGCTCGTTGCCAGTCCGGCCCTGCACGCCGCCCCCTCGAGTAAGGCCAAGACTACGGTGGATGGACCCGGCGTGCGGTCCAGTTCCGCGCTGGTGGTGGACGTCACACGTTCCTCGATTCTGTACGCCCGCAATCCCGATACGCCGCTCCCGATCGCTTCCATCACGAAGCTGATGACGGCGTTGGTGGTCCTCGATGCCGGACTGCCGCTCGATGAGCGCATCGAGCTCACGAAGGACGACCGTACTCTCGGCAAGGGCGCGTTTTCGCGTCTTGCCTATGGCACCAAGCTGACGCGCGGTGAGCTCATGCACCTCGCGTTGATGTCGTCGGAGAACCGGGCGGCGAATGCCATCGGGCGGGCGTATCCCGGAGGGACCAAGGCATTCGTGCGCGCCATGAATGCCAAGGCGAAGGCGCTGGGTATGACGCGTTCGCGGTTCGTCGATCCGGCCGGGATTTCCAGCGAGAACATTGCGAGCCCGCGGGACCTGGTGCGGCTGGTCGATGCAGCCGCCGCGAACAAGACGATTCGTGAGTACTCGACGGATCACGTGCACGCCGTGAAAGTCGGGCGGCAGATGCTCGAGTTCCGCAACACGAACACCCTCGTCGCCAATCCCACCTGGAACATCGTCGTGCAGAAGACGGGCTACATCTCGGAGGCCGGCCAGTGCCTCGTGATGCAATCCGTGATCGATGGGCGCACGGTGGTGATGGTGCTGCTGAATTCGTTCGGCAAGTACACGCGTGTCGCCGACGCGCGCCGCATTCGTAAGTGGATGGAATCGCTGCCGCCGCAGTCCGATGCCCGCACTTCTGGCGGCACTCGCCAGAGTACGGTTCGCACGCGCTCCTAAGTTCGAGGGCGGAAGTTGTCCGTGGCTTGAGGTAACCTCGCGCCGGGGGACCTCCATGAAAGTGGCACTCGGGTTGAAGGCGCACTCCGGCTGGGCTGCGCTCGTCGTGATTGGGACGACGCGCGAGGGCCTTCAGGTTGTCGATCGGCGGCGGATCGAGCTGATCGAGGACGGCGAGGAGTGGGCGAAGATGCCCTATCACGCCGCTGAGAATCTCGAAGCTTCCGAAGCGCGAGCCTTGGTAAAGCGCGGCGCCGAGTCCGCACATCGCGTCGCCGCTCGACAAATGCGTGAGGTCGTCGCGCGATTGCATGAACGCAAGGACGACATCGTCGCCTGCGCCGTCCTCACTCCTGATCCCATGCCTTCCTGGACCACCGAACAGGTCCTCGCCGTCCACTTCCGCATGCACAAAGCCGAGGGCGTCCTGTTTCCCGATGCTCTGTGCCGGGCGGCCGAAGCCTGCGACCTCACACTCGTCTCCGTCCCGGAGAAGCAGCTCGATTCCATCGCTGCAAAGAAGCTCGCTGCTCCCATGGATAAGGTGATGCAGACCGTCACTCTGCTAGGCAAATCCGCCGGTGCCCCCTGGGGCAAGGACCAAAAAACAGCAACCGTCGCTGCCCTGATCGCCCTCCGTGCGCGAATCGCCTGACGTAAGGTAGAGGTCTTGGGTATTACCCATCCTATTCGAGATCCGAGGCGTCTCTTTCCGCTATAGCGCGGCGCATCTGCTCGTCACGCTTCAGATAATTCGCGTGGCTGGCGAGTATCACGTCGGAGAGCTTTACGCGTTTGCCGTGACAATCATTGAGGAAGAAGTCGTCGCCCTCAGCGAACTCAACGCCGGGATCGTCAGCGTTGAACCAGCGTTTGATCACAGTGACGCTTTCTTCGCAATAGTCCGGCACGAAGTCTCCATGCCTCATTTCCCGAAGCAACTCGCTCGCGCGCTCCTGAGTAGTGAAATCCTCACGGGTCGCGACGCGACGTTCAGTGGGCGGCTGGAGGTCCTGAAAAGATTACAGGGACATGGTTTCCGGAGTTTCTCGCCAGCCATTCCAAGCTATTTGATCGACTAGGAAAGATTCGCAGATTCCGCAATCGGCTGGCTCATTCACATGTCGATACATCTGATGCCTTCATGTCAAAAGGGTACTCGGATCGGATTCAACTCGTGTTTCAAGAGGACGGCAAAGAAAGGACTCAGGTGGTAACAATTGACGAGTTCCGAGAGCGGCTGAAAGAGGGCTCGCAAGCGATAGTGGCTCTCATGGAACTACAGAAGTTGGTTGTACCCGACATGCCTTCCGGGTCGGCGCGGTAGACGCGGCACCAAACCTTCCAGCCTCGAGCACGAGCGGTCGGATTTCGACGACGAAAATCGCGCCGCTGACCTCACTGATGTTCTACGCGGTGTTCGACGACCTGCGGCCATTCATCATAGGGGCCGTATCGTTTGACGATTGCTGAGTCGGGAAGAGTGACGATGAGTTCCCGATTCCCGTTCCATGTCAAGCGAACGTCAGTCGTTCCCTGAACGTCAAGCCAAACGATCCGGTCTTCGCGATCCTTTGCGCCCATCGTAACGGTAGCTCGACTGCGCGCTCGATCCTCACACGTGGTCTGTTCGAACATCGCAAAATGCCGACCATCTGGCGATTGAGCTTGCGCCGACGAGGTGAGCATGCAATGGGGCAAGAACCAATTGGCATACACGAAGAAGGCTGTATATGCGATCCCTATGACGGCAAAAACACCGACCGCGATGTGCACAAAACGTTTCATGCCATCCTGACCCCGACATACCCAAGGCAAACAGTAATAGGCATCCTGAGCACGATTCCCCGGATACTATCGCTCGATCGCAATCGCGGTAGGAATTCGGTCGGTTCCGCCATGCATTCCACAGGCTGATGCCGCACAAACCTGCGGAGATCCGCAGGAGGCTTTACAGCGCGGATTATCCGTACGAACCCCCATCCGCCAATCCTGGAGTATCCCCCAGGATTCTTGGCGAGGTATTGCTGGTGATATTCCTGAGCGAGAGTCCTGTTTTTCAATCTTTGCTCTGTTCAGTCGTCACGCAGGGAGTCTGACGCCGAAGGCGGCAGATGCGCTGGGTACCTATGCGTTCGTTCCCGCAGGAACGTTTCGCCCACGACGGTCCTGCGCGAGTAGTACTTGGACGCCGAGTCCGTAGTCCATGCGTTCGCCGCGCCAGAGCGTGGTGGCTGTCTTGTGATCGATGCGGAGATCGCGGTTGGGGTGTGAGAGAGGTAGCTGGGTCCAGTCAGAGGAGACGGGGACAGGGCTGTCGAAGGTGCGGCCGTCGGGGCGGGTGAAGCGGAAGGCGCCGTCGTCGAGGGTTTGGATGACTACGCCGCCTTCGTGGACTTTGCGGTGGTGGAAGCTGCAGAGCGTGACGAGATTGGAGGGCTTGGTTTCTCCGCCGTGCGCCCAGTGATGTACATGATGGGCATCGACGTAGCGGGTGTGGGTGCAGCCTGGGAATCGGCAGCCGCGATCGCGTGCGTTGAGGGCGCGGCGGAGAGCCGGTGGGATGCTGCGGGTTTTGCGGCCGACGTTGAGCGGCTCGCCCTTTTCATTCTCAACCAGCATCACGACGCTGCAGTCGCAGGCGAAGCGGCGGACGGTCTCGGCTGGCAGAGATGGGCCGTCTTCAAGCTCACACTGGCCGGCGGTGCTGTCACGGAGAGTTGCTTCATCGACATGCACGACTATCTGGTGCTTCTCGCCGCCGTTCATGGCTTGAGCACCTTGCTTGAGAAAGGTTTGTGCCAGAGCGGCGCAGGCATCGGCGCGACGCGCTGCGTAGCTTGGACGCTCATCCGGCTCGGAAGGACGATTGTATGCCGGCGTTCCCGCGGGAACGTGCGGAGTTGGAATTTCCTCGCACGCGGCATCGAGTGCTTTGAGTAACAGCGCGCCCTGTTCTGCGGGCAGACGAGCCTTGAGCACCAATGAGCCATCGTGATCCCACAGGTAGGTGACGCTTCGCCCTGCGTGCTGGCGCGCCTCGCGCGAGAGTTCCTCCGCTTCCTTCGCGCGCCGGAACTTCTGAACCAGAGATTCCACGTGCTCGGCGGTGCCGTGGAGGGCGATGGAGAGCAGGTAATCCTCGATCTCGGGCCCTGCGATACGAGTCATTGCGCGAACTTTGGAATAGCTGAGAGCGCCGCGCGCCATCGCGGCTGAGATCTTCGGCAGGCCCTCAAGTGCATGCGCCACGCGTACCCGCTCGCGAGCTGCACCGAGCGAAACGCCGCATTGGAAATTGAGCCAGTGCGCGCAGGAGCGGCAACCTCGATCCGACCAGCCATTGCGGCGATCGAACTCGGCGATCAGCGTGAGCCAGCGATGTTCGGCGGCATTGAAATGTCCCGCGAGCTCGGTGATCTCGGCTTCGAGCTCAGCGAGCGAGCGGACCGACTGAGTGTGAAGAGGACTCTCGTCCATGGAAGCGACTCCGAATGCGGTCTGAATGCGCGCATTTTATCGGACCCACTCTCCAGCAACGACTTGGTTTCGATGCGAGAACATGCAGAAATGAGTAAGCCGCGCGGCAGCGGATGGCTCTTACTGATAACGCACGTCGAAGCGCGAAGGTCAGCCGCTCGCGGCGCGCAACGTGACGCGCGAAGCCGCTATTCGCCCGCCATTCTTATTCGGTAAGCGCACTTGCACTCGTCCACTTCGAATCATGAAACCTGCAACGTTGGCCAACGGCGGAAACATCCGGTAGTGTGGATGCGGATCTCGCACGCGGAGTAGAAGAATGTCGATCGATGGAATGCAGGACATCGTTGGGCTGAAACGCATCGGGGCTATTGTTGCCGAGGCGCGGGACACCATGGGCTTTCGTGTGAAGGCTGGCATCACGACGGCGGAGCTCGATGCCATCGGCAAGGAAATTCTGGATCGTTATGGCGCGCGGTCCGCCCCACAACTCGCCTATGGATTTCCTGGCGCCACGTGCATCAGTGTCAACGAGCAGCTCGCGCATGGCATCCCGTCGGATCGGGTGCTGCACGAGGGTGACCTGGTCAACATCGATGTGTCAGGAGAGCTCGATGGTTACTGGGCCGATACGGGTGCGAGCTTCGCGGTCGGAGAGGTTTCCGCGGAAGCGAGCGCGTTACTGCGTGCCACGAGGCTCGCGCTGGAGGACGGGATGCGCGAGGCGCGGGCAGGTGAACGCGTACGGAACATCGGACGCGCTGTCGAGCAGAGAGCCAGGAAGTGCGGCTTTCGTGTAGTGCGAAATCTCTGCGGGCACGGAGTGGGACGTCACATCCACGAGAAGCCTCAAATTCCGAACACGTTCGACGTGCGCGATCGAACGGTGCTGAGCGAAGGTCTGGTCATCACGATCGAGCCATTCCTGACCACCGGCGCGACGGCGGCGATCGAGGGTGCGGACGGTTGGACATTGAGTACGCCCGACGGCAGCCGAGGCGCGCAGTTCGAGCACACGATGATCATCACGCGGGGATCGCCGATCGTCGTGACGTGAGGCCTAGCGCTTCTCGAGTTTGACCTCACCGAAGGTCATGAAGACCAACGCCGTCCCGGCCGGTCCGCGATAGACACCGTTCGCATTCGCGAGACGATTCGCGACAGCGGCGAACTGCCAGGCATCGTCCTCAGAGCACTCGACCATGCGCTCGGTGAAATCGTTCACGTTGTTAGCCTCGCCCCACTCCCTGGCGAGTTTGGCATGAGCACGTAGCTCTTCAGGGACGGAAGGGTGATCCCATCCCCACAGGAACGTTCCGTCCTGCGTGTTGTATGTGCCCACGACCTGGATGTTCGCGGTGGCCGTGGTTCCATCCGCAAACGTGAACACGATGGTGCCGGCGTCCAGATCGGCCGACCAGTTCTCCTCTTGCCCCAGGTGCCAGGTTGCAGAATGCGCCGATGTCTGCAGCCGCAGCCCTTCGAGCGCAGCATCCATGAAAGTCGACGGATCAGTGACGGTGGATGTCATGGTCTCTGAACCTCATGGGAACCCGGGGAGAAACCCGGCGTCTTCGCCCGCCTCATCGTATACCACCCCATTCTCGTCATAGACTGTTGCAGCCAGCTCCGCTGCAATGGCTTTCATGCGTACAACTATGCTGCCGTACGCGTTCTTGGCTTCGATCTGCCCGGCGGACAAGTCGAACACAATCGGGTACTCGTAGCCGGTCCAGACCATCGCGTGCTCGCCGACCCATTCGCGCTCGGAGCCCTGGGGCACACGGAAGTCCGTCTGTCGGGCAACGTAGTCCAGCCACTCACGCGCCGAGATGCTCGGGCCGTCGTCGTCGAGCGGGCTGGTGCGGCGGGTGATGTAGACGTATGTGCTCATGAGTCACCTCTTAGGTAGACTCTACGCAGAAATCCAACAAGCTCGCCACTCGCTACAACCCCTCCGCATACAAGGCGAGCGAAGGACATGGAGCGATCAGGATGATTCATGGTTTGGGTCTGGCGGCCCTGATACTGCCCGCGGCGACGGCGCTCGCCAGCACGCCACACCTCGTGCGCGACGTGAATTCGACAATAATTGCGGTCGACGCCTCGCCCAGTGATTTTCTGGACCAGGGCAACTGGTCCTTCCTGGTCGCGAGCGACGGCGTTCATGGAACCGAACCCTGGGCGACGGATGGCACGCTCGCAGGCACGCTGCGATTGAGCGCGGTCAATCCACTTCCCATCGGCATCACTGGCTACCAGACGGTGCGCGCTGGCGCGCTCACTTACTTCTTCACAAATGGCGTGAACAGTGGCAGCGCCCTGTGGTGTTCGGATGGCACGCCCGCCGGAACGCGCCTCGTCATCGACGTATCCAGCAGTGGCGTGAATCCGAGCCTCGTGGGTGCGCTGGGCGACAAGCTCATCTTCTCGCTCTTCCAGAGCAATGCAGGCCGTGAGCTCTGGCGATCCGACGGAACAGCAGCAGGCACCGCGCGCATCAAGGACGTGAATGGCGCGAACAACAGTGCCGTCTCTCCGATCATTGCGAACGGCAAGATATATTTCCTCGCGGACAACAACGACACGATCTTCGAGCCGTGGGTCAGCGACGGCACCGAAGCCGGTACGCACCGAGTCGCGCAGATTCCCGGCGCGGTGGCCGACGTGAACTGGCCAACACTCACGCGCGCAGGCAACTACCTGCTGCTCGACGTGAAGACGAGCGCGACGGGCAAGGAGCTCTGGCGCATCGACCTGAACACGGACGCCGTCGCGCAGGTCGCCGACATCGCACCGGGCAACACATCCAGCATCGTGTATCCCCAATTCGGAAACCTGGGTGCAGTGGCGTTGTTCGTTGCATCCGATACGGGTGGCAACACTCCGGCGCTGTGGCGAACTGACGGCACGCAGGCCGGGACGTTCTTCGTCGCGAACGTGAATCCGATCGCTTCGTCACCAATGTACGTGGGGCCCACTAGTGCAAGCCGCCTGGTCTTCGTCACTGATCCCGGATTGGGTAATGCAGAGGTGTGGAGCACCGATGGCTCGGCTGCAACAGTCCTGACCACTTCGCACTCGGTAGTGCTCGGCGTGGTCGGCGGAGAGGTCTACTTCATCACGAACCCGGGTGGTGGCGCGCCCGAGTTGTGGCGTACCGATGGAACATCCGCAGGCACCCGCAAACTCACAGCGTTCCTCGCCGGCTCGAGCGACTACTTCGATGTAGCCGGCTCGGGGTCGCAGCTATACGTGCGCACACGCAGGGCGGGCGCGTTCAACGTCTACCGCTACGAAAAGTCCACCGATCAGGCAACGCTGCTGCGGTCCTACTCGCTGCCGTTGAACCAGTCCGCCGGCCCGAACGTGTTCGCATTCGCGCAGGGTCGCCTCTACTTCGACAGCGTGCACCCGGTAACCGGGCACGAGCTCTGGACGAGCGATGGCACGCCGGCGGGCACGAATCTCGTGCGCAACATCGCGCCCGAAACACGCACGCAGTCCTCCGCACCAACGCACCTCTTCGCGTTCAAAGGCAGGCTGTATTTCACCGCAGACGACGGTGTTTCCGGCCGCGAGCTCTGGCGCTCGGACGGCACGCCCGGCGGAACGCAGCTCGTCGCAGACGTAAACCCGGGCGCGGAATCGTCCGACCCGCTCACGCTGTTCGGGCTGGGAGACAAGCTGCATTTCTTTGCGAAGGATGGCCCAAACGCCGACAGCTACAAGCTCTGGTCGACCGATGGAACGCAGGCCGGCACCGCGCTCGTGAAGGCAGTGATTCCCCGTGCCGCGCTTTTCGGAGGACAGCCGCCTTGCGGAACATCGGTGGTCACGCTCGGAACGCACGCCTACTTCAATGGGTACGACAGCGTCTTTGGCTCCGAGCTCTGGCGCACCGACGGCTCGGCGACTGGAACGACGCGCGTAACGGACAGTGGAGGATTCTCGAGCACCGACTTGTGTTGGCTGGTGCCGTATCAAAGCCGAGTGTTCTTCGCCAGCAGCGCGTTCGGTATGTCCGGCGTCGAGCTCTGGAGTGCGGATGGCACGGGCAGCGCTCCGACCCTGATCGCGGACATCAATCCGGGTTCTTTGGGCTCGTCACCGATGGAGACACGAGTCTTCAACGGGACGCTCTATTTCGTTGCCACGGACGGCACGCCTGGGCCGCAACTCTGGAGAAGTGACGGCAGCAGTGCCGGAACTCGCGTCGTTTCCAACACGGGCGGATCAGGGGCGAGCAGTCTCACACTCGCGGGCGGCAAACTCGTGTTCCTCGCGACGGGGGGATCATTCGTCGGGCAGCTATGGGCCAGTGACGGAACGACTGCGGGAACTGCGCGAGTCGGATCCGTCACCACACTCGGCCCACTCTATTCCGACGGCACTCGCGCGTACTTCCCCGCTCCCGGGACGGCGGGCGGACGGATTTCACTCTGGGTAACGGACGGAACGGATGCAGGAACGCATCTGCTCGTCGACACGAACACACCAATCCTCACGCAGATACCGTTCTGGGACTTCAACGGCGTGACGATCTTCCAGGCGCAAGAGGGTTTCGGACCGACGAAGCTCTGGCGAACAGACGGAACGACGGCGGGCACGCGTGAGATCGCCATCACCACGGCCACTTCTGCTGCCGCGTACCCAGTTACGCACCAAGCCGCTGGTCAGACGTTCTTCTACGCGACGGACGATGGCACCACAGGTGTGGAGTTATTCGCGATAGACAACGCTGCGCCATTCGCCGCCGATGACGCGGCCGGCAGCGTGCAGGCTGGGCAGTCCTTGAACATCACTGTGCTGTCTAACGACAGCGACGCGGACGGTCAACTGGACGCGAGCACCGTGTCGGTGTCGACGCAGCCAGGCGGCGGCGCGGTGTCCGTGAATAGCGCAGGGGTGATCACCTATACGGCGAACGCCAGCTTCGCGGGGCCGGATCAGTTCACTTACTCGGTGGCGGACAATCAGGGCGCGCGCTCACAGCCGGGAACAGTTCGTGTCACCGTGACCGCGCCGCCGACCAATCCACCTCCAACCACTCCGCCGCCCACCACGCCTCCGCCCTCATCGAGTGGTGGAGGTGGAGGAGGCGCGCTCGGCCTGTTCGAGCTGTTGGGCTTCCTGATGCTCGTTCAGCGAATCAAGCGGCGGCGCGCGCCCTTTGCCATGTGAACTGGCTGGCAACTGCGAAATTCCACATCGCGCCGATCAGGATGCCGGCCAGCGACGCGAGTACCCACGGCACGCCGTGCGTGAAGAACGAGTTGGCGATCACCACGTTGATGAACCCGCCGAGGCTGCACGCGGCCATGAAGGAGAGCAGCCCCGTGAACCAGCCGAAGCCGCGGCGGCGACGGTCCCGATACGTGAGCACGTTGTTGATGGAGTAGTTGAAGATCATCGTGAGCGTGGACGCTTGCATCTGCGCTACGGGAAAACTCACGTGGCCATAGAGCAGCAGCATCGACATGATGGCCATGTGGACCAGGACGCCCGCGCCACCCACGAGCGCAAATGCGATGAAGCGCACCGGGACGTATCGGCCCACGAGCTTGTCCAGCAGCAGCATGCCGAAGTCCCACAGCACGACCGTGTCGAGCTTGCTCTCGCCGGCACGGCGGTTGCGGAACGTGTACGGCTCTTCGTGTATCACGAGCGGCCGCTTCACCGTGGCCAGGATATCGAGCAGCAGCTTGAATCCCACCGCCGACAGGTCGCGAAGCGCCGCATTGAGCACTTCGCGCCGGAGCATGAAGAAGCCGCTCATCGGGTCCGACACGTTCTGCTTGTGTACGAAGCGGCTCAGCCGCGTAGCCGTGCGACTCATGTCCTCACGCGTCTCATCCCAGTTTCCCGTGCTGCCGTTGCCCGCATAGCGAGTGGCAATGACGAGGTCCGCGCCTTCATCGCGAATGCGGCGGAACATGGCGGGCAGACGCGTCTCATCGTGCTGTAGATCTGCATCCATCACGGCGATGACGGGCGCGGCGCTCGCCAGCATGCCTTCGATGCACGCGCTCGAAAGCCCACGCCGACCCACGCGATGGACACATCGCACGCGCCGATCGAGACGGCTCAGCGATTGAGCGAGCTCGGCCGTGCGGTCCGGCGAATCGTCGTCGACCACCATGACTTCCCACTGGATGCCGACGAGCACGCGTCGCAGCCGATGCACGAGCTCCGTGAGATTCTCGCGCTCACAATAAGTGGGAATGACGACGACCAGCTCGATGGGCCGGTCGAGAATGGCTTCGACCGGCAGTGCTGCGCGCTCCGAGGAGGCGACCCGTACGGCATTCATAGCCCGGCCACCTGCTGCTGCTTCGGCACCCAGATGGATCCAACGCTGGAGCGAAGGGCTTCGGTGTAATAGCGTCGAATGGCCGGCGCGCATTGCCACAGGCGATCGCCCCGCTTCCTGTGTTCCGCATCGAGCTGCAGCACCGGATACTCGCCGCGCTGAAACGCCGCCTCGCAGGTCTCCACTGGCAGCGCACCCGTGCGCAGCTTCTGGCCGTAGTTGAAAAAGTCGATGGTGAAAGGTCCACGCGCCCAGTAGCACAGCGCGAGCGTCTCGCAAGCCGCGCGTCCCTGACCGAGACGCTGGATCAGCTCGACGGCCTCGCGCGTGTCCTGCTCCCGTGCATCGAGCGCGCGCACGCCTTGCACGATGCTCGGCACGGACACGATCGCAGAAACTGTCATGGCAACGCCGAACGCGGTCATGACCGCCGGCGACGCGCTCAATCCCAGGAACCGTTGCTCGCGGCTGTGCTCGAACATCCATTCGAGGGCCAGCGCTGCAAGCAGCGCAGACGCGAACAGGAGATCGAAGAACGCATTACGCGTTACGCCTTCACCGCCAGCGGCGAAAGCTCCGATCGCCAGCGCGAGCACCACGTAAATGAGCGCGAAGACCATGCGCGGCGACAGGGGAACACGCTTGCGAAGGAAATAGGGGACGAGCCCTACAGCGAGCAGTGGCAGGAAGCGAAACGCCGCGTGCAGCCCCGCCGACACGGTTCGGCGCAGCGAATACACGCGCGGCGAGAGCAACTCATCGACGAACGACGGCCATGTGCTGGAGACGAGCCAGAAACCGAGCGGCAATCCCACGGCGAAGCACGCGAGCCAAAGCACCAGCCGCTCGCGGCGATAGATCGCAATCCACAGTGTGACGGCCACGGGCAGTGGAATCAGCAGATGCTTGGTGAAGCCACCCAGCAGCATGAGCAGGGCGCCCGCGATCACCGCCAGTGGACTGAAGTCCAATCGCCAGAGCACCACCAATGCGCCGAGCATGAAGGCGTGCGCGAGCAGCTGCGGGTCGTTCATCGCCACGTAAATCTCGGCAAAGAATGCGAACTTCGCAAAGATCAGCGCCGCGCCGGTGAACGCGATCCGTCGTGAGGATCCGGCCGCACGCAGAAAGAGGTACGCCGCCGCGACGATCACTGCGAAACTCGAGAGCGACACGAGTCGGCCCGCGATCACGTTGTCCCCGACCACGCGGCCGACGAAGCCGACCACATAGAACGACAGCGGCGGATAGTTGTTCGCGATCAGACTGTCGCCGGACATATACAACACGCCGCTGTGCGCGGCCGCGTCCGCCCAGAACGCATTCCAGCCTTCGTTGTACGTGCGTGAGATCACCCGGAACAGCAGCGAGAGCGGCTCGACGAGCGCCACGAGCGCCGCGAGGCAGATCAGCGTGAGTCCCACCGAATACCAGGTGCGCTCTCTCGAAGAGATATCCATCGAATCCGATGCGGCAAATGAGGTCCGTGTCTCAGGCCGGCAGGCGTGAGCGAAAGTTCCTCAGGTGAGACGGGCGGAGCCGTCTTACTCCGTCGGCCGCAATACTTCGCAACGTTTGTTAAGTTTTGTCAGCGCCCGGCGACGGTGCAGAAGAAGAGATGCGCCGGCAGGATGTTCAGCAACTGAAAGCCGCGCTCGACGTCGCCGAAGATGCGCTTCAGGTCCGCGAGCACGCGCGAGGAGAACTGATAGACGAGAAACGCGCCGCCGGTCTCGAGCGCATCTTTGGTGTCGCGCAGGATGCGTTCGCGCGATGCTGCCGGCAGTGTGCTGAAAGGAATCCCCGAGATGATGTAGCTCGCCTTCTCGAAGCCATGCTCCTTCAGGATCTTTTTCACGTCCGCGGCCGACCCCTGCACCACGCGCAGCCGGTCGTCGGGATACGCGCCGCGCAGGTAGCGCACGAAGTCCGGATTGGTTTCGATGGCGATCAGCGTGGCGTTCGGGCGCATGCGCTCCAGGATCTCGCCGGTGATCGTGCCGACCCCGGGACCATATTCCACGATCACGCGGGCGCGCCCCCAGTGGATCGGGTCCAGTACTTCGCGGATCAGGAAACGGGAGCTCGGGATCAACGAGCCGAGCATGATGGGATGCCGGAAAAAGGTGCGGGCGAACAGCAGTCGTTGCCCGTTGTAGAGCGGTCGGCTTTTCAGCATGGCGCATCCCCGGGGGTGTTCACCACAAACTCGCATCGGCCCCATTGAGTTCCGCCCTCGGCCTGGGCGGTTCTGTCGGCCGGTGCGCGATTTGTACCATACTGGTCCGGAACGGGCCGCCTCGACCTTGGCGGGAGGACCGGTATCATCGCGGCGGCATGCTGGAGCTCATCGCCCTCATCGTCGGGATCGCCATCGGACTGGCCGTTCAAAGGTACCGGTCCCGTCAATCCGTCCTCCCACCGCAGGAACCTCCCAAGGCCGCCCCGGCCCCGGACCCTGTCGCCCCCAACGATCTGGGCGCCCGGCTTGCACCGCTGCGCGAGGCGCTGGACAAGGTCGTGGAGTCCCGCGCTCATCAGCGAGAGATCGCGGACCGCGCGGAGCTGAAGCAAGCAGCAGGCCTGCTGGCCGATCCTCAGGTCACTCCGGAGACCGTGCTGGACTATGCGTTCGGATCGAACGATGTGCTCGCCTGCGCGGCGTTCACCGCACTCATCCAGCGGAACGATCAGGACCGCGTGGCAGCGGTGCTGGCGAAGCTCCCGAAAATGGATGTGGACGTCCTGTACTTCGCCTTGCAGTACATCGCGTCGGTCCAGGAACGCCCGCCCGTGGGTGCCATCGTCACGAATCCACATGAGTACTGGCACAGCTGGCCGCTCGCGCAGGCGGCGCTCGTGGCGTATTTCCGGAAGCGCGAAGAGCAGGGCGATGCGCCGACCTTCGGCGATGCGCTCGATCGTCAGGCCACCGTCAATGTCCAGGTCATCGAAGAGCTGCTCAGGGCCATCGACCATCCGTATTCCCGCGCGCTGCTCGCTGAGCTGCGCACATGGCAGACGCGCACGGTCAATCGCGCGTGGCTCGCGACGATCGGCCGCTTCTGGTCACGTGACGAAGACGATCTGCTCATCGAATACGATGCTATTCGCGAACCGCTGCTCACTGCTGAATCGGCCATCAAGCACGCGCCGCCGCGCTCGCTCCTGATCGTCGGCGAAGCTCGCACTGGAAAGACCGCGCTCGCGCGGCTGCTCGCAAAGCGGCTCGCCGCGCACGGCTATGCCGTGTTCGAAGCGGGTGCCGCGCAGCTCATGGCGGGCCAGTCGTACATCGGCGAGCTCGAGGGCCGCATCAAGCGGTTGATCGATGAGCTTTCCGCGGACAAGCGCGTGATCTGGTACATGCCGGAGTTCGTGCAGGCAGTGACGGCCGGCCGGCACAAGGGGCAGGCTGCAAGCGTTCTCGACCAGATTCTGCCGGCGATCGCCGCGGGACGGCTCATCGTCATTGGTGAATGCACGCCCGGTGTGCTCGTGAAATTGCACCAGGCTCTTCCTGCGCTTCGCAATGCCATGGACTTGATCCGGCTGCGTGCCGTTACGCCAACTGAAGCGACAGCGGTTGCGAACCAATTCGCGCAGGCTTTGAAGAAGGTCACCGATCTCGACGTCGATGCCACGGTCGTGCCGACGTGCATGCAGCTCGCAGCCCAGTATCTCGGCGGCCTGCAGCTTCCCGGGTCGGTGCTGGACTTGCTGAAGGCCGCTGCCAATCGCGCTGCTGCGAACGACGACGAACGACTCACGCGCGACGGAGTGCTCGACACACTCGCGCAGATCACGGGTCTGCCGCGCGCGATTCTCGACGATCGCGAGAAGACGGATCTCGCCCGCGTCCGCGAGTTCTTCAGCACGCGTGTGATCGGCCAGCAGGAAGCGGTGGATGCGATCGTCGATCGCATCGCCATGCTGAAGGCGGGGCTCACGGATCCGAGCCGCCCGGTGGGCGTGTTCCTGTTCGCCGGGCCGACCGGCACGGGCAAGACGGAGCTGGCCAAGACGCTCGCCGAGTATCTCTTCGGCACGGCGGAGCGCCTGGTTCGGCTCGACATGAGCGAGTTCAAGAATTCCGACTCGGTGAGCAAGATCATCGGCGCGGACGACGGCGGCGGGGATGCGCAATCGCTCATTCAGCGCGTGCGCAAGCAACCCTTCGCCGTGGTGCTGCTCGATGAGTTCGAGAAGGCACACTCGAATGTGTGGGACCTGTTCCTGCAGGTGTTCGACGACGGCCGGTTGACCGACGCGGTGGGCCAGACGGCGGACTTCCGCCAGACGATCATCATTCTCACGTCGAACCTGGGAGCGACCGCGCACGAGAGCGCGGGCGTGGGGTTCACGCCGCAGGCGGATGCGTTCTCGCAGGCACAGGTCACGCGCGCCGTTGCGCAGAGCTTCCGGCCGGAGTTCGTCAACCGGCTGGACAAGGTGATCGTGTTCCGGCCGCTCACGCGCGAGCGCATGCGTGGGATTTTGCAGAAGGAGCTGAAGAGAGTCCTCGAGCGCCGCGGCCTGCGCAATCGCGAGTGGGCGGTGGAGTGGGAGTCCTCTGCGCTGGAGTTCCTGCTCGACAAGGGATTCAGCGCGTCGCTCGGTGCGCGGCCGTTGAAGCGCGCTGTCGATCAGTATCTGCTCGCGCCGCTCGCCGCGACGATGGTCGAGCACCGTTTTCCGAGCGGCGATCAGTTCCTGTTCGTCCGCAGCGATGGGCAGGCCATCCAGGTGGAGTTCGTCGATCCGAATGCGCCTGACGCGGGGACCGCTGCTGCCGCCGTCGAGCAGCCACTGGCAGGCAAAGCAGGCGAGAGTGCGGACCTCGCGAGCGTGATCCTGCAACCGGATGGTTCGATCGCTGAGCGCGATCTGCTCGCGAAATGCGCGGCCGCTGTGCGCACGTCACTCGAAGGTGCCGAGTGGGAACAGCTGCGCGCTTTGCTGAGCGGGCGCATGTCTGCGAGCGACTTCTGGGACAATGCCGGCAGGCATCGCGTGCTGGCGCGCTTCGCACTGATGGATCGCGTCAAGGCCGCTGCGCAGACAGCAGATTCACTGCTTGAGCGTTATCTGCGAGGTGTGCGGGGACGAGTCGGGCAATTTTCGCGCGATCTTGCGGGCCGTCTCGCGCTTCAGCTGCATCTCGTCGAGCATGGCATCCGGGATGCGTTGCAGGACGCGCCCATCGAAGTGGTGGTTGCGATCGATCCGGTGATGGAAAGCAGCACCGATGCGCGCGGCGTGCGGCAATGGTGCGAACAGGTCTGTGAGATGTATTGCGAGTGGGCGTCACGCCGCCGCATGCATCTGACGCGAGTGCAGGACCGACGGACCGAGGTGCCGCTGCTTCTGATCTCGGGCTTTGGGGCGCATGCCGTGCTGACTCAGGAAGCAGGGCTGCACGTGCTCGAGACCGAGGGTTCGGGCTCACGCAGTGGCGCGGCGAATCGGACCGTCGCTCGTGTGCGGGTTGCACCGACGACCGAAGATGGATTCGAGAAGGCACTGGCCGCCGTGCCCGCGAGCGCGTTCGTGGTGAGGCGTTACCGGTTCGAGCCATCGCCGCTCGTGCGCGACGCGCGCCGTGGCTGGCGGTCGGGCCGTGTGCGCGAAGTGATGGCCGGTAACTTTGATCTGCTCGCCGGCAGCGCGGCGGAGAACGCCTGAGCTCTCAGCGTGTCTTGCGGGCGAGGATGAGCGGCGCCTTCCCGGTTGCGCCGCGTTCCAGCTGATCCACCGCGAGGGCTTCCGTTCGCGGCAAGCGCGCGCCCGCAGCCTGCAACATCTCGCGAACCGCGCGCTCGACGGCAGCGCGTTCATCGGGGCCATTCGATCCCACGAGACGAATCGTCAGCGCGTCACCTTCCTGTACCACCTGCCACGACGTGACGGTGAAGCGCTCGAGCACATCGTGAAAGCGGTTCGGATGAATTGCGACGCGGTTGGTGCCGTCGGCCGAGTCGAAGTGGAGCACGTCTTCCTGCCGGCCTTCGATGCTTTCGATGGTGCGATAAGGCCGGCCGCAAGGGCAGGGCACACCGGTCAACCGCACGATGTCGCTGATCTCGTAACGGATGAGCGGCTGAGTGTGGCGGTGGAAGATGGTGAGCAGCAGGCGAGTGCCGGTTTCACCGGGGCCGAGCACCCGGCCCGCATCGTCGGCCACTTCGATTACCGCGCCGTCCTCGAAGAGATGCTTGCGCCCGTAACTGCATTCGGTGGCGATAGGTGCGTACTCGGTGGCGCCGTATGTGTCTTGCAGGGTGACGCCGGCCCATGCGCGTTTCACTGCGGTACGAATGTCTGCCGTCAGCACTTCAGCGCTGGATGCGATTGCCTGGAGTTTGATGTTCAGCTTGCCTGCGTTCTGTGCGGCGGCGAGCTCGCGGAGCACTGAGGGATACGTTGCGAGCGACGCGGGTTGCCAGTCGTTCAGGCGCGCGACCATGTCGTCGATGGGCGTGGCAGCGTCGATGCGAAGTGTCGGCACGATAGTCGTGGCCAGCGCGCGGCCTACACGTGCGGAGAAGTGCCATGGGGCCGATGCTGCGATCAGCGCTGAGCGGGGCACCTTCTTGCCTGTCTTGATCGGGCGGGGCACCCATGAGATGGGGCGAGTGATCGAGGCCAGCGAGCGCAGCCATTCGCTGCGGTTGAAGAGAAAGACGCCGCGCCGACCTGTGCTGCCGGATGTGGACATCACGACGTAACGGTCGCGGAAGAGGCGCTCGCCGTCCTCGTTACGGAGATACGCTTCTGCGTCGGCGAGGCGTACGGCGCGGTCGGTGATGAGATCGTCGAAGCGCTCCATCATCGTTGCCTTCGTGAGGATCGGGAGATCCTGCAGCGGGCGCTGCTCGAGGCCGCGATGGAAGTCGCGATAGAAGGGGGAATGCGTCAGCGCGAACCGCCGGAGGGCGGCGACTGATTTCGCCTGATGGACCGCGAGACGTTCAGAGGACCAACGGCACGAGCGTTCCTGAATTGCTCGTGTCGTGAGTACGCGAAGCAGTGTCCAAAGTTTGGCGCCCAAGGGAAAAGCTATTTTTTTCTGGGGAGCCTGCGGCCCCCCGCCCCCGCCAAAGAAATCGGGGGGCCCGTAGGCCCCCCAAAAACTATTTCTTCTCCGGTTTCGCGGGCTTCACGATGTCCAGCAACTGCACTTCGAAGATCAAGGTGGAGCCGGGCGGAATCGCCCCTGACGATCCGCGATCGCCATACGCGAGATCCGCCGGACACACGATGCGCGCCTTGCCGCCCACCTTCATGAGCTGCAGCGCCTCGGTCCAGCACGGGATCACCCCGTTGAGCGGAAAGGTGGCCGGCTCACCGCGCTTCAGCGAGCTGTCGAACACCTGGTCGTTGATGAGCTTGCCTTCGTAATGCACCTTCACTTCGTCGGTGGCAGCCGGCGACGGGCCCGTTCCCGGTGTGAGCGTGGTGACTACGATGCCGCTCGCGGTCTTCGTCGCGCCCTGCTCGGTGGCCGCCTTCGCGACATACGCCTGACCGTCCGCTTTCGCCTTGTCCATCGCCTTCGAGGACCGCTCGGCCATGAGCTGCTGGATCTTCGGTCCGTACTCGGCCGGGTCTACGGTGGCCTTGCCCTTCGCGCCATCGTCGAGGCCCGACTTCACGACCTCGAGCTCCTGCGGCGTGAGCTGAAAGGCCTCGAGCTGCTTGCTGATGATCTGACCCATCGCATAGAGCGTCTTGTCGTTGTCGGTGGTGAGCGCGGGCGGGCCCTTCGGCGCAGCAGCGGCGGCGGGCGGCGGGTTTTTCGCGCAGGCCGGCAGAATGACGACCGCGATGGCAAGCAACAGGACAGATGCAGAATTGAGCCGCATGGGGGCCTCCGTGGGTGACACGACAGTCTACCCGTAAGAATAGGCAGCGACGAGCAATCCTATGGCCGTCGCCAGCAGCAGACTGTGTTTCAGCGTGAAGCGGAACAGCTTTGCTTCTTCCGTGGGAGGCATGCCCGTGGCGGCCGCGGCTACCGAAATACTCTGCAGACTGATCATCTTACCCATGACGCCGCCGCTCGAATTGGATGCGGCCATGAGCTCGGGCGACAGCCCGAGCGTGTTCGCAGTGACCACCTGCAGATTGCCGAACAGGGCATTGGCGGACGTGTCGCTCCCGGTGAGAAACACACCGAGCCACCCGAGGAATGCGCTGAAAAACGGAAACAGCGCACCCGTGGCCGCGAAAGCGAGACCGAGCGTAGCCGTATTGCCCGAGTAGTTCATGACGTACGCGAGCGCGAGCACCGATGCGATCGTGAGGATCGGCAGTGCCAGATCGCGTGCGGTTCGCCCGATGATGCCGAACAGCCTGCCGAGCGGAACGCCCAGCACAAAAGCGGACAGGAACGTGGCTAACAACGCAGCTGTGCCCGATGCCGAAAGCACATTGAACGTGAACTTCGCTGCGTACGGCGCAGGTGCTGCCACCACCGGTGGCAGGCGCTGGATCGCGCCGTCGAGTCCCGGCCATGCGAACACGACGGTCGCTTTGTCGAGCAGCGCTTTGAAAGGTGCGTAACCCCAGAGCAGCACGAAGATCACCAGCAGAATGTACGGCGACCATGCGCGAAACACCGTCGCCGTCGGCACTCGATGTGTGTCGCTGCGCGCAGGCTCGGCGCCTTGCGGCCGCCAGAAATGCAGGAGCGCGACGAGACCGAGAATCGTGGTCAGTGAAGCGAGAATGTCCGTGAGATACGGGCCGATGTAGTTCGAGACCAGGAACTGTGTAAATGCGAAACACACGCCGCACACCAGTGCACCGGGCCACACCGCACGCAGCCCCGAGAAGCCGCCCATCACGACCATCAGATAGGCCGGAATGAACAACGAGATGGGCGCACAGATGCGCCCCACTTCTGCGCTGAGCACCGGCAGCGGCAGGCTCGTTACACCCGCAAGCGTGACGAGCGGCGTACCGATTGCACCGAATGCGACCGGCGCCGTGTTCGCAATCAGGCAAATCGCTGCGGCATAGAAAGGCGTAAAGCCCAGACCCGTCAGCATCGCCGCCGCCACTGCGACGGGCGTGCCGAATCCGGCCGCACCTTCGATGAACGCGCCGAATGCGAACGCAATGAGCAGCGCCTGCATGCGGCGGTCCTGCGTGAGCCGACCCACCGAGTCCTTGATCAGCTCGAACTGTCCGGTTTCGACGGTGAGCTTGTAGAGGGCGACCGCCCAGAACACGATCCACGCAATCGGGAAGAGGCCGAAGGCCGCACCGTATGCCGTGGCATTCGCGACGAGGCGCACCGGCATGTGATAGACGAACAGCGCGACGAGAATGGCCGTGCCGAGTCCGAGCAGGCCCGCTTTCCACGCCGCCAGGCGCAGCACGGCGAGCGCGACCAGCAGTACCAAAATCGGAATGACCGCGCATGCCGCGGACAGCCACAGGCTATTGGCGACCGGGACGTAGACCTGATCCCACATGTTGAGCCCCCCGAGCGGCGCGGGGGCGCCGCCAGATCCTCAGCCGTTAGCGACGCGCTCCGCCGGCCACGGCACCACGCTCTCGGGCGCTTCTGCCATGGGTTCGGATGCCTGCACCGTCTCGCTCACTGCAGTCTCAGTGATTTCAATGACTGGACCGATGCGCGGAATCGGCTCCGCGCCGTGCAGCCGCTGCCGCGTGTTTTGCAGCCAGCGCTCGATATGTTTGCGGAATCGCTCCGTGGCCTGCGCGCGCAGCGACTCGACGGCGCTCTCGCCAAGCCGCTGTTCGTCATGCGGCGTGAGGTGATACCACCATTGCAGGCGATCGAGCCGCGCGCCGTCGAAATAGGGGAGTGAAATCGTGAATCGACGGCCAGCGCGCGTCGGGTCGATTTCGGCGTAAGCGAAATAGTCCTCGAGTGCGCGTGGCAGTTCGATGTGCGTCATCCGCAATCCGGAAGAACGTCAAAGGATGTCGGATAATAGCGACTTTCTCACGCACCGTGCTACTGCGATGACGACGCAGAAACTGTTTCCCACGCTCGTGTACTCGTCCCGGCTGCAATCGGGGCGGTGGCAGGCCTTCAACGCTCGCCTGCTACGCGAGTGCCTGCAGTTGCGCAAGGACGATGCCGCGGGCCGGAGCTGGTCCGTCAAGAACTATCCCGGTGGCTACACTTCTTACAGCTCGGCCAGTCGCATGCATCGGCTGTCGCCGACGTTTGGCGCGCTGGAGAAGAAACTGGGGGTGCACCTCAAAACGTTCGTGCGCGCATTGCAGGTCGATCTCGCCGGTCGCGAGCTCGCGATGACGGATTGCTGGGTCAACATCATGCCGCGGCAGGTGGCGCATGGCCTGCACCTGCATCCGTTGTCCACGATCAGCGGCACGTACTACGTGCAGACGCCGAAGGGGAGCCCGGGCATAAAATTAGAAGACCCGCGACTCGACCGATTCATGGCGGCGCCTCCGCGCAGGGCGGGTGCATTTCCCTGGGTGGTGCTGCCTGCCGAGGCCGGGAGCTTCGTCCTGTTCGAAAGCTGGCTGCGGCACGAGGTGGCGCCCAACCCCGGCAGGGCGGAGCGGATCAGCATCAGCTTCAACTACGGATGGTTCTAGTTTTGAGCCAAACCGGACAGGATTTGCGCGTCTCACGGTATGAAACTCCGTGGATCGGCATTTCTGCTGCTATTGGCCTTGCTGGTGGCTTCCGCGCGCGCCGGTGAGGGCACGGCAGCCTGCGACGAAGCGCGACGCAACGGCGACTATCACCGCGCGGCCGAGTGTTACAGGCTGGCGGGCGAGCGCATCGAGGCCGACCGGGCGCTGGCCAAGGCATTCGGCGCGGCGAACGTCAACATGACGAAGCAAGCCTCGGCCACGGTCGCAGAGGCGAAGTCTCAGGCACGCCGCATCCGCGACGCGTTTCGACCGGCGGCCCGCGCGCGCCGATCCCTATAGCCGAAATTCTCCGGACCGCTTAACTTTGCCGCATGCCCCGCATCTTCGCCGTCTCCGGGAGCCTCCGCCGCGGCTCATACAACGCTTCACTCCTGCGCGCCGCCGTCGAGGTGGCGCCCAACACCGTGACGATGGACGTTGGCACCATCCGCGGCGTGCCGCTCTATGACGCGGACGTCGAGGCGCAGGGCATTCCGCCCGCGGTGGCAACATTGAAGGAACAGGTGGCGGGCGCGGACGGATTGCTCTTCGTTACGCCGGAGTACAACAACTCCATTCCGGGTGTGTTCAAGAACGCGATCGACTGGCTCTCACGACCGCCGACAGACGTGCCCCGACTGTTTCGCGATCGACCCGTCGCAATCATGGGCACTTCGCCAGGACGCTTCGGTACGCTGTTATCGCAGACAGCGTGGCTTCCCATCGTGCGCACGCTCGGCATGCGACCCTGGTATGGAATGACGCTGTACGTTTCGGAGGCCGCGAAGAAGTTCGACGCGTCCGGCACGCTCATCGATCCGGACATCCGCGAGCGGCTGAAGGAATTCATGGCGGGCTACGCCCAGTACGTGATCAGCCTCGCGCGCTGAGCGCTGCCTTCACACGTTCCGGGGTAAGAGGTGCACGGCGCATCCGCACGCCAGTCGCATCGAAGAACGCGTTGGCAACCGCTGCTGGCACACACCGCATCGTAGGTTCGCCCGCCCCGGATGGCGGAATCTCCGTGTGATTGATCAGCACGCAGTCGATCGTTTCCGGCGCGTCGCGGATCTCCAGGATCGGGTAAGTGCCCCAGTCCAGGCTGGTCACGGACTTCCCGTCGAACTGCACTTCCTCGAACAGCGTACGCGAGAGGCACTGCACGACGTTCCCTTCGATGGTCTGTCGCAAGCCGCGCGGGTTCACGATGAGACCGCAGTCATGCGCCACCGTGAACTTGCGAGCCCAGATGCGTCCATCCGCTGGATACACTTCGATGTCGGCGACCACGGCAACGACGGTTCCGCCTCGTTGCGCGTAAGAGATGCCGCGACCCTGAAGCACCTTGCCCGAGCGCTTGCGTTTGCCGGCGGGACGCGGCCGCCAGCCTGCCTTTTCGGCCGCTGCCTTGATGACAGCCGCATCGCGCGGTTCCTTCACATACTCGAGGCGAAACGCCACCGGGTCTGCACCCGCCGCGGCCGCGACCTCATCGATGAACTGCTCGCTGCCGAAGTGGACTTCCGGCCCCATCGGATCGCGCAGATGCGCGGTGCGCAGCGGTGAATAGCGCTCGAGGAGGGGTGCAATCACTTCCCATGCGAGGAGCTTCGCGCCGAAGTCATAACTCTCCGCCGGCACGCCTAATCCAAGCTCTGGTTTGAGCGGCATTCGCAACGCCATGCCGGCGAGACTGTCGCGCGGGTCCGCTTCGTTCGTCGTGATGTTGACGCGCGAGAGTCCCTTCGAAACGAACTCGTACGCGAGCACTTTGCCGGACGAGTCGAGCGCCGCGCGCGCACGATGCATACATGCCGGACCTTTCGGATCCCAGCCGGTGCCATCTGCCCGCATGCCCTGCACGCGAACAGGCCGGCCCAGTCGCTTCGAGAGCCAGGCGGCGTCGAGCGCGGCATCCCCTGCGTCGTTGCGACCATATGAACCTGGCCCCATCACCCAGATGCCGTGCACCTTCTCCTGCGGCAGCCCGAGGAGCTTTGCCACGCCGTCCCGCGTGAAGTGCGGCTTCTGCGAGCCGGTCCAGAGCGTGGCGCGATCCGCCTGCGCATCTACGATGGCGCATGCCGGACCCATGCTGGCGTGGGATTGCAGCGGCCATTCGTATTCCGCTTCCACGATGCGCGCGGCGCCTTTGAATGCCGCGTCGAGATCGCCCCTGCGAGTGGGTTCCTCGCGCTTCACCACCGGCGCCTTGCGGATGTGCTCATGAAGTTTGGCCGCACCCGGAAAGCAGTCGGCCGCGGGCTCGGTCCACGTGACTTCGAGCATCTGCGTCGCTTTGACGGCATCCCATTCGTTCTCGGCGACGACCGCAACGAAATCGCCCTCGTGGATGACCTGCGCGCCCTTGATCGCCGCAATCGACTCCTGCTTGACGCCCGCGAGCGTGCAGCCGGCTTTCGCCGGCCGGATCATCCGGGCGTGCATCATGCCGGGCACGCGCACGTCGGTGATGAAGTCGGACGTACCGAACACCTTGCCCGCAACGTCCCGTCGTGGCACGTCCTTGCCGACGAGGCGATAGTCACTGGGAGACTTCGGGCGCGCCTCGACTTTCACGTCCATGGCGTTGCCGACCGCCTTGTTCCATTCGACCGGCGCGTTGAAGCGCTTGCCCCCGATCAGCTCCGCATACGTCACGCGCTTCGACGGATCGTCGAGCGAAGCGACCACGCCGTTCGTCACCGAAACGCGCTCCGGCGCCACGCCGAGTTGCTGCGCGCCGCTATTGACCAGGATGCGTCGGGCTTCAGCGGCCGCGTTACGCAACGGTCGCGCGCCGAGCGAAATGCCGACGCTGCCGGACGCGCCGCCCTGATTGCAGGTGATGGCCGTGTCGCCCATGAACACGTCGACGCGTGACACGTCGACATCGAGCTCTTCGCCGACGATCTGCGCGATGGCCACTTCGAGGCTGTGCCCCATGTCCATCTTGCCGAAGAAGGCGTTCACGCGGCCGTCGGGAAGAATCGCGATCCACGAATCGAGCTCGCCGGGCACAGGCTGGCCTGCGGCCAACGGCGCGCTGCCCGTCTGAGCTATCGCAATTCCCATCGGCAGCGGCACAGCGGCTGACACGATGAGCGCACCTGAGGCCTGCAAGAATTCGCGACGTGAGCTCATGAGCACTTCAGCTCTGCATCTGGGCCTGCGCGCGCTTGATTGCGCGCAGGATGGCGACGTGCGTGCCGCAGCGGCATTTCAATCCGGTGAGCGCGTCGCGCACCTGTGCATCCGTCGCACGCGGATTTTTCTTCAGGAAGGCGGCGGCCGTCATGAGCCAGCCGTTCACGCAGTACCCACACTGCGGCACTTCCTCGTCGATGTAAGCCTGCTGCAGGGGATGCGGCTTGCCCGGTGTGCCCAGGCCTTTGATGGTCGTGACGGTCTTGCCTTCGATCGAAGAGAGCGGCGCGAGGCACGAGCGCAGCGGCTCGCCATCGAGGTGCACGGTGCATGCACCACATTGGGCCAGCCCGCAGCCGAAGTGCGGATTGTTCATGCCGAGGTCGTTACGCAGGGCGTAGAGCAGCGGCATGTCCGGTTCGGCGTCGACCTGCACCGGCTTGCCGTCGAGGGTGAACTTGATCTCGGCCATCGGGGGTCCTGCTGCTCGCCCTTGCGCCTGCCCTCTATAAGCCGGCGCCGCCGAACTTGTCGCCAACCTTTGCGCGACGTATCCATTCCAGGAACTGCGGGACGGCGGCATCGCCCTCGGGCGGTGCCCAGGGCGCAAAGCTCGCAGCCGTCGCGGGGTCGTAAGGCCCCTCCTTGATCTCGAGGAAGGTCGCACCGTCCGTGCAGGCAAGCAGCGTGTGCCAGACGGCGCTCGGCGCTTCGTAGGCAATGCCGGGCGTGTCCTCGCCCACGGAATACCGCGCCGTCACTCGTCCTTCTTCATCGAAGGTCACGATTTCGAAGCGGCCGCGCAGGACCAGGGCAAGCTCCGCTTTCGTGTGGTGCCGATGCGGACGGATGTAGGTATCGCGATCCGCTGCAACGAAGAACCGCTGGACGGCGTCAGACGGAGACGTATGGATGTTGTGGTGGGCGCGCTTGCGCGGGCTGGCCCTGGCTTTGGCCGCGAGTCCATCGAGTAACGAGCGGGAAAAGATCTGCATGCGGGGAGCATAATCGGTTCATGGGAAGTCGCACGATACAGCTTGCTGTGCTCGTCGTGCTCGGGATCGGCATTGGACTGCTGATCTCCCGTCCGTGGGAGCGCGAACCCTCGATGGATGCGCCAGCGGCTGTCGAAGACACACGTCCTGTCGAGCCCGCAGTGCCAATCGAATCGGCGCCGCCGCCCTTGCCGTCGCGCACGTTCAAGTTGCCCGCGATGCGCCTCGCCAGCGCGCCGGCCGCGGTCAGGGACGAGAAGCCGGAGGTGCGTCCGCCGGAAGTGCATGTTCCGAGGGACTGGCTGCTGCGCGGGTCCGGCCCGCAGCACTACGACGTGAGGAGCGACAAGAGCCAGGCGATGAGCGGAGAGAGAAGCGTGCTCATCGCCGCATTCAACCGCAACGTTCCCGACACCGAGTTCGCCTCGCTCATGCAGAACGTGGTCGCCGAGCCATGGCTCGGCAAGCGCGTCGTGTTCTCCGTCAACCTGAAAGGACGCGGCCGGTTCCAGGACGCGGAGCTCTGGATGCGCGCCATCGATGGCGGCGGCGTGGTGATCGCCTACAACTCGGAGTCCGCGCTCGTGGGCAAGGACAAATGGGACAAGGACACGGTGGCGCTCGACGTGCCGTGGTCGGCAACCGAGCTGGCGTACGGAGTGAAGGTGCGCGCCCAGAATGGTGTGTGGGTGGACGGCGCGTGGCTCGAAGCCGTCGACCGCAACGCAGACGTCGGGGCACGCAATCTTCCCGGGCAACTCGGCGTGGTCGCGCAGGAAGCAAACGTGGACGGCCCGCTCTCCCGGCCCACGAATATGGATTTCGAGGACGTGGGCCCGGCTCGCGCCAGCTTCAGGCAAGCCCCCGAAGACCAGCTCGGTCGCAATCGTTTCTAGCCCCGAAGACGGCCATCCTTGGCCTTCATCTGCGTCCTGCCCAGTGCCTCAGGCGAAAACTAGCGCCGCCCACGCACGGAGGCCGTCAGGAAGTTGCCAACACTTTAGCGAGTTGGCCGCATCCCAGAACCACTGCCTCAGGTCGGCGCGCGATGGCGCTTCACCCCGGCAACCCCGCCCGGCCGCTGCCCGAAGGGCATTGAGAACAGGCCGTCAGGAAGTTGCCAACACTTGAGCGTGTTGGCCGCATCCCAGGACCATTGCCTCAGGTCGGCGCGCGATGGCGCTTCACCCCGGTAACCCCCGCCCGGCCGCTGCCCGAAGGGCATTGAGAACAGGCCGTCAGGAAGTTGCCAACACTTGAGCGTGTTGGCCGCATCCCAGGACCACTGCCTCAGGTCGGCGCGTGATGGCGCTTCACCCCGGTAACCCCCGCCCGGCCGCTGCCCGAAGGGCATCAGCTACACCGCGCACCCCAGTTGTTGTGGCGGCCGTCGAAAAAATTTACGGGTGCCGCTGCGAGCTCAACGTCCTCCGCATTGTCCAGGCACGCGACATTGACGGAGTAATACGCTCCGCCGATTTCAGGAACATTGCCGTGCCCGAAGGCATGCACGCCGCAGGTCCTGCAGAACTGGTGGTGGCCCTGCTTCGCCCCGAACTGGTAGTCCGACAGCTCGTTCTCGCCTACCAGCAGGCGGAACGCCTGCGGCTTCACGACCACGCCCCACTTGCGGATCTTCATGCAGATCGAGCAATTGCACTTGCCCGTGCCACTGCGCAGGTCGATGTCCGCCTCGAACTGCACCCGGCCGCAATGACAACTTCCCTTGTAGGTCTTCACGCTCATTTGGCCCTCTCCGCGCATCCCATCCCACGCGTATAGCTTAAGATCCATTGCGGACAATTCCTGTCCGCGACCTCGGATAATCTGCGTCGCCATGTTGCAGACTTCCTCGCGTCTCCTGCGCCTGCTCTCGCTCCTGCAATCGCGCCGGCAATGGTCCGGCCGGGACCTGAGCGAGCGCCTCGAGATCGACGCCCGCACGGTGCGGCGGGACGTGGAAAAGCTCCGCGAGCTCGGCTACCCCGTGCGCGCCTCCTCGGGTCTTGGCGGCGGATATCAGCTCGGCGCGGGCTCATCCATGCCGCCCGTGTTACTGAATGATGACGAAGCCGTCGCAGTCGCCTTCGCCCTGCGTACCGCAGCCGGAAGCGTCGGCAAGATGGAAGAGACGGCAATCGGGCTGCTCGCAAAGCTGGACCAGGTGCTGCCCAACCGTCTGCGCAAGCGCGCCAGTGCCCTGCATGCGGTCACCATCTCGCTAGCCAGTGCGCAGACGGTGCCGCCGGTGGACGTGCTCGCGCGCATCGCGTCCGCATGCCGGGACAACATGCGTATCAAGCTCAGCTACAAGGACAGGGACGGCAAGAGCACCTCGCGGATCATCGAGCCGCTGCGTCTCGCGCACACGGGCAGCCGCTGGTATCTCGTCGCCTGGGACACCCAGCGCGAGGACTGGCGCACGTTCCGGGTGGACCGCATCGAGCGTCTCATTTCCAGCGGGCCGCAGTTCGTCCCACGCAAGTTTCCGGAGGACATCGCGACGTACGTGCAGCGGTCGATCCGGCACGTGTCGTATCGCTATCGCGTGCGGCTGCGTCTGCAGGGAACGATAGAGACTTTGCAGAAACAGGTGCCGCGCTGGTGTGGTTCGCTCGAAGCCGGCGAAAACGGAACTTGCACGCTCACGACGGGCGCGGATTCCGTCGAAATGCTGGCAGCGACACTCGTCATGACCGCCACGGAATTCGAGGTTCTCGATGCCCCGGAGCTGATCCCCGAGCTGCGCAAGATCGCCGAGCGCCTGACGCGCGCGACCGCCTGATCAAGAGGCGGGCAGGTCGGGGCGGATGCGACTGTCCGCGGTCAGCTCGAGCAGGTCGATTTCTTCCTCGGCGGCGTGGAACGCGTCGTCGCCGATCACCTCGCGTGAGCGCAGGTCCATCAGCGCCTGGCGCTGAGCGTGAACCGCGCGCTGCTGCAGCTGAGCCATGTTAGCGGGCTCATGATTCTCCGGACGGATTCGCGCCTGATATTCCCTGCGCAGCACGTCAGCGGCCGCGCGCGGCTCGGCATGCTCGAGTGCCTGCAAGGCAGCCTTCGCGGTTTCTTCGCGCGCCACGGTCAGCTCGCGCTCGACTGAGCCGTCATCACGCAGACCAAGTAATCGCAGAAGCGGCCCGAGCGTCATGCCCTGCACGACGAGCGTCACCAGCACCACGCAGAACGCGCAGAACACGATGAGGTCGCGATGAGGAAACGCCGCGCCCGGTCCGCCATCCGGCAGGGCGAGCGCCGCTGCGAGCGTGACGATGCCGCGCATGCCGCACCAGGAAACCAGGATCCCGCCGCCGACCGTAGGCATCATCATCGGACGTCGCTGCTTCGTGCCGAACTTGCGGATCTTCCAGCGGATCACCGTGTTGTACGACATGACCCAGACGATGCGCACGAGAATGACGGCGACACACACGGCGCCAGCAGCCGCGAGATACATGCCCCACTCGCCGTCGTTGATCCGCTCGACGATCGCGCGCATCTGCAGGCCGATGAGGACAAACGCGAGCACGTTCAGCACGAACACCGCAACTTCCCACACCGAGTAGGAGGCGATACGCGCGCGTCCGCCGACACGCGCCGGCGCGGTGCGCGCGATGGTCATGGCGTACGCCACGGTCGTGATGATCGCGGAGAGTCCGATCGCCTCCGCGAAAATCCAGACTGCGAAGGTGCCGATGAACTGCATCACGATGGAAATCTGCAGATCGCGGATGCGTGAAGTGGACCAGAGATAGAGACGCGCGAGCACCATGCCCAGGATGGCGCCGCCACCGCAGGTGAGCAGCAGCATCGGCACGAGCGTCCAGCCCGAGAAGGCACCTGTCATCGCGGCGCCGACTGCGATTCGATAGGCGAGCAGCGCGCTGGCATCGTTGAACAGGCTTTCGCCTTCGAGGATCACCATCAACCGATGCGGCGGGCGCAGTTTCCGCAGCACCGCCGTGGCGGCAGAAGCATCAGGCGGCGCGACGATGGCGCCGAGTGCAATCGCCGCTGCCCACGGCATGCCCGGAACGATGTAGTGCACGGCCACCGCGACGCCCGCGATGGTCAGCCCGACCACGATGAGCGCAAGAGCGGTGACCGGAATCAGGTTGTCCCGCAGATCGCGCGGGGACGCATCGTAGGCGGCATCGACGAGCACCGGCGCAACGAAAAGCGCCAGCGCCAGCTCGGGGTCGAGGACCACCGTCGGCGTTCCCGGAATGAGCGCCAGCACCGCGCCCGCAAGAGCGAGCAGTGCGGGGTAGGGCACGCCGATGCGATCCGCCCAAAGCGCGAGTATCGCCCCCACCAGCAGCAGGGCGATCGTGAGCTCGAACAAAGCCATTGCGGCCTCCGAATGAGGCGTTTGTTATTTCAGGCCGTGGAGTCGCTCGAGCGCGGAGCGTTCAGCGGACTGGCGCTGCGGTGAGAATGACCCGGCTGGGTCCTTCGCGGCGCGAATCGATGCCGTAGTTCATGCGCAGGGCGACGAGCAGCCCGTCCACATCGCCCGTGCGAAAGTAGCCGTTGATGCGCACCCGGTGCAATGCCTCGTCCGCCAGCACGAAGTCCGCGCTCGCGTAGCGATTGACTTCCGCGAGCGCCTGTTCGAGCGGCTCGCCCTGAAATACGAGCATGCCTCGCTGCCAGGCCAGGTGCGCGTCCAGCTCGGCGGGCTCGAGACGCCGCACGGTCTCGTCCTGGGGCTGGACGACCGCGACTTCCTGTTCGTAGACGAGACTCTCCCGCCGCGCGATCGGTGCGATACGCGCCGCCGCGGGGTTGAAGGCGGCATCCGCCAGGGGCACGACTTTCACGCGACCGTCGCTCACGACGAGCTCGACGCGATCGGACGAGACGAGCCGCACGTTGAAATCCGCGTTCGCGCCTTCGAGCACGCGTTTGCCCGCGTGCAGGTAGAACGGCCGGTTGGAATCGCGCGCGATGGAGAAGCTCGCCTCACCGCGCAGCAGGTACACATCGCGCGCGGGCGGCGAGAAGATCACGACCATCGCGGAGTTCGTGTTCATCGTGATGGTGCTGCCATCGCCAGGATGCACGACGCGCGTCTCACCGATGCCAGTGACATAGCCTTCGTTCGCCACGGCCATCGGAGTGGCTTTCGGCGAGAACAGGCTCAGCGGTGACTGGCCCGCCATGAACACCGTGAGCAATCCCACGATGCTGGCTGCCGCGGCGGCCGCAAGCGCCATGTGCTGAAAGCTGCGCGCCGGGGGACGATTGAGCCTGGACGTACTGAGCGGGAACAGCTCCGCCAGCACGGCCATCACGTCCATGCCGCGCCAGAGCCGGGCCATTTCCACGAGCGCGCGGTGATTGGTGATCTCGTTGAGCCACTGCCGGAGCTCGGTGCGCTCGTCGCCAGCGAGTCCGCGATCGAGTCGCGTGAGCCACAACGCGGCCTGCTCGCGCGCCCGGCGGGCGTCAGGAAAGGCGAGCAGGTTCCCGGCCGTCATCGGCGCGGTCCGGGTGCGCTCTTGCGCGGATCGGGTCCGCCATCGGTGCCGCCCAGCGGCGAGCCGATGGTCTCGAGGTAATCACGACACCTCAGGAGCCCGGTAGCGATATGCCGCTCCACTTCGGCCGGCGTGATGCCGAGCCGCTCGGCGATCTCGGGCTGTGAAAGGCCGTAGACCTTCTTCAGGACGAAAGCGCGGCGGGGCTGCTCCGGCAGGCCGCCGACGGCCCGGCAGAACACCATGAAGCGCTGGTTCGCCTCCCGGTGCGCCTCCGGTGACTCGGCAGTAAGCTGCCGGTACACGTCCTGCAACGGCAGGTCATCGACAGGCGCGATGAGGCGGCTGCCCGCACGTGGTGCGGACACCGATGCATGATGAGCCGCCGTCCTGGCAAGAAACGCGCGGTAGCTGCGCAGTGCCGACGGACCACCTATCTCGTACGAGCGCGTAAACGCTTCCTGCAGGATGTCGTCCACGTCCCGCCGCTTGGCGATGCGGCTGAACAGTCGCGTCAGCCCGGCCCGGCAGGCGACCCAAAAAGATTTCGCTGACATGCGCCCCCCACGGCGTGCGGCGCTCATTCACTTGCGGATTCACCCGAATATAGAACCCTGGTCCGGCACCGGCAAGAACGCCTGTCCAGAACGTGACCGAAAGCCATTACAACCACAAAAGCCTTACAACCGCAGGACGATCTTGCCGACGAAGTTGCCTGACTCCATCTGCTTCAGCGCGTCCGCGTACTGTTCGAGCGGCAGCACGCGGTCCACGACCGGATGCAGCCGCTGGCGCGCGATGAACGCGTTCATGCGCAGGAAGTCCGCGCGCGCGCCCACGAAAATACCCTGGGCGCGGGCGGACTTGCCGATGAGCGAGGAGGCGCGGAACGTGCCGCCGTAGCCGGTGAGCCCGCCCACGATCGACACCTGTCCACCGAACGCGACGCTCTTGACGGACTCTTCCAGCGTGTCCTTGCCGCCCACGTCGACGATGACATCCGCGCCGCGGCCCGCGGTGAGCTCGAGAACGCGCGCGCTCCATGCGGGTGTCGTCTTGTAGTTGATGCCGTCCTGCACGCCGAAGTCGCGCACCTTGCGAAGTTTTTCGTCGGAGCTGCTCGTGGCGATGACGCGCGCACCGGCGGCCGCCGCGAATTGCGCAGCGAAGAGCGACACGCCGCCCGTGCCCTGCACGAGCACCACGTCGCCTTTGCCAAGTTGACGATGACCGAGCGTGGCCATGTATCCAGTGAGCCCGGCGGTGGGAAGCGTGGCGCCTTCCTCGTACGTGAGGCCGTCAGGAATCGGAACGACGCCAGCCTCTTCGAGCACGACGTAGTCGGCGACCACGCCGTCGACCTGTGCTCCGAGCCCGCCGCGCTTCATCACTTCGTCCGTGGCCGGTCCATCGGGCCAGTTGGGGAAATACGTGCTCGTGACCCGCATGCCCTTGCGCACGCTGCGCACCTTGGAGCCCACCGCCACGACATCCCCGGCTGCATCGGAGCCGACGAGGAGACCCGAGATGTCATGGTTTGGATCCGGATCGAAGATCTCGAGATCGCCGCGATTCAGCGCCACCGCGCGCACGTGGACCAGCACCTGCGCGTCGCCCACGGCCGGGACGGGCCCTTCGGTCAGCTTCCAGCCATAGCGGCCCGACGGCGTCTTCTCGAGCACCACCTTGCGCGTGGTTTTCGGAATGGCGGGGTCGGCCGCGACGGCCACCGTCGCAGCAGCGAACCATGCCAGGCAGACGAAGAGCGCAACTCTCACGAGCTACTTCCCTGTTACCGGATGCCGGTAGTGAAACGGTGGAATGAACGGGTTCGGGTAAGAATCGTACACGAGCGTCGGCGGCTTATCCGGCGGCAGGTCCTTTTCCGGCCGGGTATTCGGGTTCGCGGTCTTCGCCCAGCCATCCGCATAAGGCGTGTACATCCTGAAATACGCATGCAGGTTTTTGATCTTCCACACGCCGTTCTGCTTGACGTAGTCGTTCTCGTATACGCCGGCGCCCCACAGTTGTGACTTTTGCCATTCGCCGACTTCGGCGAGGAAGCGCCAGCGGCCCTTCGCGGTCTGGCCGTCCGGTGCGACGTGAACGATCGGTTGCAGTTGCAGATGGTTCATGAGCAGGCCGTGCTTGAGTCCGCCCGGCGCCAGCCATGTGAGGTACTGCAGGATGCGCGGCTTGCCGACGAACACGCCGCGACCGCCGATCTCGAGCGTGCCGTCGTCCGCGTACAGATCAGCAACCTCTTTCCACATCGCCTTGTCGACGTAGAACCCGTAAGCGCGCTGCAGATTCTCGATCGCGTTCTCGTCTTCGAGTCGCGTGACAGTCGCAGCGAGTCGCGTGAACGCGTCTGGAAGCTTCATCGTCGGAGCAGTCACGGCCTGCGTGACGGGATTCTTGTAGTGGAACGGAGGCACGTACACGTCCGGAAGACTTTCGTACTTCTCGGTCGGCGGATCGTCTGGCGAATTCTTCGGGTTGATCTTTGGCGTCGGACGCGAGCCGAATGCCCAGCCCTCGTCATACGTCGTGAAGAACGTGGTGTAGACATGATCCTTGTGGATCTTCCACACACCATTCACCTTGACGAGTTCGTTCTCGTATACGCCGTCGCCCCATACACCCACGGCGCCAAATGTGCCGAGCTGGCTCAGCGCACGGCTGCGCACGTGTGCACGCTGGCCATCCGCCGCAATCGTGATGAACGGCTGAAGCTGGATGTGATTGTGGAGATGGTTCGGCTCGATGGGTTGCGGCCCGAACAACTCGAGCGCGCGCCGCACGCCCTTGCGTCCGCGATACACGCCGCGCTGTGAGATCTCGAACGTGCAGTCTTCGGAGAAGAGATCCGTGAGCAGATCCCACTGCTGCTTGTCGAGGTAGTAGCCGTACATCGACACGACGTTCTCGATGGCGTCGCGATCGTGCAGGAGCTGGATGCGCTTATGGAGCTGCGCGATCTCGGGCGTCGCATCGAGCGGGATCGCAGACATCGCATCCGCTACCGGGTTCTTGTAGTGGAACGGCGGCACATACACGTCTGGCCACACGCCATAGCGCTCAGTCGGCGGGCGGTCCGGCGGCAATTCCTTCGAGACGTAGATGCCTTGAGTCAGATCCTTGTTCTTCGCCCAACCGCCGGCGTAGGGGACCATGAACGTCTGATACCAGTGGAGCTTCGCGATCTTCCAGACGCCGTCCTGCCTGGCGTAGTCCACTTCGTAGATGCCTTCGCCCCACTCGGCGGATTTGCCGTGCTCGCCGTTCATGATCACCGCGCGCCAGCGACCCTTCGCGGTCTGGCCATCCGCCGCCACGTTGATCACGGGCTGCACTTCGAGATGGTCGCGAAGCTGCCCCTGCGCCAGACCGCGCTGCCCGCCACCAAGCTTGTAGAGATACTCGCGTATGCGTTTCTGGCCGACGTACACGCCATCGAGCGCGATCTCGATGGAGCCGTCCGCCGTGAAGAGGTCCGCGATCTCGTCCCACAGCGCCTGGTCGACGTAATACCCATACGCGCGCTGCAGACGGCGGATGTCGTGTGCGGATTGCACACGGTCTGCCTCTTTTTCGAGGAGCACGAGCTGCTGCTCGAGTGTGGAAGCGTGGGAACTGCCGCCGGCACATCCTTCTAACGCGCTGCATGCAACGGCAAGCGCAGCCGCGCTCGCGAACCGAAGACTGGCCATGAATCCCCCCGATTTATGCGTGCGCGGAGTGTGCGGTGGCCACGCCACGGGTGTCACGGTTCCCGGTCCCCACGGCCGGTTACCGGACAGGCCCCTCATCGAAACCGGCTGACGGACACTGCAAGCGTCGCCGACGTGCGCACGGGGTTGCGTCTTGCCGCGGCGGTACACTGGCCACCCGCGCCAGAGTGGGCTTCGAGGGACATGCCGATGAACGTTGCGCAAACCGCTGCCGAGATTTTCAAGCGGGAGGGCGTGGAGTACCTGATGTGCTACCCGCTCAATCCTTTGACCGAATCCTGCGCGGCTGCCGGCATCCGTCCGATCATCGTACGGCAGGAGCGCATCGCCGGGCACATGGCCGATGCCATGGCGCGCTTGTCTTCGGGCGACAAGGTCGGCGTGTTCTGCATGCAGTCCGGACCGGGCGTGGAGAACGCGTTCGGTGCCGTCGCCCAGGCGTGGTCCGAAGGTGTGCCGATGGTGGTGATTCCGGCCGGCTCCTCGCGCGGCCAGGCGTGGGTGAAGCCGGGCTTCAATGCGGCCGTGAATTTCCAGCACATCACGAAGTCCTGCGAGCAGGTGAACACGCCCGCGGCCATCGTGCCCGCTCTGCGTCGCGCATTCACGCAGGCGCGCAACGGGCGCCCGGGTCCTGTGCTGGTCGAGATTCCGGGCGACATCTGGAATGAGGAAGTGCCGGGCACGCTCGATTACACGCCGGCCCGCCGCGTCAAGTTCGCACCCGCGCCGTCCGATGTCGATGCCGCGGCCGCGGCGCTCATCAAGGCCAAGCAACCCCTGATCTATGCCGGGCAGGGCGTGCATTACGCGCGCGCGTGGCCCGAGCTGAAGACGCTCGCGGAGCTGCTCGAAGCGCCCGTGACGACCAGCCTCGAAGGCAAGAGCGCGTTTCCGGAAACCCACGCCTTGTCCCTCGGGTCCGGCGGCGTCGCCATGCCCAAGGCCGTGTTCCAACACGTGCAGGAGTCCGACGTGGTCTTCGGCGCAGGCGCCAGCTTCACCGCCACGGGCTTCGGAATCCGCTTCCCGACGGCCAACAAGCAGTTCATCCACAACACGAACGAGCCCGGGGACATCAACAAGAACATTCCCACAGCGTTTCCGCTGATCGGCGACTCGAAGCTCGCGCTCGGCATGCTCGGCGAAGCGGTGAAGGATCGCCTCAAGGGCAAGCCGCGTGGGCTCCTCAAGGCAGTGAGCGCCCGCATCCGTTCGCAGAACGATCCGTGGCTCGCCGAGTGGATGCCGCGGCTGACGAGCGAGTCGAAGCCCCTGTCGCCGTATCGGGTGATCTGGGACTTCCTGCAGGTGACGGACGTTGCGAACACCATCATCACGCACGATGCAGGCAGCCCGCGCGATGAGCTGTCGCCGTTCTGGCGTGCGGTAGCGCCGCTCAGCTACATTGGGTGGGGCAAGTCCACGCAGCTCGGCTACGGGCTCGGGCTCGCGATGGGCGCGAAGCTCGCGCATCCCGAGAAGCTGTGCGTGAACGTGTGGGGCGATGCCGCCATCGGCATGACGGGCATGGACTTCGAGACCGCAGTCCGCTGCCAGATTCCGATCCTGTCGATCCTGTTCAACAACTTCTCGATGGCCATGGAGTTCAAGGCCATGGCTTTGTCCCGCGAGAAGTACAAGACGACGGATATCTCCGGCAACTACGCGGACTGGGCGAAGGCGCTCGGTGGCTTCTCGGTGCGCGTCACGGAGCCTTCGGAGGTGGTGCACGCTTTGCTTGCCGGCATCGCCGCTACCAAGGAAGGGAAACCTGCGTTGCTCGAGTTCATCACCACGCAGGACAAGATCTACTCGACCTGGCGAGACACCTACGGCAGCTAGGCGATCTTCGTTTCGCTTGGCGTGCCTTTGAGCGGCAACTCGGGGGCAGACTTCACGCAGTTTCGGCCAGCGCGTTTGGCGGCGTAGAGCGCGCCGTCTGCGCGCATGAGCATGTCGCTCGATGTGCAGACTCCGGGCATCGAAACCGTCACACCGATGCTGGCGGTGATGCGGCGATGGATCGGGAACCAGCGCGTCGTGTCGATATTCATGATCTGCTCGCGCATGCGATCCGCCGCCACGCAGCCATTCTCGAGCGACGTGTCAGGGAGCGCGATCAGGAATTCCTCGCCCCCGAGGCGCCCGAAGAATGCCGGATCGCGCACGGCCGACTGCAGCTCACGCGCGATGAATTTCAGAACCTCGTCGCCCACCGGATGACCGTGGTGGTCGTTGATGCTCTTGAAGTGATCGATGTCCACGATCAGCACGGAGCACACGGGCTGGCCTTCGCGTCGGAGCAGCTCTTCCAGGCGCGTCAGCACATCGCGTCGATTGGGAACACCCGTCAGCTCGTCCGTCATGGCGAGCACACGCATGCGCTGGTTGCTGCGACGCTGATGGATGGCGAGCGTCGCCAGCATCGCAGCGAGCAGCACGGTGAGCGCAATGGTGACGGCCTGGAGCTGACGCGCGCGGCGTGCCTGCAGCAGCGCCTTCTCGTTCGCCTGGTTCTCACGCATCAGCAGGTCGTTCTCCTTGTCCCGCGCGGCGGTGTCGAACTCGACTTTCAGCGTGGCGAAGCGCTGGTCGAGCTGATTCTTCAGCAACCGGTCCGAGACCGCCTTGTACTGCGTTTGCGTGTCGTAGGCCGCGCGCCAGTCGCCCAGCTCGGCCTGCACGCGCGCGAGCTCCGAGTACGTCACGCTGAGGTCGCCGAGTGCGTCGGCTTCCTTGAAGACTTTCAGGGCCGCGGTCAGCGCGGCGAGACTTTCCTCGAGACGTCCGAGACGATGGAGCGCCACGCCCCGCGCGAGCTGAATGTGCGCGCCGAGCCGCGCATCGATCGTCTTGCCGAGCAACGACTCGGCACGCTTGAGCGTATCCAGCGCGCGGCGTGAATCGCCCGCGGCGTTCGCCACCGCAGCCAGTCCGCGCAACGCGAACGCCTCGCCGCGCGCGTAACCGAGCTCGCGCTGCAGATCGTAGGACTCCGCGTACGCCTGGCGCGCGAACTCCCACTCTTGCAGGGCTTCATGAGCGCGCCCGAGGTTGTAGAGCGTGACGGCGACTTCGCGCTTGAGGCCCGCTTCGCGCTGCGACTTCAGCGCACGTGTGTAGATGTGCACGGCCTCGGCGTTGTCGCCCATCCGGTTGTAGAGAATGGCGATGGCGTTCAGCACGGTCGCCGCGTGCTGGGGCATGTTGGCCTTGTCGAAGAGCGCCTGCGCGCGCCTCAGGTCCACGAGCCCGGTCGAGTACTGCCCCTGCACGCCCATCAGATAACCGCGCGAGAACAGGGCGCCCGCGAGCATCTCGTCATCCTGCGCTTCGGTTGCGACGGTGACCGCACCGTCGTACTGCGCTTTCGCCTGCACGCTGTCGCCGGCCGTCTCGTTGAGGTCCCCCTGACACGTGAGCACGCCCGCACGCAGGCCCGGCCGCGTGGCGCCCGGCAGGAGTGCGATGGAGCGAGCGATCTGTTCCTGCGCGGCGTCCCGGTCGCGCTCGGAGTAGTAGTCGCACAGGATCAGTCGGGCGCGAATTTCCAGGTCCGCGTTGGGTTCGCGCGCGAGGATGGCCAGCGCGCCCTCCGCGTCCCGCCGGCTGGCATCCGGATCGATGCGCATGGCGAGCATGCCCCGCTGGATCAGCGCTGCGGCGGCCCGCGGCTCGGCCGCCCCCGAGCCCTGCATGGTGACGAGCAGGGCACAGCAAAGCAGCGGCAGAATGAAGCGGTGTCGGTGCATCGGGTCGCGGCTACTCAACGTTTCGGATCGCACCGGGGGTTACACGGAAACTTGTCGCGGCAATCTAGCGCATCGCACGCAGTGGGATGTGCGCCGGTCAACAGTTTGGGTTATGGCAAATACCGCCGGGCCCAGAGTGAGACTTCGTTCCCATCAAGCGTTGCACCACAAAGACGATAAAGGCGGCATGAATCCGCTGTCATGGCTGGGGTTGAACCGGGTGTGGGTGAGCGCGCGCGAGCTCGCCGACCTGCGTGGCAAGGTGGCAGCGATCGGGCAGGCGCAGCCCATGATCGAATTCGACATGCAGGGCATCGTCACCGGCGCCAATGACAATTTCCTGAAGGCCTCAGGGTATTCCTTGGCCGAGATTCGCGGTCAGCATCACCGCATGTTCGTCGACCCGGATCAGCGCGATACGCCGGAATACCGCGAATTCTGGGAGAAGCTGCGCCGGGGCGAGCGCCAGTCGTCACAGTACAAGCGTGTGGCCAGGAACGGCCGCCCGCTTTGGGTGCAGGCCACGTACTACCCGGTGTGCGGTCGGAGCGGCAGGCCCTTCAAGGTCGTGAAGTACACCGTCGACATCACCGAGCAGATGCTCGCGCAGTCGGACGGCATCGGGCAGCTCGCGGCCATCCGCAAGGCCCAGTGCGTCATCGAGTTCGAGCTCGACGGCACGATTCGCACGGCCAACGACAACTTCCTGCGCGCCGTGGGCTACAGCCTGGAGGAAGTGCAGGGCAAGCATCACAGCATGTTCGTGGACCCGGCGGAGCGCGACAGCGCCGCCTATCGCGCGTTCTGGGCGAAGCTCGCCCGCGGCGAGTACGACGCGGCCCGGTACCGGCGCATCGGTCGCGGCGGCCGCGAGATCTGGATCCAGGCGACCTACAACCCGATCCTCGATGCGAGCGGCAAGCCCTTCAAGGTGGTGAAGTACGCCACCGACGTGACGGAGAGCGTGAAGCTCGCCGAACAGCTCCGCAGCGCTGTGGCGGAAACGCAGGCGGCCGTCACGGCCGCGACCGAAGGCAACCTCACCCAGCGCATCTCGATGGATGGCAAGACGGGCGAGCTCGCTACGCTGTCACGGGGCGTCAATTCGCTCATCGATGTCATGGCCGGGCTCATTCGCCAGATCAAGGAAGCGGCGGGCGAGGTGCAGGTCGGGGCCGACGAGATCTCCTCCGGCAACCAGAATCTGTCCAGTCGCACGGATGAGCAGGCCGCCAGTCTCGAGGAGACGGCGTCCTCGATGGAGCAGATGGCCAGCACGGTGCGCCAGACCGCCGATAACGCGGGCCAGGCCAATCAGCTCGCCATCGCGGCGTGCGCCCAGGCCGAGAAGGGCGGGGCCGTGGTCGGCGCGGCCGTGAGCGCGATGAGCGGCATCAATGCCGCCTCCGGCAAGATCGCGGACATCATCGGCGTCATCGACTCCATCGCGTTCCAGACCAACCTGCTTGCGTTGAACGCCGCGGTGGAAGCCGCGCGCGCGGGCGAGCAGGGGCGCGGGTTCGCGGTCGTCGCAACTGAGGTGCGCAGCCTCGCGGGGCGCAGCGCTACGGCGGCCAAGGAGATCAAGGCGCTGATTCAGGACAGCGTCGCGAAGATTTCCGAGGGCGGACGGCTCGTGGACGAATCCGGCAAGACGCTCACCGAGATCGTCGCCGCCGTCCGCAAGGTGACGGACATCGTTGCCGAGATTGCGGCAGCCTGTCGCGAGCAGTCCTCGGGCATCGAACAGGTGAACAAGGCCATCATGAAGATGGACGAGACCACGCAGCAGAACGCAGCGCTGGTTGAAGAAGCCGCCGCGGCGAGCGAGGCGATCGTGCGGCAGGCTCACACGCTGACGGAAATGATCGCGCGGTACAGAGTGGGAGCGGCGGCTCCTGCGTCACGGCCGGCTGCCGCTCAGCCGGAGCGGCCCGTTCAACGGCCGAACGAATACTTCACGCCAACCCAGTACGCCCGGGGCGCGCCCGGCGCGTAGAACGTCGCGTTTTGTCGAGGGCCGTCACTGACGACGTTGCCGTCGTCATCGAAGCCTGTGACACCAAGCTGTGAGGCCGTGAAGTACTCGCGGTCGAACAGGTTGTTCACCTGTGCAAAGACCTTGAGATTCGGGGTGGCCGAGTAGTCTGCACCGAGATTCACGACCGTGTAGCCACCCGTACGGCCGGGGCCGAGAAAGTCGACGCCATCGGGTTCGTGCTGATTGTTCTCGTTGCCGCGCGCGTACGAGCCGGCAATGGTGATCATGTCCGCGTCCAGCGTGAGACTAGGCGCTACGCGCCACTCCACGAAGCTCTTGAACACATGCCGCGGCGTCAACGGAATGCGGTCGCCCGGCTCGATCTCGATGATCTCGTCGTCTCCGGAGCTGTTGGCTTCGCCATTGACCTCTTCCTCGCTCCGATACGTGGCATCGAGGTAGGTGTAGTGCGCGCCCACATGCAGTGCGCCCAGCGTGCCACTCAGGCCCAGCTCGGCACCCTGCCGGCGCGTCTTGCCGAAGTTGCGGAAGTAGCCGAAGCCTGCCGTGTCGTCGGCGACGAACATGATGTCGTCGTGATTCATGGCGCTGAACACGCCGGCGTTCCACTCGAACGTGCCGCCGAGCCGGCCGCGTACGCCTGCCTCGACGGTCTTGGTGATCACCTGGTCGAGCGGCGGATCGCCCGCCATTGCATTCGGCAACTTGCAGGGATTTTCAGGGTCGGCGCAGCCGAGCTCGATGGCTGAGGGTGCACGGCTTCCCTCGACGTAGCCGAGATATCCGGTGAAGTTCTGCGTCGGGCTGATCGTGAGCCCTACGGCGGGATTGAAGCGGCTGAAGGTGTGGTCGCCATCGAGTGAGCCGGGCTCGCCGCCTGGGATGAGCGCGTCGCGATTCTCGACGGAGGTGTGATCGTAGCGGCCGGAGAGTGTGAGCTGCATCGAGCCCGGGAGCTGCAGAGTGTCCGAAACGTACAAGCTGCGTGTTCGTGTGTTACCCGTGAGATCGACGAGAGCATCTTCATCTTCTTCACCCGCGCCGACGACGCCCCGATCCTCAGTCAGGAATCCGAGCTCCGAGGACTGATTGAAATGCGATGTGCTGTCGATCAGCGCCATGCCAAAGATGAGCTGACGCACGCTGATTTGCGCTGAAAGTCCGGCGTCGTGCTGACTGATGCGGCCGCGGTTCAACAGTCCGTTGAACTCTTCGCTCTCGTCATCGTCGTTGAGGTCGCCGTTGAACGTGCTCGTGCGGATGTTGCGGTAGTACGCGTTGCCCGACAGCGTGACGTTCGAAGCCACGCTGTGACGGGCAGTGAGATTCACGAGCTGGGAACGATTCTGTGTGTTGTCCGGCTTCGTGTAGACGCTGTCGTAGTCGCGCTCGAGGAGGCGCTGCTCCTGCAGTCCGTTGCCGGTGAGGTCCGTGTCTGCATACGCGGCAGTCAGCGCGACATCGGTCGCCTCGCTCCGCCAGCCGAACTTGCCGAACGCCTGGGTCGCATCGGTCGGGGAATCGTCGCGCCAGCCATCGTCTTTCAGCTTGTTGCCGGTCGCGTACCAGTAAAGACCCTCGGTGTTGCCACCTGTTTCGAGCTCGACGCTGCGCCGCTGGTCGGAGCCATATGAGAGCTGCGCGGACGTGCCGGGATTGCTGAAGCCATCCTTCGTGCGCAGGGCCAGCGCGCCGCCCAGCGTGTTGAGACCGAACAGCGGGTTCGAGCCGGGCATCAGGGTCATCGAAGAGATCGCCGCACGCGGAATCAGGTCCCAGCTCACCACGTCCCCGAACGGCTGATTGAGACGCACGCCATCGAGATAGACCGACAGCCCTTGCGGCGTGCCGAGCAATGGAGAGGCCGTGTAGCCGCGATAGTTCACGTCCGGCTGCAGGGGGTTATTCTGTATGTCGTTGACGTAGACACCGCCCATCGCACGGTTCATGTAGGCGGTGAGGTCGGCGGCGTGGCTGCGATCGAGGTCTTCGGCGGTGGCGGTCTGCACCGGAGCGGCGATCCGGTTCCGATCCAGCTCCGCGCCCGCAAGCGGCGTAGTGGCGACCACCACCACGGTGGGCAGCGCCGGGTCGGCCGGATCGGCCTTGGCGGCGGGAATCAGGGCAGCCCACAAAATCGCTATGACTATAATTATCGGCATATAGAAAGAACCGGTGGCGGCGCAGTCTCCGCGACGCGCGATCCCGGGAACCAGAGCGGGATTCCCTGGGCCGCCGGGAATTATTCCCGCTGCGTGAGGCTTCACCACATGCCGGACCTGCACTCCCGCTCTACTGCGACGGCCGCGACACAGGTGTCACCGTGGCGGGACATCGCGATCGTCCTCACGATCACGCTCGCCTGCGCGGTGCTCGCGGCGTTCTTCGAGCTGAACGAGTTCCTGTTCGAGCACACGCGGCGGTGGGAGCACTTCCAGCTCGACGAATGGCCGGTAGCGCTGCTCGTGTTGGCGGTGTGCCTCGGGTGGCTTTCGTGGCGGCGCTATCAGCAGCTCGCGAAGGCGCTTGCCGACAATCGCGAGCTCGCTCATCAACATCTGCGAATCCTGGAAGCCGAGCGAAAGCACCTCGCGCGCGAGCTGCACGACGAGCTGGGGCAGTACCTGAATGCCATCAAGCTCGATGCCGTGTCACTCGGTGACAGTGAAGCCGGCGCGCGTATCGTGCAGGCTGTGAATCACGTGCACGCTGTCGTCAACGACATGATCCGCCGCCTGCGTCCAGCGGGGCTGGATGAGCTGGGTCTGGTCGATGCGCTGGAGAATTGCGTGGACCAGTGGCGGCAGCGTTTGCCCCATGCGCGTTTCACGCTGGCCACGAGCGGAGGCTTCGAGGGTTTGAGCGAGTTGCTGAATCTCACGCTGTATCGCCTGATCCAGGAAGGGCTCACGAACAGCTACAAGCACGGAGGCGCCGCGCACATCGACGTAGCGCTGCGTCGGGAGAGTGAGGACATCGTGCTCACAGTACGAGACGATGGGCGCGGTGCGGATCTGGAGCGGCAAAAGCCGGGGTTCGGTTTGAACGGCATGCGTGAACGCGTGGAGCTGATGGGCGGGCGCTTCGCCATTCAGAGCGCGCCCGGCGGTGGATTCAGCTTCGAAGCGCGCGTGCCCGCTGCGGCCGGGAGCGAGTGATGACGGCAACTGCAGCCGGCAAGATCACCGTGTTGCTCGTCGACGATCATGCCGTCGTGCGTGAAGGCTATCGCCGCTTGCTCGAAAAGCGCGGCGACATCGCCGTGATCGGCGAAGCCGCGAACGCGACGGATGCGTATGAGCTGTTCTGCTCGCTCACGCCGCAGATCGTCGTCATGGACATCGCGCTGCCGGGTGTCAGCGGTATCGAGGCCATGCGGCGCATGCTGGCGCGCGAGCCGCAGACGCGCGTGCTGATCTTCAGCATGTACGAGGACGCGATCTTCGCGAATCGCGCGCTTCAGGCCGGCGCGTGCGGCTATGTGACCAAGGCCAGCGCGCCGGACGTGCTCGTCGAAGCCGTGCACGTGATTGCGCGCGGGAAGAAGTACATCAGTGCCGAAGTGGCGCAGGAGCTGGCTTTACGCAGCGTGGTTGCGGATACCACCGCGAAGGACAGCCTCTCGGCGCGTGAGTTCGAAGTGCTGCGGCTTCTCGTGAAAGGGCACGCGATCCGTGACATTGCACAGATCATGGGACTCACGCCGAAGACCGTGGCCAATCACCAGTCCGCCATCAAGCAGAAGCTCGGAGCCGACACGGCCGTTCAGCTCCTGCGCATCGCGGGTAGCCTCGGCCTCGATACGGACGCGCCCCGCGAAGAGTGACTATTTTCCGGATGTGTATTATTGTATTGATACACATGGTCACATGACACGCAGGTCGTGTTCATCCTGAATCCGCAGTCCGGCACGCCTATCTACAAGCAGATCCTCGAGCAGGTACGCCGCATGGTCGCGAGCGGCCAGCTCCAGCCGGGCGCCGAGCTGCCATCGGTGCGCGAGCTCGCCCTGAAGCACGCCGTGAATCCCATGACGATCTCGCGCGCCTACGGGCTGCTCGAAGCGGAAGGACTGCTCGAGCGCAACCGCGGAAAGCCGATGACAGTGGCCGCGCAGCCGCGCGCCAACGCGCAGCTCGCGCGACGGCTCGAGCAGATCGAACCGCATCTGGACCATGTCGTGCTGGCCGCCCGCCAGTTGCAGTTGAGTGAAGCCGAGGTCGTGAAGGCCTTGCGCCGCAAGTGGGGAGAGACCGATGAATAGTGCGCACGTCGTGGCCCGCAGCCTCGGCAAGTCCTTCAGCGAGAAGCGGGTACTCGACAACCTGTCCTTCTCCGTGGAACCCGGTGACGTGGTGGGAGTGCTCGGCAAGAACGGCGCCGGCAAGACCACGCTGCTCGAAATGATGCTCGGATTTTCTCCCGCGACGGCAGGGCAGGTGACGCTGTTCGGCCATGACAGCTACCGAATGCCCGCGGACGTGAAGACTCGCGTGGGATTCGTGCCGCAGCAGGATGAGCTGCTCAACGCGCTCACCGCGGGCGATCAGCTTCGGCTCATCGCGTCGTTCTATCCGCGCTGGGATGCCGCGCTCGTCGAGCGGCTGTGCACGGCGTGGGGCGTGAACCTCGGCGCGCGGATCCGAACGATGTCGGTCGGCGAGCGCCAGAAGCTTTCCATCCTGCTCGCACTGGGTCACAAGCCGCAGCTCCTGATTCTCGACGAGCCGGTCGCGAGCCTGGACCCGATTGCGCGCCGGCAATTTCTCGAACAGATCGTCGAGGTGGCTGCGGACGGAGAGCGCTCAGTGGTGTTCTCCTCGCACATCGTTTCGGATATCGAGCGGCTCGCGAACCGCATCTGGATCCTGAAGGAAGGGCGGCTCTACTGGCAGGGCGATCTCGACTCGCTGAAGGAGTCGATCGTCCGTGTGCATCTGCGCGGCGCTACGCCGCTCCCTGAACGAATCGAGATCCCGAATGCAGTGTCCGTCCGGCGTGATGGCAATCATGTCGTCGCCGTCGTACGCGACTGGGATGATGGGGCGGCGCGCGATCTCGAACGGCGTACGGGCATGACGCCTGAGGTCGAGACCCTCGCACTCGAAGAGATCTTCCTCGAGCTGCACCGATGAGCGCAGTCGCACGGCTCGTTCTCGCCTATTTCACGCGGACGCACGGGCTGCGCTGGTTGTCCCTGGGCGGGCTCATTGCGCTGGTAGTTGGGAGCGCGGTCCTGCCGTACACCGTGATCAGCGATCTCACGGGCGTGGTCGCGTTCCTCGGCGGACTCGCATTGGTGGTGGGTGCGGGTCTGATGCCGCTCATGGTCGGACGCATGGCGACCTCGCATGTGATCTGCGTGCTGCCTTACGGACGGCTGAAACTGTTCCTCAGCGCGCTCATCACCGTAATGCTCGTGAGCGTGCCGCTACCCCTCTTTGGCGTGCTGGCGCAGATCGCGCAGGTGCCTCCGTCAATTGCAGCTCAGTACACGACATGGCAGGTCGTGAAGACCGGGCTGTATCTGTTCGAAGCGTTCTACGTCACAACCTTTCTCGCGATCACCTGGCTCTACATCGCGCTCTGGTTCGCGACGAGCGAGCGCAACGCGCGCGGGCTCGCGAAAGCGCTGCTGGTCATCATTGCAGTGATCTACGCGCCCACCCAGCGCATCATCGATCTCGATCCGAAGTTCCACATCACGACCTGGGAAGCGATTCTGATGTGGGGCGCTTTCGGCACGTGGCTGGCATATGTCCCCGGCCTGCGTGGCCGGAAACGGCTCCTGCCCGAGCGTTCCGGCGCTTCGAATATTTCAGGGCAGGAGTTCGACGTGTTGCTCGGCACGGCGCGGCCGTGGCTGGTCGCGCTCGGCATCCTGTTTCCGATCACGGTGCAGGTGCTGGTGGGCTACAAGCTGCCCAACACCTGGCTCATGTACCTCACGTTGTTCAGTGCCGTGTCGGGTGCGCTCGCCTCGCGCGCCGCCGAGCGCAGCCGCGCCATCTGGCTACGCGCGCGCTGGTCCCGCGAAGAGCTGTTTGCGAGGGTGGAGACTGCGTTCTGGAAGCACAACATCATTCTGCTGGCGGTGGTGCTGACGACGCTGGTCGTCGTGACACGACTTTACGATCTGCCGGCCCGTGTCATTCCGCTCGGCGTGCCGCTGCTGCTGCTTGGGATGACAGTGAGCACTTATCTCGGCCTGATGATGACGCGAGGTTTGCGCTGGTCTGAGGCGACGCTCGCGATCGTCATCATGTTGTCCCTCATGGGAACCGCCGTTCTTGCGAACAGCGAGCGCGGCGATGTACGCATGGTCGTGGGACTTCTGATCGTGTTTGCCATGGGCGCGTCGGTTCTGCGCTTCACCGCGCGCGCACGCTGGCACCGCATCGACTGGATGCTCTGTCGCGCAGACCGCAGCGAAAGCGCGCGCTTGCAGGGTTGAGCGCCCCTACTGCTTCTTGAAGAAGCGCTCCAGCGCGTCGACCTCGGTTTTCCCGCCCGTCAGATCCTGCGCGAGACGGTCGTAGAGCTCCGCAATGTTCGTCCACAACGCGTGGGCGATGGGGTCCTCACGGGCGAACTCTGCGATCTCATGCATCTCGGGTACCCAGCGCCAGGCCTTGGAGAGACTGCGAGGTACGCGCGTCGCCATCGATGCCAGGAGGTGCTTGTCGCTTTCGGCGAGCTCGTCGCGAAGCGCCGCGGCGCTGCCCGAACGGGTGGCCGCGAGAGCCATGGCGGCGAAGATGGCGATGTGACCCTTGCTGATGCCGGCGTAGGCCATCTTGAGAGCGGACGCGGCGCCGACCGGGCCATCGAGCACGCGCACGTCCAGGCCATGTTTGCCGAGCACCTTCACCTTTGCCGCCGGTTCGCCCGAAACGTAGAAGTGCGGGCCGCCGTCCCTGCCGTGTACGGGCGGGAATCCGATGATGCCTGCGTCGACGAATTCCGTGCCGGTCGCCGCGATGACGGCGTGGATGTGTCGCACGGTCGCCGGGCTTACGGCGTTGCAGTCGACAAAGACCGGTTTGCGTCGCGCGGACTTGAGTGCGAAGGCGGTTTGCTCGGCGAACGAGAGCGCGTTCGCAGGCGGAAGAATGGAAAGCAGCAGGTCCACGTCCACGAGCGCTTCCGCCGACACACCGATCATGCCCGCTTCCTGCGCGCGCTTCTGACTCGCAGCGCTGCGGCCCGTGAGCAGCGTCACCACGCGCACGCCGTGCTCGCCGAGACGCCGCGCAACGCCGGCTCCCATGTTGCCTGGTGCAACGATTGCCACGCTCGGTTTCATTGGCGATACCCGCTGACGGCCGCTCTGGCCGGCAGTCTAAGGCTATTTGAAACCGTCGAGCGCGGCCTGGGCTACCTGGCCGTCCTGGGCGGAGGTGAGGCCGCTGATGCCGATGCCGCCGATGACTTTGTTGGCGACGACGATGGGGATGCCGCCTTCGATGGGCGTCGCGCCGGGGAGGGCGAGCGCGGCGGTGCGGCCGCCGGCGATCATGTCTTCGATCATCTTCGTGGGGCGGCGGAACATGGCGGCCGTGCGGGCTTTCTCAACGGCGATGTTCGCGCTTGCCGTCTGCGTGTCGTCCATCATCTCGTAGTACTTCAGGAACCCATGCGGATCGACGATGGCAATGGCGACCCGCCAGTTGTTGCGCGCGGCTTCGGCGGCTGCGCCCGCGGCGAGCTTCTTCGCCTGATCGAGTGTGACGGCCGGGCCGTAAGCGGGAGTGACGACGAGATTCGACATGGTGCGCTCGGTCCTTCGTGGAGGATGAACGCGAAATTATAGAGGGGCGGGACGCACCATGGTGTTCAGCAGGTGATCGAGAGTCTGGGTGAGATCGGCGCAGCGGCCGGTGTGCACGGGGGAGGTCTGGATGATCGTGCTCCTGGGCGCAACCAGCCAGTCGAAACGCTCGCGCTTCGAGAGCTGGCCGAGTGTGCCGGCGGCCGGGCCGCCTTCGCAGACGACTACGATGCTCGCGAGGTGCTTGCGGACCGCCTCGATGTCCAGCTTGGGGTCGAGCGCGCGGGCGCGTGCTTCGTCCAGCTCGATGCGGGCTTCGAGGAAGTCTTTCTCTCCGCACCAGACGATGACGCCGGCGTTGATGAACTCCGCACGCTCGACGCGCGGGACGACGCGAATCACCGCGTAGTCATACGAGCTATGCGCGGGCACGGATCGCCTCCTCGAGGAATGCGCGCGGGGGTTGCAGTCGGCGCGTGAGATGCTGGATGTAAGCGTCGCGAGCCTCTTGCGTCGAGGCGAACGGCGAGTCGGCGTGCAGCCACGTGTCCGGTATGAGCGCTACGATGCCGCGAATCAGTTCTGGCGTGATGCGCGCGAGCATCGCGGCGTCGGCTTCCTTCAGTGCGCTCGCGTGCTTCAGTAGGATGTGATCCTTGATGCGCGTGAAGGGGTCCTGGCTGCGGTCGGTGCGGTCGGCCCAGCCGTGGTGGAAGTAGAGCGCGGCGCCGTGGTCGATGAGCCATAGCCGACGATGCCACATCAGCATGTTCGCGTTGCGCGCCGTGCGGTCGACGTTGCTGACGTAGGCATCGAGCCAGACGATGGAGGACGCGAGCTGCGGGTCCGGCCGCTCGGCAATGGGATCGAAGGTGACCGAGCCCGGGAGGTAGTCCAGCGCGAGATTGAGGCCGGCGCTGGCGCGGATGAGCTGCTGGATTTCGGGGTCCGGCTCGGTGCGGGCGAGGTCTGCGTCGAGCTCGATCAGCACGATCTCCGGGACTGCGAGGCCTGCCGCCCGCGCCAGCTCGCCGACGACGAGCTCTGCGATGAGCACCTTCGGGCCCTGCCCGGCGCCACGAAACTTGAGCACGTAGAGCCCGGCATCGTCGGCTTCGACGATTGCAGGGAGCGACCCGCCTTCACGGAGCGGCGTGACGTAGCGTGTGGCGGTGACCGTGCGGAGCTTCATTTTCGGGTGCGCTGGCGCGCGGCGATGATGCCACATCGCCCCGATCAGTTGAGGTAGGCGCTGAATTCCGGGGTCATGCGCTGTTCGAGGCCGCTTGCCGTGCGCAGGACGAAGAGCGCGGCGATGCTGTGACTTTTCGCGTAGGCGAGGCCTTCATCGGGGCCCAGGACGGTGAGTGCTGTCGCGAGCGCGTCTGCATGCATGCATTGAGGCGCGATGACGGTGACGGATGCCAGGTCGTTTGCGATTGGCTCGCCCGTTCGCGGGTCGATTCGATGCGAGTAGCGGCGGCCGTTGTAGTCGAAGTAGTACCGGTAGTTGCCTGATGTCGCGATCCCTGCGTCGCGCAGCGCAATCACCCGCAATGGCTCGGCTGAGGTGGTGGTACCTGCAAATTCAGCAGGAGGTCTCTCGATACCGACGTGCCAATCCTGCCCGTGCGCGCGCAGCTCGCTGCCGACGTCGATCAAATAGCGCTTCACGCCGATACTCTGCAGGTATGACGCGACCTGATCAGCAGCGAGGCCATGCGTCATCGACGACAGGTCGATCACCGTGCCGGCCCGGCGCCGCACGCGCTTGCCGTCGGAGTCCAGCGCAACCTTCTGCCAACCAATGCGCGCCCGCGCGGCGCTGATCTCGTCCGGCGAGGGAGGCGCGAATCGCCGGCCTGGCGTTCCGAAGCCCCACACGTCGACGAGCGGCGCGACGGTGGGGTCGTAAGCTCCACCCGTGCTCTGCGCCAGTTCCAGCGCGTAGCTCAGCGCGAAGAACAGCTCGTTCGGTAAAGGCTGCCACTCATCGGTGGTTGCAGCGTTGAGCACGCTGAGCGAGGACTTGCCATCCCATCGACTGAGCTGATGCGTGACGTTGTCGATTCGCTGTTGAATGCCGCGCTGGATTGCGTCCGCGTCCAAGGACGGCTTGTCAGCGATAGTGACCTTCCAGGTCGAACCGAGACCCTCGCCTTGCAGCTCACGCCCATGGGCTGCAGAGATGCAGCCCACGAGCAAAACAACTAGTGCCGCTTTCAGGGAGGCAACACCTCGAAGGTCGCCACGTAGCTGGCGCGCCGCTGTTTGGCTTGTTTAACGCTGGGTTTGTCGTCCTGAACGGAAGCCTGAAGCCAGTACATGCCGGCGTCGGGGAAAGTGATGCTCACTTTGCCGGATGCATCAGTCGTCAGGTCCATCTCGTTCTGCTTGTTTCGGTAGCGGCTGGCCCCCGGCACAACGGTCACTTTGAGACTCGCGGCAGGCTTGCCATCCAGCATGAAGCCAAACGTCGCCGGGTCACCGGCGAACAAATCGTTCGGATGCGTCACGGGCACGAGCTCGAGCCCTGTGCCGGAAGGCTTCAGCGCCACGTCGTTCGGCTTGCCCGCCGTGACAAACGTCTCGATGCGGTTCTGGTTCTGCGACAGCTCGACCTTCTTCGCATTCGCCGGCAGCTCGTTCAACGTCTGCGCCGAACCGCGCCAGCGTTTGCGCTCGCCTTTCTCGTCCTCGTAGGTCGCCATCAGCACGTCGTTCGCCAGCCCGATCTTGTACGTGCCATTGGTCGCGAGGTTGAGGTCAAACGTCGTGCGGAACTTCCCCGTGTTCATGTTCGCCGGCTCGAGCGCCGCGCCATCCGGCCCGACGATCTTCAGGTTCTCCAGCCGCAACGGGTTATGGTTGAAGTAGAAGAGGTCGTTCGACACGGCCGCATCCACGGTGATCCAGCCATTCGCGGACAGCACCGTCTCGGACGGCACGATGAATGCCCGATGTGCCTCCGCGGAGAAGGGCAGGCAGGCGAAGAGGGCAGCCACGCCCGCGTGCATCGAAATCCGTTTTGCCGCGTTCTTGTTGATGTTCATGAGGGTCTCCTGAAAGTTCACATGGTCCTCACGGCGTGAGATTCAGCGCCACGGCGCCCAGCTCGTGCGTGCCGCGCGCCTGCAGACTCTGCGGGCCTTTCGCCGGCCATTCGAACGGAATGCGCACCACTTCGCGCCCGCCGTTCTCGCGCGCCGCCTCGACGACGAGCTGATACTTGCCCGCGGCCAGCGACGCGAGCGGCCCCTGCTTGCTGTTGAAGCGAACCTGGTGCGTGCCTGCAGGCTTCGTCGGGCCTGTGACACCGTCGATGGGGAAAGTTTGGTCGCGTCCACTGCGGCGCCACCACTGACGCAGCTCCGCCAGCCACTTTGTGCCTTCCTTGCGGTTGCCCGTCTGGTACCACACGGAGAGATTCGCGGCGACGCTCTGGTCTTCCCGCTCCAGCCAGGCGGCCAGGTACGGCCGGTGATATTCGGCAACGCTCAGCGTGGGCACTTCCACCGCGAGGCTCATCTCGCCCGCCGCGGCGGGGCTCGCCGGCAATCCTGCAATGACCAGCACGGCGAGCGCTAACGATGCGGAACGGGACAACAGCATGCAAACCTCGTCAGTGAACGAAAAGAATCAACAGCACCACAGGCAACACCACGCCCACAGCGACGATCGGCCAGGTGCTGGGCCGCCGGCCGGAATTCAACTGGAGCAGAAACAGACCGGTGCCGGCGAACAGCACGCAGGCCACGGCGAACACATCGATGAACAGGGACCAGATAGGCCCCGTATTACGTCCCTTGTGCAGATCGTTGAGATAGGAGATCCAGCCGCGATCGGTACGCTCGTACTGAACGTCGCCCGTCGCACGATCGATGCTGAGCCACGCGTCGCCGCCCGGGCGCGGCAGCGACACATAGACCTCGTCATCCGACCACTCGGCAGCGCGCGCACCGGCTTCAACGCCGATGCTCGTCTCGACCCATTCGGCAATCGCGGCCGGGAGGGGAGCCTTCTCCGCGTCAGCCGTCCGCGCAATCTGCGCGAGCAAAGGCCCCGGCAGCTTTGCGTTCAGCGTGGTGACTTCAGGTTGCGCGGCAATTTGCCCCGCGTGATTCAGCGTGATGCCGGTGATGCTGAACAGGAGCATCGCAGTCAGGCACACCGCGGCACTGATCCAGTGCCAGCGCTGCATCTGTCGCAACCAGAAAGTCCGACGCTTTTGCTCGGCAACCGCACTCATGCGTGCATTACAACTCCGCCCACGTCCGCAGCAGATTGTGATACACGCCCGTCAGCTCGACGATAGCGGGATGCGACGGTACATCCTTGTTCAACCGCTGGATGGCACGGTCCATGTCGAACAGCAACGCGCGCCGCGCGTCTTCGCGCACCATGCTCTGAACCCAGAAGAACGCGGCGATCCGGGCACCGCGCGTCACCGGCGTCACGGCATGCAGACTGCTCGCCGGATAGAGAATCAGGTGTCCCGCGGGCAGCTTCACCTTGTGAACGCCGTAGGTGTCCTCCACCGTCAGCTCGCCGCCGTCGTAGTCCTCGGGTGAAGAGATGAATAGCGTGGCCGAGATGTCAGTGCGCACGCGATGCGGAGGCAGGCTCGTGTAACGCACGGCAGTGTCGATGTGCACGCCAAAGCTCCCACCGCCTTCATAACGATTGAAGAGCGGCGGAAACACTTTCAGCGGCAAGGCCGCGGAGGTGAACAGCGGATTCCGCGCGAGCTTGCGCAGAATGATGTCCCCGAGCTCGCGCGCGACCGGATGCTCTTCGGAGAGCTGCAGATTGTTCTTCACCTGCGCGGCCTGCGGGCCAGCCGTAGTACGGCCGTCCCCCCAATCCGCGCGCGACAAAGCGGCGCGGAATTGCGCCACTTCGTCGGCCGTCAGAATGTCCGGGACCTGAACCAGCATTTAGCCTCGTCAGAATCGGAAGTTCACCGTCGCAAGGTACGAAGGCGGGATGCCAGCGATGTAGCGCTGTCCCTGGTTGTTCACCTTGGCGATGTAGTCCTCGTCCGTAACGTTGTAGCCGTTCAGCTGGATGCTGAAGTGTTCGTTCACGTCGTAAGCCGCGTACAGGTCCACCACGGTGTAGCTCGGAATTTCGAACACACCCGACGTAACTGCCACGTTCGATACTGTGCGTGCCGCCGTGTCCACATAGCGCACGCCGCCACCGATCGTGAAATTCATTGGCAGCTTGTAAGTCGTCCACAGCGTGGCGCTGAGCTTGGGTGAGAAGTTGATCGAGGCACCGGTCTGCGTGCCGCCGAACGTCCCTTCGGTCACCTCGGTGTCCTGGCGCGTGACGCCCGCGCTGATGAGCCACGCCGGCGTCACCTGGCCGACGAGACCGAGCTCGACGCCTTTCACTTCGCGCTCACCGTATTGAATGATGGCGTCCGGGTTGCCCGGATCCGGCCGCTGCAGGTCGTTGCGGTTCTTCATCTTGAAAATCGCGCCCGTAGCAGCCACGCGACCCTCGAGCAGGTCCCACTTCGTTCCCAGCTCGATATTGGTCGAGCGCTGCGGATCGAGATTCGGGTCGGCTGCGTTGATGCCGCCCGTGGTGCCGCGCGTGGCATTGAGCGTGAAGTTGTCCGAGCCCGGTGGCTTCAGGGAGTTGGCGAATGCCACGTAGATGCTGCCGTTCTCGGCGGGCTTGTAGAGCACGCCAACTTTCCAGCTCAGCAGATTGTCCGACTGACTGAGGTTCGTTACCGGTGTGCCATTGGTGCCGGCCGTCTCGGTTTCCGTCTTGTAATGCTCGAACCGCGCGCCAGTGTTCAATTCCCACTGCGGATTCAGCTCCCAGGTGTCGAACGCGTACAACGCCCCTGTGGAGGTGTGCCCATCGGAATAGGCGCCAGTCCGCGCGATGGCCGGCGCCGTCGTGAACACGCCGTTGCGATCCGGGTTGAAGAGATTGGTTGGCGCGAGCGTGCCGAGGCCGCCGATTGTCGGAGTGAACTGCTTCTCGTAGATGTATTCGAGGCCCGTGCTGAGCGAATGCTGGATGCTGCCCGTGGCGAAGCGCGTGATCAGGTTGGTCTGGTTCGTGATGATCGTGTTGTCACGGAAGCTGGCATGGCGGGCGCGGTTCAGCGTCCACGTATTCGGATCGGTACGCGGCACGTTGCCGTCCGAGACGATCGGAGGCGGCAGCGAGGTACCGCCGGTCACGGTCCGATTCGCCGGCGCGGTGAGCACGCGTTCCTGCTTGTTCACACCCCAGCGCGAAGTGTTCCGCAGGGAGAGGCTCGGCGAGAAGTCGTGCTCGATGCGGGCCGTCACCATGTCGGCCTCGATGTCTTCGAAGTCGCTCGCGAGCCCATAGTAGTTGGCCTCTCGCACTGCCCGCTGCGGGATACCCGCGTTGTCGAGCACGTCTATCCTGTAGTCCGCAACGCCGATAGTGGGCACGGCTCCGTCGGGTACGTTGTCCTGGCGAACGTGCTGGCTGTACGCATAGAAACGTGTCGCCGTGCCGAGCCCGAGTGCGAAGGAGGGCGCGAGACCCCAGCTATCGCGCTCGATGAAGTCGCGGCCCGCAACGCCGCTTTCCTCGCCCATTACGTTCAGGCGGAAGCCGGCACCTTCCAGCGAATCCAGCGAGTGATTCCAGTCGCCCGTCACACGACGCCGATCGGACGTTCCGTACGCTACGGAGCTGGAGAGCCCGTTCTCTTCATCCGGGAGCTTGCTCGCGAGATTCACGTACCCGGACGTGGCGCCGCGCCCGTTGTCCGCGCCGGCCGGGCCCTTGAACACTTCGACTTGCTCTACGTTGAACACGTCGCGCACAGCCGCGCCGAGATCGCGGATGCCGTCGAGGAAGATGCTGTTCTGAGCATCGAACCCGCGCAGGAAGATGGTGTCGCCGCTTTGGGTGTTGCCGTTTTCGCCGAGCTGGAATGTGATGCCCGGGAGATTGCGCAGGGCGTCCGACAGGCTCGCTGCCCCCTGCTGCGCCATCACTTCCTTGCGAATGACGGTCACGGTCTGCGGCGTATCCAGCAGCGGCTGCGTGAATTTCGGGGACTCGAGCCGATCCGCCTTGTACGTGTTGGTCTCTTCGCCTTCACCCTCGACAGCAATGCGCGGCAACTGCGTGGGGGTGGGCTCGGTATCCGCGTGAGCGGCAGCGGCCTGGAGAGCGGCGAACACGGCGGCGGCGATGGGCAGGCGCCGGAACTTGTTGCTGTCATTCATGGCGAAACGTCCCTTGAAAACCGGTCTTGCAGCGGCCTGGCTCGAGCGTGGCTGGCCCCGGGGACGAAGCTTAGTTGAGAACAATTCGCATTTGCAAGAGTTAGCCATTGTCATTGGCCAGGCGGCGGTTACGGGCGGGTGACAGGTGGCTCAGTGGCGAACAGCGGCGCAGCCGCTGGTGGACAACTGCAAGGACGCGGGGTTAAGTCCGGTCCCTTCCACGGTGGCCACGCACGGAAACGGAGAGCGCGATGTCAGCAAGTTCGGACAGGTCCAATTTTTCCCGCCGCGCAGTTCTGAAGGGCGGCGTCATGGCCACGGTCGGCCTGACCATCGGTCGATCGGCCTTTGCCGCGGACAAGAGCCTGCCGCTGATCACGAAGGCGATTCCATCCACGAAGGAGAAGCTGCCGGTCATCGGCATCGGCACGAATGCCTTCGGTGTCAGCGATGCGGCCGAGATCGCTGCCCGCCACGATGTGCTGAAGCGCCTGCCGGAGCTCGGCGGCACGGTGGTCGACACCGCGCAGGCTTACGGGACTTCGGAAGTGGTCATCGGCAACGCTGTGTCCGAGATCGGCAATCGCTCGAAGCTGTTCCTCGCCACCAAGACGCCGCTGGCGGGCGATGTGGCGAATGCGGCCGAGACGATCAAGAAGTCCTTCGACCAGTTGAAGACGGACAAGATCGATCTATTGCAGATCCACAACGTGTATGGCGTGGACGAGCTGCTGCCCGCGCTGCTCGAGCAGAAGAAGGCCGGACGCATCCGCTACGTCGGCATCACCACGTCACAGGACGGACAGTACGCCGCGCTCGTCGCGGCGATGAAGAAACATCCGTTCGATTTCGTGCAGGTGGACTACTCGATCGACAACCGGTCGGCCGAAGCAGAAGTGTTTCCGGTCGCCGTCGACAAGGGCATGGCGGTGCTCGTGAACATGCCGCTCGGCGGGCGTCGCGGCGGCAATCTCATGAGCAAGGTCTCGGGTCGCGAGCTGCCGAAGTGGGCCGCCGACATCGACGTCACGAGCTGGGCGCAGTTCTTCCTGAAGTACGACATCTCGCATCCCGCCGTGACGGTTGCGATTCCCGGCACGACGAAGGTGACGCATCTCGAGGACAACCAGCGTGCCGGACGCGGCAAGCTTCCCGACGCCGCCATGCGCAAGCGGATGGAAGAGTTCTGGGCGGGAAGCGGCTCGTCGACTTAAGGACTCGATGTCTGAACTTCTCCGGCGCCACTGCGGCCGTTGCGCAAACGGCTGTG